>Ga0116178_10000075_pt1 | contig 78941 bp, 63 predicted proteins | sample AD_STIC12_MetaG_FD_89880 | JGI IMG/M metagenome (GOLD analysis project Ga0116178, IMG submission 89880) | Active sludge microbial communities of municipal wastewater-treating anaerobic digesters from USA - AD_STIC12_MetaG | ecosystem: Engineered > Bioreactor > Anaerobic > Digestate | place: USA...
ACGCCACAGGCCGGCGGAAACCGCACGCGGCATGATGTCCCACCCGTACATGTGGGGAGCTTTGCGCACGTACGCCTGTTCCAGGTTCGTCGGAAGGCCTGAAACAGACGGTTCGTATCGGTGTGACCCGGCACGTGCCAGAGGCGATTCCAGCAAAACGCAGAGTTCGTTCTCATCCTGCCCCGTGCGCAACAAAGAGGTTATATCGAATTCGTGTGCTATCAACATGTTATCGCAACTTCCGGCCCGGTTTCCATTCACCCATACAGTCGCGAACGTGTCAGCTCCTTCAAAACGGATTACGACACGGTCACCCGGTTCGAACTCAGGTGTCCTGAAGCTTTTGAGATACCACCAGTTGTGCAATTCGTAGTTTTTGAGGCGAAGTATGTTCGTGCCGAAAAAGGGATCCGGTATGACGCCCGCATGCAGCAAATCCAGCTCAACATTACCGGGGACAATTCCACGAATCGGGGGTATCCCGCAGGAGGGCAGTTCATAAGGATGAGTGATCGGCGGATGAGTTGGTGGAACAGGAAAAAGCTTCCACTCCCCATCAAGACTGATGCTCCTCATGATAACCTCGAAAAAGCGTGGTAGGAAACGATTCCACACCCTGAGTGTTGAAAGGATAACGGCAGCGGCACGCTGTTCAAAACAGCATGCGGTGCTGTCGTCCTGTGCGTCCTCAACGGTATATTTCTCTCCACAGACTCTCGAGATGCATCACCCCGCGCGGTGTCGGAGGTACGTCAGTTGGAGACCGCGAATCAGCGCCCACGGCGGCAGATTCTCTGGGTGGACGACGAGATCGATCTGCTCCGTTCACACATCATTTTCCTCGCCGATCGCGGGTACGACGTAACCCCTGCGACCAACGGGGAAGATGCGGTGGCGCTGGCCTCGGAACGAAGCTTTGACATCGTCCTTCTGGATGAAATGATGGCGGGACAGGATGGTTTGACCACCCTGGACGAAATAAAAAGCATTCACCCGACTCTCCCCGTGGTGATGGTAACGAAAAGTGAAGAAGAAGAGCTGATGAACGAAGCCATCGGCAAGCGCATAGACGACTATCTCGTCAAGCCGGTGAATCCCAGCCAGATTGTCCTGGCGTGCAAAAGGCTCCTTGACGCGAGGCAGATCCGCGAACAGAAACTCGTGCGCGATTACGTATCCGAGTTCTCGAACCTTCACACGCAGATCAGCACGGCCGGGTGGTCAGAGTGGATGGACATTTTCGGGCGCCTCGCTGCGTGGGACCTCGAAATCCATTCCTACAACGACCCCTCCCTCAGCGAGATGCACCACAGCCAGTGGCGTCACTGCAACCAGGTATTTGCGCGATACGTCGAGGAGAATTACGCCGGGTGGGTGGCTGCGCCGCGGACGGGGCCAATCACATCTGCTGAAGTGGTACGACAGTTCGTGGTTCCCCATATCGGCGCCCGTCCGGTGTATTTCATTGTGATCGACTGCATGCGACTCGACCAGTGGCTCGCCATCGAGCCCCTGATTGCGGAGTATTTCGCCGTGCGGCGCGAGCACTATTATGCTACACTGCCAACCGCGACTCCGTTCTCACGCAACGCGTTGTTTGCCGGGATGTTTCCCGCGGGCGTTGCAAGGCGATTTCCGGACCTGTGGACGCCGGGAAACGACGAGGATCAGTCGCTGAACAGATTCGAAAATCAGTTACTTATTGAGAACCTCGCACGCGTTGGGGTCAAACAACCCATCCATTATCAGAAAGTGCTTGACGCCAGTGACGGTCGGGCGGTCCTGAAGAAGATCGGAACATGGAAAAACGCCGGGCTGGTTGCGCTGGTTTTCAATTTTGTTGACCACCTCTCCCATGGCCGGTCAGAATCTGAGATACTTCAGGAAATAACTCCCGACGAAGCTTCATTTCGCTCTCTGACCGTGTCCTGGTTTTCCCGTTCGGCCTTGTTCGAAATACTGAAATGGATTTCCCGCACCGATTCGACAGTGATCGTGACGACGGACCATGGGAGCGTTCTGGGAACGAGAGCGACGATCGCGCGGGGCAACCGGGAAACAAGCACCAACCTCCGCTACAAATCGGGCACAAACCTCCAGTGCGACCCGAAGGAAGCGCTACTTGTTCGAGACCCCCTCACTTTCGGGTTGCCACGTTTCACCCCGAGCACCAACTTCATTATCGCGAAGGAGGATTTCTACTTCGTCTACCCGACACGTGCCAACGAGTTCGGGCGCCATTATCGGAACAGCTTCCAACACGGGGGCATTTCGCTGGAAGAAATGATTTTGCCGGTCGTCACTCTTACGCCTCGCCGCTGAGTGCCTCATGTTGACTGCCCCCGAACCCCGGACCTACGTGACCAACAGCCCGGACGAAACGCGGGAATTCGGGGAAAAAATCGCGCCCCGTCTCGGGCCGGGGAACGTCGTCTTTCTGTACGGCGATCTGGGGAGCGGAAAGACGACGCTTGTTCAGGGAATCTGCGCGGGGCTCCAAGTCAGCGTATGGCCAAACAGCCCAACCTTCACGCTGATCAATCAGTATGAGGGCAGGGTGCCGGTGTTCCACTGCGATTTCTACCGGCTGGGTGATCCGGGCGAACTGGCAACACTCGGACTGGAGGAGGTATTTTTCGGCAACGGCATAGCGCTCGTGGAGTGGCCGGAGCTCGCCGAGGAATGGGCACCACTCGACACAATTCGAGTGAAAATCACGCGACGAAGCGCGAAGAAACGGGAAATCGTGCTCCACGGTTTGAACCTGTAGACTCCCGGAACAGGTGTGACGCGTTGCCGAAACACCGTTCGCAGCGTCGTGTATGTTCCCAATCAGGGGAACGGAGCAACACACGACATGCCCGCGAGCGCGCCGCCTTCTGCGCGGGTAGGTTCGGACGGCTCACTTGGCCACCGGCGATGCGTCGGAAATCCCCACAGGAAGCATCAAACTGCGTTCTGTAGCACGTTGGAAATCTCCATGGGTTTGCGTATCTTTTGTTAATTGGTTTTTTCGGGAAAGGAAGGGCTTTTTATGCGCGTCCAGATGGATCAAAGTGAACTGCTTGGCATGCTTCAGACCGTGATTGATGCCGTTCCAAGCAAAAGCACATTGCCAATCCTCTCCATGATGCTGATGGCAGTCGAGGAAGGGACATGTTCGCTTTCGGGAACCGACCTCGAGGTATTCCTCACCACGACCCGAGCAGTCCAGGACGCAGAAGACGGCCGGATCACCTTTCCCGGCCGGTTAATGTTTGATTTTGTGCGAGAACTCCCGGCCGGTCCCGTCACGATCACCGAGGCAGACGGCCGGGTTACCCTCAGGTCGGCGAATGGCGAATGCAGCTTGCTGGGCATGCCGGCCAACGAGTTCCCCACGGTTCCGAAAGGTATCGAAGGAGGCGTGACTATCTCCGTCGACGGCGACCTCCTGAGGCGCATGATCGAGAAGACCGCATTCGCCGTGCATCCCGACCAAACAAGACCCGTGTTGAGCAGCATCTGCTGGCGTGTCAATCCGAACGGGATGGTAATGGTTGCGACCGACGGGCACAGGCTCGCGAAGATAAGCGAAGTGGTCGAAGGCATCCACGGAGATCCACTCCAGGTTATCGTCGCGCCGAGGGTGCTTCAGCAGGTAGAACGATTGATTCGTGACGATAACAAACTGGAAAGCATTACGATCGGGGAACGGCAGATACATTTCGCGTACTCCGGCGCGAACCTTGTGACAAGGCTTGTTGAAGGGAAATACGTGGATGTGGAGTCGGTGATCCCGAAGGACAACAACAGGCGCCTGATGGTGTCCAGGGAAGAATTCCAACCGGCCGTTCGCCGCATGCAGATATTGTCGAGTCAGCAGAATCATCAGGTGCGTCTCGCACTTCACAAGGATGAGCTCGAGCTCTCAACGGTGAACCGTGATACAGGTGCGGAAGCCCGCGAAAGAATTCCCGCACAGTACGACGACGAGGAGATGGAAATCGGGTACAATGCGAATTACCTGAAAGAGGTGTTGTCCAAGATCGATTCCGAGCAGGTTGAATTCCATTTCCGCGAACCGGTTTCCGCTGCGATCATCAAACCCGCCAAGCAACCGGAAGGCGAGGATTACTTCTGCCTGCTCATGCCGTTGAGACTGCTCAACACTGATTCGTAGCACGCGACCGCACGCTATTCCGCCCGACGCGGAAACGGATTCAAAAGGCGTGCATGGGATTCAGACGGTGCATCTCACGTCCGTCCAGTTGCGCGATTTCAGAAGTTACCGTTCAGCGTCGGCGGTGTTCGCTCCGGCGCTGAACATCGTTTCAGGGGAAAATGGTCAGGGAAAAACAAACCTTCTCGAGGCGATACGCCTCATCTCTGTCGGGCGGTCCTTTCGCGGCGCGACTGACGGGGAGATGGTATCGTGGGGGCAGCCGTCGGGAACAATAACCGGCGCCATCGATGACGGGCCCGTGCGTCAGATAGTTCTTACCATTGCCCCGGGAGAGCGGAAGCAAGGTACGATAGACGGTGCAGCGTTGAATGGACTGGCGGAACTGGTCGGCGTGCTTCGCACCGTGGCGGTATCCTCTGACGAAATTGAACAACAGTTTGGGTCGCAAACCGGCCGGCGCCGGATGATCGACGTCATGATTTCGCAGGTGGATCGCGGGTACCTGACGGAGTTGCGTCGTTGCAGAACGATTGTTGCACAACTGAACGCAGTGTATCGAGACCCAGCCAATGATGATGCGTTGTGTGACGTTCTGGAGCGCCAGTTGGCGGAAACATCCCTGCGCATCAACAGGCGAAGAGAAGCGTTTTTTCACGATTTCTGCAGGGCCGTCGAGGGGCATTTTTCCCGTTTGTTCGGGACTGGCAACCTCGTGCTGGAATCGCGTCCCACGCTCCCGGGCAAGGGGGAGTTGAGTGATCTGGACCACGCAGTGGATGTGTTGCGCGAATCCCGCCACTCAGCTCGGCGTGCGGGATTCGCAGTGCGCGGCGCGCATCGGGACCGGTTCCGGGTTCTGCTCGACGGGAGAGATATCGAGTCGCACGCGTCGAAAGGGCAGGTCAAGATCGCGTATCTGGCGTGGAAACTCGCCGAGGGAGACTTCATCGAACGCGAGACGATGTGCTCACCGGTCTGGTTGATCGACGACCCTTTCAGTGAGCTCGACGCGAGACGTGCAGTGGCATTGCTCGTGTCGGCTGAACAGCGCGGGCAGGTCATTCTGACGAATGCCCGGACTGACGGTGTGGAGATGCTGAGAAACGGGCACGCCCATCATCTGCGGGTTCACGATGGGATTGTTGAAGGCGGCCGTGGTGTCTGAATCGGCTGGCAACGACCAGAGGGCTGGCACAACTCTGCAGTTGCAGACCGTTCTGCAACGCATGGCGGAGAAGTGGCAGGTGCGCCAGGCCTCGGCTCTGGAGGTGCTCAAGGAACACTGGGACGATGTTACCGGGGAAGTGTGGGCACGTACGATTGCCCCGGAAATGATAGACAAAAAGGGACGGCTGGTGGTGACGGTGAGATCCGCCCCCGGAGTGGCGATGGAAATCCAGAGGAAAGGCCGCCGGTGGCGGCAAATCCTGGAAGGCACCATCAGGGTAAGCGGATACGAGTTCACCGACGTGGTATTGGCTCCGCCACATTCGCTGCGAAGGCGAACCCCGCGGGAAAGGACCAGAGGGAATGAGTGAAGAGTTGCACGTGAACAATCATGGATTGCCTGAAAACACCCCCAACAACGCCAACGGTCATCTTTCTGGCAGAACCAACGGGAACGGGGTCAGCAACGGCGCGACCGCCGTTGACAGTGATGCCGCCTACGATGCAAACAGCATTCAGGTGCTGGAGGGTCTGGAAGCGGTTCGCAAGCGCCCGGGGATGTACATCGGTTCCACTGGCACACAGGGATTGATGAACCTCATTCGCGAGATTGTGGACAACTCAATCGATGAAGCACTGGCGGGAAGGTGCGACCGCATCGAGGTCGTCCTTTTGCCCGACGGGTCCGCGCGTGTTTCGGACAACGGGGCCGGCATTCCAACCGATATCCATCCGACGGAAGGGGTATCCGCCGTCGAGGTTGTGATGACGAAACTCCACGCGGGAGGCAAGTTCGGCCACTCAGCCTACAAGGTCTCCGGCGGACTCCACGGTGTTGGTGCGAGCGTGGTCAATGCGCTTTCAGAGTGGTGCATCGTGGAAGTGCACCAGAAAGGACGCGCGTTCCGGCAGAGGTTCGAACGTGGCACTACGGTGACACCATTGGAAGACATCGGAGAGGCGCAGGACACCGGAACCATCACTACGTTCAAACCCGACGCTACAATCATGACGGAAACGGAATTCGCGTACGAGCCGCTCATGCACACTCTTCGGGAGCAGGCATTCCTGAACCGAGGCGTTACCATCGTCCTGCGCGACGAACGCGGCGAGGAAGGCAGGGAAGATGTGTTCCGGTTCGACGGCGGCATCGCCGAATTCGTTCAGTTTCTCGACGAGGGAAAAACACCTCTCCATGCGCCACCGATCTACATTGAGCGCATGCGTGACGACGTGATTGTTGAACTTGCGATGCAATACAACGCATCGTACAGCGAGGCTGTCTTCACGTATGTGAACAACATCAACACCGTGGAAGGCGGAACTCATCTCGCAGGGTTCAGAGCAGCGCTCACCACATCGATAAATGCCTACGCTCAGGCAAACAACCTTCTCAAAGACATGAAGGAAGGCCTTTCGGGGGAGGATGTTCGAGAGGGTCTGACGGCGATCCTGAGCCTGAAGATTCCGAACCCTCAGTTCGAAAGCCAGACAAAGATCCGCCTCGGTAATCCCGAAATCAAGGGATTGGTGCAATCAGTGGTTACCGAGGGTTTGAACGAGTATTTCGATGAGAACCCTCAGGTGATCAAGCGTATCATCATGAAGTCGGTGGAGGCAGCGCACGCCCGGTTGGCGGCCCGTAAGGCACGAGAGTTGACGCGCCGGAAAAGCATTCTGGACGGCGGCGGCCTGCCGACCAAACTGTCCGACTGTTCCATCACCGATCCGGCGGCCTGCGAGATCTATCTCGTGGAGGGTGACTCCGCGGGGGGATCTGCAAAACAAGCGCGAGACCGCCGGTACCAGGCAGTGCTTCCCATGTGGGGCAAAATGCTCAATGTGGAGAAGGCGCGAATCGACAAGGTACTCGGCAACGACAAACTGCAACCGGTAATCCAGGCTCTGGGCGCAAGCATCGGTGAAGAGTTCGACCTGTCAAAGCTCCGCTATCACAAAGTGATTATCATGGCCGATGCGGACGTTGATGGCTCGCACATACGCACACTTATCCTGACGTTCTTCTTCCGGTTCATGCGCCCGCTTATCGAAGCGGGGCACGTGTATATCGCTCAGCCGCCTCTCTTCCTCGTGAAGCGAGGAAAGGAGGAGCACTGGGTGTTCAGTGACGCCGAACGGGATGCTGCGCTTGCGCGGTTCGAGAACCAGAAAGGCGTCACCGTGCAGCGGTACAAAGGTCTGGGCGAGATGAGCGCGGAACAGCTGTGGAGCACGACCATGAACCCGGAGACGCGTACGCTGCTGCGAGTTTCCATGGAAGATGCGGTGGAAGCAGATCGAATCGTGACGGTCCTTCTTGGCGCCGATGTCGAACCCAGAAAACGGTACATCGAGGCGAACGCGCAGTACGTGAAAGAGCTCGACATACACGCCGCCTGACGGCGCCGCCAGTCAGATGTTCGGAACGCGAGCGGACGGCGTCGTGGTCCTGCGGGAAATACAATCCGCACCTTGTCAGTACGCTGCAAGTCGCCGGGCACACTCGGTAGCTGAATGAAAACGAGCACAATTTGAGGGAGTTTCCATGCTCGAATCTCGAGAACGAGTCATTCCGATTCAGATTGAAGAAGAAATCCGCGAATCGTATATGGAGTATGCGCTCAGCACGCTGGTCGCGCGAGCGCTGCCGGATGTGCGCGACGGTCTGAAGCCGTCTCAGCGACGCATTCTCGTCGCGATGAACGACCTCCACCTCGGGCCGACGGCAAAGTATTACAAATGCGCGAAGGTGGCAGGCGACACCTCGGGAAACTACCATCCGCACGGGGAAGCGATCGTATACCCGACGCTTTATCGGATGGCACAGCCATTCAACATGCGCTACCGGCTGGTTGATGGACAGGGCAACTTCGGTTCCATAGATGGCGACCCCCCGGCCGCCATGCGATACACCGAGTGCCGCATGACGTCCGTCGCCACGGAACTGCTCGCGGATCTGGATCGGGACACGGTAGACTTTCAGTCCAACTACGACGAACGACTTCAGGAGCCGAAGGTTCTTCCCGCCCGTTTCCCCGCCCTGTTGTGCAATGGTGCTTCTGGAATTGCCGTGGGCATGGCCACCAACATTCCGCCCCACAACGTGGGTGAAGTGGTAGATGCGTTGATCGCCCAGATCGAGAACCCGGACATTGACGTGAACGGCCTGATGCAGCACATCAAAGGACCGGATTTTCCCACCGGCGCGATTATTTACGGTATCGAAGGAATTCGGGAGGCCTATGCCACTGGACGAGGCCTGATCAAAGTCCGGGCACGCGCCAACATCGAGACCCTCAAAAACGACAGACAGAACATCGTCATCACGGAAATTCCATTTCAGCTCAATGCGACAACTCTGAAAGAAGCCATTGCCTCCGTCGCTCGGAATCGCGTTGTGGACGGAATCGCGGATTTCCGAGATGAGTCGGACCGTGACGGCATGCGCATGGTAATTGAGCTCAAGCGTGATGCCTACGCCGAAGTTACGCTGAACCAGCTCTTCAAGCACACGCCGCTGGAACAGACGTTCGGGATCAACCTCCTTGCACTGGTCAACGGGCAACCGAAGCTGCTGACGCTGAAGGAGATGTTGCAGCACTACATTGACCATCGTCGTGAGGTCGTCCGAAGGCGGACCAGCTTCGACCTCAATCAGGCGCAGGCGCAGGCGCATATCGTTGAGGGTCTGCTCCTGGCGCTGCGGGATATTGACAACATCATCGAGACCATCCGAAAATCGCGTGACGCCGCCGAAGCCCGCGGGCAGTTGATGAGCGTCTTCCAGCTTTCGGAGAAGCAGGCCGACGCGATCCTCGACATGAACCTTCGGCGCCTCACCAGTCTGGAAGTGAACAAACTGGAGAATCAGTACGCCGATCTCACCGCACAGATCGCCGAGTTCCAGACTATCCTGAGTTCGGACGCCAATATTCTCGCGGTGGTGAAGAAGGAACTGCTCGATGTTCGCAAGAAGCACGGCGATGAGCGACGCACGGAGATCGTGGCTTCGGCGTCCGATTTCTCCATCGAGGATCTGATTGCCGAAGAAGACATGGTCGTTACGATCAGCCATACCGGATACATCAAACGGATACCGATCAACACGTACCGACAACAGCGTCGGGGCGGCCGCGGCGTAACCGGCATGACAACGAAAGAGGAGGATTTTGTCGAACACCTGTTTGTCGCGTCGACACACAGTTACCTCCTCTGTCTCACGGAAAAAGGGCGCTGTTACCGCCTTCGTGTGCATGAGATACCGCAGGGAAGCCGCTCAAGCAAAGGAAGGCCGCTCGTCAACGTCCTCGAGGCCGCAAAGGACGAGATCATCGCGGCAGTGGTACCGGTCCGGCATTTCGAAGAGGGCCGTTATCTCGTCATGGTGACGGCAAACGGAACGATAAAGAAAACACCGTTATCCGCGTTCGCGAACATCAATCGCCTGGGCGTCATCGCGATTAACGTGCTGGAGGAAGACGAGCTGATCGAGGCCGCCGTAACGGACGGGACCTACGACATCATTCTCGGCACCAGGAACGGGTACGCCATTCGGTTCCCCGAGGACACGGTTCGCCCCATGGGCAGAACTGCCGCCGGAGTGCGGGGCATCCGCCTCCGGGGTGACGACAGAGTGGTCGGCATGGTGGTGAATAAGCACCATGACCGCACTCTGCTGACTGTGTGCGAGAACGGGCACGGGAAACGCTCACCCATCGAGGACTATCGCATCACAAACCGCGGGGGGAAGGGCATCATCAACATCAAGGCAACGGAGCGGAACGGCGCAGTTGTCGCCATCAAGGAGGTCATAGACGAGGACGAGTTGATGATTGTCACCCAGAACGGGATCCTGATCCGCCTCCCGATCGCCGACTTGTCAGTTATCGGACGGAACACGCAGGGTGTTCGTCTGATCAGAATCGAGGAGGGTGATGTTGTTCAGGATGTGGCGCGCGTTGTGGTGAAGAACGGCGACGCAGGCGCAGTATCTCCTGAGGGTGAAGCGGAAGAGCTGGAGCAGGACTCAGAAGAGATCGCAAATGGCCTCCCTGACGAGGAATACAGGGGCGACTCCGAATCGCAGGAAGACGAGGAAGACGACGGTGGCGATCACGTTGACCTCGCAGACGACGAGGAGTAGCTTTAGGCGGGTTCCATGCGTGAAAACCTTACCTGTTTCTGCGATGTACAGCGATGGCACTTCGTGTTGTTTTCGCGGCAGAACACGCTGCGGACTTCGCCAACGTTCTGGACGAAATCCGTGGCCACGGGTATGAAGTACAGCTGATCCATCCATTTCGTTACCAACCAACAGCATCCCGGTCAAGCGACCAGGATGCTGTTGTCATTTTCGTTCCGCTGGATCGGGGCGGAATGTCAGGACCCGGAGAATGTCAGTCGACTAATGACAACGTCGCGCGCAGTAACACCACCTTTCTGATCGGCATGGCCCCGGAGATTTCCTCCGACGGCTCACAAATCCATCAGAGAAGGGCGTTCGATGAGGTAATCCCCTACCCCCCAACAGTGGATGATCTGCTCCGCGTGCTTTCCGGATGCGAAGCCAGGCTGGTTGCGGGCACACCAGGCTCCGGCGCACCACCCGAGGATGAATCGGAACACGGCCGATTGAAGGAATTTTACGAGCGCATCGTTGATACGATCAGCGATGGCATCCGGGTTATCGACGGAAGAAACAGAACGATCGTCCTGGCAAACAGAGCACACCTCTCGTGGATAGGGAAGCAGGCACACGAGGTGATTGGTGCCCGTGCGCGGGACGTGCCGTGGGGTTTCGACGCAGACGATTGCCCTGTCCAGATGACGGATATCGTTGATGTTGCGATCGAAACTGCTGAGCCGGCGAGGCGGTTGATCGCAACGCGCCCTCGGGTGGGACGCGAGCTCTGCTGGATTGACGTAGTCGCTTACCCGATGTCGGGAGCGTCGGGTTCCGTCGATCACGTCGTTCTGGTCGGCAGGGACGTCTCAGAACGTGTGAGAATGGAAACCAGCCTCGCGGCCGAAAGAGACAGGCGCGACCACGTTCTCCGCTCGGCCCCTGTCGGCATCCTTACCACTGATTCCACTGGCACCATCGAGTTCGCGAATCCGCCGATCGCGCAAATCATGGGGTTGGAGGGCACTGATACAGTTGCAGGGAAAAACATCCTTGTGGTGCCGCAACTGCAGGCAATGGAAATTGCGGCCGGCCTCTGGGAGGTTCTTACGGAGGGCAAGCCGCTCCATCTCGACCGTGTCTCCTGCCGCGGAACAGGCAGGAGAGAAACGATTTTCAATGTGCGCGCCGAACCGATCATTTCGCATGCAGGAGAAATCAGCGGCATCGTCGCGGTGTTTGAGGACGTAACGGAGACGGTGCTTCTTCAGCGGAGGCTATCAGCGACGACCGCCGATCTCGCGATGCTTTCGGAAATCGGTGAGTTGTTCCAGGATTCCCGGGATACGGAGGTGATCCTTCAGACGATTCTCGTTGGCGTTACGGCCGGGGAAGGCCTCGGGTTCAACCGTGCGTTCCTTCTTGTGGCTGACCACGAAACCGGTACGCTGCGTGGAAGCTATGCCATCGGCCCTTCCGACCTTTCCGAAGCTTCCAGAATCTGGCAGGAACTGGGGAAGAAACCGCATTCTTTCCGGGACATTCTGGAAGGTTACCGGGAAGCCATCTCCCGCGACGAAGTGACCGTCAACAAGGTGGCAAAAAGCCTTGTCATCTCCTTGGAGGACGCACAGAACATCGCCTCCAAAGCAGCCAAGGAACGGCGAGCATTCCTTGTTACGGACGGTATGAACCACCCGTTGGTCCCCCGCCAACTTGCCGAGCAACTGGGCACCGACTCCTTCGTTGTCGCCCCGCTGATATTTGAAGACCGAGTGGAAGGGGTGATCATCGCTGACAACGCTATTACCCGTAAATCAATTACGGAATTGGATTTGAGGAGCCTGGAGCTGTTCGCGCACCAGGCGCGGCTTGCGGTGGAACGGTCGCGGTTGCATGCGGAACTCGAACGTCAGCTCGAAGAGTTGCGGGAAGCGCACGAACTCCTCAGGACGAACCATGAGGAAATGTTGCGAACGGAGAAACTGGCCGCCATGGGCCAAGTAGCAGCGCAGGTAGCACATGAAATCCGCAACCCCCTCGTTGCCATCGGAGGATTTGCGCGGAGTATTCGCAACTCGCTCCGCGAAGACGATCAGAACAGGAAATTCGCGGAGATCATAGTGGAGGAAACGGCCCGTCTGGAGAACATCCTGCGGGAGGTGCTGGATTTTGCCCGTCCCCCGAAGCCGCGTCATGATCGCGTTGACGTGTGCTCGGTTCTCCGGCGTGCCACGGAAATGCTGGAACGGGAACTTCAGAAACGTAGTATCAGAATTAACATGCAGATTCCGCGCGGTCCGATTATGGTGCTGGGTGACGCGGGCCAGTTGCGGCAGGTGTTTCACAATCTTCTTCAGAACGCCATGGACGCCATGGAACGCGTCGACAAATCCTCTCGGCTGCTGTCCATATCACTTTCCTGCGAAACCGATCGTCAGGTTACCGTGACGGTCGAGGATACAGGAGGCGGGTTTGAAGCAGACGCGCTTGAACATGTCTTCGAGCCCTTTTTTACCACAAAGTCGCATGGTACGGGGTTGGGTCTTGCGATTTGCCAGCAGATAGTCCGGGACCACGGAGGTACAATTTATGTTACCAACAGACCAGAACGTGGCGCGACATTTGCCGTACGGCTGCCCCTGCTGGAAAAGGAGGTCCTGAATGGCGAAAATCCTGGTAGTTGACGACGAGAACGCCCTTCGCGTTCTGTACAAACACGAACTGACGCAGGATGGGCATGACGTCGACCTCGCCGGCACTGCCGATGAAGCGGTCGCGAAGGTTCGGGAGACAGCGTACGACGTTGTGGTTCTTGATATTCGGATGCCGGGAAAAGATGGCCTCGAGGCACTTACTGAGATGTTCGCCGAGCGGCGGAACATCAAGGTGATCATCAACTCGGCGTATTCCAGCTACAAGGAAAACTTCATCAGCTGGGCTGCGGAACATTACGTAGTGAAGTCGGCCGATACCACCGAGTTGAAGGAAAAAATCGCGCAGGTGTTGGGAGGATGAATACCACCCGGACTCGGTTCACACCGGGCGCTCTCCTGCGGAACACACTGACCGTAATCCTTGCAGGAGGGCACGGAACCCGCTTGTATCCGCTCACGAAGCATCGCGCGAAACCCGCGGTGCCCTTTGCGGGGGCCTATCGCATTATCGACTTCACCCTCTCCAACTGCGTGAACTCGGGTTTGCGCAGAATTTTCGTTTTGACTCAATACAAGTCCTTCAGCCTGGATCGGCACCTCCAACAGGGGTGGTCCAGCCTCCGGTATGATATGGGTGAATTCATCCTGCAGTTGCCCCCGCAGGAACGCATGAAGCGTTCGTGGTATGAAGGCACCGCGGATGCGATCTTCCAGAATCTGTATGTCTTTCAGGAGCAAAAGCCTGATTACACGGTGATTCTTTCGGGCGACCACATCTATCTGATGGATTATGCTCCCATGCTCGCGGCGCATCAGAATAAGGGGGCAGATCTCACGATTGCCGCGATCCCGGTGCCCCGTCAGGACGCGAAGCGTTTTGGCGTTCTCCAGGTGGATGCGTCCAATCGAATCGTGGGATTTGAGGAAAAACCGCGAGATCCGGCATCATGGAGAGACGGTCAAACCAGCCTTGTATCCATGGGCGTCTACGTTTTTTCCACCGACGTACTGGTTCGAAGGGTACTTGAGGATGCCAAGAACCCTCAGAGTGAGCATGATTTTGGCCAGAACATCATCCCGGGCATGGTCAGCAGAGACGCGGTCTTTGCCTACTCCATGCCCGCAATGAGCGGATGCGAGCCCTACTGGAGAGACATCGGCACCATCGACAGCTACTGGCAGACTTCGATGGACATCCTGCAACCGGACCCTCCTCTCAACTTGTATGACCCCTCGTGGCCGGTGCGAACGTACCGCGATCACCGACCACCTCCGATTGTCATCGACAGCGGTCACCCTGCGGGACCTTTGATCCGGAACAGCATGGTGTGCGCGGGCGCCCGTATCACATCCGCCCGTATCGAGCGTTCCATCGTGGCACTCGACAATGTAGTCGGCCCTGGAGCGGACATTGTGGAAACGGTTCTTATGAGCCGCGTGCGCGTGGGCGAAGGTGCGCGAATCCGAAGGGCCATCATTGACAAAGACGTGGACATCCCGGAGGGAGAGACCATCGGGTACGATCTTGAGCGAGAGCGACAGCGTTTCCTCGTTACCGATAACGGCATCGTGGTCATCCCGCGGGGCTACGTTTTTGATTGATTCCTTGTTCGTTAGAATACCGGAGGCAATTTGATGCAGGAGCTCCGCAAGGACCCGGTAACAGATCGCTGGGTCATAGTCTCCACCGAGAGGGGAGCGCGACCGACGGATTTCGAATCTTTGCCGCCGCGCAAAGCCGCGCAGCTTTGTCCGTTCTGTTACGGATTCGAATCCACAACGCCGCCGGAGATCTACTGCGTGAGGGAAGCGGGTAGCGCGCCGAACACGCCCGGCTGGTATGTGCGAGTAGTGCCCAACAAGTTTCCTGCTCTGCGAATTGAAGGAAGCCTTGTCCGCGAAGGGGTCGGCATGTTCGACAAAATGACCGGAATCGGGGCGCACGAGGTCATCATCGAGCATCCTGATCATCAGCGGCGGTTCTGGGACTTTTCTGTTCAGGATATTGAGCGCGTCCTTGGAGCCTATCTTCAGCGCACAAACGACCTCAAACGCGACATTCGGTTGCGCCATATGCTGGTGTTCAAGAACGAAGGCGAGCAGGCGGGTGCTTCAGTCGCTCATTCCCATTCTCAGCTCATTGCCACGCCCGTTGTTCCCAAGCGCGTGCGCGAGAAACTGGACGGCGTCAACCGGTACCTGAGTTACAAAGAACGGTGCGTGTACTGCGATGAGATTCGTGAGGAACAGCGTTTTGGAGAACGCGTTGTGTTCGAAAATGACAGCTTTATTTCGTTCTGCCCTTTCGCTTCCCGCTTTCCGTTCGAAGTCACGCTCCTGCCGAAAACGCACCGCCCGGATTTTTCCGCCATTGACGGCACTGAGCGAACGGCGCTGGCGGAGGCGTTGCGCGTTACGATGCGGAAACTCAATGAAGCGCTGAACGGGCCCCAGTACAACTGGATCTTCCTTTCGGCGCCAACAAGATTGTCGGGACGCGAATCGTGGGAGGATTTCCACTGGCACGTTGAGATAATCCCGCGCCTCACCAAAATTGCCGGGTTTGAGTGGGGAACCGGCTTCTACATCAATCCCACCCCGCCCGAGCAGGCGGCCTCGTACCTTCGTGGTGTGGCCGGATGTGGATCACCAGGGTTGGATTGATGTTCACTTTCCCCCGTTCCGGAGCCTTTCCCACAGATGCCTGTGCTTAACGTCGCACTGCTCTGGCACATGCACCAGCCAGATTACCGTGATCCCGAGACTGGCATGCTGGCGCTTCCGTGGGTACGCCTTCACGCTACCAAAGGGTATTACGACATGGTGAAGGTGCTCGAACGGGGAGATGCACACTCTCGCGCTTGTTTCAGTTTCACGCCCAGCCTCGTTTCGCAGCTTCAGGGGTACGTCGACGGAACGCTCACGGACAAGTACCTCGAACTTTCCACACGGCCCGCATCGGATCTTTCAGCAGACGAAAGACGCTTCATCACGAGCAACTTCTTCCACGCGAACAGAAGAACGATGATCGACTGTTACCCGCGGTATTCGGAACTGAGAACCATGTCGCGTCTCCCTTCGGGGATCGTACGAGACTTCTCAGATCGAGATCTTACTGATCTTGTCGTATGGTTCAATCTCACCTGGTTTGGTTACAGTGCGCGCGCAGAATTCCCCTTCCTTATGGATTTGATCAGACAGGGGAAGGGGTATTCCGATGAGCAAAAGCTCCAGATGCTCGCTCTTCAGCGGGACATTATCGCGGCGATTCTCCCCGCTTACCGCAACGCGGCGGAACAGAAACGGACTGAATTGACTACGACTCCGTTTTACCATCCGATCCTGCCGTTGGTGTGCACGACGGATTCTGCGAAAGCCGGGCTTCCGGACAGGAACCTTCCGGTCCCGCCATTCGTCGCTCCGGAGGACGCGAGACACCAGGTAAGGCGCGCCATCGAACTGCACGAAGCCGTTTTTGGAAGCCGCCCTGACGGTATGTGGCCTGCAGAAGGATCCGTGAGCACCGAAGCAGTACAGATTATCACGGAAGAGGTTGTCAAATGGATCGCATCGGACCAGGACGTTCTGTTCCGTTCGAATCCGTCGGCGGGACAGCGTGACCTGTATGTGCCATATTTCGTCGGCGAACCCGGCAGACAGCTCTCGATGGTGTTCCGTGACAAGTCTCTCGCGGACAAAATCGGGTTCCGTTATTCCGGAATGACGACTGATGCGGCAGTGAACGACTTTATGGATAGTTTGCGAGCGATCTGGACCGGGCAACCCAAATCCGGTGGTGAACAGCTCGTTACTATCGTGCTGGACGGCGAAAACGCGTGGGAGTATTATCCGGACGGAGGAGAAGCATTCCTGACGGCTGTGTACTCGAAGGTGGCGAATTCGAAGGATTTCCGATGGACTACCATCTCCGAGTACCTTGCCAGAAACCCTCCGCGGCATGCCCTCCGAAGGATTTTCCCGGGGTCGTGGATCAACGGGGACTTTGACATCTGGATAGGATCGAATGAGGAAAATCGTGCGTGGGAAGCTCTCCGTGACACGCGCAGTGCTCTGGTTTCGGCACAGGATCGGCTATCTGAGAAGGTACGACAGGAGGCGTGGGAGCACATATACATCGCGGAGGGGTCGGACTGGTTCTGGTGGTACGGGGATGACTTCACCACCGCCTTGCAGGGCGAGTTTGACCGGCTTTTCCGAGCGCATCTGGCGGCGGTGTTCGAACTGATTAACGCACCGGTGCCCGCGTGGTTGGTGAAACCGATCAGGAAAGGTCGGGAATTGGCCGCCAGCAAACCGGTCAGTCTCATCTCCCCGACCCTCGACGGGCGCTCCACAAGTTACTACGAATGGGCTGGCGCAGGGCACTTCGACACTCGTTCCGCAGACGGTGCAATGGCGAGGGAAGCGCCACTTGTCTCGGCGATCGCGTTCGGTGCCGATCATTACAGGTGGTACCTCAGGATTGACTGGTCCAGACCATTGGCACCAGACGACCGTTCGGACTTGCAACTCGTCTGCGTGTTTCCAAACAGGCCGGATACGCAGATCATCATCGGTCCGTTTTCAAAGGAAACGCGGGAGATCCCCGTCAGGATTGTGGAACACGGGACCGAAGTCCCGATCACTCCGCGGGCTGTTTTTCGCGATGTGGTTGAGTGCGCCGTGCCTTTCCTTCTGCTTGGCGCCGCTCCGGGGACGCGCGTGGAATTTGTACTGAGTGTCCGCCAGGGGGACAACGAAATAGAACGTTGGCCGCGAGACGGCGTACTGGCGTTCGATGTGCCCACCGACACCTTCGAGCTGGAACACTGGACTGTGTGACATGGTGCTGGATCCCAGAACCCTCCGGGCGAAATCCACCGCCTTCATACGCGAGGCGTTGGCCAACTGTGGGGTAGTCTCCGAATCTGTCATCCGTGCAATGGAGGAGGATGACCGGGCAGCAGTGCGCAGGATGGCGGAGCGACTGAAGAAGGCACCTCGCGGCCCGCGCACCGACATGATGATCCACGAACAACAATGCTGGCAAAGCGGTTCCGTGCGGGTCGCGGGCGTGGACGAAGCAGGCCGGGGTCCACTCGCAGGCCCTGTGTACGCCGCTGCAGTGATCTTGCCGCGGGACGGTGTCCCATCTGGCATCAACGATTCAAAACAGCTATCGGCCAAACGACGGGAGCAACTTGATCCGTTGATCCGAACGTGCGCGCTGGCAGTGCACGTTGCATCGGTGGACGTCGAGGAAATCGACCGTGTGAACATACTCCAGGCCAGCCTGAAAGCGATGCGCATGGCGATCGCCGGCCTTGGGCACCCTCCTCCGGATCATGTGCTGGTGGACGGCAACACCGCACCCGGAAGTGGGCTCCCGGAAACCGCGATCGTCGATGGGGACTCCAAATCCGTTTCGATTGCGGCCGCGTCGATCCTGGCGAAGGTGGCGCGTGATCGCTTCATGGCGGAAATGGACACGCGGTACCCGGGTTACGGATTTGCGAGAAACAAAGGGTACGGGACGCGGGAGCATCTCGAGGCGCTGGCACGCCTCGGCCCGTGTCCGATTCACAGGCGGTCTTTCCAGCATATTGCGTGTGTCTCCGAATATCCCACCCATTCGGATCTTGTGGCATTCTTCAAGCGTTCGCTTGTGTTGTCAGAGTCCATCCAAGAGCTCCGTTCTGTCGGCGCGATCATAGCCAGGAAAAAGAACGTGCTGCCGCCCCAGAACATACTGGCGCTGAGGCAATTGTACCGACAACAATTCAGCGTACTTCGCGGCAGGTGTGAACCGTGAAACGCGGCAGGTTGGGGGAGGAACTGGCGGCGGGGCACCTGATGCGTGCCGGTTGGACGCTCTGCGCCAGGAACTGGCGCGCCGGCAGGGCCGGAGAGATAGACATTATCGCGTGGGACGGCGATATTCTTGTTTTCGTGGAGGTCAAAACAGCGAGCACAACTCGCTACGGACATCCAGTCACGTGGGTGGATGCTCGCAAACAGGCTCAACTCGCCAAATTGGCCGAGCTGTTTGTTGCACAGGAAGATCCGGTTTTTTCGGCCATGCGTTTCGACGTCATAACCATTGACGCAGAGAAGAAACCGCCGGTAATCACCCACCTTGTGGACGCCTTCCGGCCTGACGCCGCGGGAAGGGCAGGGTGATGGGGTGCGCGCGTTCAGACTGAGAGAGAAGAGAAAACCGGTTATTTGACAGCCTGTATTCTGGCAACCAACGAATCGCCCCAGACCTCGCCGTACCGCTTCCACACCTTTTCCGCTCGGTCTCTGAACTGGCGGAGGTCTGGCCGGATCACGATCATGCCGGATTGCTCGAATTCGTGGATCAATTCCCGTTCTTCTTCCTCCACGATCTTCCGGTTGTATCTCCCACCTTCACGGAAGGCTTCGGTGATGAGGAGTCGGTCGGATTCCGAGAGAGTTTTCCAGAAGGCGGCGCTGACGATAGGCATGATCGGCGTGATGCTGTGATTGGTAAGAACAAGATATGTGCACACGTCGTGGAAATGCATTGCCTCAATCGTCGGCAACGGATTTTCCTGACCGTCCACCGTGCCCGCTCGAATCGCCGTGCGGACGTCATTGATGTTCATCGTCGTGGGAAGCGCTCCGAGAACACGTGCGCACTCGACGTACATCTGAGAAGGAGGCACCCGCAGTTTGATCCTCCCGAACTCCGCGGGAGAACGGGCCGCCTGATCCCGAAAAGTAACCTGGCGGACCCCCTGGTGCCACATGTCTATCACGTGGAGTCCAGACCGCCTTTCAACCTCGGTTACCAGGGAGCCCCAGAAAGGGGTCTCGACGGTGTGGTAGAAATGGTCAACATCACGAAACATGTACGGCGCCTCAAGGGCGCCCAGGGGCGGGTAGTAATCGGAGAGGCTTCCCATCCCTGACATCGAGATTTCGTCGCTCCCTTTGAGCATCTCATCTATTTGGTACGGAAGCGAAAGTCCCGCTTCCACCAGCAGGTGAATCCGACCACGAGACCGTTCCTGCAGTATGGACGCAACTTTCAAGAGTGCGCGGTGCATCGGCATGGTGGGGGGTGCACCGTGGCGAACCCGTAACAGGACCTCGGTTTCTCTCGGTGCGCACGCGGACAAAAGCCCGCCCGAAAGGACGGCAGCGAGCATCGTCATACGAAGTTTTGTGTGAAAAGAAGTCATCATCGGCGCCGCGCGTACTCCCCGCATCAAAAACCGGAAAGGGCCTCTGATTCGCTCGTGTAGATTTCCACGTACTGTGTAAGCCCCACCATCGCAAAAATCTTCTGAAAATGCTCGGAAGGTTCGACTATCCGTATCTTCTGCCCGTGTTTCCGCCCGGCGATGGCAACGTTGATAATGACGGCGATGCCCCCGCTGTTTACGTATGCGTCTTTGGTGAATGTCAGCAAGAGCTTTTTTGCTCCGGATTCGGTCGCGTGGTGGTAGGCTGCCTCCACCTCCTCGCGGGTCTGCGCGGTCAGGTCACCGAGGATATCCAGAATGGCAACATCGCCAGCAACACGGGTCGCAACCCCGTTTCTTTTTGCGTCGTCGGGCTTCATGTTCCGGTCCCCTTGATTTCGCAAGTTCTGGAGCAACTGCTGCCGGTTCAGGGCGTATACGCGTTACTTTCCGGGAGGTTCCATCCTGATGATCATGCGCGTGACATTCCCGAGTTCCGAACGAACATTGAACTCCACTTCGTCCATCAACGCTTTGATGAGAAACATGCCCCATCCGCGGGCTGCGTGCTCTCCGGAGAATTTCCTCGAAATATCTGGATCGGTGGGATAATTCCGCACGCCGCTGCCCTGGTCCACAACGTCAATCCGTAATGCCGAATCCTGAACAGTCAGCGCCACGACCACTTTCATAGTCTCATTGAACCTGTGGGCATGTTCCATGGCATTGATACAGGCTTCTGCAACCGCCGTTTTGAGGTCCTCAATCCGCGATTGCCTGAATCCCACGAGTCGTGCCACGGACGCCGCCGCATCCATCGCGACCCGCTCGTACCCCGCTGTGCTGGGAACCTGAAGTTCGATAGTCATGGCATTCGATCCCATACCTGACCCCCTATCGCGTAGTTAACCACGCCGAGTCCACGGCACATGGCGCGGTGTCAATCGGTAACGCGAACCGCAATTATCGTGATATCATCGTCTTGTTCATGTTCACGCATGTGCGCGGTCACTTCCGTGACGATCGAGTCACGGACCTCGAACGCGGTACTACCTAGCCTTACAGCCTCTTCGATCCGCCCAAAACCAAACATTTCCCCGACGGGTGACCGCGCTTCCACCACACCATCCGAGACGAGAACAATGATGTCACCAACCGCCAGCTTCTTCTCGAATTGCTGGAACCTGGTGTTTTCAGCGACACCTAAGGGGAGACGTTCGCCTTCGACGGATATCGCGGTTACGCGATCGCCGGAACGATGAAGAGGGTCCAGCCCTCCTGCATTCGCTACCTGCAAAACACCTCTTTCCCCATCAAACAGAGCAACCGTGCAGCAGATAAAAGTATTGCGGGCCGCCCGGCCCCAGAACGTCGTGTTCAACAGCTCGAGCAACTCAGCAGGTTGCGTCGTCTGCCGCGCAGCTGCAGTCACCATCCCGCTGAACAGAACCGCCGGGATTGCCGCCTGCATGGCGTGTCCCGTCACATCGGCGACCACAACACCAAACTTCGGCCGATTCTCGTCGTGCCAGACATATGCGAAGTAGTCTCCGCCAACCCGGCTTGCCGGGCGGCAGATACCCGTAATTTCGAAGCCCGGAACCGCAGGGTCCGAGCTCGGAAGAAGAGCATTCTGGAGCTTCTGGGCAACCTGTAACTCCCGCTGCAACTCACTCAGAAGCTGAGCCTGCGCACGTTTCCAGCGTCGATTCCGCTGGTAGGCGACGGCCGTGGCGAAACCGATCCCCACCGCGGCAACCACCGTCGGTACGACGAACCAGGGTGTTCGCCAGAAGGGCGGTTCCACGGAAAACATCGCGGACACGCCCGTCCCATCATCGTTCCCCTCCTGATCCAGGGTTCTGACAGTAAAAACATGCTCGCCGGCCGGAAGTTCCTCGAACGTGTGTGCAGTCGCGGGAGAAAAGGGGGACGGTTCACCCGCATCCAGTCGCCACGAATACAGGAGGTCCTTCGCCGGCGTTCTCCCAAACCGATCGCTGCCAGACCAGCGAACGGTCAGAAACCCTGGATGCGCAACAAATTCTGGCAATGGTTCGATGAAAGACCTCGGCGGATCCGACGACGTGGCGTGGTATCTGGACGCTGCCCCGTCGAAATGTCCGAACAGCAATGAGCCATCGCCCAGCAACGTTGATGCGGACACATGGTCCTCAGCGAGTCCGCTTTCCTTTCGGAACGTGAGCCACTGGCCACGGAAATACCGGCTTACGCCGCGTGCTGTCCCTACCCATATTGTTCGGTATTCGTCCTCCTCGATGGACCATACGTCGTCGCTCGCCAGTCCACTATCCGACGTGAAATGCATCCACCTTCCTCCCGCATACCTGCTTAATCCGGCATTCGGGCTGTTCCCCCCCACCCAGACCGATCCGTCGCGGGCGGCGCACAGTGCGGATACGTGTTCGAATCGGATCCCGTTCTGCGCATCGAAAGTGCTCCATCGAAAACCGTCAAAGCGACTCAGACCGTCACGCGTCCCCGCCCAGATGCCGCCGGCCGTGTCCTCCGCGAGGGCGAGCACGTCATCGGTTCCCGCGCCGTGCGAGCCGGACAATCGTTCCCACGATCCATTCCTGAGGCGGAATACACCCCGTGCGTTAACATCGCCAGAAACTCCCGCCCAGACGTCCCCATTTCTGCACCGCAGGAACGCATGAATCGTTGATCTGGCACCTGAGGGGAGAAACGGGGGCATCCTTCGCCACTGACAGGCTTCGCCCCGAAGGTTGCGTTCCCAGACCGCCGGCGGAGGAACCGTTGACGCAATCGCAACCCACAATCTTCCATCCGGGAAGGGAAGCAACGCTGAAACGGGCTTCCCCCGCAATTCTGCAGGAACCCCGTTATCCGAGAACCGCTTGCCGTCAAACAAAAGCAGCCCGTGCGTGCTCCCGACCCACTGGATTCCATCGCCGGTACGGGCGAAACAACTCACACGTGCGGACTCCGGCAACCCGTCGCGCGCGTCGTATGACCACCATGGTCCGCCTCGGCGGTCGAACCGCGCAACTCCCCGTCCCGGGATCACAAACCAGAACGCGTCGTCCAGCGCATACACAATCTTGCTCACAAGCCTGCCGGTAACACCCACCTGCCGGACCGAATGTCCGACCCACGTGCCGTCGCGAAACTCCAGCAGCGTGCCTGCGGGAGACCCAACAGCCCAGAGCGACCCGTCCGGCATGGGGAGAAGAGACGCCGCCGTGAACGATGACGCAAACCTATCCCCGGCAAACCTTTCCAGAGACCCGGAACGCCACCGAAGAACGCCATGACCGGCGGTCCCGAACCAGATCGCTCCATCGCGCGTCTGGGCGAGGCTGAGGTACTCCACAGACGGCAACCCTATGTCGCGCCCCACATTTTTCCACTTGACGCCAGAGTACACGTAGATCTCTGAGTGCCCGTTGTTGTCGCCGAAAATAGCCCAGACCGAGCCGTCCTTGTCACCGAAAAGAACACGAACCGGCAGGGAAGGGAGGGTACCGTCCGCGGATGAAAAATCGCGCCAGGATTTGCGCTTGTATACGCTCACGGTGGTTCTCGGTCGCGGCGCCGCCTTCCGCTTGCCCTGGACAAACTTGTCATCCTCGCCAGGGGAAGCACCGACCCATATCGCCCCGTCAGCGGATTCCGCCAAGGCGGTAATGTTACCCGGGCGAACAGGGTAATGCCACTGATGGGCTATGTATTTGGCAAGTCCTTCGCTCGTGCCTACCCAGAGCGTCCCGTCGGCGGAATAGAGGAGGTTGTGGAAGCGTGCGGACGCGCTGATTCCTGGGACTTCCTTCTTTACGAACTGAGTGCCGTCGTGAAATGCAAGGCCACGGTCAGTAGTAAGCCACACGCCCCCGCTGATCTCTTGGACAATGTCGTTGGTGTAGAGGCTTGCGATCTCCTTGGGGTTTTCAAAAAAACGCCACCGTGAACTTTCCAGCAGCGGGTCTCGCGCGGTTGCATTTGCAGCGGTGGACAAAACGATGAGGATCAGACGTGCGAAAACCATCAAAGGCGAGGCTCCGATCTTTGATCCGCGATGCGTTGTCCGCAACCAGTGCCCCGGTCTGCGCCGGATCCGGAAGTCGTCCTACGTGCGAAAGTAATCAAATGCTTATTCCGTCGTGTTTCGGTTGTATTGCCCGGAACCAGAACTGGCTGTTGCGCGAAATGCCTTGCGAATTCCTCGAGCGCCACCTTCCTCCGTCTCGGTGGGAAACCATTCGTCCATCCATCCCGCTGGCAGTGGTTCGCGTAACATCTGGTCGCGTGTTTGCCAGAGAAGCGCATACCCGTTTCCCGCCAGAAACCCGCTGGCGAGTGAAAGCGCTTCCCTCGTATGCGCCACCGCGCGGATAGTCACAACATCGACGCAACCCGCATAGCGCGAGTCCTGGAGGAGTTCCGCTGAATCCGCCCACGCCACCTCCACGTTCTGAAGCTCAAGCCCCAACCTTGCCCGTCTGATGAACGCGGCCTTTTTCCGGATCCGTTCAACGCAGGTTATTCTCGCACTCGGAACGGCAATGGCAATCGGCAGACCGGGAAAACCCGCGCCACTCCCTATGTCGACGATGTTCTTTCCACAGAGATCGACGATATCCAGCGCTTCCAGGGAATCGCAGACGTGCCGTTCCCAAAGTTTCGGAATGTCGCCGGGCGCAACGAGGTTCAACCGCGTGTTGTTCTCGCAAACAAGCCGGACGAGCCCAAGAAGCTGCTTGTGCTGGGCATCCGTGAGATGACATTTGAATGATTTCACGGGACCTCTGTGCGTCGTCTTCGTGCCTCCAACGCGATTGCGATAACAGCAATGTCAGCCGGCGTTATGCCGGGTACCCTTGCTGCCTGACCGAGAGTCGCCGGACGGACCGTTCGTAACTTCTGTCTGGCTTCCGCGGAGAGAGCCTTCACCGCGTCATACGAAAAGTCGGGTGGAATCCCGCGGTTTTCTGCGGCAGCCTGACGTTCAGCGGCCTCTCGTTGACGAACCAGGTATCCCTCGTATTTGACCTCAATTTCGGCCTGCCAGGCGATTTCCCCTTGGACTCCCGCCATCCCCTCGCCAGCCATTCGCGCAATTTCGTGAAGGGTGATCTCCGGACGTCTGAGGAGTCGAATTGCGGGTTGTGGTTCCACAATCAGGGTGGCGCCTTTCATGGAAAGCACTGGATTGGCCTTCTCAGGCGGGACAGATATCTCTCGCAACCTGGAAATCAAAGACTCAACCGCCCGCGCCTTCTCTTGCCGCCGTCGCAACTCATCCCCTCTTACCAAGCCTATTTCCCGGGCCCGGTCGGCCAGGCGCACGTCGGCATTGTCCTGCCGAAGGAGCAAACGATGCTCGGCCCGGGAAGTGAACAGGCGATAAGGGTCCTCCGTCCCTTTGGTGACCAGATCATCAATCATCACGCCAATATATGCTTCGTGACGACGCAGAACGATCGGCGGATCTGCGGAAATTGATCGCGCCGCGTTCACCCCGGCGATGAACCCCTGCCCGGCCGCCTCCTCATAACCCGAGGTTCCGTTGATCTGGCCTGCGAGAAAGAGTCCTCTCACCGCCTTCGCTTCGAGACTCGGATGGAGCTGGTGGGGAAACACGAAGTCGTATTCGACCGCGTAACCGAAACGGTTCACCGTGGCATCTTCCATTCCGGGGATCGTACGCAGGGCTGCGAGTTGCACGTCTTCGGGGAGGCTGCTCGGAAAGCCGTTGATATACACTTCCGACGTTGCCGTACCTTCTGGTTCAATGAATATCTGGTGGCGGTCTTTTTCGGGAAAACGCACCACCTTGTCCTCAATAGAAGGGCAGTAGCGCGGACCGGTACCTTTTATCCTTCCGGTGTAGAGAGGAGAACGGTCCAATCCCCCAAGGATGAGCCTGTGCGTTGCGGCGTTCGTCCAGGTGAGCCAGCAGGGAACCTGTGGCACTGATCGCGGCGGCGTCTCAAACGAGAAAAAAGGCGGCGGATCGTCACCGTACTGAGGAGTCATCACCGAGTAGTTGATTGTGCGGCCGTCAACGCGCGGCGGTGTCCCCGTTTTCAGTCTCCCGAGTGCCAATCCACACGCCGCAAGGCTTCGCGGAAGCTCTGAGGCAGCCGGTTCCCCCACACGGCCGCCGATGGAAGACGACAACCCGACATACATCAATCCGTTGAGAAACGTGCCAGTTGAGACAACAGCTGCCTTGCACGAAAGCTCGGTTCCAGAGACGCCGGTCACGCCGACGATGCGGCCTGCCTCAATTTTCAGTTGCCCGGCCTGCTCGGCCACGATTCTGACGCGTTCGTGTGAGCACACAAGGGCTCGCGCCGCGGCTCGGTACGCGGCCCGGTCAGCCTGGGCGCGCGGAGACCACATTGCCGGTCCTTTGGACCGGTTAAGCATTTTGAACTGTATACCCGTGGCGTCAATCAACTTGCCCATCACGCCCCCGAGCGCATCTATCTCGCGAACAACATGGCCTTTCGCCGTGCCACCGATCGCCGGATTGCACGACATTTCGCCGATTTTTCGCGCATCCATTGTCATGAGCACCACGTCAAACCCGAGCCTTGCGGCGGCCATCGTAGCTTCTATGCCCGCGTGACCACCACCAATCACCACTATATCACAAGAAAGCAATGATCCGCCTTTCCTTCGGAAAACAACCCATCTCAGAGTCATCACCAGCCACCCAGGAAACCCGGGACGTGCAACAGAGTAAAAATAGCACGGAACGACCAGTGTCACTAAATGCGATCAGGACGCGACATTTGGCTGTGTTCCCCCGCACGGGTACATTCAGACGATGGAACCAGACGCCATAACGGAAAAGACATACCGGACATACCCCAAGATGAAACTCAGCAAACCTCGCCTCGCAGTGACCATGGGCGATCCCGCTGGTGTAGGACCAGAACTCTGCCTCGCCGTGGCAACTGATACCAGAGCGACAGGTGCGGCCGACCTGGTGTTTGTGGGCACCGAGTCCATCTTTCAGAACGCGGCGAAAACCCTCGGGCGCGCGTTTCCTGACCCTATGCACATCTGCAGTGTCGCGGAACCTGAGGCCCCTGTCTCACCGGGTGTCGTATCGGCGGAAGCGGGCAGACTCTCTGCTCTGTATCTGGATCGTGCGATAGACCTTGCCCAAAAGCGCGAAGTGGACGGGATAGTAACGGCACCGATATCCAAGGAGGCGTGGCATCTCGCAGGAGTTCCTTTCCCCGGCCATACGGAGTTTTTGGCGGCGAAAACGGGAACAAAGGAATACGGCATGATGCTGGTTCACGGTAACTGGCGGGTTCTGCACGTCAGCGCGCACTGCTCGCTTCGCGACGCAATCAGTCGCGTAACGCAGGAGCGCGTCCTGCGCATGCTTCTCCTGTTTGACGGTGTGTTGCGTGATCTGGGCGTCCGGTCGCCCCGGATAGGTGTCGCCGGGCTCAACCCCCATGCCGGAGAGGCAGGTCTGTTCGGCGATGAGGAACGGCAGCACATCCTGCCGGCGATTCTCGAGGCACGCTCCAGAGGCATCGAGGCGCTCGGGCCAATCCCTCCGGATACGGTGTTTGCTCGCGCCCGGTCGGGGGAATATGACGGTGTGCTCGCCATGTACCACGATCAGGGCCATATTGCCGTGAAAACTTTGGCTTTCGAGCCTTCAAAGGATGGGGGATGGGCATCAGTCCACGGAGTGAACGTTACGGTCGGGCTTCCGATCGTTCGAACCTCCGTCGACCATGGAGTGGCCTTCGATATCGCGGGAAAGGGAGTCGCGAGGACCGAAAGCATGCTGGACGCGATTCAACTGGCGGCCCGAATGGCCTTGATACGCGCCGGAGGCAGCGTCCGATGATCCGAGATGACAGGTCGAATTTCACCGAGAGCGCGGAAGCGGACACCGAGGTCAAAGGCATTCAACGCTTTCTCACCCTCCCCACTGCTGCTGCAACGGGTGCGTTTCTCGCGTTCGTACTCATTTTCGTTCTGGGCAACTGGGTAATCATGCCGCTTATCACACGCGGAACGGACGTTGTTGTTCCGGACGTCCGTGGAATGGACGTGGCCGAGGCAAAACGCCTGGTTGAAGAGCAAGGTCTGGTGTTCGTGAACGACTCGTCGGACTATGCCACGGATGAATCCATCCCGGTCGATCACGTAGTCATGCAGAGCCCCGCTCCCGAAGTATCTGTGAAGCGCGGACGAAGCGTTCGAGTGACGGTCAGCAGAGGCGCTCCGAAGTACGTTGTACCCAACGTGCGGGGCATCTCACTCAACGACGCCCGCGTCAGGCTTGAACAGGCGCGGTTCAGAGTTGGCAGCGTGAGTTACGTGCTCCGCACAAACGAGGATTTGTCCGAACCCTATGTTCAGGACCAGTTCCCTGACGCGGGAACCTCGTTGCAGAAGGACGCTCTGGTAACGCTCGTGGTGAGCATCGCTCCCGAGATGCCTGCGCTGGTGGGGAGGGATTTCGGTGAGGCAGGCAGAACCCTTGCTGCCATGGGAATCCAGGTTGGGGAAACGACCTCCGAACCTGATGAGAACGCGGCGCCGGGGACAGTTCTGAAGCAGTCCATCGCTCCCGGAACGCGGGTGTTCGCCGGTGACCGGGTCGATCTCGTGATCGCCGAATAGCGCATTCAGGCGGCATGCCAATGAGAATCATCCTGAGGGATATCAATTACCAATACAACGGGGAAGCCGGAGTCACGAATCTGAATCTCCAGGTGGAATCCGGCGAGTTGTTCGGACTTCTTGGGCCCTCCGGGTGCGGAAAAACAACGACTCTGCGCCTCCTCGCAGGGTTCATCCAGCCCGAGCGCGGCCACGTGTTTTTCGGAGAGGAAGACATCACCGGAAAGCGCCCTGAACAACGCAACGTCGGGATGGTGTTTCAGAGCTATGCGCTCTTTCCGCACATGACTGTGCGCGAGAATGTCGAGTTCGGCCTTCTGGCTCGCGGAGTTCCGAAAAAGGAACGTGGGCGCCGTGTTCGAAACGCGCTGGAGCTTGTGCAGTTGGCGCCGATGGAACAGCGTTCCGTAGCTGACCTCTCCGGCGGACAGCAACAACGCGTCGCGGTCGCTCGAGCGCTGGTGATCGAGCCTACCGTGCTGCTGCTGGACGAGCCGCTTTCCAATCTTGACTCGCGGCTCCGTGAAGAAACCGGGCAGGAGCTTCGGGCACTTCAGCGGCGACTCGGGATCACGACCATCTACGTTACCCACGACCGTGTGGAAGCATTCGCGCTGTGTGATCGAATAGGCATCATGCAACATGGCAGGCTCATACAGGTCGGCGCACCGCAGGACCTTTTTGCCAGTCCAGGTTCTCTTGCCGTCGCGCAGTTCATTGGACACACCAATATCATCTCCGTGGAACACATTCAAGAAGCGGGAAACGGCTGGACGGCTCGGACTGGTGGCCATACTCTTTTCGGAACCAGAGATCTTCCGCCGGAACCGACGGCCGCGTTGGCTGTTCGCCCCCATGAAATGACGCTGGATACCACTTCCACCTCCCCCGAAAACACCCTGTTGATGACGGTGTCTGGCCGGCGGTTCCTTGGCGCGGACATGGAAATAAGCGTTCAGGAGGGGAACCTGAGGCTTAAGATTCTGCAGCGCTTCTCCCGATCCCGCGTGCCGGAGGAGAGCTCACAGGTATACGTCCATATCCCGCCGGAAGCGCTGATACCTCTGGCACGATGAGCCGCTGAAGCGACAGAGCGAGAGAAAAGAATATGCCGTCTTCGGGTGTGATCGAGAAAACATACCGACAGACCCTGAACCAGGCGCGCGAGATCGTGTCAGAGAGGCTGTCCGTCCTGGTCCGCGCGACAGGAGGCGACTGCGAAGAAGCCGCCGAGGACATTGCGCAATCCATCGTCGGCACGGAGCAGGTGGTTCGCCTGATTGTTTCCACGCCCTACGATCGAAGCGTGTATCGTCCCGTTCTGCTGGAAGCAGCGGACGAGGTCGGGAGGACGTTTTTCCCGGAGGGAAGCAAGCGCTTTTTTTCTCCTCTTTCTGATGCCCCTGCCGTTGAAAGCAACGCTGCGGAACCTGAGCAGTCTTTCGATTCCTCTGAACTGGAGCAGGCAGCTTTTGCTCTCCCCCAGCACCTGCGGTCGTACCTGAACACGCTCCTGGAGAACGCTGCGGGTGGCCTTTCGGCTGCACGTTTGTCGACGATCAAGACCGATCTGCTCGCCGAGAGGCTGGAGCGCCTCCAACGTCATTTCCCCGACGGGAGAATCCCGCCCTTGAGCAACGCTCCCGTAGCGGATCAGATGGCCGATGACGAGATAATCCTCCACGCACGTTATGTAGCCACACGCCTTGCGGTCGCCTTTCCGTGGGGTTTTTTCTCGAGAGACACTCGCCGCACCGGAATCGCTGTGAATTATCTCGTGATGCGCGAGATGCGAAAGAGCCCCGAGGCAGCATTGCAGGAGGATACGCTTTCGTACGTCGCTCTTGGGCTGGGACCGGCTTTGAGGCGCTGCGGGGGCTCGGTGAACAGGCTTCTGGCACTGGGGTTCCCAGAACAAATCAGGCCATGGATGGGAAGCCACGTTCCCACAGGCTACTGGGAGGAAACGACAAACCGTCGGGACGCCGTGAGATGGCTTGTTGAACAGCGCCTCGGCATTCCGCGTGAAGGTATCGGACGGGCTGTCCACCAGAACATCATCTCCAAAAAGGCGTTTCGCGAAGCGGGGCTTACCTGGCTGCTGAAGAACATATACGGTTGGTCGGTCGCACACGCGCTGGCCGAGTCGTACCCTCAACTCCGCCCCTGGGAGTGCTTCTGCCGCGTGCCCGTGGAAACCTGGCACGGCGACGCCGGGCGCCTCCTCTCCGCGGAAGCAATCGGCTGGGTATTCCGTCAAGAAGGTATGCAGGTCGCGATGTTCCGCACGCAGGACGCGGCCCGTGTTATCAATTCCGCGCTCACCCGCTGGCATCTGGGCGCCGCGTTTCGGATCGGATTTTCTGAGAACTCGTTTGCGCTTCTGAATTCCCTGTTCCCGAACACGTTCGAGCCGTGGGAAGTGACTCATGTACCCCGCGAGGCGTGGAAAGATCCGGCTCTGCGGGCCAACGCAGTTCAATGGTTGCTGAAAGAGTATCACGTCGAAGTAGAGAAGATTCCGGTTGCCATCCGGAACGGCTTACTTTCGCCCGACGTTTTCAAAAAAAGAGGCCTGGATGGTCTTCTAAGACAAATGGGAAGTGTCTGGCGTACGATAGACGACGTGTTTCCGGGGAGATTCGTGCGTTGGGAGCTTGGTTCCGTGCCGAATTCCTTCTGGCGCGCTCGCTCGAGCGTTCGGGAAGCGGCTGTATGGTCGCTCTCCCGCCTCGGGATCGAGCTCGCCCACGTCGAAGATGCCTTGTGCAGCGGAACGCTCACGGCACAAGCGTTAACCCGACTGGGTTTGGGCACCCTTGTGAACGCGATCTTCCGCGGTGATGTGCGTTCGATGATGCAGGTGGCCGGCGTATTGCCGTCAGCGAGGAGAGTGCCACTGCGGCGGTACTACCGGCAACTCAGGCAGGACCGCATTGCTTCGCACGCAAGCGAGGTTGAAGACCGTGTGGAAGCATTTCGCGCCAGACAGAAAGAACGAAGAAGGCGAACGGAAAACCATTGGTGTTGAGCAACCCACGAAACGGAGGCCCTTGTGCGAATCGGTATTACGTGTCACCACACGTACGGCGGATCGGGAACCGTGGCAACGGAGCTTGGAATGGCGCTGGCCAAACGTGGCCATCAGGTTCATTTTATAACGTTCGCCGAGCCGTACCGGTTGCAGTTCGATCCGAACATCTACCTCCACCAAGTGGACGTGATGCACTACCCGTTGTTCGATCATCCCCCGACAACGCTTTCGCTGGCCGCAAAAATGGCAGAAACGATCTGCACGGAGAAGCTCGATCTCCTGCACGTTCATTACGCGATTCCACACGCAACGGCGGCCTATCTTGCCCTGAAGCTGTGCCCCAGGCACGACGTCCGGCTCGTAACTACGCTTCACGGAACAGACATAACGCTTGTCGGGCAGGACCCTTCTTACTTCAGTATTACCAGGTTCTCCATCGAACAATCCGACGTGGTGACCGCCGTCAGCCAGTGGCTGAAGGACCAGACCCTTTCACGGTTCAAGGTGTCCCATCCAATCGAGGTCATTTACAACTCCGTGGACACGGAGAGATTCCGCCGAGTTTCGGTGCCTGCATGCCAGAGAGCGCGTTATGCCCCCGGGGGAGAGCCAATCATCGTCCATATTTCGAACTTCCGCCCGCTCAAGAGAGTGACAGACGTGATCAGGGCATTCGCACTGGTGCGCAAACGGATGCCCGCGAAACTCTTGATGATCGGTGATGGACCGCACCGCATGCCCGCGCAGGAAGTGGCGCTTGAGCTCGGTGTGATGGGGGATGTCTGGTTCCTCGGAAAACAGGATAAGGTGGAGCTGTTCCTCAGTCTGGCGGACCTATTCCTGTTGCCAAGCGAACACGAGAGCTTCGGTCTCGCCGCTCTCGAGGCAATGGCGTGCGAGGTTCCGGTGATCGCATCCCGCGCGGGTGGTCTGGTCGAGGTGATCGAAGACGGTGTGTCAGGGCATCTGGTTGAGGTCGGCGACACGGAGATGATGGCAGAACTGGCAACCAGAGTCCTTGAAGACCAGGAACTGGCGGCCAGAATCCGAGCCGCCGCTCTGGACCGCGTCCACCGGTTGTTCTCGGCGGACAAGATCGTCGCGGAATACGAGGAGCTTTACCGAACGGCCCTCAGTTCGCCAAAGCACCAGTCCTGAACGCGTGCGCGGTGTCGAGCTGCCCCCCGCGGTCTGCCTGAACTGCGGCGCCTTCGGTCAGGGGCGTTTCAGCCCCGAACCTCAGCGCCGTCCATCTGTTCCAACGCCTTCACCAGTGCCTGGATGCCTTCGTCGCCGCAACCTTTCCCCTCCAGACTCTGGAAAAGCTGGTTGACAAGAGCCGTTCCGGGTAAGGCGATCTGAAGCTCCTTCGCGGTATCCAGCACGAGACGGAGATCCTTCTGCTGGAGTTTCACCATGAACCCCGGGGAGAAATCCCTTTTCAGAATTTTCGGCGCGAGATTGCTCATCGCCCACGAACCCGCCGCCCCGGCGGAGACGGCATCCACCATTTTGCTGACGTCGGCCCCTGATTTCGCGGCAAGAATCAGCCCTTCACACATTGCCAGGTCGTTCAGTGCGCCCACTATCTGGTTGCACAGCTTCACCGTCTGCCCCATGCCGTTGGGGCCGATGTGGATGATGCGTTTGCCAAGCGCTTCCAGGATGGGTGTAACGCTGGCAACGGTTTCGGCGTCGCCACCCACCATGATGGAAAGTGTCGCCTCGATTGCGCCTTTCTCTCCTCCGGAAACCGGTGCGTCGAGCATTTTCGCGCCCTTCGCTTGAAGAGCCGACGCTACTTCGCGCGCTACTGCGGGGCTGATGGTACTCATGTCGATGGCGATCATCCCGGGTCGTATCGTTTCAATAACACCGTTGGCACCGAGATACACCTGCCTGACGTCCGGCGAATCCGTGACGCAGGAGAGCACGATGTCACACTTGGAAGCCACATCGGCAGGTGAAGCAGCCTTCCGAGCTCCCTCCTTCACACATGCCGCGATACCGGGTTCACTCCTGTTCCACACAGTAACTTCATAACCTGCTTTCAAGAGGTTCCTTACCATCGGACGTCCCATTATGCCCAGCCCGATGAACCCCAACCGTGGTTTCGACATCGCCAAAATCCCCTTCGTTCAGTCTGTTCATTCCCTTGGAGACCCATTATGACAAAGCGGACCGGGTTCACCGATCCGCTCGCCATCGCGTCCCTCGACGTACTGGTCACATTCGGAAAAACCGGTTCCTCATTTGGCCGTAGCTGCCGCCGTTTCCGCTTCCTTCTGCGCCTTGTATTCCACCATGTAACGGTCATAGACCTCTTTTTCCATGAACAACTTCAGAAGCCTTTCGTCAATCTCCTGGTCCTTGGCCATGAAACCGAGAATCTGGAAGGCTCGTTCTTTCGGCATGGCCGGTTTATACGGTCGGTCCGCCGCCGTAAGTGCTTCACAGATGTCGGCAAGACAGAGAATTCGGGACTGAATTGCCAGACGTTCCGCGGTCCACCCGTTGGGGTATCCGGCGCCGTTCAGCTTCTCGTGGTGGGCACCTGCGTACTCCACCACATGGGAAAGTTTTTTCGGGAACGGCAACTGCGAAAGCATTTTGATTGTGACGGATACGTGGTTGTTAATGATTTGCCGTTCCTCTTCCGTGAGGCTCCCTTTGCGGATGCTCAGATTCTTCAGTTCGTTCTCGGTGAGGTACGGTGTTTCCACCCCGTCAAGCAGGAACGTCTTGGCGGCGATCGCCTTCAACCGGTCTATCGCGTCATCTTTCAGGAATTCGCCGGGCGTGTTGCAGCGCGCGACGAACTCCTTGTCGCTTTCAACCTCCTCGAGCCTTACTGCCAGTTGCTCGTCAACGGCTTTCAAAGCCTCGGAATCGGCGCCATTTGCAACAAGACGCATTTTGTATTCCATGGCATCCGCGATCATGCCACGTCTGATGACCTCGAACCGCGTTTTGATGAGTTCAATCCGGTCAAAAATCGTTTCCAGTTTCGTCCCTTTGTCCACAACGTATTCCGGGGTGGTAATCTTGCCGATATCGTGCAACCAGGCGGCGATCCGAAGCTCGTTCAGTTCGTCGGGCGTGAACTTCACCTCCGCGAAATCCCCTTCCGTCGTCTCGTTGATGGTTTCGGCGATCTTCATCGACAACCCCGCGACACGAGTGATGTGTCCGCCGGTGTACGCGGATTTCTCGTCGATCGCGGAGGCAACCAGGCGGATGACGGACTCGAAAAGGTTCTGAAGATCCTGAATGAGCCTTGCAGTTGTAATCGCGACTGCGGCTTGCGATGCCAGGCTCTTGATCAGATCCACGTACTCGTCCGAGAACGGGATCACCCGTTCGCCGCCCGGAACTTTCGCGTTCAACAACTGCAAAACGCCAATGATCTCTCCCTCGTGGTTCCTCATGGGAGCCACGAGCATCGACTTTGTTCGGTAACCGGTGATCTGATCGAATTTGCGGGGGCCGGTAAAGTCAAACCCCTCCGCGATATACACGTCGGGAATGTTGACCGTTTCGCCGGTGTCGGCCACGTACGCCGAAACGTTATTGTGGTTTGGTTTCCCATCTTTGACAAGCGGCACCGGAGGAAGCGTGATCGGATTCCCGCTCGTCCCGCCCTGCCGGGTGTTCATGGTGTCGTTCTGCATGATATCGAATTTCAGTTCCGGCAGGTTTGTCACAGGGTTGATCTGGACCGTGTACAAAGTCCCTGCGTCAGCCCGCGTAAATCGTCGCGCTTCATCCACGATGCGCTCAAGCAGGCGTTCGAGGTTCCGTTCGGCGGAAAGGGCAATTCCGATGTCCGAAAGCCGTTTTATTTCCGAAGCCCGGGCCTCCGCGAATTCGCGCACCTGTGACACGACATTCGCGAGAAGTCTCTCGATTGCCGTGTCTCCGCCCTGTTTTCGGGTATAATCGGTAATCTTGTCGAGCAAATCTGCATCCGAAACCATAACAACAAACCTCCTGCCAGCGCGAAGAGAACGACGCGAGAGTCGCGCTCCGCGGGAAACCTGGTTCTCGCTTCCCGCCATACTTCGCAGTAAAAGATAGGGAATTGGGAGCCACAAAAATACCTGTACCGTTGAACCGGATGTAAAGCATTATGAGCGCACCTTGTTGAGCCCCCGCTCGCGGGTTATCTTTGATTACTTCCTTTTCCCTTGCTTTTCAACACGCAATCTCGCGAGACAGATTGTTCACTGGCGCCGCTTCGCTCGCGTTTCCGGGCCGAAGTCGGCATCTGCCGTCACGAGAGGAAAGTAGATTCCCATGGGATGCACGATTTTCTGGGAGGCACAGGAATTCAGCCTGTCGCGCCAGGCGCAGGTGCGGGACGAACTCGTCGCGCTTGCCCAGGTAGCCGGTTGGGAGTTTGAGATAGCGCCCGATGAGCTTACCGGTGCCTTCATCAACCTGGACCTGCAGCCCGGCGAAGCGCGTATCGTCGAACGAAGACTCAGGCTGTGCGGGGTAACTCTCTTCCCGTTCGGAAACGACGAACAGAACATACGACCGAGGCTATCGTTCGTGTTCGACAATTCAAACCTGTCAAACCCGAACGTGAGGAACCGTCTTATCACCATGGCTCCGCCGTCGTACTGGACGTACTGGTGGCCCCGCCTTCGCGAGCAATATCCCCTTCTTATGAATCTTCCAGACCGGCCGATTCTCTGCATTCGAGGAGACGGCAACATGCGGGTGCGCCGCACTGAACTGCCGGGTTTCATAAAGTTCGTGAACACATTGCGCGCGGGGAGTCTGCCGTTGCTCGATATCAGAACGTCGGACAAACTGGCACGCAAGATGATCAGCGAACCACAGGGGGGCCAGTTCGGGGCGCGCGGCGCCCGGAGGCAGGAACAGGAATCCCTCGCGGATATCGCCGGAGGGCTGGCTGCGCTGTTCACATCAAGTCGCTTTGACGAGTGGCGCGCGGCGCTCCAGACCGAGGACGACATCGAACGCGAACAGGCACGGGCCAACAGAGCCGCGGCGCTGCCTCAGGAGCGGGATAGGCGATCCTCGCGCCAGGAGCGACCGGGCGCCGGCACTCGCGGGTTCTCTTTTGGAAGCACCTATGGCGCTCCAGGAAGATCATGAGGAGTTTCGTGTCGGCGACGGGGCCCGGGTCCTGTCAGAGGTAGCGTCCGCCTCGCATCTTCGGGAAGGCCCAGAGGGCGTTCGCACGATCCTTCGAGTGATTGCCACATTGGAGCCGGTTCCCCTGCGGGTTCTCGCCTCGAAGGTTCGCCTGCCGCTTCCAGTCACCGTAGCGGTAATCGGGGAGCTCTCCGCCCGTGGAATGACGGAACGAACTCCGAACGGAGTGAGGCTGACGCCAAGAGGCACTTCGTTTGTGGAGACGATGTGCGGCGAAGCCGGGCACGAGGAAACAGCCGGACTCTCCGCCGCGTTGGATGATCTGGTCGCTCTGCGCCCGCAGGCTGATGTGACCCTGGACCAGGCAAAGGCCACCGTCGGAACCCTCGTCCAGCGTGTGAACTATCTCCTCCAGAACGATTCCCTATGGGGTCGCCGGATTCTCTTTCTTGGCGACGACGATTTTGTAGCTGTCGCGGTTGCGAGATGGATCGATCAGTGTGCCGGTGGGAAACAAGCCGGCCCGACACCGACCCTTGCCGTTGTCGATATCGACGAACGCGTATGCGACGCGATCAGAAAGGCTGCACCTTCGGTGCAAACCTTTGTCCACGATCTTCGCAACCCGTTACCCGATTTCCTTCAGCACCGATTTGACGTGGTTTTCACGGATCCTCCGTACACGCCGAGGGGCGCGGAACTGTTTCTTTGTCGCGCCGCAGAGGCCGTAGAGCACGAGGGAGCACACTGTTTCTTCTCCATGGGGCATCTGGACCCCGGCGGGATGAGGCAGGTTCAAGCGGCGGTTTCGGGCATCGGCTGGGTGATCGTTGAGTGGATTCCTGCGTTCAACGAATACGAGGGTTCATCCGTGTTGGCGAACGTATCGCTCATGGCTCACCTGATTGCCACAGCGGAGATTGCGCCTACTTTGCGCGGGACTTACGAAGGACCCTTGTACACGGCGGATGTGCGACCAGTCATTCGCGTGTACCGCTGCCTCGGGTGTTCCGCCGAATGGGAGGTGGGCAAGGGCAAACGGTGGATTACTGTGGAGAGACTGAAGGAGGACCGTTGTCCCCTGTGTCGAAGCGATCGCTTCCTGCGTGCGCGCCAGCACTCTTGGACGGACTCTGAAAACCCCGGAGGAACACGGAATTGACCTGCTCGCCCCCGGTTCATCTGCTCATAGACTTCATCGTCAATGACCCGGCCCTTCTCAACACTCCCGACCCCTCGATGAGTTTTCTTCGCGAATCGGTTCTGGCGGCTGGTGCGACGATACTTTTCGAGCACACACACCAGTTTTCTCCGGTTGGTTTTTCGGGAATATTGATACTGGCTCAATCCCACGCGAGCATTCACACCTGGGCTGAATGCAGACTTGTGTCAATCGATATCTTCGCCTGCGGAGCGATTGACACAGAAGCCGCGGTGGAGGTCCTCAGAAATCGTTTTCGCCCGTCCTCAGAACGAATTGAGATCTGCCGCCGTGGTGTGGGTGCATTCCAGTGAAGCAGCCGGCGATGGGAAACCAGGCTGACCGGCATCACCTGCACGCCCCGCTCGAGATCGGAGGAACCGTCTTCCGCGCGTCTGAAATCGCGCAGATGCCCACGTTCCTTTCCTATGCAGACAGCGCGCGCCCGTGGCTCTGGGCGACGTATTTTCCTTTTCTCCTGGCCTATTCCGACTCTCCGGCACGTGCGGTCATGCTCGGGGAACACGGGGGAAGCCTCTTTGTTCTCCTGCACCGGACAGTCCGCGGGCACAGCCACATCGATTTCCTTCTTCCTCCACTAGGGTCTGATTATGAAGGCGCGCTGGAGAACCTGGCGGGTTCCATCGCACGCATCAATGGCTCCACAGAAACGCGGTTTCTCTGGGCTGACCTCCCCGGAGCCGCATACGGAGCCCGCCGCGGATGGGCCGTCACACCTTACGAGCATGAGTACCTCTACGAACGGCGAGCATTGATTGAGCTTCGCGGGAACGAGTTCCGTGCTCTCAGGAAAAAAATCCACCGGTGTGAACGGGAAGTCCAGCCCGAGTTTCGTGCGTTTGTGGAGTCAGACGTTCCGGGGTGCGAGGCGCTTCTCCGCGAGTGGCAGGACGTGCATCGTCAGGACCCCGTTCCAGTTTTCGATTTCGGTTACACGCTGAGTGCGATCCGGTCCGCGGCGAGATTTCAACCGCCACATCTTGTCGGCGTCGCAGCCGATGTGGGCGCGAAAGTGCGCGCATTTGCATTCGGTGGCATGATCAGGGAAGGGCTGGGGCAGTTTTTCGTCCTGAAAAGCGACCCAGCCTGCAAAGGCCTCGCGGAAGCTACACGACTTGTGCTGGTGGAACGGATGGAAGGTTGCGATCTTGTGAACGATGCCGGAGACCTCTCCAAACCGGGACTCGCCCAGCATAAGCGCCTGTTCCGGCCGGTATCGTTTGTTCCGACGTTCAAGATGGCCTGCCGGAGCGCATCATAACCCGACGCATGATGCGGAGCAGAGGACGCGGCCTCCGCCGACGAACTCAGTGAACAAACTCCTCTTCCAAAAACGTCTCATACGATGTGTCGTCGAATCGTTTCTGGCACTCCTCGCACTTGCTGCAATCGCGGTGGTAGCAATCCCGATGGATGCGCGTTGGGTATTGCTTCTGAAACGCGGTCTGGCAGTGAATGCTGCAGAAAAGAAACCGTTCCTGATAGATCCCGAACGCCGCGAATGTGACTCTTGTCTCCTCATTTGTTCGCGCAACCGGTTTCATGCACCATGAACACTGCCCCTGTTCTTCTCTTGCCAGTTGTTCGCGCCGTTGCCGAATGTCTTCTTCCGCGTGATCGAATTCGACATACGCAACAACGTTTCGCGGAACCCGGTAACGAACTACATCCTGCGTCACGCACATAAGTTCGTCGGGAGTGTGGTATACATCCTCGCAAATAAGCGCAGATCCGTCCCGAAGGTGAATGACGACCTTTGCGTGCAGGGGACGGGAGTACCCTGACCAACCGCAATGCTCGCAGATAGTGCTGAAGAGAAAACGCCGTGTCTTCTGGCTGCAGACGGGGCACCGGCCCTCCTCCAGCATTTTCAGTTCTTTTACGGATTCCCGCGCCGCTTCGACGATTTTGGAGTCGACCTCCCGGGATACCCGTTCTACTGCCGCGCGGTCCTCCGCATTCAGAAGCGTGAGATGTTCCTCAAGCTCCTCACTTTTTTCTGACAGAATCAGTTCGCGCGGCCAGCGCTCACGCTGTCTCTTGGTGATTTTCAGCATCTGGGGTGTACTCGATGGCCCAATCGAACGCGAGGAGACCGGCAGTAATCCTGCGGGAGTCTGCCTCCTACGGTGCTGAATAAAGATAACTCCCCGGCGCTGGAAACGGAATCAGTCGCGATTGTGCGAGTCTTCGGAAGGTCGGAAGAAGCGCGATTCATACGAAAGCGGCCGGTCCGCGCGTTGATTCAAGTGGGGCATTTCGCGATTTTTCACCACACGCAGAATACAATCAGATTCGGCCCTTCCGCCGCTGTTCCAAGGCACGCGAAGCCGCTTTCCCAACTGGAGTGATCGATGAAAAGCCGCGCAGTCGCCGAGTGTGTTTTCGTTGCCATCCTCAACGCGTTTGCTTCTGAGGCGATACCAGCCTCACAGGAGCAATTCGTCCGCCTTTCCCTGCAGGAGTGCCGAATACGCGCGCTCCAGAACAATCTCAGCTTCCGGGTGCAGCGCCTGCAACCGCTCGTCAGCGAGGCCCGTCTCAAGGCCGCTCTTGCACCGTTTGACCCCGCGATCACCGCCTCTTTTTCGGGATCACGCACGCAACAACCCAATTCGCTTGTGTTCGATCCATCCACGGGCACCTACATTTCGCAATCGGTACCCGCGCAAAACAGTCTGGGCACGCGGCTGGGAATCTCCAAAGCATTTCCTTTCGGTACCAACGCCAGTATCAATCTGAACAACTCGTGGTCGAAAGGCTCCGGAAGCTCGAATTACGGTTCGAACATTTCGCTGAGCGTCTCGCAACCGTTGCTCAGGGGTTTCGGGCGGGACGCCAACGAGGCCGGAATACGGATCGCGCGGGCGAATCGTGAAACCAGCATGAAACAAATCGTGGCGGATGCGTCTGCGGCGGTCCAAAAGGTGGAATCAGCGTACTGGGACCTCGTGAGCGCACGTGAGAATCTTCGCGTCGCCCAGATGTCGCACCAGTACGCTCAACAGCTGCTGGAGCGATCCCGTGCGCGTGCCGAAACCGGTGCGCAGGCACTCAGAGACGTAATTCAGGCAGAAGCCGGTGTTGCCACCGCCTATCAGGGAATCATATCCGCCGAGGCACGCGTTCGGGATGCCGAAGACACCCTCCGGCGCCTGACAAACATCGCCGCGATGGAGGACGGGTGGTCATTTGGAATAATCCCGACAGACACGACCCACATTGATTCCGGAACGCCTTCATTCGATTCGCTTTTTGCGGCGGCTCTCGAAAACAACCCCGCGGTGTTCCAGGCTGCTCAAGCGGTCGAGACCAGCAAATTCACTCTGAAATACAGATACAACGGGCTTCTCCCGACTCTGGACGCCTCCACGGAGATCGTGCTCCGAGATGGAGACCGAACAGCGGCCAAGAGCATGGATGATCTTCCCACGGCAGCATACCCCTCATGGACCCTGGGGCTTCGTTTCTCGGTTCCTCTGGGCAATCGCCAGTCGGAAGCGAGTTACCGTGAAGCGATCGTTGCGGTCAGAACGGCGGAGCTGGAACTTCAGGATGCGCGCCAGGCTGTGCAGGCCGATGTGAGGTCGGCGCTACGACGTGTTGAAACAAGCCGGCAGCAGATCGCTGCTGCGGAGGAGACGAAGAGGTTGCGGGAATCAACGTTGGAGAACGAACAGGAAAGGTTGCGCCTCGGTCTTTCCACCAATTATGACGTTCTGCAGGTTGAGCGGGACGTTGCGGACGCGCGCCGGGCGTACGTTGAGGCGCGCGTAGAGCATGAGAGAGCATTGCTCGCACTCGATGTGGCCACCGGACTCCTCCTCCGCAAACGCGACATCGGCGTTGAGATGGATGGTTCAGAATTGACGAGCCGATAGGCCCTCTCGAATCAAATGCGATTCCGGTAACGGTCTGGTTCTTGCCGGTGCGACGTGAGGAATACAGAAGCGATTCCTTGGACACGGCTTGAGCTGGGCCTTATTTTTTCCCTGCAATCGCCCACGAGGGGGCGTTGTCTGCAGGGGGCGTAACGTGTTCTGGAGCACAAGTACCGCCGAGGCCTGGCGTGCCGTCAATTCCGCGAAACGGGCGACAGTCAGCTCCGTGCTGATTATGGCTGTTTCCCTCGCGATACTCGGGGTTCTTGGTCTGGGCGCTCTCGCTTTCCACAACGAAGCGCAGGCGGCAAAGAGATGGATCACCGCCGAGGTTTTCCTCAAAGACCGCCTCGAACCGGAGGCGATTCAGCTCGTCAGGCGGCGGATCATCGCAATCGAGGGTGTAAGTAATGCGCGCCTTGTCACGAAAGCGGAGGCACTGGTCCGCTTCAAGCGTTTTTTCGGCTCCGAGCTCGTAGATGTGCTCGAAACGAATCCTCTCCCTCAATCTTACCTCCTTACCCTGAGTGACGAAGGAAGAACTCCTGAAGGCCTCAAGGCCATCGCTCGGAAGGCTGGCAGCTTCCCAGAGGTTGAGTCCGTCGACGCCGACGTCGAGTGGTTAACCATACTCGAACGCATCTCGTTCACTGTCAACGTGGTGTTGCTTCTGTTTCTGGGAATCGTTGGTTTCGCGATCAGCGTGGTGATTTCGCGAACCATTGGTCTCGGCATTGCGAGCCGCGCGGAAGTGGTAACGCTGCAGCGGCTCCTTGGAGCGTCTGAATGGTTTGTGCGGCGCCCGTTTGTAATCCTCGGCGTTACACAGGGGGCACTTGGTGGAATCCTCGCGGCTCTCATCGTGCTTGCGTGTTCTCGTTTCGCAGACGCGATCCCTCTGGTCGGCCGGAGCTTTGGAGGAACGAACGCCCACATCGCGGCCTGGTCGCTGGTTGGAGTTGGCGTCGTTCTTGGGCTTGCGGGAAGCATCTCCACCCTGCGCAGCTCGCTCCCCCGGGACCCCTGGGAGGGCGATCAGATTACGAGGAATTCCCTGTGTTGATACGGTTTGTGGGTCGAACGGGCGTCTTTTCTTTTTTCCTCCTATGCACAACCGTCGCGGCGTTGCCACAAAACCCTGATGGTGATCTGAGCGACCGCTTGGAAGTCCAGCAAGCCGAGCTGGCACGGATTGAACAGGAACTGGCCACCACCAACGCAGAGATGCGGATGGCGAAAGCGCGCGAACGGGCACTGGCCATGCAGGTGGTGGCTGCATCGAACCGCGCCGGATTGACCAAGTACGCGATCAACCGTCTCACCGAAGCCGAAACTGCGCTTGTTTCCGACATGAACACCGCGCAGATCAGGGCACAGCAGACACGCGAGGAGATCGAGCGCCGGAGGGAATCCATCTCGCGGCGGGTGAGAACTCTCTACATCCACGGGAGGCGCGAACCGTTCCAGCGCGCATTGATGGCGTCGTCACTCGCGCACTGGCTTGCGGCGAGGGAATACGTCACGGCAGCCGCACGACGTGACGCAAATGAGATACGTTCTTTGAAACGTGACCAGGTGCGGCTGGACTCGTTGACGGCTCTCTACGCCCGCCAGAAAGTGCTTCTGGATACCCTCATCACAACGCGCGAGCGGCAACGGGACGAATTGGCGGGCGCGGAAGTGGAGGCGCGGAGGCTCCTGCGTGCAATGCGCGCAAAGAGGCGAACATTGGAGCAATCCGCCGACGCACTTGAGAGCCAGCGAGCAGAAAGCAGACAGCGAATCGCCGAGTTCCTTTCCTCGCAGACAGGGGCATCCTCCACACGCATTCCGTTGCTTGAACAAGGTCCCGGTTTCCGCGAGGAAACGGGATTTGTCAACCTCAAAGGAAAGCTCCCGTGGCCCGTGGAGGGACGCGTCACGTCTCGTTTCGGTCGCAGGAGGGACGCGACCACGCAGACGTGGACACGTAACCGAGGCATTGACATCCGGGTCCCGAAAGGAACCGAAGTAACCGCCGTGGGAGCCGGCAGAATTGCCATGGTGGACTGGTTCCGCGGGTATGGGTCGTTCGTAATCGTCTCACACGGGCAGAATTATTACACATTGTACGCGCATCTCGACGAGATCCATGTTCAGAAAAATGAACACGTCCAACAGGGTCAGGTAATCGGATTGTCCGGCGACAGCGGCACGCTTGGTGAGGAAAAGCTGCACTTCGAGCTTCTCGGAGGTCCACAGGCATTGAACCCGCTCGACTGGCTTCAGCCGCGACGAACTGGCCTCTGAAAGGAGCACCCCATGCCTTCAGCTCTCGCGTCACTTCCCGAGAGGATTTTGCTGGGACCCGGCCCGTCCAACGTCCATCCACGCGTGATGCGTGCGCTCTCGGCGCCTGTGGTCGGCCATCTTGATCCCGCGTTCATCAGCGTGATGGAGGAGCTGAAAGGCCTGCTCCGAAAAGTATTCTTTACGAAGAACGAATTCGCGGTTCCACTTTCGGGCACCGGTTCAGCCGGGATGGAAGCGGCGCTTGCGAACGTAATCGAACCGGCGGACAGCGTGATTGTTTGTATCAACGGTGTTTTTGGCACGCGGATGAAAGAAATCGCCGAGCGCTGCGGGGCGAACGTCGTTACCGTGGAAGCGCCGTGGGGAAGCTCCATTGACGCCGGCGGCGTGGAAAGGGCGCTGAAGGCAACCCCGGGGGTGAAGCTCGTTGCGTTCGTTCACGCGGAGACGTCCACAGGAGCCCTCCAACCGGTGGACGACATCTGCAGGCTTGCACACGAACACGGTGCGCTCATCCTCGCCGACGCGGTTACGTCGCTCGGCGGAGCACCCGTCCTCACTGACGACTGGGGATTGGATATCGTTTACAGCGGCACCCAGAAATGCCTGAGCTGCCCTCCGGGACTGGCACCGGTCACGTTCAACGAACGAGCACTGGACGTGATCCGCAGAAGGAAGACGAAGGTGCAGAGCTGGTATCTTGATGCCACAATGCTGATGCGCTACTGGGGAGAGGAGCGCGTATACCACCACACGGCACCGATTTCGATGAACTATGCGCTTTGCGAGGCGTTGCGTCTTGTTCTGGAGGAAGGCCTTGAGGCGCGCTGGAAGCGACATGTTCGGAACCACCGCGCGCTGGTCGCCGGAATCGAAGCGATGGGGCTTTCGATGGCTGTGAACGACGCTATTCGGGCCCCCATGCTTAACGCGGTAGTTGTTCCGGACGGAATCGACGAGAAAAGGGTGCGTCGTTCGATGTTGGACGGCATGAACGTCGAAATAGGAGCGGGACTGGGTCCTCTTGCCGGCAATATCTGGCGGATCGGGTTGATGGGGTATTCGAGCAAACCTGAAAACGTCCTGACCTGCCTTTCCGCTCTGAACGCAGCGCTTCGGGAACAGGGGAAGCGTTGTCCGGATGGACTCAACGCTGCCATCGACGCGTTCCAGATGGACTGATGTTGCCTTTGGGGAGACACGCATGACGCCACGGGAGTACGCACATGCGCAGTATCACCTGACAGACATCACGCGGGCGCCTGTGGACCTCGTTCCAATCATCCGCCGCTATCAACTGCGGATCGTGGAAGTTGAGGTGCTTGACCGCGCGGACAGCAGGCTCCAGTTATCGAACACCGCGAGGCTCATCAGAATACGGCGGGATATTGACCACACGCGCAAACGGTGGGAGATTGCCCGCCAGATTGGTCTGTTCGTGATGTTGAATGAAGGAGAACGGCCACGGGTTCGAGATACTTCAGTGTTTGCATCGGAGCTTCTGATGCCCGCAGAGCTTGTCGTGCGTCTCTACCGCAACCGGAGGGAGTGGCTGAAAAACGCCATGCTGGTGGGAATGAGCGCGACGAAACGCGACATGATCCGTGGGCTGTCGTGGCAATTCGAAGTGGATGACAGGGCAATTGCCATACGTCTGGATGAATTGCACCTCGGACCCGGTGCGGGGCCGAACAAGAGGGTCTGGTCGAGTAGCCCGGGAGTAATTCCGAGATGGGAAGCCGATCCGTGATCCCCCGGAAAGCCGGTTGGTCGCGCCTCGAAGGTAACGCCACGGTACTCCAACGGAATCACATGGTGGACCAACAGATTTGCGGCCGCGGCATTCGGGACGCGCGAGTAGTAGAGGCGATGCGCGTACTTCCGCGACACGTTTTCGTGCCACCAGAACGTAGTTCCGACGCCTACGACGACCATCCTCTGCCAATCGGTTGCGGGCAGACCATTTCTCAACCGTATATCGTCGCGCTCATGCTGGAATTACTGGAAACCACAGGGAAGGAACGGGTTCTCGAGATCGGAACGGGATCAGGGTACCAAACGGGCCTTCTGGCGCTGCTCTGTCATCACGTCTACACCGTTGAGAGACACCAGGAACTCGCTGATTCGGCTCGCCGGATCCTGTCGGACCTCGGTCTGGAAAACATCACCTTCCGCTGCGCGGACGGATCTCTTGGGTGGGAAGACTGCGCGCCGTTCGACAGAATCATTATCTCCGCCGCAACTCCATCGCTCTCCACCGAGCTATTGAACCAACTGGACGAAGGAGGCGTGCTAGTTGCCCCGGTGGGCGACCGGTGGGAGCAGTCACTGAAAGCAGTCCACAAGCGGTCCGGCAAAACTGAAACATCAGATCATGGTCCCTGCGTCTTTGTTCCACTTATCGGGAATGGAGGGTTTCCGTCCAGCGCCGGCTGAAACACGTGTGCGTATTTGCTCCTTTCCCCGCTTTTCCAGGCGCTTGCAAACCCGGCCACCCCGGTCTCCCTCAGGAAGGCTTTCAGAGCAGCAGTCACCACGGCCACGCTGGGAGTCGGTAACGTATCGTCGCGCCATCTGCCGTAATGTTCGCAGAGGCGTTGTGCAACGTGCCCGAGTGCACGGTTGATCCGGTAATCCACCTGATGGCGGGCGGACAGACCGGGCAGCCCGAGCAGTTCCGCCCGTTCCGCGATTTCAGTCAGCGACCAGCCAGCGTCAAACACGAGAATGAGAAGCCGGGCATCCGCCTCCGGCAAAGACTTCACGAATCCCGCCACCACGTCCTGAAGTCCGGAAAGGAGGCGGTTCAGTGCCACGTTCTCCGCGGTCTCGTCGGGCAATGGAGACGCGTCACGAAGTTCTTGCGCCGCGCACTCCTTGTCATCCCGCAACTGGGGCGCTTCAATCGGCACCGGCCGCAGAAGCGCCTTGCGATTCGCCATGATTCGTTGGTATACGCGGGGGCTTTTCCTCGCGAGGGTTTCGAGAAGGGTTTCGCAGAGTTCGTGAGCCTTTGTCTCCGTCATGCCAAGGTCCTGCGCGATCCAGAGCGCGTCTTTGCCCCACACGAGCCTCCGGTACACCTCTTGTTCGATTCTGGGACGGTCCTGCATGAGCTTTGGCAAGCGAGTGTCTGCTCGCCACCGTGTCTCATCGGCACGAGCCATGAACGATCTGATGATCTGCCGTCTGTCGCCGATTATCCGGTATATCCAGGTTCGCACCTCGCACTCGCCGCGGTAGAACCGCAGGAGACTCGCACGAACCCGTTCCGCCATGAACAGGTAGAGATCCGACGCAATATCCGCGAGCACCCCCGGGCGGTCGCGAGAGGCGCACGTGCGGGCATAGGTTCTGGCCGCTGCAAGAAGCATCGGCGTATAGCGCTGGAGAATGACCCTCCACGCACCTTCCGAGTCGTTCCGCATGGAAGACACGAGCTCGCGGTCTGACAGGAAGGCGAGAGACAGGCTTTGCGGTTCAAGAGCAGTCTTCATAGTGTGGTTTGGACTTTCACGAGTTCCGGGACATCGTTTCGAGCTTCCCGCTTGCAGCACCGAGGCACGGTTCGGCCAATAACGGCGGCGAGACCACCGTAAGAAACGTCAGACGGCAAAGACGCCTTTTTTCGGGCACTGTCCTTCTCTTCGCGTAAGAACATCCTTTCGCGCCCGGGGAGTTCCAATGCAGGTGGCGTTTCCCTTCAGAAGACGGGAGGGTACCTTAATTCGTGAAACTGCGAAGCAGTCGCCTTGAAGCCGTCCCACTCTTCACAGCAGACGGAACGCACAAATGGAATTCGTCCACCATCCCGGGCCGTACCACGTATATCTCGTCCCTCACTCGCACATTGACGTTGAGTGGTACTGGACCTATGACAAAACGCGCGTGTGGTCGCGCGACATTTTGGAAAGCGCAATCGAACTGCTCGAAAGAAAACCTGAAGAAACCTTCTCTCAGGACCAGATACCTGTTCTCGAGTTTCTTGCGGAACAACGACGACACCTTTCTGGAACGCCGATATCACAGTGGCTGACCTCGGGCAGATTGGAGATTCTTGGCGGGTTTGTTCAACCCGAAGTAGCAGAGCCTGACGGCGAATGCCTCATCCGGCAGTTCGTACTGGGGAGGAAACGCGCAAAAGAGATGTTCGGCGTCGCACAGACGGTTGGCTGGTTGATCGACACATTCGGACAGGTCCCGCAGATCCCGCAGATCCTCGTCGGGTGCGGCATGGACTCCTACGTCTTCATGCGAGGGGTGCCACGCCGGCTGGGGGAAGTGCCCACGGCATTCTGGTGCGAGTCGCCGGACGGGACCCGCGTTCTGACGTACTGGATGGCAAGCGGGTACACGACATCGGCAGGAACTCTCCTGGACTCCTTGAAGGAAGAGATCGCCCACTCGTCCTCTCAGATGATCATGATCGGCTGGGGCGCGGACGTCACCAACCCCGCAGAAGCGCCGGCGGAGAAGGCGCGCGAGGCTCTGCTTAATGCAGCCACGGCGGACGGGCTTCCACTCGACTCGGTCACCATCGCCACGCCCGGTGCCTTCTTCCGCGCGCTTCGCGAGCAATCGGACAATTTGCCGACAATTTGCAAGGATTTTGCTCCAGTAGACGACCGCTTCGCTGACCTCCGGGGAACATACTCGAATCGGGCACGCCTTAAGATTGCCAATCGGAAGGCGGAGGCAACACTCCTCACCGCCGAAGCCTGGAACGCTCTCGCGGTGGAATCTGGAAGCCACGATTTCACGAGCGAACTCGAGACGCTGTGGCGACGACTGCTGTTCTCACAGTTTCACGATACGATTGGCGGAAGTTGTACCGACCAGGTATACGAGAAGGCGTTGAAAAGGTGCAACACGGTCGTGGACTTCGCCGAGGACATCACCGACAAATCGCTGGAGGTGCTGGCTGCAACCGCCGACACAGGCGCCTTTCGATACCCCGTGCTCGTCTTCAACCCTTCCTCTTTCCCCCGAACTGACATCGCCGAGTACGAAATGGTATTCAGGGAGGAGCCAACCAATTTCAGGGTCGTTCAGGCGGACGGGAAAGAGGTGCTCCACGTCATCGGGAACCCGAGGGGCTCCAGGTTTGCAACCTCGGGCGCAATCGCGACCGCGCACGTGACCTGGTTGGCCAGCGATGTCCCCCCAATGGGGTTCAAGGTTTTCGCCATTGAACCGATACCGGGGCGCGCGGCATCCGCTCGCGCGACAGCTGGAGCCGGTTCCGTGGAAAACGAATGGTACCGGGTGCAAATAGACCCGACAACCGGAGACGTCGCCCAGATAACCGACCTTTCAACAGGCTATCGCCATCTCGACGGGGCAGGAAACGAGATCGTCGCGAGGGAGGAAAAGAACCCGAATCTGGAAGGATGGGTTGGTCTCACCGGCAAAGAAGAACGCACGAGCCACACGCCAGCCGAAGTTCGAGTGGAAGTGGAGAAGAACAACCTCTTCCAACGGGTGGTCACGCGCCGCGCATTCCTCGGTTGCCAACTTGTTCGAGAGGTCTCGCTTTTCCGCGGGGTCCGGCGCATACATTGCAGGACTCGTTTCCTCGGATTCGCGGGCGGCGATGTGCTTGTATCTGTCCGTTTCCCCGCCGCGCTTTCGTGCGAGGGCGAAATAGTGTATGAGACCCCGTTCGCGATGACTCCGCGCGACCGTTCGTACCATTGCGCCCAGAAGGTGGTCGACATACATGACGGTGTACGAGGATTGGCCATAATCAACGTGGGAACGGCAGGTCACTTCCCGGTGGGAAACGCTCTTGACATGATCCTTTTCCGCAGCCTCCGTGATTTCCCCGACTATTATGCGCCACTTGCTGCCGAACACGGCGACCATTCATTCGAATACGCTGTCATTCCCCACGCGGGAGACTGGCGCGAAGGAAACGTTGTGGCTGAAGGCCATGCGGTGAACGCACCCTTCTTGGTTCATTACGCGGGCATGCGGAAAGGCGCTCATGCAGAGTCCCACTCTCTGGTCTCTGTTACGCCGCAAAACGTGCACATAAGCGCGGTGAAGCGGGCAGAGTCCGGCACAGGTCTCGTCGTCCGCATGTGGGAAACACACGGCAAACCAACAGAGGCCAAACTGGTTTTGGATATGCCTTTTTCCGCCGCATGGAGCGCAACCATGGAGGAGCAACCGATCGCGCCGCTTCAACATGCGCGAAACGAAATCAGGGTTCCTCTGCGAGGCTGGCAGATTTCGACCATCCTGATCCATACACAGCCTCATTCCGACTGACCTCAGAAGGAGATGACGCGTGCTATCGCAGCTGAACGCCCGCCTTGCGGAACGTGGCACTACGTTACGGAGAGAAGCAATCGGCGGAATAACGACGTTTGCGACCATGGCATATATTGTGGTGGTGAATCCCACGATCCTCAGCGACGCAATGGGCAGGGAATGGATCGGCGCGCTGGTCGTCGCCACCTGCGTTTCCGCCGCGATTGCGACGTTGCTCATGGGATGGTGGGCGGACTACCCCATCGCTCTTGCCCCCGGCATGGGGTTGAACGCGTACTTCGCATACACAGTCGTTCTCCAGAATCACATCCCGTGGCAGGTTGCTCTAGCCGCTGTGTTCGTGAGCGGCCTTCTGTTCGTCCTGCTGACGTTGGTAAACGTGCAGGAGATTCTTGTCACTGCTATCCCGCTTGGAATCCGCAACGGAACGGCAGCCGGGATAGGGATATTCATCGCCTTCATCGGGCTCCAGAAATGCGGCTTCGTCGTCTCGTCACCCGCCACGATGGTGATGGGTGGCGACGTTACCTCTCTTCCGTTTCTCCTCACGCTCGGCGGAATCGCGCTGACCGGTGGGCTCACGATGCGAAAGGTGCGCGGCGCGTTCATCATCGGAATCTGCGCCACCGCTGTTGCGGGTATTATACTGGGCGTTTCGCCGATGCCGGAACGTTTTTTTGCGATTCCTGATTTGCCGACGGGACTTGTCGGGCAGGCTATTCTTCGTCTGCCCGACGCCTTGGAACTGGGCCTCGTTACCATCGTCGTAACGTTTCTTTTCATCGATCTTTTCGACACTGCGGGGACTTTGAGCGGAGTTGGAAGCGCGGCGGGTTTTGTGGACGCACAGGGGCGCCTGCCACGAGCGAAACGAGCGTTCCTCGCAGATGGCGTGGGAACGAGTGTCGGAGCGATCATGGGAACCAGCACGGTTACGAGTTACATCGAGAGCGCGGCAGGCATCTCCCAGGGCGCGCGAAGCGGGATGGCGAACCTGGTCACTGCGATTCTGTTCCTTCTCGCGATACCGTTTTTCCCGTTAGCGGCCGCGCTGCCGGGGTACGCAACCGCACCCGCGCTGGTGGTTGTGGGTGTGATGATGTGCGGGCAGATGAAACACGTGAACTGGGAGGACATTGCCGAGGGGTTGCCGGCAGTTGCCGTCATGATTGGTATACCGCTTACTTTCAGTATCGCGGAAGGGCTTTCTTTCGCCATAGTACTGCATCCCCTCATCCTTGCTCTGGGCGGGCGGTGGCGAGAAGTTCACTGGCTGAACTGGCTTCTGGCTGGCCTGGTCGTGCTCCGCTTTGCGCTTGTCTGAAGGAGCAGAACCGTGAAGCTGATTATTGCGTTCATCAAACCTTTCAAACTTGACCAGGTCAAGGATGCGCTCACCGCGATCAACATCCGCGGGATGTCCGTTTCCGAAGTCCGCGGATTCGGTCGGCAGCGTGGTCACACGGAGCTATTCCGCGGGAGCGAGTATCAGGTTGACTTTCTTCCCAAAATCCGTATCGACCTCGTCGTTCGAGACGAAGACGTCGACACAGTGGTGGACGCGATTCTGGAGGCGGGCCGCACGGGTCAGGTGGGAGATGGGAAAATTTTCGTGCTTCCGGTAGAGGATGCCATCCGGATACGCACCGGGGAGGCGGGTGACGACATCCTTTGATTGCGCGGGGAGCCGGTTGACATTCCGGAAGGGGACAGAAACGGAATCTGTCCCCTTCTTTTTTGGGTATCAGCCCTTCCTGCGGCTGTCCTGCAACAACTTGTAACTTAAACTGTCGATCAGTGCCTGCCAGCTCGCCTCGAGGATATCCTCCGAAACGCCTACCGTGCCCCACGACTCTCCCGTGGCCCGATCGGCTGTTTCTATCAGAACGCGCACCCGTGCCGCCGTGCCTGCGCGACTTGACAGGTCGCGGACTTTGTAATCGTTGAGGTGCACCTCGTTCAGGGACGGGAAATCAGCCTGCAGGGCCTTTCGAAGCGCCGTGCTCAGTGCATCCACCGGGCCGTGCCCGTTCGCCACCGTATGGCGAACGTCGTCGCCCACACGGACCTTGACAATCGCTTCGTTTTCCGAAGAGGCAGACCCGTGTCCGTTTCCGTGCCGGTTGATGACACGCCACGAGATAACCTCGAAGGGCTCACGGTACTGCCCGAGTTGCCGAAGCGCCAGCAGTTCGAAAGATGCGTCAGCCGCTTCAAATGAGAACCCTTCGAACTCAAGCCTCTTCAACCTTTCCAGCAAATCGATCACTCGTGGATCGCGTTTGTCCACTCCCGGCAGCACGCGCTCCAATTTGTGGGCAACGGTGGAAGTCCCGGCCTGCTGGGAGAGGAGAATCTGGCGCTCGTTGCCGACCAGTGCAGGGTCGATATGTTCGTAACAACCCGGGTTCTTCACCATCGCGTCGATGTGCGCGCCGCCTTTGTGTGCGAATGCCGCCTCACCAACGTACGGCTGGCGGCTGTCATGCATGACGTTCGCGATTTCAGATACGTATCGTGAAACCGCGGTCAGCTTTGCCAGCCGTGCCTTGCCAATAGCGCGCATCCCCATTTTCAGTTCGAGTGCCGGAATGACGGTGCAGAGGTTCGCGTTCCCACACCGCTCCCCAAAACCGTTGACTACACCCTGTACATGAACCGCACCGCATTCCACGGCGGCGATAGTGTTTGCCGCTCCCATCCCGCCGTCGTTGTGGGCATGGATACCGATTCGTGCACCAACCCGGGGGGCAACTTCGCACATGATCCGTTGCACTTCGCTCACCAGCGTACCACCGTTCGTGTCGCACAGCACTATGGTCTCAGCGCCCGCTTCCACGGCAGCCAGAAGCGTTTTCAACGCGTAATCCGGCGCGGCTTTGTACCCATCGAAAAAATGCTCCGCGTCGTAAATGACCCGGCGTCCCTGAGAGCGAAGGTATGCGACGGACGAGGCGATGATACTCAGGTTCTCGTCCAGACTGCATCGCAAAACATGCCGAACGTGCAGGTCCCACGCTTTTCCGAACACGGTGACAACCTCGGTCTCGGCTTCAAGAAGATTCCGCAGCGTCGCGTCGTCGCGGGCGGCGATGCCAGCACGGTGCGTGCTTCCAAACGCAACAATGGTGGCGTTCTTCCACTTCGCACCCCTCGCGTGCTGGAAAAACTCGACGTCGCCTCGATTTGTGCGGTTTGGCCACCCACCTTCGATGAAGTGCACGCCGAGTTCGTCCAGTTTGTGTGCGATAAGTAGCTTGTCTTCCAGTGAATAGTTTATTCCGAGTGCCTGGGCACCGTCGCGCAGGGTGGAATCGTAAATCTCGATAGTTCGTTTTCTGGGCATCGTCTTCTCCGGGGAGTCAGAAAAACCGTTACAGCACGCGGAACGGGAGTACACAAACAAGCGAGGTGCACAGTGCGCACCTCGCTTGCACGGCGGATGAGATCCGCCAGATTACACGATGCCCACCGGACGGCGCAAATGATCCCGGCCGTCCGGATGAGTACCTCCAGCAGTTGCTGCGCAAGGGAACGTGTTCATTTCACAGGCTTTTCAAACGAGTGATTATCCAAAAGTGACGTAGAATGTACTTTCCGAGTCGTCGATCAGCAAGAACGATCGCGATTACCGTTCATAAGAAAATGTCGTCACGTGGAGCAACGTCGAGCCGGAAGGAACCAGATAAGAACCGCCAGCACGGCCAAAAGTTTGATTACCCACCCGCCCAGAAGAAACACGAGGCCCGTAAGTTTTGCCATCACCAAGAGAAGGATGGCGCAGAATACGAGCAGCACCATCACGGCGTACCCTGTCCGCCCCACCGGTTACACGCCCAGCTTTCTGAGCGCCTGCAAGCCTTCCGCAACACTTTCCAGCGGCGGACTCAGGTATTTCTCCTGCTCGACGATGTACCACTCAGTTCTGCCAACCGTTTCGCAAAGCTCAAATACCTCTTTCCACGGAACACTTCCCTCACCGTACATCGACGCGAAGTTCACCTCCTCGTTACGGGAGCATTCTTTGAGGTGCACGGTTGCCGCACGTCCCGGATACTTTTTGAGGAGAGGTACCGACTCCGCACCGCCGTACAACGCGTTTCCCGTGTCCAGTTGCATGACGACTTCGGTCACGGTGTCTGAGAAGAAAACGTCAAACGGGAGCAGCCCATCCATTGGTTTGAACTCGTCCCAGTGGTTGTGGTACCCGACACGCATGCCAAACGGTTTCACTTTTTCCGCAAGTTCGTTGAAGATCCTGGCCGTGTCCTTCCAGGCCTTCACTGAATTGCGCCGCTCCTCGGCAAGTCCGGGGACTATAAGAAACTTGTTCCCGAGTTCCTGGTTGAACTCCACTGTTTTTTCCAACTCCTCCCCCAGCAGTGTTTCGAGACCGATGTGCGTACCGGCAACCAGAAGGCCGTTGTCATTCAAGATTGTGCGCAATTCTTTGGCGCTTTTTCCATAGTAACCCGCGAATTCCACCCCTTGATAACCCATTTTCGCTACGGAGGCAAGGGTGCCTTCGACATCGTACGGTATGACGTCGCGCAGTGAGTAGAGCTGCAGAGCAACGGGTATCTTTCCCACAGAACACCTCCTTGTTTTGGTGCATTTGTTACCGACCACCTGAAATGCACAAAGAACCCACAGACTGGCGTGTGGTGCAGGCAGTTACCGGGTCATGCCCTCAAGATCGGCGTTGAGGCGCCCCTGGTAGGCCTCCACGCGGAGCGCTTCGACATCGCTCAACAGGACCGGCCGTCCGACTGCATCCGATTCGTACAACGCCATTGAGATCGCCTGGTCCTTGTACCCTTCCCACCCCGTGATCTCGACGGGAGTGCCGTGCAGCACCGCTTCCACGAACTCATTGAGCTCTGTGGCGATGGTGTCCTGAATCCCGCGCGGGAACAGCTTCTCCACCCCGTCGGGACCGATGGCTCGATGGTGTTCCGCGATCAGCTCGTCCATCGTCATGGAGTTTTTTCGCGATTTGAACCCCGTGCCCCATGTCAGGGACCCATGTTCCCCGTACACCGCGCGGTGTCCCCATTTGTCCCCGGGGCCTGAGAGGGTGTACGTCCACGATCCGGTCACCCCGTCAGCAAAGTGCAACACGGCAAGCGTCGTGTCCTCCACGTCAACCGGGATGGCGCCGGTAAGGTTGTCGGTATCTTTGTACCTGTACGGGTTGTAGGTTCGCACGGTGCAGTACAGGCTTTCCGGGTCTCCAACGTGGTACCGGAACAGGTCGGCAAAGTGCACGCCGCCATCGAGCGGCCACCCTCCCCCAGCCTGATCGCGGTGGTCACGCCATGTCCAGTACCAAAGCCTTTCCTCAACATCCACCCAGTAAATCATCCTCAGCTTGCCTATCATTCCAGAATCGATCGCCCATTTGATCGCACGGTTTTCCGTGGACCGGCGGTAGTTCTCCGCCACCTGGAATACTTTCCCTGCCTTCTCAGCGGCATCCAGCATCAGCTTGCCGGCCCTGAGCGTGATCGCGAGCGGTTTCTCCACCGTAACGTGTTTTCCGGCCTCAAAACACGGTACGACCACCGAATGATGCGCGCGGTGGACCGTGACAACGTCTACCGCCATCATATCGGGTTCGGATTTCAGCATGGTTTCCACGTCAGAATAGACTCGAGGCCGGTTCCCCTGCCAACCACCGACCTGATCCGCCATCTTTTCGGCCAGCGATTTGACGAGGTCACAGGTAGCCACAATTTCGAAATTCCTGATTCCTTTGTCCCAAAGCTCTCGAAATCCCCGTTCGTGGGCGCCCATCATGCCGCCACACCCGATCATTCCGATCGTCACCCGTTCCGCCATTTTTCCACCTCTTAATCTGTTATGGTCCACTTTCGCCGTGCCATGCCCGAGGCGCGTGTAGAACTTCCCTCCATCATCCCTCCCGTCGGTCAAGGAATCGGTCGCTCAAGCAGGTCTACCTCGACCGGGGCAGCCGAAGGGTTCTGAACGTCAAACGCGAGCGTCTTGATTTCGTGATGTCCGATCGGCACCTCGGTTGCAATCCCGAGAAATGGCAGTCGCACCCTGGCAATGCCGTCAAGCCCGTGCCCTTCGTACAAGCGGACGATGACCCTGTCGTCGGCCGCGTTCCCGTTGGCGTATTTCTGCGTGCGCTTCAGGATCATCCCGACAACGTTGTCCGGTCCAATTTCCAGGAACTCCGCCCCGCTCTTCAACGCTCCGTTATGGTGTGGCTCAATGAAGGCCTCCGTCGGCGTGTTGAATTCCTCACCGGCGCGCGGAGCCATGATTGCGCGCCAGTCTCCCCCGTGAGGGATGAGGGCGTACCGGAATGAGGTCGTGCCGAGATCCGGATACTGATACGTTTCTTTCGGGTTGACCTTCCGCGGATCGTGAAACGCGTAAATCGGCGTCCGCAGGACGCTCATCCGCATCTCCGATTCCTTCACGTCGAAGCCGTACCGGCCGTCGTTCAACATGGTAACGCCAAAACGCGCCCGATCCACCTTCCCGGTTACGTCTATCCACTTCTGGCCCGGAAGTTCCTCCCCGTTCCAATCCCGTTCCATGTACGCGTAGGGAATTTCCGCCGTCGCCGTTATCTGGTCCAGAGCAGTGGGAACAGCCAGCTTGACCATGCGGTGCCGTTCGCGGAAATCCATTTTGACGTCCACGTCGACGCGATTGATCCCCGGGTAGACGTGGAAATGCTGGACCAAGGTACTATCTTCGAAGGAACTCACCACCTCGAGTGTCGCGCGGACCGGCCCCTGAGACACCACACGGACTCTGCCGTTGGCGATGAACCTCCCCAGTTCGTTCCTGAATTCGGTTATCCCGTGGCTCCAAGTGTCGGAATGATCCTTTATCACGACGAAGTTCGCGCCAGGTGCAGCAATCAACTCGGGACCGTTCCCCGCCCGCAGGCTGATGAGCCCACCCGAAAAGGGATCGACCACCAGCGACAGAAGATCGTTGGACAGACCGTTGGGGTGCGCGCAGACCATCGGCGTCTCAAACGAGGGCATCTCGTCGAGGTGCAACCTGAACACCCGGAACCCCAGCGCAGGCAGTTCGGCGACAAACATCACGGTAACCGTGCTTTTGTCACCTGCCTCCGAAACGCTGGCGATCTGGACGGGCACTTCGCTGTCATCGTCAGCTACCAGCCGTACCAGTCTGGGGACTACCGCAACCTCGACATGCGCCGTAACGAGATCTTTGCGCCTCCAGGGATGCGGATTGAAAGCGACCAACGCAAGGTTCTTCCCGCGCGTATCAACGTTGGCGGCGATTGCACGCAAAGAAGCTCTTTGTGAGACATCAGCCGTTTCAGCAGCCTTCGCGAACATTGCGTACGTATCCTCGTACGCGGGATGTATTGAGGTGCCGGCCAGCACATCGTGAAACTGATTGAACAGCACGTCGCGCCATGCGTCGCGCAGCTCTGCACCCGGGTAACATTTATGAGAAACCAGATTCGCCACAGTGGCAAAGCGTTCAGCAGCCATCAGTTTTTGTTCCGCGCGCCGGTTCAGGACTTTCACCGCGCTTACTGCCGTATAGCACCCGACCGCGTGAATCTGCAGATCATCTTTGACGACAGGGAAATCCGTTTTTTGTGTGAGAACCTTTTCCACATACGCGTCGCACCGCGCGAATTTCGCGTTCGGCGCATCCGGCATCGCGTCCGTTTCCAGGATTCCCTGAATGTTCAGTTTCGTGGGACCGCCGCCGTGGTTTCCGACGCCGTAGAAGCACATCACGTCGGTAACCCCCTCGTCAGTCTGCTCCCATGCGGTGATTATCCGCTTCTTGATCTCCTCAACGTTGCCGCCGAAGCCGTAGTGGTGGGGTGGGCGGATTCCGAGCACGCGGGAACCGTCGGGCGATTCCCACCAGAAATGCTGGGGCAGATGCTTTTCATGCTCCCCCGGACGGAAGAAGATATAACTCTTGAAGCCACTCTTTGCGAGAATCTGGGGAAGGTTTCCATTGTGTCCGAACGTATCGACGTTGTACCCCACGGTAGGTTCCACGCCGAATTTCTCCATGAAGTACTCTTTCGCGTACAGCGCGTGCCGAACGTACGACTCCCCGCCGGGGATATTGCAGTCAGGCTGCTCCCACCAGCCATTGACAATCTCCCAGCGACCCTCCTTAATCCTTTGAGTCACCTCTTCGAACATGTCTGGCGCGTCTTCCTCGAGCCACACGTACGATGACGCGGAGCTTCGCACGAAGACGAACCCGGGGGTCTCCTTCATCCTGTCGAGGGCGGAACGACAGGTGTCACTTACCTCCTTCCGACCCTCTTCGAGCCGCCACAACCATATCGGGTCTATATGCGCGTTTCCGATCATGTGAACTGTGTAAGCCTTGGGATTCGACTTGTCCACCATAGGGGATTCCTTTGCTACATAGTCTCGGATACAGTGCGCCACGCGTGACGGAAGATGAAGCGGGTCGCACGAAAGCAGAAATCGGGCTGTGGATCGGTGTGATGCTCCCGTGTCGTCTCGATTGATCAGCGGGTGAGAGATGGCGTTTGAAGCGTGGGCTCGTCCCAGGGGTCAATCCCCAGAAGGTCAAACAACTGCGTAAGGTTAAGAATTGCCGTCACTCCCTCGGCGACCTCCGGAAGCGGGTAGCGACGGGCGATAAGAACCGGGTGCATGCCCACTGACAAAGCGCCGGCAACGTCGGCTTCCGGACTATCCCCGACGTAAACAGCCTTTTCGGCAGGCACGCCGGCAAGGCGGAGGCCTTCCTCGAAAATCCGCGGGTCGGGCTTCTCGCACCCGAACGTTTCCGATGCGATTGCGAAATCCAGGTACTCTTCAAAACCAAGTTCCTTATTTACCATCGGAAGGAGAGGCGAGATGTTGGAGATCATCCCGACCGTGAATCCTGCCCATTTGAGGCTTCGCAACACGAAACGTGATTCCGCGTACGCAAACAGCGTGGTGAAGTACCGGAGTCGCTTCGCCACTGCGTCTTCCATCTTCGGGAGCTCACGCCTCGGAACACCACAGAAGCGGAGAAGCTCCCGCCGGTAGTGCGCGCGCCAGGTGAGATAGGCTTCCGCGTCACGGGGCGGAGGAGGGAGAGCCGCTTCCGCGTCACGACTTGCGATCCGGTAAAGGGCCATATCCACCGGGTACCCCATGGCGGTCAGAAGATGGGTGAAACCCTGCGCATAGGCAGGCTCGTCGTTTCCGAGAGTTCCCCCAAAGTCGAAAAGAACCGCACGTACACCCTTTAACATCTTCCTGTTGGCTCCGCATATCGAAGAGGTGCAGATGGAAAAATCGTCGCATCCGGCATGTCCCGTTTCTGCCGGTTGCGTACGAACGCATATGTGGTTTGATTCCATGAAGACAGGCTCGTCTATGAAGATAAGTGCTCCACCTGAACGTGTGCACCCCGCGGAACGAAACAACATGGCTGTTTGCCAGACAGTAACGTACAAGGTCGCGGATAAATGTGGCCTCAAAGCCGACGTGTACGTACCCGAAGGGAGCGATGCCGCCCCGGTGATATTGTGGATTCACGGAGGCGCATTGATCGGCGGAAACAGGAAAGACATCCGAGGAGAGCAGCTGGAGTTTTATCTGCGTAACGGGTACGCTCTCGTTTCGATTGATTATCGGCTCGCCCCGGAAACCAAGCTCCCACAAATCATTGAGGATATCCACGACGCGTACGACTGGCTTCACCGCGAGGGACGACAGCAGTTCGGTTTCGATTCGCGGAGGATCGTCGTTGCGGGACACTCCGCGGGAGGCTACCTTACCCTGATGACGGGGTTCTGTGTCTCACCGCGGCCACAGGCGCTCGTTTCCTTCTACGGGTACGGCGACCTGACAGGAGGCTGGTACAGTCGTCCAGATCCCTTCTACTGCAAACTTGCACCAGTGGAGAAAGACGCCGCGTACGAGTCCGTCGGAACCGAGCCTGTGGCCGATCTGAGCCTGCCCGGGACATCGCCGGACCCCAGAGGTCGCTTCCAGTTCTACCTCTACTGCCGCCAGCACGGTCTCTGGCCCAAAGAGGTCAGCGGTTTCGATCCGGACTCGGAGTCCAAGCAGTATGTGCCGTTCAACCCTCTCTGGAACGTGACTCCCGACTACCCGCCGACGCTCCTTTTGCACGGCGACCTCGATACGGACGTGCCTTACGCCCAGTCTGTCCTCATGGCCTATGAGATGCAGCGACATGGCGTCGAACACGAACTGCACACCGTGCGAGGTGGCGGCCACGGGTTTGACGGGCATGGGTTCGGCAAACCTGAGGTCGATGCCGCATTCGACCGCGTTCTTGGATTCCTGAAACAGCGCCTTTGAGTACAGGCGTCAGCCTGCATCATCAACCTGCCAGCAACCCGCGAACTATCGCCACAGGGTCTTCCCCTGCTGGCAAGCGGCGCATCGTTTGCGACACGAACGCTTCCTCGACAGGTTGATACACCGAGTCAAACTCTTCAGGCGCGATGCACTGGTTCCCTGAGTTGAGCTTGCTGCGCAGCAGGTCGAAATAGGCTATCACGCGCGGTCTGTAATAGTCTGTGATCAGGCCGTCCAAGTCCATGCGGTAGTAGTCCCGCAACGGCGGTGAATGCATGCCCTCGTCTCCGTAAACCCAGACATGGGTATGTTTCACCCACCGTTCCGCATCGTCTCCGTAGCGAGAGCGATGCTCGTTCACCTTCGTGTCGAGGCGATAGGGCGGCCAACTGGATAACAGTCTGGTCTGGTCATCCAGCAATGCCACGCACTGTGCGCTACGTTTTTCCAGTTCGACTCCATCGCCCGCGAGGAACGCGTCTCGTGCCGAGATGATGGCTACGTTGAAGCGCTCCGCGATCCAATGTCGGGCGACGTCGACAAAATCGCGCAACGCGAGCGGCTCAGCTCTCAGCTCCACCTCTTGCGCAAGGAAAAGCTCAAGCACTTCCCGAAGCTTCGGGATCAACAGATGCCTCCGCGCCCGCAACGCTGCCGTTTTGCCATCGGGTTTGGTCCATCCGAGGAGAAGGTGGAGATCCGGCCGGTACCAGTACAGCGGGTCAGTAATCGTGCCGACACTTCCGCTTTCCGACCCGTAAACTGTATCCACGAGGATGTTCCATGGTTCGCGCAACTTCCCACCAAGAGATGCACCGTAGCGCTTCCGGCAGTACCGTTCGACGAAGCTTTCAACACTGCCCCGGAGAGGATCCCATGCAACGTCCGCGCAGAACTCGTAGAAAAAACTGTTGAACTGAATGATTTCCGGCTGAAGGAGAAACATCCGGCAGTTCTTGCCGTCCGGTTGATTGACCACGTCGCGGACCTTTTGCAACAGAAGACTTACATCCCCGTGCAGATAGCTGCCCGCGCCGAAACTGTGGAGAACACCGAAGCCCCAGGGGTGACCAAAAAAGTTCTCGGTATCCCGGTACTTGCCACGTTCTTCTGACCAGAGATCAGCCACGATGTGCGGAATCGAAACGGTCTCGAGGTATTCCTTGACCTGCGCGGGAGACCACCGATGGTTCACGTCTTCCGCGTCCATATCGAAAGACCACGTCTCGATTATCCAGGTGGCTTCGGGATCCGCTTCCCTCAGGGCTTCGGAAACTGCACGGGCAAAATCCAGCCGCGCTTCGTGGAGGTTCGCCGCGCCTTCCAGAACCCTGCTTTCGCTGATGAAGCTCGCGATGTAGAGGTGGTCGGAGCCCCACGATTCGTTGTATCGCCGCACATACTCCACCAGGTAACGGCGGAAAAGCGGATCCCCCGGGTGAACGATCGTATACGGGGGAAGCTCACTGTACTGGAGAACGAGCACCCGCGTTTCGGGAAACCGTGCGCGCAACTCGGGAGTAGCCGGAAGGTTTCCGATTATGCACGGAATTCTGATCCCCAGACTCCGCGCGTAGTAAAACGCCTGTTCATGAACGGTCTGCCCGTCTGAGCGTGGAGGTACCTGTGTGTCTACGCCCCAATCCGTCAGTATACGCGGAAGCAGGTCATGAGCAATGTCGAACGGCCACGTCGTGTTGAATCGCCGTTTGGCTTTCCAGTCCAGCTCCCGCTTCCATTCGTCCACGCCCCACGAAGACGCAGAATACGTGAATACGCAGCCGTTTCCCTCATGGCGTTCCGGAAAATGGGGACGTTCCGAAATCGAAAGTGGTGGCAGTTCCACCGTCGCCAGACTGGGCACACGTTCCCCGTCCCGGAAAAACCCCACGCCAAGAACCTCTTCCAGAAGCCAGTACACCCCGTAAAGAGTGCCTCGGTCGCTGCTGCCCGCAATCACGAGCGATTCCGCGCCCTCAGTTTCCACGGTCTGGATCACGAAGCCGTCGGACTCCTCAGACGACGGCACGCTCACCGCACCCGAGGCGATCGCCCGGGCCACAAACGGATTGTTCTCCGGGCGGCCGATAGCCAGCACCGACACAGACACTGCGGTTTCTTCTTCCACCGGAATCAGGGCATTCGCCATGCACGCGAGGTACCGCTGCAACTCCTCGGCAGCATGGCGCTCGAGCCACGCAGGTTCCCTTCCCAGCAGAATTCTGCAATGTGGTTTCCCTTGTTCAGCAAGGATCATTTCTGCCTCCGGTGAGAAAGCGCGCGGCCGCTGCTCGTTTTCAATTGAGAGTATACGGACCGCGCTCCCACGCTCCCACACGAGTGGTGCGACGAAGGCGGGCGTTGACCAACTCCGCGCACAACCGGCATATTCATCAATCCCGTCTCGAACACTTCCACCTCCACCTGGCGGTCCGCGTGTCTCCATCTTCGCGTCCTTCGCTCCTGAGGTTGTTTGGTACCCTGACGGTGGGCACCATCGCAATCAGTACCTCCGCACCTTTTATCAAGCTGGCCGGAATGCGTCCGTTCGCGCTGGCGTCCGGAAGGCTTCTCGGAGTCGCGATACTGTACGCGCTTGTCGGCAGAGACCTTGCCAGCGCCTGGCGTGGACTTGAGCGCCGCGAACGCGCACGAGCCATTTTCGCAGGCATGTTTCTCGCCGCTCATCTGGGGTGCTGGATCTGGGCCTTCGAATTCACGGATCTGCCCAGTGCGGTCCTGCTGCTGGTGCTCCAGCCCCTTTTTGCCGCGTGGTTCGGGTCGTTTGTTTTCCGGGAAAAAGTCACCTCGTCCGCAATCACTGCGGTCATACTGGCAATCGCCGGGCTTCTCATCATTACGTTTGATGACCTCACGATTTCCCCGACGCAGCTCGTGGGCGACGCCCTCGCGGCGGCAGCCTCGCTTTTCATGGTCATCTTCATGTCGCTCGGAAGAACACTTCGCCCGCGTATGAGCCTTCCCGCCTACATGACGATGACCTATGGGGGTGCGGGAGTGTGGTCCCTGATTCTGGCTCTTCTCATGGGTGTTCCCCTCCTTGGCTACCCGACGTCGTCGTACCTCTGGCTGCTCGGGCTGATCCTCATCACAACCGGAGTGGGGCATGCGGCGTTCAATTACGTGCTGCCCCACGTGCGTCTGTTCACGGTGAACATCGCCACTGTCGCCGAACCGGCCCTTTCCATTCTCGGGGCGGTCCTGTTTCTGGGGCAGCGTCTGACAGTCTATGAACTGATGGGTGGCATTCTGCTGGTGGCCGCGTTGTTCGTCGGTGTTCGTGACGAAAAACAGGGAACCGCGGCAACGCAGATCGAACAGGTTGCTCTCGAATGACGGGAGGTGCGCGCCCCGCATCTATCGCTGGGCCTGAAGGGCAACCTCTGCTTTAGAAGAGGTTCGCGGCCTTGCCGTTTTCGGGCACAGCCGGTATCTTTTATAATCTTCTGGATCGAACCGTTGCAAAGTCGGGGCGTAGCGCAGTCCGGGTAGCGCACCTGCTTCGGGAGCAGGGGGTCGGTGGTTCAAATCCACTCGCCCCGACCAACTTCCTTTCCTTGTCCTCTCATGTCCGAAACGGTACGCATGTTCGTCCGCGTCAACGGCAGCGTTCAGGGAGTCGGCTTTCGTTGGTACGCGCTACGCTGTGCGCAGCACAATGGCGTTGCCGGGTGGGTGAGAAATATGCCGGACGGGAGCGTCGAGATGGAGGTGGAAGGGGACCCTGCCGCCGTGAACGCATTCATTGAGGACGTGCGCATCGGACCGGCCACCGCCGATGTGTCGGAAGTCAATTTCCACCGAATACCCGTGAAGGGCGAAACAAGCTTTGAGGTGAAACGATGACCATCGCGGCGAATCTCATCAGGAATATCCCTGATTTCCCCAAACCTGGCATCCTTTTCCGCGACATCACCCCTTTGTTGAACAACCCCGATGCGTTTTCGCAGGTAATTGACGAACTTGCGGACACCACCTCCCGGTACCGCTTCTCGCGCATCGCTGGCATCGAATCTCGCGGGTTCATTTTCGGGGCGCCTCTTTCGGTCAAACTGGGAGTAGGGTTCGTGCCGATCCGGAAACCGGGCAAGCTCCCTGCCAGAGTGCTGCGAGAGGAGTACAGCCTCGAATACGGCACCAACGCTATTGAGATGCATGCAGACGCGCTCACCAGAGGTGAATCAGTCCTCGTGATCGACGACCTTCTCGCCACGGGCGGCACTGCAGCCGCGGCGTGCCGGCTGGTTGAACGGGCAGGCGGCATCGTAGCGGCGTGTGCGTTCGTGATTGAACTGGCTGTTCTGGAAGGGAGAAAAGCGCTCGAAGGAAGGGAAGTCGTCTCGCTGATCACGTATTAGTCGTCGACTGCTTCATTTCTCCCCAGTGAGGTCGCGGGGCACATGTTCCAGAAACACGCCGCACGGTCGGCTCTCCTCCTCACCTTGTTCCTTGGCTGCAGTGTCGGGCCGGACACCCGGTATTTCCTCGCAAGACCGTTATCCTCCAGGGGATTGGCGTGGGAGATCTACACGCGGGGCGCGTGGCGAGTGGTTGAACTTCAAGGGGTTCGTCCGCCTTCCTACGTCGGGGAGAGCGTGCTGGCTGGCGGCAACTACTTTTTTTTTGCCGGGAAGTTCATAGAACCGAACACGTTTGAGTTCCGTGCCTGGACCGTTCTTCCTCCTGTCCGCCGCGTGGTTTCCCCGGGGTCTCCTCCCGATACAACCGGGTTGCCGTGGTTGACGGGCGATGATTTCGCGAAAAACGAGGATTACCAGCGGTATTCTCTCCTTGCGGCTGCCGAGCAGTGGCCTTGGCGAGGCAACGGGATCGAAAAGCCTGATTCCCTCTCGTTTCTGTTTCGCCGATAAGCGCTTATGTTTGTTTCGGGTGAAAAAGCGGGCCGTGACGGAATGATCGGAACGCCTTCTGGGGACCGAAAGCCAGTATCACAAGGAATCTGCTCGGCGTGACCTCCGAAAAACCGGTAAATGCCTTCACAGTTGATGTGGAAGACTGGTTTCATGTTTCCGCGTTCCGGAACCATATCGGAAGGGACGACTGGGGCCGCTGCGAGTTGCGAGTTGAGGCCAATACCGAGCGGCTCTTGGAAATTCTCGCCAACCACAACGTGCGGGGAACGTTCTTTGTGCTCGGGTGGGTTGCTGAGCGCGTACCGGCTCTCGTCCAGAGGATTGCCTGCGCGGGGCACGAAATTGCCTGCCATGGGTACCACCACGAACTCATTTACGATTGTTCTCCCGCCCAGTTCGAAGAACTCACGCGCAGGGCTGTCGGAGTGCTTGGCGAACTGCTGGGAAAAGCACCGACGGGGTACAGGGCCGCCAGTTTCTCCTTTCCCCGTTCAGATCGGCAATGGGTGTATGACATTCTCGGCAGGCAGGGAATTCGGTACGATTCGAGCATTTTTCCCATCCGACGGAAGTTCTACGGCCATCCTGACGCCCCCTGGATCCCTTTCGACGTGACAACCCCCAGCGGGACGCTGCGCGAACACCCCTTGCCCGTGGTGAAGATAGCCGGCCAGGCGTTCCCTTTCGGGGGCGGAGGGTATTTCCGGCTATATCCCTATCCTCTCACGGCCTCTTTTTTTCGCAGGGCCAACCGGGAAGGCCGCCCGGTCGTCTTCTATGTTCACCCGTGGGAAATCGACCCGGATCAACCACGCCAGAACGTCGGTCTGGTGACGAAATTTCGTCATTACGTAAACATCAGACGTGAAGAGGAACGACTGCACAGATTGTTGCGCGAATTCAGGTTTGAACCACTTCCAGTCGGAGCCGCGGAATGAGTCAGAACACTACCCAGGAAACCGTGACCAAATACTTTGACGTCGCTGCTGAAGAGTTCGATTCTATCTACACAGGGGAAGGTAAAGGGTTCTGGGGGAGGCTTTTAGACCGGTCGCTCCGTAAAGACATGTATGAGCGGTTCAGGCTCACCGTGGAAAACTGCGGCGATATACCTGACCGAACGGTGCTCGATGTCGGCTGCGGGACCGGGCGCTTTTCCATCGCGCTCGCGCAAAGAAATGCGCGCGTCGTTGGTATAGACCCTGCACCGACCATGTTGGCCATCGCCAACCGGCTCGCCAGCGAGCAGGGCGTGGCGGACAGATGCCGCTTCATCGAAGCCGACCTCGACCGTTTCGAAGCCCCCGAGAAATTCGATTACGTGATCGGCATTGGCCTCTTCGACTACCTCGCGAGCCCTGCCATATCCCTCAAACGCATGATCGACCTCGCAAAAAAACGCGTGATTGTGACATTTCCGCGCCGTTGGACATGGCGCGCGCCAATTCGCAAACTGCGACTGGCCCTCAGAGGTTGTCCGGTGTTTTTCTACAATCGCGCTCGAGTCGAGAAGCTTGTCCGGGACACAGGAGGGCAAGTTGAGCAGATCCGTGTGGTGGGGAAGATTTACTTCGTCATGTTCGCGCCGACCGACCCTGGTCGCGAGTGACCGTACACGATGATACGTGTCGTCCACGTCATCAACACCCTCGCACCCGGTGGAGCCGAAACCCTCGTTGCCAATCTTTGCGCGAAGCTTCCGGGCGAAGGCGTGCAGCCGGCTGTCGCCTACCTTTTCGGAGACGCCACGCTGGCGGCGCGATTGACGGAAGCCGGGGTTCATGTCGAAGCGCTCAGCTCCGGGGAGCGCCCGTCGCCTTTCGCGCTTTGCAGACTACTCCAGATCATTCGAACCCGGAAAATCCAGCTCGTTCACGCTCACCTTGTGTACGCGGGTATCACAGCAAAAATCGCTGCGCGGCTGAGCGGCACACCGGTCGTCATGACCCGGCACTCGGCGTTCGAGCCCAAAGCCAACACCTTCTTCTATCGCTTCGACAACTGGTTGACACGCCGGTATGCGGCCAGACTCGTCGCCGTTGGCGAGGAGGTGCGTGCGACTATCCTCAAAGAAAGGTGGATGGAGCCGGACCGGGTGGTACTCCACCGGAATGCGATCGACGTCTCAGAATTCAGGCCGAAGCACCATCAGCCATCGCCGGACGGGGCGTACATCGTCGGCACCGTCGGCAGGATGGAGGCACCGAAGGCACAGGAAGTGTTCCTTGAAGCTGTCGCTCGCGTTCGCGCTGGTTACCCCAATGTGAAGGCAGTTATCGCGGGTGATGGAAGGCTTCGCAGTCATCTGGAAGGGGTCCGCAGCAGACTGGGGCTGGACACCGCGGCCACTTTCCTGGGCTCGGTAACGCGGAAGGACATCCCCGGATTACTGAATACTTTTGACGTGTTTGTGCTCTCTTCAGACTGGGAAGGGTTGCCGCTTGCCCTCCTCGAGGCCGCCGCTTCGGGATTGCCGGTCGTCGCCACCGACGTGGGCGGGGTTCATGAAATCGTTCAAAACGGGAAAAATGGATGGCTTGTTGAGCCGGGGAACGTTGAGCAGTTGGCCAGGAGAATAGGTGCACTTCTATCGGACGTTGAGATGCGTGAGCGATTCGGCCGTCAAGCGCGTGCGTTTGTCGAGACAGAGTTTGACATCACGCGACTCGCACGCGAAACTGCAGCCCTGTACCGGGAAGTCCTGAACTCCCGGGCATGAAGCCCTCATCCACCGAGTTGGCGAGCAGGCAAACCGGCGTTGCACCAAGGATATTCATTCCGACCGCGCGGGCGTTTTGTCGAATTGCCGCGACCCGGATTTTACCCCTATCTTTCGTAAAGAACTGGGTTTCTGCGGGCAACCGATACGCGGAACCTGTGGGTACCATTCTTTGACCTGAGTCACCGGTTCGTCGGTTGAACCCCATCAGGTGGTGCGGGAGCCGCGTTCAAAACGAACCCGCGGGTTCGAGCCAAATCGCACGCAATCAGAGAGAACAATGCCGTCAGGTGAGAGAATCCGGGTCGTTCACATCATCACGACGTTCAGCGTGGGCGGCGCCACTGAGACCGCTCTCCTTTGCGCGGCCGGCCTGAACGCTACGGGGCGATTCGAGGTGACCATCCTTGCAGGCCCTCCGAACAGCGCCGAGGGAAGCCTTTTCGACGACGCAGAAGGTTGGGGAGTGCGGGTTGACACGATCCCGGCGCTGCAGAGGAACATCTCACCCTGGCAAGACGTCGCGGCTTTCTTTCAGTTGACGAATGCGTTAAAAAAATCCGGATGCGCGATCGCTCATACACACAGCTCGAAAGCAGGAATTCTCGGGCGTATGGCGGCGCGCGTGGCGAATGTTCCCGTCATCGTGCACACATTCCATGGCCTGCCCTATACCGCGACTTCTCCGGTTCTGCAACGCGTTGGGTACGAGCTTATCGAACGGTGTGCCGGGCGGATCTCTTCCGGCGTGTTTTCGGTTACTCGGGATATCTTGCGGCGGTTGAGAGAAGCCAGAATCGGAGCCCCCGAACGCGCATGGCTCGCGCGAAGTGGGATGGACCTGGACCGGTTCCTGCGGCCCGATCCTGGACGCGACGACGTTCGGAGACGCTGGGGAGTGGGTCCTGATGACGTTCTCCTCGGGATGGTCGGGAGAGTGCACACGGGAAAGGGTCAGGACGTTATCGTACGCCTCGCGCCCGAAATACTTAAGGACGCTCCGAAGGCGAAAATCGCCATCATAGGCACGGGGCCGCTGAAAGGTCCGTTGGAGGAACAGGTGGCCCGGGCAGGATTGAGCGACAGGGTGCTGTTCGTGGGTGGCATTCCCGTGAATGAAATGCCGGAAGCCATATCGGCGTTGGACGTACTGGTGCACGTATCGGAGCGTGAAGGTCTGGCAAGGGTTATCGTCCAGGCACTGGCGTGCGGCAAACCGGTGATCAGTTACGCCCTCGATGGGTCTCCCGAAGTCATTGTTGACCGTCTGAATGGAAGGCTGATCCCTCCAGGCGACGACAATGCCCTGCGCGACGCCATCGCTGAGCTCGTCCACAATCCGCAACTCCGCGAAGAATGGGGCGCAAAAGGTCCTGCCGCAGTTGATCCAGAATTTCGCGCAGAAACGATGATCAAGCAGATAGAGGCGGGCTATCGAGACCTTTTGCAGGATGCCGGAATCGCATGTTCCGCGTCGTCAGGGGTGCAGCCGTTTGCTGAGTGGCTACCTTCATTACGAGAGAAACCTGTATCAGAAGGGAGCACATCGCTTGGAAATTCATAATCACGCGACTCATGGCCGCGGCACGGAGGATTATTCCCGCGCATTTGCAATCGGAATCGCCCTCAATATCACCTTCGTCGCGACCGAAGCGGCATTCGGAGTGATTGCGGGCTCGCTGGCGCTTGTCGCCGACGCGGGCCACAACCTGAGTGACGTGTTGAGCCTCGGTCTCGCGTGGGGTGCAGCCGCGCTCGCCGCCAGAAGGAGCACTGAAAGGCGGACGTACGGGTTCAAGCGAGCGACAATCTATTCCTCCCTGCTGAGCGCGATTCTCCTCCTCATCGCCCTCGGAGGAATCTCGTGGGAAGCGATCCGGCGGCTTTCCCATCCACGTCCGGTGGACGCCAACCTCGTTATGATTGTTGCTTTCGTCGGCGTTGCGATCAATACCGCGACCGCGTTGCTCTTCGCGCGAGGCCGGCATGACGACCTCAACATACGGGGGGCATTCCTCCATATGGCGGCCGACGCCGGTATTTCTCTGGGCGTCGTAGTAACGGGCCTGGCGGTCACAATAACCGGGTGGAGCTGGCTGGACCCGCTCGTAAGCATTGGCATAGTAACAGTGATCGCGATCGCAACGTGGGGCCTTTTGCGGGAGTCGGTCAATCTTTCCCTCGATGCGGTTCCGGAAGGTATCAATCTGCGGGAGATTGAGAGCTACCTGCGAAACCTCGATCACGTAAAAGACATCCATGATTTGCACGTGTGGGCGTTGAGCACGACGGAAACAGCGATGACTGTCCATATCGTTACCGCCTCCGAGGCTCTGGACAACGGGGTGGTAGCCGACATTCAGACCTATCTTCATGAGCATCACGGCATCCACCACGCTACCATTCAACTCGAAAGCGCCGACGGTAGTCTGAAAACACTCAATTGCCGGGAATGTAATTGATCTGGACGGGCGATTTCGCGCGGTAGCATCCGGCAGGAACTATGGCAGCTGCATGCGTCGCTGGCAAGACATAACCATCACACTGATCTCGGATATCATCTCATCGCTGGTGGCATTCGCTGTCGCCCTTGCGGTCCGGAACGCATCCGCCTCTGATTACCTTCCCTTCCCGCTATCCGCATACACCGTTCCCGCACTGCTTCTCTCCCTCGCGTGGACAGGTCTTTTCGCGTACGTGGGCCTGTATGACGACTGGAGCCGAAGAGGTCGCTTCGACGAACTGGTTTTGCTCACGAAAGCCGTGCTGTTCGGCGGGGTTGTGATCTTCCTTCTCACGTTTGACCCGAACAGCCCGCTTCCGCCGACCCGCGTGGTGCTGCTCACGTACGGGCTGACACTCGTCGCAGTGAGTGGCACGGGGCGGTTTGCCGTGCGTGGGCTGCAACGGCGCCTTTTCCTGCGCGGAATCGGTCTCAGAAACGCTCTCGTAGTGGGAACTGGACAATCAGCAGTCCAGTTCGCGGAAACCCTGAAACGAACACCCCGACTGGGATTGCGTGTCGCGGGGTTCCTCGCCACGGAAACCGTCACCAACCCGTCCCCCCTCGCGCAGCCAGTTCTGGGCCGTTTGAATGAGCTCGGGCCGATCATCGAACAACATCAGGTGCGTGATGTCATCTTCGCCGAGCCTTCGCTGAGCCACAAAACCGTGCTGGACGCGGTGGCGTTGTGCAGCGGCAGAAAAGTGAATTTCGGTAGTCTTCCGGACCTGTACGACGTCGTGGGGAGAACTGGCGCAGGGGGACAGATCTACGGGGTTCCCCTCCTCCCGCTCTATCCATCCGACATGCCGGTGTGGCAGCGAAGGACCAAGCGTGTTCTCGACTTCCTTTTTGCGTTTGCCGCTCTGGTAGCGGGTCTGCCGTTGTGGCTCTTGGTGGCGCTGGCGGTCTGGCTGGAGGACAAAGGCCCGGTGTTTTACTCCCAGGACCGCGTCGGCAAGGATGGACGCGTGTTCCGATTCCACAAATTCCGATCGATGATACCAAACGCGGAGAAAGCGACCGGTCCGGTATGGGCGCAGAAGAACGATCCCCGCATAACGACGGTGGGATCAATTATCCGCAAGCTGCGCATTGATGAGGTACCGCAACTGTGGAATGTTCTCCGTGGCGAAATGAGCCTTGTCGGTCCCCGACCTGAACGCCCTTATTTCGTCGAACGCCTCGCAGCGGAGATTCCGCTTTACCGACGTCGCCTTCTTGTTACACCGGGCATTACCGGATGGGCACAAACGAAACATGCATATGACCAGACTCTTGACGATGTCCGCGAAAAACTCAAGTATGACCTTTATTACATCGAGAATATGTCGCTCCGTTTCGACTTCCTGATCATTCTCAGGACAATCTGGGTGATGCTGACAGGCAAAGGAGCGCAGTGAGGTACTCGCTGTCACCGTTCTCGCCGGCGCGGTCTGGATCCCGCCCCCGCCCGGGCGCGTGGGTGAGGCTGCGATGGCTTCGCCCGGGGCTTTTTGCGCTCGGGGCCGTCGTCGTGGCGGCGTTCGTGTTGTACACGCTGCTGGTCGTCAGAACGCTGCGACAGGATGCCCAACGCGTGGCCAAACTGTACGCGGAGAAAATCCTGCCCAGAGCCTACAGCGATCCTACTATTACCCCGGGGGAATTGCGACTCTTGTTCGACCTCATCCGGGAGATGCCGGTCGCTGTAATCGTGACCGATGATACCGGTAACCCCGTGTCGTGGAAAGGGATCGACGTTCCCGACACAGCCCGCTCCCCGCAAGCCATGGCGCGCATCAGACAGGTGGTTGAGGACATGGACCGATCCATGCCGCCTCGCAAAGTGTCGGTTCCGTTGCCGGATAACCGTTCCCTTCAGATGGAGATCCACGTGGCGGAGAGTGCATTCCTCCGTCGCATCGCCTGGATGCCGGTCGTGGCGGCGATAGTGACACTCGTATTCGCTGGAATTGCGTTCTGGGGCTTTGTGCAGATCAAGTCGGGCGAACAGCAGGCACTCTGGGCAGGTATGACCAAGGAAACGGCCCACCAACTCGGCACGCCAATCTCGAGCCTGTCCGGCTGGCTGGAAATCCTCAAAGAGGAAGCTGAGGCGGCAGGAGCGAGACGACGGCGCGCGGACGGAGTGATTCTCGACATGTCGCACGACGTCGAACGCCTCCGTCGAATTGCCCAGCGTTTCGGGCAGATTGGATCGCAACCGGAATTGCGTGTGGAGCCACTCATTCCCGTTATCGACGAAACCCTGGATTACTTTCGTGTTCGTCTGCCGACGCTGGGGAGAGACGTGCAGATTGAGCGTAATTACCGGGCCATGGAGGAGATTCCGCTTAACCGCGAATTGCTCGGATGGGCATTTGAGAACATCATTCGCAACTCGCTTGACGCCCTTGCACGCGTCGAAGACATCGCGCTGATTCGGGTCACGACGGACCGGATGGACAACTACGTGCGGATTCTGTTAGAGGACAACGGCAAGGGCATACCCGCCGGCGATCTCCCCAGAGTGTTCCTTCCCGGGTTCAGCACAAAAAAACGCGGATGGGGGCTAGGTCTCACGTTCGTCAAGCGAATCGTGGAGGATTACCACGGAGGCACCATTGTGGCTCGTTCGGGGGGGGCGGAGCAGGGAACAACGATCGAAATACGCCTTCCTCTAGGTTGACATACTTCCACAGAGGTTTTCTGTGCTCACTCGAATCGACCGTTACGTCGTCAACAGGTTCTCACGAACGGTTGCATTCGCGCTGGCGGCATTTCTCGTCGTGTACGTCGTGGTGGACCTCATAGACCATCTTGACGACTTCTTTTCCCGGGAAGTCGCGATGTCAGATATCATCCGGTACTACGGGAACTATGCTCCCTACATTCTCGTGCTCACCCTGCCCGTCGCGGTTCTTCTCGGAACGCTTTTCGTGGTCGGCGACATGGGGGGGCACAACGAGCTGGTGGCCATAAGTGCCGCCGGAATCAGCGTGTACCGGGTTGCCCTGCCGTTGTTGCGGCTCGGATTGCTCCTGTCACTCGGGGCGCTGCTAATCACCGAGCTTGTCGTCCCCGGCGCAAACGACGAACGCAGCAGAATTCTCCAACTTGCGCCACAGGGGATTCTGTCCGGACATGCCTTCCACGTGTGCAGGCAGGACAGAAGCGGCCTGATTCTCTACGCAGAACGGTACAACATCGCGGCAAAACGGGCACAACGTGTCGCAATCGTCCAGCTTCGAGGCGGAGTCCCCGTACGCCGGATCGACGCGTCAGAGATGGTATGGGATGATCTGGGATGGCAACTCCAGAGCGCGCTGGACAGGTCCTTTCTCGGGGACAGCACGGTGTTCGCCTCGCGGGAGGTGATGAGGTTGCCGTTGCTCACAATCCAACCGGAGGACCTCGCGCGCGTGGATAAGCTCCCGGAACAGATGTCTTTCCTCGAACTTCGGGACTACATCCGGCGCACCAGGCTGGTCGGTGGAGATGCTTCCAGATGGCTCGTGGACCTGCACCTCAAATTCGCGTTCCCGTTCGCGAACCTCATGATGGTCTGGATCGGCTTCCCGCTCGCAGCCCGGTCGTGGCGAGGTGGACGCGCCGCATATGTCGGCCTCACGTTCCTCGTCGGGTTCCTCTACTTCGTCGTAGTTCGTTCTGGACAGGCGCTCGGACGATCTGGAGATCTCCACCCCGTTGTTGCGGCGTGGGGCGCAAATGCGCTTTTCTTTGTGATCGGCGCCGCGCTTTTCCGCTGGACGAGGAAGTAGCTCACTCCCTCCAGAGGATATAGTCTCCCGGTTTCGCTTCCTTCCCCACCCACGAGTATGGCTCGCTGGAGAAATTGGCGAGCACGCACGTTCCATCGGAAAACCTTGAGAACTGAACATCCGCCGAATGGAAGCCCTTTCCTGTGTCCACGCGAGGCGAAGTCAGGAAGCGGTGCTCAACAAGCCCGGCGTAGCTCGTTTCCCGCATCGTCCTGCTTATCCGAAGGGAAAATTCATCTGTTTCGTCCGGCATCAAGCCCCAGAGAGGAACGTAGAGCGGATCGCAGGTGTAGAAATCCGTGGACTTCGGTGTCATGTTCAGCACGGAACCGTGGTAGGCCGTGATAAACAACGGGATAGGAATGGCGGGAGGGATCACCAGCGGTTTGTCACTGCACCCGTAGCCGATGAACTGGTACACCGGAAAATACGCCCCGACGTCAACGACATCCGCGAGGAAATCCATCGGCATGGATTCCGTCGCAACCGTGCCAAAAATACCCCGGACATGCGAAAGCAGTTCCCGACGCATAGCTGCATCTTGTTCTCTCGTAAGAGGATGCAACGAATCGAAACATTCGTTCAACTCCATCGCGCCCTCGACGTCTATGTAGATGGAACCCTCGCCGATAAGCTCTTTCAGGTGCGGATGATCGCGGCGCGAAGTCTCCAGCCGGCACACCGAGCAGACAGTACTGGACCGCATTTTCAGATGCTCTGCATACCAGTTCGGGCGCGGCGACCCGTCGCGCAGTTTGGCCATGATCGCTACGTCGTACCCCGGAGTCATGGGCCACATATCGATCAGGTTTTCGTACACGCTTATGTAATACGCCCCGTCAACCGACCTTGCGTACTGCGCACCCCGCGCGAGGTCTTTTTCCGTCCCCCGATCCGGCGGCACGGCTTTCGTTCCGAAAAACGGCCGCTGCCAGATGTTGGTTGCATAGGAAACCAGACCGGGGAAGCCCATCCGTTTTGCGGTGTCGGCGAGTTCTTGTGGCGTTCGACCCCCACCGGTTCCGTTGAAATCAAGGGCCATTTCCGCAAGCACAGAGCCCGGCAACGTGTGGACCAGGGGATGACCCTCGGCTTTCTCTTCCAGCGTCTTGTAGCGCTTCTCAGCCTGCAGATCTGAACGATACCACGATGCAAGCTCACCGTAGCTCCCCTCGAAGGCACGGTAATCCGCCCGGCGGGAGTAGTCCAAGCGTCCCGCTTCGAACAGAAATCCCGGCGAAACCGCGTATGCCGGGGGATCTCCCGAGTTGATCTCGCCCACCAGATAGCAATCGAACGGTGTCTTGACAATCGTACCGAGCGTGGCGGTGCCGTCGCATATGCCGAACAACGGCATTGAATACCCGTTCTGACCGCCGCTGTAAACGAGGTTTTCAAGTGGGAAAGCGCCTTCTCGCCGCGAAAAATCAATAAATATCCCTGCGCCTCGCGGCAGTATAAGCCCTCCGGCGGGGACCGGTTCCTTTGCGGGTGCCTGAACGAAGCCGAGGCGGTACGGGAAATCGACGATGATCTCCGCGCCGGCAGTCAGGCCCGTTACCCCCTCCACTTCGAACCTCACGCGGTCGCGCTCAATGATGATCGCGCACTCCACTCGAACGCGCCCGCAACACGTCTGGACCCCCTCCAGAGCCACCCTGAGCCGCCTGCCCTCGACTTCTGCCGAAAGGCACGATGAATCCCATTCGACCAGCTCACAAGGCTCTGGAAAGCCCCAGTATACCGGAGGTTTTCCGGTCGGGCGAGGTATGCGAAGACGGATGAAAGGCCTCCCGGAAATCCACCCGGCACCCAGGGCGAGATCCTGCAGCGTCAGCGTGAGATCGTTCGGACGAATCTGTACAGCGTACCGCTCGAACGCTATCCGGTGAACCGAATCATGTTCCGGCATGGTTGGCTCCCTCCCTGTTCTGGTTCCACACAGTACCCGAAGAATAGGCGGCCAAATCATGTTCGGCAATGCCTCCCCGTTGACGCCGCCAGCGTGCGTTCGCATGTTTCCCAAATCATTTCGTCATCCGTCCAATATTTCAAGGAGATCACACCATGCCGCAGATGCCGGAAAAAACACCTGGAAACACCGAGTGGTTCGTCCACGACAGATTTGGAATGTTCATTCACTGGGGGCTGTACGCCTTGCCAGCGCGCCACGAGTGGGTGAAATCGCGGGAAATGATACCTGACGAGAAATACGACGTGTACTTCCGCCATTTCAACCCGGACCTTTATGACCCGACCGTATGGGCGAAAGCGGCGAAAAATGCCGGCATGAAATATTTCGTGGTCACCACCAAGCATCACGAAGGTTTCTGCCTGTGGGATTCCGACCTGACAGATTACAAAGCGACCAACACTCCCTACGGCAAAGACCTTTTGAAGCCCATGGTGGAAGCGTTTCGCGCGGAGGGGCTGAAGGTTGGTTTCTACCATTCGCTGATAGACTGGCACCACCCGGAGTTTCCCGTCGACTGCATGCACCCCATGAGAAACGACAAGGAGTTCCGCGAACGGACGAAAGGCCGTGACATCACCAAGTATGCGGAATACCTGCACGGCCAGACCCGGGAACTGCTGACCCGTTTCGGCAAAATTGACATCATGTGGTTCGATTTCTCCTACCCCACCCAGCCGGACGGGGGAAAGGGACGAAACGACTGGCAATCCGAAAAACTGTACGAACTCGTCCGCAAACTGATGCCCGATGTCGTTCTTGACGATCGGCTCGATCTCGAGAAAGGGTACGACATCAAAACTCCGGAGCAGTGGCAACCGCAGGAGTGGGTAAAGGTTGATGGGAAACCGGTCGTGTGGGAAGCCTGTCAGACCCTCAACGGAAGCTGGGGATATGATCGGGACAACCTCGACTGGAAATCGCCGGCGCTCCTGCTGTGGATGCTTGTTGACAGCGTGTCCAAAGGAGGAAATCTGCTCCTGAACGTGGGTCCCACGGGCAGGGGGGAGTTTGACGAACGCGCGCTTGCCACTCTGCAGGCAATCGGGAAATGGACGCGGGTAAACGGTCGATCAATATACGGTTGCACCGCAAGCGATTACACGCCGCCGCCAGATTGCCGGTACACTCAGAATGGCAACCGGCTTTATCTCCACGTAATGGCGTGGCCTCTGCGGCACCTGCATCTCAAAGGAATTGCTGACAGAATCGAGTACGCGCAGTTCCTGCACGATGCAAGCGAAATCAAGATCTTCCAGAACACGTTCGACCACTCAATAGAAAAAGACAACACGGTTGTTCTGGAGATCCCCATCCAGAAACCGAACGTGGAAATCCCGGTAATAGAGATATTCCTCAAAGACCGATGATGGCGTGATGCAGTCTGGCGAAGGGGACGCAGCTATCGGGTTGCGTCCCCTTTTTCAGGGGGAATTTGCCGCCAGAAGTGAGCCCGCTCGGAAATCCGGGCGAGATTCAGAACATTACCCGGGCCAGATCGAGGAGGATTCGGGGCTTTTTCGCGAGGGATCGCGCGAGGATTTTGTTCATGGTCCGCTCTTCCAGCGGGACTTTGTTCACCACGTCGGCCAGTTCGTTCAGGGTTTCGTCAGGAATGTTGAATACCGCCTCCTTGATTCGATAAAACTTTCTGTGCAGGTTTCCGAGCCGGTCGTTCCACTCATCTTCGTACAATCGCAACGCCCGTCGCGAGCAGTCACCCGACCGAATCGCTTCTGCGGCCACCCTTCCCGCAATCCTTCCCGCTTTTAACCCCGTCGCGATGCCGCCACCAGTAAGCGGATTTGCCTGGTGGGCCGCATCTCCTACCAGCATCACGTTGTCGCCCACAATCGTTTTCAGGCCACCCGAACACGGGATCCCGCCCAGCACGCGTCCCAGAACTGACGCACCGGGGAAAAGCCTCTGAACA
>Ga0116178_10000077_pt1 | contig 78276 bp, 68 predicted proteins | sample AD_STIC12_MetaG_FD_89880 | JGI IMG/M metagenome (GOLD analysis project Ga0116178, IMG submission 89880) | Active sludge microbial communities of municipal wastewater-treating anaerobic digesters from USA - AD_STIC12_MetaG | ecosystem: Engineered > Bioreactor > Anaerobic > Digestate | place: USA...
CCTGTGCGGGGTCGTTGGCGCGCAGGGCCGCGACCGCCTGCAGGACCCGGTCGTTCTCGGTGACCACGTGCCGGGCCCGGCGCCGGAAGGGCTCTGGCAGCGCCTCCACGCGCGGCAGGCCCAGCACCGGAACGTCGCGCAGTTCCCGCACGCCGAGGAGCCGGGCGGCCTCCTCGCACTGCCTGCGACGCGTCGCGTACTCACCCGCGACGAGCCGGTGGCGCACGCCGGAATCGACGATCACCAGCTCGACGCTGGGCGGGATCGGCACCCGCTCGGCGCGGAGCGACCGCGTGTCCAGGAAGAGCGCGAATCCCGGCGCCCCGAGGCTCGAGACCATTTGATCCATGATCCCCGTGGGCGCGCCCACGAACTCGTTCTCGGCCCACTTCCCCGCCGTCGCCACCTCGACATCATCGAGGTGGAGCCCGAACGCCGATCGCAGCGCGCGCGCCACGCTTACCTCGAGCGCCGCGCTCGAGGACAGCCCGCTGCCGATGGGCACCGCGGAGGCGATCCGCATGTCGGCGCCGCCCAGCGCGAATCCGCGCTGCCGGAGGGCCACGACGACGCCCTGCACGTAGTCGATCCAGGTCTTCGTGGGCGCCTCGGAGCCCAGCACGAACTCCGCCTGCCGGCCCGGGCCCTCGATGTTCTCGCTCCAGACCCGGAATCGGCCGTCCTGCCGCGGCGTGAGTTCCACAATCGTCCGCTGCGGGATGACCGTCGGCAGGACGAAGCCGCCGTTGTAGTCGGTGTGCTCGCCGATGAGATTGACGCGTCCCGGGGCGTCGGCCACGACGGCGGGCGGCGCCCCGTAGAGCCCGGTGAAGGTCATGATCCGTTCGCTCCGCCCGAGCGCTAGCGCTGGCGCGGGGCCGCTGCTCGCGCCTCATGGACCGAGAGGGCCTCGGCGAGCACGCGTCCGTCCCTGCGCGCCAGCGTGACGCCGCAGAGGCGCGCGAGCGTCGGCGCGATGTCGGCAGGCGTCGCATCCGACAGGTACTCGCCCGGCTTGACGCCCGATCCGAACAGGATGTCCGGCACGCGCTGATCGTACCGGTAGGGCGTGCCGTGGGAGGTCGCGCTGCCGGGCTGCGGCGTGCCGTCAGCCGTCACGAAGAGCCAATACGGCTTCGGAACGACCGCCAGATCGCCGCTGCGGCCCGGGTAGTTGCCGGCCAGCAGGGCCCGGGCCACGGGGTCGCCCGCCGCCGCCGCCGCCGGAAGGTCCGCCACGAAGTAGGCGGCAGCCACACCCGGCACCGCCCGGACCGCGGCCCGCACCGCCTCCACGGCGGCCCGGTCGTGCTCCATCCGCTCGCGCACCCGAGGCTCGAAGATGAATTCGGACCCCTGGAAGCGCACCTCGTACTTCCCGGGGCCCACGGCCGTCTCGAGCGCGGCCGCGACGGCCTCCCGGAGGCCGGTGACGTCCAGCCGCCCCCCGCCGAGGCCCAGCGCGGCGGCTTGCTCGGGAATCGGAGAAGCGCCGTGATCTCCCGCCAGGGCCACGACGTAGCGCCCCGCGCCGACGGTCCGGTCAAGGTGCGCCAGCAGGCTGCCGATCGTGCGATCAAGGCGCACCAGGACGTCCTGCGCCTCGTGACTCGTCGGCCCGAACTGGTGGCCGACGCTGTCGAGCACCGAGAAACTGACTCCAAGGAAGTCGGTGGTCGTCCCCTGGCCGAGCTTCAAGGCGTCGATCGCGGAGACCGCCAGATACCCCAGGTACTCATCGGCGTACGGGCTCTTCGCCCAGGCGTCGTAGAACTGCCCATCAGGGGCGCCGCTCTTTCCCTTCAGCTCGTGGGGAAACCGGGCGCTCCAATAGCTGCCGGGCTTCTCGCCCAGCCCGTCGTCGCTGTACAGGTAGCTCGGCTCGGGGAGCGTGCGCGTCCAGGCTTTTCCGTGGTCCGCGGCGATGGGCCGTTTCGCGAGCGCGTCGGCGACGAAGGACACCGGCGCCGTCGTATACGCCGACGATGTCACGAAGCTGCCGGCCGTCGCGTTGAACCACACTGCCGCGTCGGCGCGGTGCCCGGCCATCATGATCGCGGTGCGCTCCTTCAGGGAGAACGTGGCCACGCGGCCCGGCGTCCCCTGCTGCGCCCGCAGCTCATCGCTCAGCGTCGGCACCAGCAGACGCCACGGCGAGTGGCCCCCGCTCACGGGCGCCCCGTAGCTGATGGTCGTGACGGCCGGGTCGGCGGTGCACGACGTGCTGCGCCCGGCGGCGCGATCGAACCAGGAGTTGCCGACGATACCGTGCGAGGCCGGAAACGCCCCGGTCGAGATGGTCGCGTGGCCGACGCACGTGCTGGTCACCGCGTACGGATAGGCCGCCTCTCGGAACCATGCGCCCTCGTCCACGAGCCGCCGGAGCCCCGCGCTCCACTGGAACCCGTATCGTTCGACGAAGTCCCCTCGCATCTGGTCAACGACGAGCAGCACGACCAGTCGAGGCGGCGGCGCCGGGGCGGCGTAGGCCGCGGCGGCGGAGACAAGCAGAGCGACCGAGAACGCAGCGGCCAGACGGCGTGTCGGTGCGGACATCGACGCGGACTCCCTTCAGGGCGCGGCCGGGGCTTGCTGCCCCCCCCAACGGCCCGATGCTTGTAGCATAACCCGCAACGTCCCGATGCAGACCGCCGTCGAACACGTGCGTCGGCACCCGGGACCGCGGCCGGTCGCGCTGCCAGGCCGCCCACCAGCCGAGTCGGCCCTCGGGCGCCGAAGACGTCGGTATCCAATCGCGACGCCCTCCGGGCGTGCGGCCCGAAGCGGCAGACCGATCGGCCCGAGACGGCGCACGCCGAAATCCGGCAGCCGCCTGAACGGCCTCTTCACGGGCCGGCTCCCGCTGTCTGCCGGGTGCCGGCCGCGATGCCGCTCTGCGCCCGGTTCGAGTAGCATGTCGCACGATGCCTCGGTTCATGCTCACGATCGAGTACGCCGGCACCCGTTACCGGGGGTGGCAGGTCCAGCAGAACGCGCGGACCGTCGCCGGCGAAATCGAACGCGCCGTCGCCGCCGCGACAGGGGCGCGCCGGTTCGAGCTCTACGGGTCGGGCCGCACCGACGCGGGCGTACACGCCCTCGCGCAGGTGGCGCACCTGCAGATCGACACGCGCCTCACGGCGGACGCGCTCCTCTCGCGCATCAACGACGAGCTGCCGGGCGACATCGCCGTAGTCGCCCTGGCGCGTGCGCCGCGGCGTTTTCACGCGCGGCACGACGCCGTCGCCAGGAGCTACCTTTACCAGATCGCGCGCCGGCGGATGGCGTTCGCCAAGCCCTACGTGTGGTGGGTCCGGGAGGATCTCGATCTGGATCGCATGCGGGCGGCCGCGCAGCGCTTCGTCGGCCTCCGGGACTACCGCGCCTTCTCGGCCGACGACCGCGAGGACGCGGAGTCCCGCGTGCTGGTCGATCGCGTGGAGGTCATCGACGCTCCGCCGCTCGTCCTCGTCCGCGTGGTGGGCTCGCATTTCCTGTGGCGGATGGTCCGGCGGATGGTGGGCGTCCTCGTGGCGGTGGGCCGCCGCGACCTGCGTCCCGACGACGTCGGGCGCCTGCTCGCCGGCGGTGCCGGCGAGGCGGCGGAGCTGACGGCTCCGGCGTCAGGCTTGTTCCTCGAACGGGTGTTCTATACAGGCGCCGTTCCGGGTGGTGACGCACGCGGGGACACGGGCCCGGACGCCGCGAGCGGCGGGCTGAGCGCATCAGGGATCCCACGATCTGCGTTCCGCTGACAGTCGTCGATCAGCTTGACAGCGTCTCCCTTCGCGGCCGGTCTGCCGGCGCTGGAAGCCGTCCGGGTGCCACGGTGCACCGAGGCACCCTTCGCCGGCGCGGCCTGCCGCGACCCCCGGGGCCTTCAGCACGCCACCGCGGACGGCTCCGGCTCTTGCGGAGGCCTTCGCGATGGAGGCCGCTCGCGCCGGCCCGGCGATCTGGCTCGAACACGTGACCCTCGCCAGCGGGTCCCAGCCGCGCTTCGACCTCCCTGGGAAGCGCGCCGCCGGCTGCGCCACCGTGTCATCGTCGAACGGCGGCCTGCGCCGCGGCGGTTCGGGCCTGGCGAGCTGCCAGGCGGCGTTGGTCCCCGCCCATGAGCCGGCCTCGAGAAGGGGTCCTGGGCGAGCACGTCCATGCCGTCCGCGGCCTGTTGCGCGAGCGGCGCGACCTGAGGCTCGCGGCACTCGACCGAGAGTTCTCCGAGGGCATCATGTGGGCCAGGCCGGAGGGCGGCCCGATCCTCTGACTGGCCTGTTTGCCCGGCTTGGACGGACGCACGCGTCCGGCTGGAAGCCGCCGCAGCGCGGACGGTCGTTATCGTCGCCGGCCAGCCGCTCAGCGCCGACGGGTCCGGCCGGACGACCCGGCGGCGGAGCTTCTCGACCACCGCGCCGGCGCGCATCGAGGACAGCGTTAGGCGTCCGGGCGCGTGCCTGGAGGAGGCGACAGCCGCGCAAGGTTCGTCACCGCAGTGACACGTTTCGCGTGACACCGGTGTCCGAAGACCGGACAGAGATCGCCGTCGTCGCGCCTGCTCTGCGGAAAACCCGGCGATACCGGACGAGTGCCGCGCCCGTCTTCCTGGCACCGGCTTTGCTGCATCCCAGGGCATGGCTGGCGCTCCGCCGCCCGTGGCGCTCCCGCAGATCGCTGCTTTGCCAGACGCGAGGCTGGGAAGGTATCGATCCATCGTCGTCGGCGTGATCGTGGGAGCGATCCTCGCGCTGACGTCGCTGCCGGCCGTGACGCTTCCCCTCTGGTAGCCCACGCGCGTGAGACGGGGCCATTCCGTTTCACGCCGCGGGGCGGGACTCCCCTTCCGGTGCGGTCTTCGCGCGTGTCGCCACGCGGGCGAGCCGGCGACCCGATCCGCTGGCGCTAGAGTTCCCGCAGCGCCGAGACGATGGGCAGCCTCGCCGCGCGGACGGCCGGCAGCAGGCCGCCGGCGAGACCCATTGCGAGCGCGTAGGCGACGCCGCGTGCCACGATGCCCGGCGTGACGGCGAAGGCGAAGGTCACCTGGCTGAAGCTCTGCCAGTTCATGGTCGACGTCCGGAACCCGTGGAATGTCGCGTAGGCAATCGCGCCGCCGGCCAGGCCGCCCGATCCCGCGAGGAGCAGCGACTCCACGAGAACCGAGACGGCGACGGGGCCGCCGCCGAAGCCGAGGGCGCGCAGCACGGCGATCTCGCGGGTGCGCGCCGCCACGGCGGTGTACATCGTGTTGACCGCGCCGAACACGGCCCCGATGCCCATCAGGAGCGCAATACCGACGCCGATCGTGGAAATGAGCGCCGTGATCATCTGCGACTGCTCGGCGTAGTAGTCCGTCTCGCGCATGACTTTGACGTTGAGCCGCGGATCGGAGGTCAGCGCGTCCTTGAACCCGGCGAACGCCTCGGGAGACTCGAGCTTCGCGTACACGGCCTGGACTGTCGTCCCGCGCTGGTAGAGCGGCTGGAGCACGGCGGCGTCGCACCAGAGCTCGCTGTCCGCCAGCGTCCCTCCCGCGTCGAAGATGCCCACGACGGTCCAGTCGCTCCGGCCGAACCGCAGCGTGCGGCCGACGGCGGTCCCCGCAAACTGCGCCGCGGCCCCCCGCCCGACGATGAGCTCGTTGCGGCCGGCCTCGAAGGCGCGTCCCTGGATGATGGCCACCTCGGGACGGACGGCGAACGCGTTGGGGCCGACGCCGCGCAGCGAGACGTTGGCCGTCGTGTTCGTGGCGCGGTTCAGCAGGTCCACGATGACAAACAGCTCGCCCGACACCACCGCGCCGCCGGCGCCGCGGCGCAGGCCCGCCGCGTCGCCGATGACGCTCACGTCCTCGCGCGATAGCACGCTCACCATCTCGCTGTCCGAACCGGCGCGCAGGACGACAGCCGTATCGCGCGACCCGGCCGACTGCACCGTCCGCCGGAAGCCCTCGGCGGTCGAGAGGACGGCGACGAAGATGGTGACCACGCCCGCGATGCCGACAACGGCCACGAGCGAGGAGCCGAGCCGCTGGCGGACCGTCCGCACGTTGAGCAGCGTCACGACGGCGACCTGCACGAGCCAGCCGGCGGGGCCGCGCACGCTCAGGCCCTCCTCAGCGCGTCGACGATGCGGAGCCGCATCGCCTGGAGCGCGGGCACGACTCCGGCCACGAGTCCCAGGGCGAGGGCCAGGAAGCCGCCCCGCGCGAGATCCGCCCGGGAGAGAAACCACGCCGGGAACAGGCCGCCCGTCGGGTCGCCCGCCCGCGTGAGGAGCCAGGCAAGGCCCAGCCCGGCGGCGCCTCCCGAAACGGCCATCGCGCACGACTCGGCCATGACCAGCGCCAGCACGAGGCCGTCCGAGTACCCGAGCGTCTTCAGGACGGCCAGCTCGCTCGTCCGTTCGCGCACCGACTGCGCCATCGTGTTCGCCGCAACGAGCAGGATCGTGAAGAACACCGCGGTCACGATGACGCGGATGATCAGGCCGATGTCCCCGATCTGCCGCGCGAACGCCTGCACGAACGCCTTCTCCGTCGCCGTCTTGGTCTCGGCCGGCGAATTGGCGAACTGCTCGTCGATCCGCCGCGCGAGCGCCGCCGCGTCGGCGGGATCGCCGATGCGGATGACGTACCAGCCGACCTGCCCCTGCCAGAACGACCGCGACTCGTCGAAGTAGTCGTAGTTGAAAAAGAACTGCGTGGTGTCCACGCCCTGGTCGGCGTCGTAGATGCCGCAGAGGTTGAACTCCCAGCTGCGGCCGCCGTCGCGCTTGGTCCAGATGGTCGCCTGGATCGGGATCCGGTCCCCGACCTTCCATCCGAACCGGTCGGCCGTCTGCCGCCCGGCGATCGCGCAGGTGCGATCGGTGAGCCAGGCCCTGCGCTGGTCCTCGGGCAGGCGGTATTCGGGGTACAGCCTGAGCAGCCGCCCGGGCACGACCGGGCACTGCATGAAGAAGTTGCTCGGCTTCTGGTAGATACCGCCGAAGTAGGTCTCGTGCAGAACGTCCACGACGCCGGCGGTCGCCTCGAGGCGCGCCGTGTAGCTGTCCGGCAGCATCTGGATGATGGACACCTTGTGCGTGACGACCAGGCGGTCGTTGCCGGCCAGCTCGACGCCCGCGGTGAACGCCGTGTTGAGCGCCGCCAGCACCCCGAACAGCAGGAAGGCGACGAGGATCGACAGGACCGTGAAGACCGCCCTCGTCTTCCGCCGGACCAGGCTCCTCCAGATGAGCGGCCCGTACTTCATGCAGCGGGCTCCCCGACCAGGACGCCCTTGTCGAGATGCAGGACGCGCGAAGCCCGCGCCGCCGCGTGCGGGTCGTGCGTCACCATCACGATCGTCTTGCCGTGCTCGCGGTTCAGGGCCTTGAGGATATCGAGGATCTCGTCGCCCGCCTTCCGGTCCAGATCGCCGGTGGGCTCGTCGCACAGGAGCAGCGTCGGATCGGTCACGAGGGCCCGGGCGATGCCGACGCGCTGCTCCTGCCCGCCGGAGAGCTGCCGCGGGTAGTGCCTGGCGCGATCGGTCAGGCCCACGATGGCGAGCGCCGCGGCGACATGCCGCTTCCGCTGCCGGCCCGACAGGCCCGTCAAAAGGAGCGGCAACTCGACGTTCCGCTCGGCCGTGAGCACCGGCAGCAGGTTGTAGAGCTGGAAGACGAACCCGACGTGGCGGGCGCGCCACGCGGCCAGCCGGCCGCCCGACATCCCGTCGATGCGCTGCCCGTCCACGTCGATCGCGCCGAGGGTCGGCCGATCCAGGCCGCCGATCAGGTTGAGGAGCGTCGACTTCCCCGACCCTGACGGCCCCATGAGGGCGAGGAAGTCGCCGCGCGGGATGTCGAGGTCGAGGCCGTGCAGGACGTCGATCCGCTCGTCGCCCCGGCGAAAGACCTTGTGCAGGCCCCGGATACGCACCAGCACGCCGTCGGCGCGCGCCTCGTCGCTCATGGCGCCTCCCCGCCTACCGGATGCGGATCCGGCGGCCATCGGCAAGGTCCGCGGGCCCTTCCACCACCACTTGCTCTCCGGCCGCGAGTCCGCTCACGACGCCGATGAGGTCGCCGCGCGCCTCGCCGATCCGGACGGCGCGGCGCTCGACCCGATCACCGGCGACCACGAACGTCACACTCTGGCCGTGGTCGGTGCGGACCGCCGATCGGGGCATCTGGATCCGCGGAGCCGGGTTCGCAGCTCCGGCCCCGGCGGCGCCCAGAAACGCCACCTTCACGCCCATGTCCGGCAGGATGCGGGCATCGAGCCGCTCGAACCCGATCCTGACCAGCACCGTCGCCTTCTGCCGATCTGCCGTCGGCACGATCGCGATGACATGCGACGGGATGCGCCAGTCCGGGTACGCGTCGAGCACCGCTTCCACCGCTTGCCCGGGCGCCACGCGGTTGATGTAGCTCTCGTTGACGTCCACCTCGATTTCGAGCGACGACATGTCGACTATCGTCGAGATGCCGGTGCGCGTGAAGCCGCCGCCCGCCGAGACGGGCGACACCATCTCGCCAGGCTGCGCGTCCTTCGAGATGGCGATGCCGGAAAACGGCGCGCGGATCACCGCGTCGTCGAGTTCGGTGCGGCGGACGCCCACCTGGCGCTCCTGAACCGTCACCTGCTCCCGGATGAGCGCGAGGCGCGCCTGATAGGCGTCCGCCTCGGCCTCGGCCTTGTCGAGCTCGGCCTGTCCCGCGATGCCGTCGGCCACGAGGGCCCGGGCACGATCGAGGTTCTGACGAGCTTCCTTGAGACGGACCGCGACTTCCGCTTCCTGCCGCCGAGTGGCGGCGAGCTCCGCCTCAGCGAGCTCCAGGTAGCGGCGCGGGATCGAGTCGTCGAGGCGGGCGAGGACCTGGCCCGCCTTCACCGCCATGCCTTCTTCCACATAGACCCCGGTGACCTTCCCCGTCATCTTCGACGACACCGTGGCGCGGCGCCGCGCGGTCACATAGCCCGAGGCGTTCAGCACCGGAGGCGCGCCTCCGGCGCCGCCTCCGGCGGCCTCGGTGACGACCGCAACGCGCACGGCCGCGGGGCGGGGGGCGCGGAGCCCATACCACGCCGCAGCGCCGCAGGCAGCAAGCAGCACGAAGGCGAAGATCCTCGCGCCGGCGCGGTATTGCCCGCCCTCGCGCGCGTGGTCCTCGATTCGCAAGTCGCTCAAGGACGGCCTGTCCTGGCTCATGGGGATCGACGCGCTCATTCTAGCGTCGGCGCGGCGCTGCGTCACGCGCCGCTCGCGGAACCCCGCCGGATCGGGCGACGCCGGCGCCGGCGGCTCCGCTCGCGGGCTGGACACCGGGATTTCGTACTGATATCATAATGAAACCACTGGAGGCTGGCATGCCTGTCCGGCGCCTTGTTGCCCTCTCCGCCGCGCTCGCCGCTCTGCCCGTCAGCCTGCTCGTCGGCCTGCTCGTCGGCGCCCGCCCGGCTTCGGCCTCCAGACCCTCCCGCGCCGAACAGTTCGACGTGCGCATCCTCGTCGAGCCTGGCGGGTCGATTCGCGTCACCGAGACCATGCGCTTCTCGTTCGGGCCGAAGCCCTTGACCTCCGTCCGCCGGGAAGTGGCGCGGCACCGGACGGACGGATGGACGGTGGCGGAAGCCACGATGGATGGCGTCCCGCTCGCCAGAGGCACCAAGGCCGGCCAGTTCGAGTGGCGGCGCGAAGACAAGGGCAAGCGGCAGATCGTCTGGCACTTCAAGCCGGCGTCGAACTCGGTCCACACGTTCACCGTGACGTACGTCGCCGCCGGCGTGGCGTGGCAGGACGCCGGCAGCGACGTGCTCGCCTGGCCGCTGGTGCCGTCCGCCCGTGCGTACGACATCGAGTGCGCCTCCGGCGAGGTCGAGTTCCCCGCCTCGGCGACGCTGCTCGGAACACCCGGACTCACCCCGCCGGCCAGCCAGATGCAGGTCGGGGAGCGCCGCGTGTCCTTCACGCGCTGTCCGCTCGAACCGAACCGCTCGTGGATCGTCACGCTCCGCTTCGCGCCGGGGACGCTGCTGGCCTCCCCACCGGCGTGGCAGGCGAAGGCGAACCGCGGCCGCGCGCACCTGCCGCTCTTTCTCGGCCTGGCAGCCATGATGCTGGTCGGCGGCGTCGGGGGGTTCACGGCATTCGCTCTCGGCCACCGGGCGGCCTCGGGTGGAGACGCTGACCGCCGCCTTCAAATGCCGCCGGACGATCTTCCGCCCGCTCTCGCCGGCGCGCTGCAGAGGCCGGCCGCGGCGGCGGGCTGGAGCGACCTGCTCGGCGCCGTGATGGACCTCGGCCGGCGCGGGGTCATCCACATCGAGGCGAAGCCCTCGAGCGGCGTCTTCAGGCAGCACGACGCCACGCTCAGCCGGGGCGACGCCCCTTCCGGCCTGCTCGCGCACGAACAGGCGCTGCTCGACATCTTCTTCACCGACAAGTCCGGGCCTCGATCGAGCGTCACGTTCTCGCAGATCGCCCGCAGCGTGTCCTCCGCCAGGCGGTGGAAGCGTCTTCAAGCTGCGGTCAGCGAGGACCTCAGGGAGGCGAGGCTGCTGGATCCCGAGCGCGAGCGGACGCGCGGACGCGTCATCGGCCTCGGGGCCGCCATCCTCGCCCTGGCGTTCGTCGGGTTCATCTTGAGCATCGCGTTCATCGAGCGGGCCGGGGAGCCCGTGCTGGCCCTGCCGATTGCCGCGCTCATCGTCGGGATCACGGGCATCGTGACCGGCGCGCACCTGTCTCCGTTGTCGGAGGAGGCGATCGGCCGGGCCGAGCGCTGGCGCGCCTACCGGCGCTACCTGGCCGACTCCTCCACCCGGGCTGGCACGGCGGCTCGTTCGTTCGAGCGCGTGCTGCCCTACGCCGCGGCATTCGGCCTCGCCCTGGGCTGGGCGAAGCGGCTGCAGAACCTGGGCGTGACGGACGGGCCGTCCTGGATGGTGGCCGCCGCAAAGGACGGCACGGCGGTTCCCGCGAACATCGGCGACGTCGTCGCCGTCCTGTCGGCCGGATCGAGAGCCGGCAATCGCGCCGGCCGCTCTGGCGCCGGGGCCGCCTACGCCGGAGGCGCGGGCTGAGCAGGCTGGCGGTTCCGGCGCTAGCCGACGTAGAACCTGCGCGCCCGCACCACTCCCTGGCGGCCCACGAGATCGATCCGAATGCGATGCTCACCCCACGGCAGCCGCGGCGTCTCGAAGGTGACCTCGTAGTGGCCGGTGAGCGCCTCGCCAAGGCTGGCAAAGGCCCGGTCCGGGAACACATGCGTCCTGGCGTAGAAGCCGCCGGTGTCCTCGGCGATCCGGACGAGGCCGGCCTCTAGGGTGTGGGCGTCTGCCTGGGTCAGGTCCAGGCAGTACACCGTCACGCGGGCGCGCGAGAGGATGCGCCTGGCCCTGTCGTACTCGTCGTCGAAACCCACCATCAAGGCCCCCCACGCCGCCGGGCTGACGATGCGGCCGAACCCGTGGCCGAGAAGCACGAGCGCCTTCGGGCCCGGTACGCCGTCGAGCGCCCGGGCGAGGACAAGGAGCGCCTGTTCCATGGTCGCGGCTCGGCGCCCTGCGGCACGGTCGAAGACGGCTCGGAGCGAACCGGACGGTGCCGGCCCCGCCTCGTCGGGGGGCCGGCCCGAGGCCAGGACGGCGCGCCCGAGGATGGCGCCGAGCGCCTCCCGGTCGGTCGTGAAGTCCGTCCACAACTCGAGGTGCGACTGGAACGACGCCACCGCCACGGCGTTGTCGGGGCCGAGGCTGCCGACCAGCGCCTCGGCACGCCGCCGCATGGCGAGGAGCCCCTCCATCCGGGAGGCGTCGAAGTCCTGCTGCACGAGCAGGACGACGCGGCGGCCCCGGGGCCGATCGTCGCCAGCGGGCGCGGCCGGCGCTCTCATCCGCCCGTCATGTGGATCGAACGACGGCGCCGCTGCCCCGGTGATCCAGCGCACCGACTCGATCGGGACGGGCTGGCCGTCTACCGTGAGGCGCAGGTCGGCGGCGCTCAGCCCGCGCAGCGGCCGCCCGTCCCCGGCGAGCACATGGACGTCGACCACGACGCGGGACACCTCGACGCGCTCGAGCAGGCGGGGCACCTGCGCCGACAGGAGCAGCGAGGCCGGAGGCGTCAGCGCCGCCGCGAGGAGGACCGTCGTCAGCCGAGGCACGGAGGGCAGTCTACCGGATGCGCCTGCCCGGCGCACGGCCGGACGGTATAAGATTCAGCCGTCGCGCCCTTTGCGGCCGGTACCTACGGAGGTGTCATGAACGCTCCCGCACGTGCTTTGGCGGTCGCCGGACTGCTGGCGGCCCTCTCGGTTCCGCTCGACGGCGCCGGGCCGGCCAGGAAGCTCTTCACGTACGAGCAGGTCTTCGCCCTTCCAGCCGGGCCTCCGGGAGCCGTCGGCGCGGGCGCGGGAATCCTCGGCCGCCTGCCGGACATCCAAGGCTGGCTGGACGATGGCCATTACCTCGAGCGGCGCGAAGATCCGGCAGACAAGCAGATGAAGACCTACGCGGTGTCCGTGGCGGACGGCTCGGCCGCGATCCATACCGCTGACGCCGCTGGGCCCGGCGCGGCGCGCGGGATGTCGGTGCCGGGAGGGCGATGGACGCTGTCGGTGCGTGACGGCGATCTATACGCGACCGACGGGAGAACGAAGAGCCTGAAGCGGCTGACGGCCACCGCCGACCCCGAGGTCAACCCCCGGCTGTCGCCGGACGGGGCCTGGGTCGCCTACACGCGGGCGAACAACCTGTACGTGTACGACCTCGAGCGGGGCCTCGAACGCCAGCTGACGAGCGACGGCAGCAGCGTCGTCCTCAACGGCTACTCGTCGTGGGTCTACATGGAGGAGATCCTCGGCCGCGCGTCGGCGTATGCCGCGTTCTGGTGGTCGCCGGACAGCACGAAGCTCGCGTTCATGCGGTTCGACGACAGCCCCGTGCCCGTGTTCCCGATCTACCACGCGGACGGCCAGCACGGAGAACTCGAGCGGCAGCGCTACCCGAAGGCAGGCGACCCGAACCCGTGGGTCCAGATGGCCGTCGCGACCGTCGCGGACGGGAAGATCGTGTGGATGGATTTCGACCCGAAAGCGGACCACTACATCGCCTGGCCGTTCTGGACGCCGGACTCGAAGACGCTGACCGTCCAGTGGATGAATCGCGGCCAGGACACGCTGCGGCTCTACAACTGCGACCCGGCGACTGGCCGCAAGACGATGATCTTCGAGGAGAAGCAGCAGGCCTGGGTGGAGTTCTTCGAGGACCTCACGTACCTGCCGAGCGGCACGGGGTTCATCATCCGCAGCAACGTGGACGGATGGGACCATCTCTACCTCTATGCCGCCGACGGGACGCTGCGCAAGCGCCTGACGTCTGGCGAGTGGCGCGTGGACGCGATCGTGCGGGTGGACGAGCCGGCCGGACTGGTTTTCTTCACCGGGCGTCCGGGCAAGAGCTGGGACAGCCAGCTCATGAAGGTCGGCCTGGACGGGTCGGGGCTGCAGGCAATCACGGACGGAGGGGGCATGCACCGGGTGCAGCTCTCTCCCGGCGGCAAGCACTTCATCGAAACCGTCAGCACGATCGCCTCGCCCGCGGTGATGAACCTGCGCGCCATCGACGGCTCGCTCGTGCGCAAGCTCGGCGATCAGAAGACCGCGGCCATGGACGACTACGCGTGGGGCAGGGGCGAACTGTTCACGATCCCGTCGGAGGACGGCCAGTTCCAGCTGCCCGCGTCCTGGGTGCTGCCGCCGGACTTCGACGCGCGGAACGCGAAGAAGACCTACCCGGTCATCGTGTCGATCTACGGCGGGCCCAACGCGGGCACGGTCACCAACAGCTGGCCGGCGCTGCAGGCGCACTACTGGGCGCAGCGCGGGGTCATCACGATCGCCGTGGATCACCGCGGAAGCGGGCACTTCGGCAAGAAGGGCGTGGCCCTGATGCACCGCAGCCTCGGCAAGTGGGAGATGGCCGACCTCATCGCCGCCGCGAAGTGGCTCAGGACGAAGCCCTTCGTCGCCAAGGACCGAATCGGGATCACCGGTTCGTCTTACGGCGGCTACACGACGACGATGGCGCTGCTCTACGGCGCCGCGCACTTCAACTACGGGCAGGCGGGAGCGTCGGTCACCGACTGGCGCTTGTATGACAGCGTGTACACCGAGCGCTACATGGACACGCCCAAGGAGAACCCGGACGGATACAAGGCAGGCGCGGTGCTCACCTACGCCGACCGCTACACGGGCGGCCTGCGGATGACCCACGGCACCATCGACGACAACGTCCACATGCAGAACACCATCCAGGTCGTCGACTGGCTGGTGTCGCACGACAAGCCGTTCGAGCTGATGCTGTACCCCGACAGCCGGCACGGCTATCAGGCATCGCAGCGCCCCCACTCGACGCGGGAGGCGCACGACTTCTGGATGCGGAAGCTGCTGCGGCAGGAGCCGGGACGCGGGGGGAAGTAGGCACGAGGCAGAGCGAGGGGGCAAGGCGGGGCGTGCTGCACCGAAGCTGGCCCTTCGGCCCGCCGGCTCTTCAAGGGCCGCCCTGAACAGCCTCGGCGGGCGGCGCCGGCGGCCGGTGGGGGCTCGGAGCCGGCCGGCACGCCGCCTGCCGCAGGCGGGGAGCCATCGTCACGATGCAGCGTCAGCGCGTGCGGGTGTTCGCGCCGGCGACGGTGTCCAACGTCGGGCCAGGCTTCGACGTGCTCGGGTTCGCGCTGCACCGGCCCGGTGATTGGGTCGAGGCGGAAGCCTCCGACCGGCCGGGCGTCGAACTGCTCGAGGTGACGGGCGACGGCGGCGCGCTGCCTGTGGACGCCCGGCGGAATGCGGCCGGCGTGGCGGCGCGGCGTCTGTGGCGCCAGGCGCGGGGCGGCCGGCCGGCGGGCCTTCGCATGCGCCTTCAGAAAGGCACGCCGCTTGCCAGCGGGCTCGGTAGCTCGGGCGCATCGGCCGCAGCCGGCGCCATGGCGGCAAACCAGCTGCTCGAGTGCCCGCTCCCGCTCGAAACGCTCGTGGCGTGCGCGATGGACGGCGAACGGGCCGCCTGCGGCTCGGCGCACGCCGACAACGTCGCGCCGTCGCTCGCCGGCGGGATCGTGCTCATCCGCTCGTACCGCCCCCTGGAGCTCGTCCAGCTGCCGGTGCCGGACGGACTGTTCGTGGCCGTCGTGCACCCGCATTGCCGCGTGTCGACCGGAGAGGCGCGGGCGCGGCTCGCGGGCCGCGCGTTCCCGCTCCCGGACATCGTGGCGAACGCCGGGAACCTCGCCGCGCTCGTGGCGGCGCTTTACCGCGGTGATCTCGAGCTGCTGGGGCGCGCCATCGAGGATCGCCTGGTCGAGCCGGTGCGCGCGGCCATGATCCCCGCATACGATGCCGTGCGGCGCGCCGCCCGGGACGAGGGGGCGCTGGCATGCGCCGTCTCCGGATCGGGCCCCTCGATGTTCGCGGTGGCCGACGCCCACGACGCGGCGGCTGCCGCCGCCTCGGCCATGCGCAGGGCCTTCCGCGCCGGCGCATCCCTCGCCTCCGACGCCTGGGTTGGCCCCATCAGCCGCCGAGGCGCAGCGCCGGTGGACTGACGTGCGGCTCGCCAGCACGAACGGCCGTGCACCCATCGTGGGCCTCCGTGAAGCCGTGCGGCAGGGGCTGGCTCCCGACGGCGGGCTCTATATGCCCGTGGACTGGCCACGGATCGATCCGGCCGAGCTGGACGGCTGGCGCGGGTGCGCGTTTTCCGACCTCGCGGCGCGTCTTTCGGCGCGGATCTTCGAACACGACTTCGACCCTGGCGCGGCCAGCCGCCTCGCGCGCGCCACGCTCGACTTCCCCGTGCTCGTTCGCCGGCTGCGCGAGGGCCTCATCCTGCTGGAGCTCTTCCACGGACCGACGCTGGCGTTCAAGGACATCGGCGCGCGATTCCTCGGCCGCCTGTTCGGCCTCCTGCACGAAGAGCGGGGCGAAACGGCCACCGTTCTGGTGGCCACCTCCGGCGACACCGGGAGCGCGGTCGCGCGCGGCTTCGCGGGCGTCCGGGGCACACGCGTCGTCCTGCTCTATCCTGCCGGGCGCGTGTCGGCGTTCCAGGAGTCGCAGATGGCCACCATTGGCGGGAACGTCGAGGCCGTCCGCGTCGACGGGAGCTTCGACGATTGCCAGCGCCTCGTGAAAGGCGCACTCGCCGACCCGGAGCTCCGGCCGCTCCGCCTGACCTCGGCGAACTCCATCAACGTCGGCCGGCTCATTCCCCAGGTGTTCTCCTACTGCTGGGGCGCGCTGACGGCGGTGCCCCCCGGCGGAGCGCCCCCCGTGTTCTCGGTGCCCTCGGGCAACCTCGGCAACCTGACGGCTGGGGTGCTGGCCTCGCGGCTGGGGCTGTCCGTCGCGGGTTTCACGGCGGCCACAAACGAGAACGACGTCCTCCCCGAGTTCCTGTCATCCGGCGCCTACCGCCCGCGCCAGGCGGTCGCGACGGTGTCGAACGCGATGGACGTGGGCGATCCGAGCAACTTCGCAAGGCTCGCCGCGCTCTTCGGCGGGTCCGTCGCGCGCATGCGGGCCTTCATTCGCGGCGAGCGCGTGTCGGAGGCGGAGACGCGCCGAACCATTCGGCGGACGTTCGACGAGGACGGTGTCGTGCTGGATCCGCACACGGCCGTCGCGGTTGCCGCCGCCCGCCGCGGGCCGCCCGCCGCAGGCGGCGGTCCGACCATCGCCCTCGCGACGGCGCATCCGGCCAAGTTCGCCGACGTCATCGCGGAGGAGCTGGGGTTCGAGCCGGAGCTGCCCGAGGCGGAGCGGGGCTGGCGCGAGAAGCCGCTGCTCGCGAGGGACCTTGGCGGCGCCAGCCCGGCCGCGTTCCGGAAGCTGCTCGAAGAGATCAGTCTCCGCTCTTGGTGACCGAGCAGCGGGCGGCCGCGGCGGCGAAGCCGCCCAGCCCGAGGACCCCCACGAGGTTCGGGAAGACCTGCAAGCCGTTCATCAGGTCGCCCCACGCCCAGACGGCCTCGACGCTGGCCACGGCGCCGACGGGAATGAGCAGGCAGTAGACCCAGCGGTACGGCACGACGATGCGCGTCCCGAACAGGTACTCGAGGAACTGCTCGCCGTAGAAGGCCCAGCCGATCAGCGTGGTGTAGCCGAACAGGAACGCGCAGAAGGCCACCACCCAGCCGCCGGCGACGGGGATTGCGGTATTGAAGGCCTGGGCGACGACCGCCGTGCTGCTCAGGCCCGACTGCCAGACGCCGCTCACCAGGATGGTCAGGGCGCTGATGGACGAGGTGACGAACGAGATCACGAACACCTCGATGATCGCGTTCAACCCCTGCTGGGTCGGCGTCTTGCTGCGCGCGGCGCCGTAGGCGACGGCCGCCGTGCCGTAGCCGGCTTCGTTCGCATACACCCCGCGGGCGATGCCGTATCGCATGGCGATTATGATGCCGACGCCAGCGGTGCTGCCGGCTGCGGCCTGGAGCGAGAACGCCTCCCGGACGACCAGGGCCAGCACGGCCGGCAGCTGGCCGGCGTGGCTGGCGATCACGAAGAGCCCGCCCGCCAGGTAGAGGCCGACCTTGAGCGGCGACAGCCGCTCCGCCGCGCGCCCGATGGAGGTGACGCCGCCGATGACGACGAGCCACGTGAGCGCGGCGATGGCGACGCCGGCGAGCCACGTCGGCACGCCGAACTCGCTTCGAAGGACGACGGCCATCGAGTTGGGCTGGGCGAAGGGCGTGGTGAAGAGGACGGCGAGACCGCCGATCCCGGCGAAGACCGCGGCCAGCCGGGGCATACCGAGGCCGTCGCGCAGATAGTACATCGGGCCGGACGAGCTGCCGCCAGGGGCGGAGATCCGGAACCGCACGCCGAGGACGGCCTCGGCGAACTTGATCGCCATCGCGAGGAAGCCGTAGACCCAGATCCAGAACAGCGCGCCCGGCCCGCCGGACACGATGGCGGTGGCGACGCCGGCGATGTTGCCCGTCCCGATGGACGCGGCGAGCGCCGTCATGAAAGCCTGGAACGGCGACAGCGCGCCGGCGGCGCCGGCGGCCTGGCGGGGCACGATGGTGCGCGCGGCTTCCGGAAAGCGCCGCACCTGGACGAAGCCGGTCCTGATCGTCAGGTAGATGCCGGCGAGAATCAGCACGGCCATCAGCGGCCCCGGCACGGGGCCGACGGGCGTGCTCCAGGGTCCCCACACGAAGTCGCTGGCCCAGAACACGGCGCGCCGGATGGCATCGAGCATGGGGGACTCCCCGGAGAATGCCGGCACGCGGAGCTTGCGGGCCGCGCCGGCTCCGGCGGCCGCGCGCCCGGCTGCCGGACTCGTCCTACGAGAACTGGGTCCGCCGGTAGAGCAGGACGCCCGACAGCACGATCACCAGCGCCGTGATCGCGCCGAGGAGCAGCGTCCAGGCTCCGTGGATCGGGATCTGCGGGCGCTCGGCGAACGACGCCAGCCAGACGAACAGCGCGACGGCCAGGGCCGCGACAACGTACTCCCACGTGCGCCGGCGGGACACGCCCGCCGCCAGGCGATCCTCGCCGTGCAGCGCCGACTCGAGCGCCGCCGGATCGAGGCCGTACCGGTCGCATTCGCGCCTCATCGCCGCCCTCCATTCGGCGCGCTCCGACGTCGGCGCCTCGGCCAGGCTGATTGCGATCGCGCCGGCGATCATGATGAGCGAGCCGCTCACGATGAGGGCCCGCCCGGCGGCGCCGAGCCCCGCGAACTCGCCGAAGACGAGCGCGCCCCAGGCCAGTCCCCAGAGCTGGTTGGTGTTCGAGAGCGGGATGCCCCGGCCGATGCCGACATACTTCGCCGCATACTGCTGATACAGGTCGCCGAGCACCCAGCAGAAGCCGCCGAGAAACAGCCAGAAGAGCGCCGGCCTGGCCTGCGCCAGCGCCGCCGCGAGGGGCCGCAGGCCGCCCTCGAACACCGCTGCCAGCACCAGCACGGTGCCGAGCTCGGCGAAAGTGAACACCGTCACGAACGACAGCGGGTTCATGCCGCTGATGTACGCCTTGCGATACGGGATGTACATCGTGCCCCAGAGCAGGCCGGCCATGAGCGCGGCCGCAATGCCCATGGCCGCGCTCTCGCGGCTGCCCGGGGCCTGGTGCGCTGTCGCGTAGGCCGTCAGGCAGGCCCCGACCACGATGGCGGTCGCGCCTCCCAGCACCTTGCCCCACTGCCCCGCCCCCGCGTCCCGCAGCTCCCGGAACAGGAGCCAGCCCCAGAACAAGCCGACGAGGCTGTTCGTGTTCCAGAGCGGGAACGCGATCGACAGCCCGACGTCCCGAATCGCGAAGACCGTCAGCGTGTTGGCGACCGCCCAGATCATGCCGGCGAGGATCGCCCAGACGACGAGGTGCGGCTTCTCCCGCAGGTCGGCCCAGACGTAGTCACCGCCCTTCAGCACCATCGGGACCGTCCAGCGCGCGACGAAGACGCCGGCGACCATGCCCAGCGAGATCAGGAACGGCGACAGCCCGGTGGTCACCAGTTTCGTCGGGGCCTCGGCGGCGCCGAGGCCGGCGCCGGCGGCCAGGCCGCAGACCACGCCGAGGCGGTGGAGAGAGAGGCGGGGCGCCGGCGCGGAGCCGGGACGGGCGGCCACGAGTCACCTCAACGAAACGAGCAGGATGACGCCGACGAGCAGCACGGCGGCGGGAATCCAGAACTGCACGTCGGTGACAATCGCACGGCCGAGCGAGCGTTTCCTCACGGGCCTTCCTCCCCGCCCAGGACGGGCGCTCTGCACTGTATCAGGAGATCGCCGGTCCCCGCACGCGCCCCGCGCCGCGTCTGCATCGCGCCGGCGCTCCGCCGGCGCCGGACTTTCGCCTCCGGCGTCTCCCGGGCCGTCCCGGGCCTCCGCCGACGCCGCGGGGCAGCGGACTGTCGTCCGGCCCCAGTGGGCGTTTCGCCTCGGGCGAGCGGCTCACCTCGCGCGCGCCAGCTCCGCCACCAGGTCGTGCCAGCCCCTGGCCCACCGGTCGGGCGCGAGCTGTCGCGCCTCCTCTTCGGGGAACGCGAGGTAGTTGTACCCCCTCGGCGTCCGGGTGCCGGGGGGCGAGGCGAAGCAGATGTCCTCCACGCGAACCCAGCCCCTGCCGCCGGCCAACTGCACGTACAGCTGCGCGCGGCCGCGGAGCGCCTCCGGGTCGGTCGCCATGCATCCGAGGTCGTCGTACACGCGCACGGAGCCGTCGGTGAAGACGGCCTGTGCGGCCGCGTCGAGGCTCGACACGACGTGCCGGCACTTCGCGCAGGTCGCGTGTCCCAACCGGACGGCCTGCGGAGCGGGGACGCTCGGCGAGCACGCCCCGCCCGCGAGCGCCGCAAGCGCCAGCGCCGCGAGGCCCGCTGCCAGAAGCCGGCGCCGCGAGCCGCTCACCGGGCCGCCTCGCTCATGCCGGCCGCGAACCGCGTCCACGGCCCGCTCGTCATGTCGCGGAGGAGCCCGCGCATCCAGGCGAACTGGGGCCGCCGCTCCAGGAACGGCTCGGCCAGGAAGTCCCCCGCGCACGGCCGTCCTGCCGCCGCCCACAGCTCGAGGCGCCGCGCCATGGCCGAGTCCATCACCTTCGCCTGCACCGTGCCGCCGGGCCAGTACGGCGGCCAGTGCCATTCGGGCACCCCGCGCGGCGACTCCTCGACCGCGCCGCACAGGGACCGCTCGGACGGGCCGTCGCGCCGCTCGATCACGTCGTAGCGGTCGGCCTCGAAGGCCTTGGCCGCTTCGATGTCGATGCGGCCCTTGTGCTCCGCCATCAGCTGCTCCCAGCGCGCGCGGCGCGCGTTGGGCGAACTGGCCGCGTTCGCCGGATCGAAGTCCGTCTCCTCCCTGGTCAGCTTCTCCTTCACGGGGAAGTTGGCCCCGACGAAGTAGCCGTTGTTCGTGCGATCGACCGTCGAGTTCTTCAGGCCCAGCTCGAACAGCGCGATCTCCCCGGTCTTGGCGTCGCCGATCAGCCAGTCGTTCGCGTAGCCCCCGTTGTTCCGCTCCCGCATGATGCGCACGACGTCGTCGATGGACTCGGCGTACTGCATGGCCTTGCGGGCGCGGAAGAACTCGGGCGTGCCGGCGGGATCGAAACCCTTGAACCCGGTGATGGTGGTCTCCGTGATCATGATTCCCGCGCCGTTCACGCCGAAGTCGTCGTCGCTCGCGATGAGGCCGGGCAGAGCGTCCATCAGGATGCGGTGCCCCCGCTCGGGCACGATGTCGAAGACGATCGTCCACCGCGCCCCCGTCACGTACGTCGTCCACGCGTTGTGGCCCATGACGATGCGGCCGTCCCGGGTCCAGTCGCCGGTCGCGACGAACGCGCTGCAGTTGCCGGGCGCCCGGCCCACGGGCGGCCGCCCCTGCTGCGCGTCGAGCCAGGGGACGTAGTAATCAGGCACCTCCTCGAAGGCGTTCAGCGCGACCAGGTCCCAGCGATCGGCGGCGACGCCCCTGGCGGCGAGGCCGTCGACGATCCCGTCGATCTCGGCCCGGTACTCGGCGTCGATACCCGGCCACAGCACCGTCTCCGCCACGTTGCGGTAGAAGGCCCAGTCGCGCTTGGAGGTCTCGAGGAGGAAGGGCTTCATCACGCGCAGCAGGTCGTCGATTTCGGGTGCGAGCCGGTACCCGTGCTGGAAGCCGATCTCCGCCGGGGCGCCTTCCAGGTGCACGAAGGTCCATCCGTTCCGATCGAACCGGTAGCTCCGCCCGGCGCGCGCGGCGGCTGCGCCGGCGCTCGGGGCGCCGGCCTGCGCAGGCGGCGCCGGGGGCTCCTGCCTGGCGCACGAGGCCGCGATCCCGGCGAACACGAGCACACACCCCCAGAGTCCCACGCGCATGTCAGTCCTCCCGCGTGTCCGGCCGCGAGCCGGCAGCGGCCCCGCGGTACGGTAGTGCAGGTACGGCCGAGGATCAATCCGTACGCGCCCCCAGGGCAGCGCGCACAGGCCGTGCCGGCGGCCTGCCGGGGCCATGCGCCCCCGTTTCCGAGCCGCGGCCGCTCCGATCCGGGCTCGCTCGGCCGCGGGCGGGTCCGGCGCCGGGTGGCGCTCGACCCGCCGCCGATGTATCGTATGCGTCTGGCGAGTGTGCGCATGGCGGTTGACTTCGACCTCATCGTGGCTGAGGGGCTGGCGGCGCTGGCGGCGGCGGACGGGTCCGGCGCGCTGGAGCGGTGGCGCGTCGCGCACCTCGGCAGGAGCGCGCCGGTGATGGCGGCGCTCGGGACCCTCGGCGCGCTCCCGAAGGAGGATCGCCGGGCGTTCGGGCAGCGCGGCAACCAGGCGAGACAGGCGCTCGAGCGCGCCTACGAGGAGGCGGCGGCGCGGGTCCGGCAAGCCGAGCTGTCGCGCGACCTCGAGGCCGGGGCCGTGGACGTGACGGCGCCGGGGCGGCGCCGGGGGCGCGGCCGGCTCCACCCGACCACGCGGACGCTGCGGAAAATCTACGCGATCTTCGGGGAGATGGGCTTCCAGATCTACCGCTCGCGCGACGTCGAGACGGACGAGTACAACTTCAGCCTGCTCAACATCCCCCCGCACCACCCGGCGCGGGACATGTGGGACACCTTCTACACGACGGCGCCCAACGTCATCCTGCGGACGCACACGTCGCCCGGGCAGATCCACGTGATGCGGGAACGCTGCCCCGAGCCGATCCGCGTCATCCTGCCGGGCATGTGCTACCGCTACGAGCAGATTACCGCGCGCAGCGACATCCAGTTCTACCAGGTCGAGGGCCTCGCCATCGGCCGGCGCATCACGATGGCCGATCTGAAGGGGACGCTGACGGCGTTCGCGCACGCGCTGTTCGGGTCCGAGGTCCGCACGCGGTTCCGGGCGGACCACTTCCCGTTCACCGAGCCCTCGGCGGAGATGGACGTCGAGTGCTTCGTGTGCGAGGGGCAGGGCTGTCCGGTCTGCAAGCAGAGCGGGTGGCTGGAGATCCTGGGCTGCGGCATGGTGCACCCGGTGGTGCTGCAGAACGGCGGCTACGATCCCCGCGAGTTCTCCGGCTTCGCGTTCGGGATGGGCCCGCAGCGGATCACCATGCTGATGCACAAGATCGAGGACATCCGGTACTTCTTCTCGAACGACGTGCGGTTCCTGGAGCAGTTCTGACGATCCGGGCGCGCTGCGGGCGCGCCGCGGCTGGCGGGCCGCGGGCGCACAGGGCGGGCCCAGTGGGCAAGCGAGACTGACGATGCGCGTTCCGCTGACCTGGCTCCGCGACTACGTCGCGATCACCGACACGCCGGACGAGCTGGCCTCCCGGCTGACCTACGCCGGACTCGAGGTCGAGGGCATCGAGTACGTCGGCCTGGCGCCCGTCACCCGCCCCGTCGCCGGCCTGCCGGCCGCGGGCCGCTCGGGCCCCGCGGCCCGAGGCCTCGCCTGGGACCCCGCCACGATCGTCATCGCCCGGATCCTCGAGGTGCTGCCGCACCCGAACGCGGACCGCCTCACGCTGCTCCGCGTGGACGACGGCTCGGGCGCCGAGCCTGTCGTGCTGACGGGCGCGCCGAACGTCTTTCACCTGAAAGGCGCGGGCCCGCTCCCGAAGCCGCTGAAGATCGTGTACGCCCGCGAGGGCGCCGTGCTCATCGACGGCCACAAGAGCGGCCGCGAGATCATCACGCTGAAGCGCGCCAAGATCCGCGGCGTCGAGTCGTCGTCGATGGCGTGCTCGGAGAAGGAGCTCGGCATCTCGGACGAGCACGACGGCATCATCATCCTGGACGACGACGCGCCGGTCGGGGCCGCGGCGGCCGAGTACATGGGCGATGTCGTGTTCGAGATCAAAATCAATCCGAACATGGCGCGCAACGCGTGCGTCCTAGGCATCGCCCGCGAAATCGCCGCCCTGACCGGGGCCCCCCTGAAGCCCCCGGCCCTGGGCGTGACCCAGGCCGGGCCGCCCATCGCGGGACGGGTCGGCATCGAGATCCGCGAGCCCGATTTGAACCCCCGCTTCGTCCTCGGGTTGATCGAGGGCGTCACCATCGCGCCGAGCCCCTATTGGGTCCGCCGCCGCCTCCGCCTGGCCGGCACCCGGCCGATCAACAACATCGTGGATGTGACCAACTACGTGATGTTCGAGTTGGGCGAGCCGCTCCACGCGTTCGACTTCGACGCCCTCGTGCGCCGCGCGGACGGCCGGCGGCCGACGATCATCACCAGGCGGGCGGGGCCCGGCGAGAGGATCACGACGCTGGACGGCGTCGAGCGGGCGCTCGACCCCTTCACGATCCTGGTCTGCGACGAGGCCGGGCCGCTGTCGATTGCCGGCGTCATGGGCGGCGCGGAGACCGAGGTCGCCGACACGACGGCCAACGTGCTCCTTGAAGGCGCGGCCTGGAACCTCGTGAACGTGCGGCGGACCATGAAGGCGCAGGACCTGCCGTCGGAAGCCTCCTCTCGCTTCGCGCGCGGCGTCCATCCGGGCCTCGCCGAAAAGGGCGTCGTCCGGGCGCTGGAGCTGATGCGGCAGTGGGCCGGCGGCACCGTGGCCCGCGGCCTCGTGGACAGCTATCCCGGGCGGCCGGGTCCGGTCGTCGTCGACATCACCCCGGCCGAAGTCGAACGCCAGCTCGGCCTGCGCGTGCCGGCCGGCGAGATCGTGCGGATCCTGCGCGCCTTGGAGTTCTCCTGCGAGGTCGTCGGCGACGCCTCGGACCCCGCCGCGGTGGTCCGGGCGACGGCGCCGGACCACCGGCTGGACATCGGATCGGGCCACGCCGGCAAGGCCGATCTGGTCGAGGAGATCGCGCGCATCCACGGCTACGAGCGCATCCCCGAGACCATGCTCGCCGACGTGGTGCCGCCGCCCCATCCGAACCGCGATCTGGAGCGCGAGGAGCAGGCGCGGGACGTCCTTGTCAGCCTCGGCCTCCAGGAGATCGTCACCTACTCGCTGACCTCGCCGGAGCGCGAGGCGCGCCTCGCGCTGGCGGCGCGGCCGGAGGGCGGCGCCGAGATCCCGTACGTCCGGCTCGCGAACCCCATCGTCGTCGATCGAGTGGTGATGCGGCGAGCCATCCTGCCCGGCCTGATCGAGGCGGCGGCGGCCAACAGCCGCAACACCGATCGGATGGCCTTCTTCGAAATCGGCAACGTCTTCCTGCCGAGGCCGGAGGAGGCCCTGCCCGGCGAGCCGCGGCGCCTCGCCCTCGTGCTGTCAGGGGCGCGCACGCTGCCGGGGTGGCAGCAGGGCGACCGCGCGGCCATGGATTTCTTCGACCTCAAGGGCGTCATCGAGGAGCTGGGAGAGGCGCTGGCCGTCGCCGGCGTCGAGTTCGAGCCCGGCGAGCGCGACGGCCTGCGGCCGGGCCGCTCGGCGGCCGTGCGCGCGGGGGGCGAGGCCATCGGCTGGGCCGGGGAGCTCCACCCGACCGTCGCCGGGCGCTTCGGACTCGAGGGCCGGGCCGTCCTGGCCGCCGAACTCGAACTCGACCCGCTGCTGCGCCGCGCGGCCGAGCGGTTCACCGTGCGTCCGGTGCCCGTCTACCCGCCGGTCAAGGAGGATCTCGCGTTCGTGCTGGACCGCGCGATCCCCGTGTCGCGCGTGCAGGAGGTCATCCGGGCCGCCGGCGGCCCCATGCTGGCGGGCGTGGCGCTCTTCGACGAGTACGCCGGCGAGCAGGTCGGAGCCGGCAAGCGCAGCCTGGCGTTCAGCCTGACGTACCAGGCGCCGGATCGCACGTTGACCGACGCGGACGCCCGGAAGATCCGCGAGCGCGTGGCGCGCGCGCTGAAGGACGAGCTCGGCGCGGCACTTCGGGCCTGAGTGCGAACGGGGCGTCGGGCGCCCGCAGGCCCGCCCCAGTCAGGCCCTGGCCGGCGCGCGCACGCGCAGCGCGGCCCGCTTCACCTCGATGCGGATCGTCGAGAGCCGCCCGAGGGGCTCCCCATCCACGTGCACCGGAGCGGGCGGCGACGCCGTGATGGTGGCGCACCGCACCTGGCGGTTCACGACGCCCTCGAGCGACGCGAGCGACCCGGCGAAGAGCCGCCACAGGTTCGCGATGAAGGCGGCCGGCCCGCGCGGCGGAATGACGACCACGTCGAGCCGGTCATCGTCCATGACGGCGTTCGGCGCGATGAGCGCGCCGTTCCCCCACTGCCGGGTGTTCGCCACCGTGATCAGCATGGCGCGCAGCGGAGGCTCCTCGCCCTCATCGGTCTCGATGCGGTAGAGGCCGGGCTGGTACGCGCCCAGTTCCCGGATGGTGGTGGCGGCATAGGAGGCGAACCCGCGGACTCTCGCCGCCGAGGCGGCGAAGACCTCCGCCACGTGCGCGTCGAATCCGACGCCGGCGCAGTTGCAGAACAGCCGCCCGTTGAGTTCGCCCATGTCGATCGTGCGGTCGACGCCGTCGAGCGCCACCGCCAGCGCCGCCTCCGGCCGCCGGGGGATCCCGAGCTCGCGTGCGAGCCCGTTGCCCGATCCGACGGGGACGATGCCGAGCGCCGACCGGCTGCCGACGAGCGGGGCGGCGACCTCGTTGATCGTGCCGTCCCCGCCCCACGCCACGACGAGGTCGGCCCCGTCGGCGATGGCCTGCCGGGCAAGAGAGGTTGCGTGTCCCGGGCCCGTCGTGAACGAGAGATCGCCCTGCACGCCGCGGCGGTCGAAGATGGCCTGGACGCGCCGCGCCAGCTCCCCGGTGTGGCGGCGGCGCCACGCCGGCCCGGCGGCGGGGTTCGCGATGACGACGACTCTCATGGGCACAGACAGCCTACCACCAGCGGCCAGCGGGCGCGCGAGCAGGGGCCGCGGGAGGCGCCGGGCCGCCGGTGCCGGAGGGCGGCTTGCGCGCAAGCCGCCCTCCGGCCTACCCTTCATAGGTTTGACCCGCGTCTCCGAGCAGGGAGCGTGAGAAGGAGTGAGCATGAAGAGGACTGGATGGGCGGCGGGGTTCGCCGTGGTGGCGGTGGCGCTCGTCGGCGGGCAGGAGCGCGAGGATCGCACGCTGCTCTCGCACGGCGAGATGCGGGCCATCATCAACGAAGCGTCCGGCGATCGGGCCGTTCACGCCGTGTACGAGATGGTCCCCTATCCCCGCGTTCGCGACCGGGCCGAGTATTCGACCCGCTTCCGCGAGTCCGCTGTGATTGCGAAGCTCGCGCAGGAGTTCGGCTTCAGCGACGTTGCGGTGGAGTCGTTCGCGCAAGGCACGCCGACGTGGCACGCAAACCGCGCCGAGCTGTGGGTGGCGGGGCCCAAGCCCGAGAAGCTCTACGACGTGCACGACATCCTCGTGTCCGTCGCGTCGGGCAGCGACTCGGGTGACGTGACGGCGGCCCTCGTCGACGTGGGCACCGGCACCCGGCCCGAGGACTACGCCGGGAAGGACGTGAGCGGGAAGATCGTGCTGGGAAGCGGACCGGCCGGCGTGCTCCAGCGCCTGGCCGTGTTCGAGCGCGGGGCCGTCGGCGTGCTGAGCTACAACGCGCTGCGCGGCGACGACTACCCCGATCAGCTGCTGTCCCAGAGCGTGTCCTCGGCGGCGCCTCAGGGAAAGGCTCCCGGCTTCGGCTGGTCGATCGCGCCGCGCCAGGGGCGCGCCCTGGCCGCGCGCCTCGCGCAGGGCGAGGCGGTCGTGATCCGGTCGATCATCCAGGCCGAGACGTTTCCCGCCGAACTGGAAATGGTGCACGCGGTCATCCCCGGCGACGGCAGCTCGAACCAGGTCGTGATGATCACCGGCCACCTCTACGAGGGCTATACCAAGCAAGGCGCGAACGACAACGTCTCCGGATGCGCGCTGTCGCTCGAGATGGGCCGCGCCTACCTCCGGCTCGTGGCCGACGGCGCTCTGCCGAAGCCGAAACGGGCGATTCACTTCCTCTGGGTGCCCGAGATCAGCGGCACCATGGCGTGGCTCAGGGCGCACGACGATGTCGCGAAGCGGATCGTCGCCAACCTCAACTTCGACATGGAAGGGCTGCTGCTGAGGCTCAGCGGCAGCGCCTGGGTCATGCACCGGACCCCGGACTCGGTGCCGTCCTTTCTGAACGACCTGTGCGCCAGCGTGCTGCGGTTCGTCGGAGAGACCAACCGCGAGCGCGTGCGCTACCGCTCGGTGGCCTACGGATTCACGCTTCCGGTCGTGTCGCAGAACGGCAGCCGGGACCCGTTCTTCGTCATCGAAGACCCGTACTACGGCGCGAGCGACCACGTCGTGTTCATCAACCAGGGCATTCCGGCGGTGATGTTCATCACCTGGCCGGACAACTTCTACCACTCGTCGCAGGACACGCCCGAGCGCCTCGACCCCACGCAGATGAAGCGCGCGGCGGTCGTCGGCATCGGCTGCATGAGCCTGGTGGCGTCGGCCGGCGACGAGACGGGCCTGAAAGTGGCGGCCGAGTCGCTGGCGAGGGGCGCCGAGCGGATGGGCCAGGCGCAGCGCAAGGGCGCGTCCTACATCGCGGACCTCTCGTTCGGCCTCTCCCTCCCGGAAGCCTACAAGGAGGCGCGGACGGCCATCCGCCATCAGGCCAACGTCGAGAAGGCGGTGGTGAAGTCCGCCTCGGTCCTGTTCGCCGATCCGGCGGCCGCCGCGAAGAAGCTGGCGGCGTTCGACCTGCTCATCGACCAGCGCGCGGCCAGCCTGCAGAACGAGATCGCGGCGCTCTGCCGCCTGCGGGCGGAGCAGCTGAAGCTGCCGTGGGCCGAACCCGCGCCGACCGACCTGGAGAAGCGGGCCGCCGCGACGCTGGTCGAAGCCCTGCCGCAGCCGGCCGGCGCGTCGCCCTTCGGAGGAGGCGGCCGGCGCGCTCAGACGGGCCCGATGACTCCGGCCATGCAGGCGATGGCGGACGCCCGGCGGAAGATCCCGGCCCACATCCTCGGTGAACTCGGCACGGTCATGCGGCAGGGCCGGACGGTCCTGGAAATCCGGGACTTCATCTCGGGCGAGTTCGAGCCCGTGCCCCTGCAGGACGTCTTCGACTATCTGAAGGCCGCCGAGGCCCTCGGGCAGGTCAGGCTGGTCGAGAAGCCGGCTGCGCCAGCGACGAAGAAGGCGCCTGCGACAGTGAAGGCCCCGGCGCAGGCAGGCTGACTCCGATGGCGCGTCAACACGAACACGTGACGTACTTCACCTACCTGGACACTCCCGTCGGCGTCCTCATGCTGGCGGGATGTCCGGACCACGGCCTCCGGCATGTCGCATTCCAGTGCGGACAAGGCGCGCTGGCGCCCGAGCCGGACTGGAAGCCGTCGAAGAAGCCGTTCCGCGAGGCTGAACGCCAGCTCATCGAGTACTTCCATGGGCGGCGGACTCGGTTCGACCTCCGGCTCAGCCCGACGGGCACGGCGTTCCAGACGGCGGTGTGGAAGGCCCTGCAGCGGATCCCGTACGGGGAAACCCGGTCGTACGGCGAAATCGCGAAGGCCGTCGGCCGCCCGCGCGCGGCACGCGCCGTCGGCCTCGCCAACGCCAGGAACCCCCTGCCGATCGTGGTGCCCTGCCACCGCGTCATCGGCAGCACGGGCAGGCTCGTTGGCTTCGGCGGCGGCCTGCCGGTGAAGCAGGCGCTCCTGGATCTCGAGCGCAGGGTCAGCCGCGCGCGTCGAACACGACCCGCCCCCCGACGATCGTCGTCGTAACCCGGGCCTCGCGGACCCTGTCCGGGGCGATCGCGAGGATGTCGTCGGACAGGATCGCGAGGTCGGCGAAGGCGCCGGGAGCGACGACACCCTTCCGGCCGTCGGTGAACTCGGCGTACGCCGACCCGCTGGTGTAGCCTCGCAACGCGTCTTCGACGGTGATCTTCTGGCGCGGCACCCACCCTTCGGGATGGGCCCCGTCCAGCGTCGCCCGCGTGGCCGCCGCGTAGATGCCGAGGAGCGGGTTCAGCGGAGCCACCGGCCAGTCGGACCCGAGGGCCAGGCGCACCCCCTTCTCGAGAAGCGTCCGGAACGGGTACGCGGATCGGATGCGGCGGGGGCCGATGCGCCGCTCCGCCCATCGCCCGTCGTCGATGGCGTGGTAGGGCTGGACCGCCGCGATGACCCCGAGCGACGCGAAGCGGTCGAAGTCGGCCTCGGCCACGTGCTGCGCGTGCTCGATGCGGAGCCGCCGGTCGCGCGGACCGTTTGCCGCCACGACGTCAGTGAACACGTCCAGCACGATGGAGACCGCGCGATCGCCGATCGCGTGCACGCACAGCTGGAGCCCGGCCGCGTCCGCGGCGATGAGCCGCCGACGGGCGTCCTCCAGCGGCGTCAGATCGTCTGCGAGCAGGCCGATCGTATCCGGCGCGTCGGCGTACGGCTCGAAGAACAGCGCCGTCGACGATCCGAGCGAGCCGTCGGCGAACGCCTTGACGGCGCCCAGGCTGAGCCAAGGCGTGCCGAATGCGCTACGGGCTCCCCAATTCGCCTGCTCCTCCCAGCGCGCGGCCGGCGGGGCCGCAGACACCCGGAGCGTCAAGCGCCCCGCGTCAGCGAGCTCGGCCAAGGCCGCCAGGTCGTCCGGCTCGGGCCCCATGTCCCGCACGCTCGTGACGCCCAGCGACGCCGCGTGGTCCAGCGCGCGCCTGAGCGTCGCGGTGCGCTGCGCGCGAGTGGGGGGAGGAACCGCCCGGACGACCAGCGCCATGGCGGCGTCCTTCAGCACTCCCGTCGCCCGGCCGCCCCGGTCGCGCACGATCACGCCGCCGGGCGGGTCGGGCGTCCCCGCGGCGATGCCCGCGAGTTCGAGCGCGAGGGAATTGGCCGCGGCCATGTGGAGGTCGTACCGCGCCACGAAGACGGGCGTCGCCGGAGCCGCACGGTCGAGAAGGTCCCGGTCCGGCGGCAGGGCACGATCCCAGCGCTGCTCGTCCCATCCCCCGCCAAGCACCCACGATCCCGCCGGCGTGACGGCGGCGCGCTCGCCTACGAGACGGGCGAGCTCAGCGGGCGACGCGGCCTCGCGCAGGTCCACGCTGTCGAGCTGCCGCCCGCCGGCCATGAGGTGGACGTGCGAATCGTTGAAGCCCGGGACGATCCTGGCGCCTCGCGCGTCGATGACCGTCGTGGCGCGGCCTCGCCACCCCGCCAGCGCCGATGTGGGCCCGACGGCCGCGATCCGGTCGCCGGCGACGGCAACCGCCCCGGCCTCGGAGCGGCCGGCGAGCCCCGTCCACACCCTGCCGTTCAACACGAGCAGGTCGGCCGGTCCGGTTCGCGCACCGGCTCCGCGGCCCGCGGCCCCGGGCGCTGCCGGCCCCGGCTGCGGCGCTGAGTCCATGACACCCCCAACAAAGGTCGACGGTGGGATTATACTGATGGGTGCGCGTCGGCTGCGCCGGCGGCGGGCGCGCGCGAACGGCCGTGAGCCCCCGCATGGCCAAGGCGAGATGGGACGGGAGGTTCCGGATGGAGGATGCGGGTCAGAAGGCGTACAACGTCCAGCAGTTCCAGGATCTCGTGAAGGACATCCCGTTTGCGATGTTCACGACCATGAACGGCGAGCGCGGCCTGCGGAGCCGCCCGATGGTGGCGTCTGCTGGGGCGTTCGATGGGGACCTCTGGTTCTTCACTCGCACCTCGTCGGCCGTCGCCCAGGAACTCGCCAAGAACGCGGTCGTGAACATCACGTATGTCTCGGCGCCGGAGGATCGGTTCATTTCGGTCTCGGGCAACGCGTGCGTGGTGCGGGATGTCGAGCACGCCCTGGCCATGTGGCACCCGGCCTACAACCAGTGGTTCCCCGGCGGCGCCGCCGACGCCGACCTGTCGCTCATCAAGGTTGAGGTCAGACGCGTCGAGTACTGGGACCGGAAGGCCGGGCGCATGAAGGACCTCGAGGCACGATAGCGCCCCTTGACTTCGGGCGGCGAAACGCCGATATTACGGGGGGCTGTTGAGTCCCAGGCGAACCCGAGGAAGACGGCCGCACGGTGTGGAGGCACATGCCGGCGCGGCTGCAAGGCAGGTGACGCCATGATGAAGCGAGCGGTATTCGTGATGGTGGCCGTGCTTCTGGCGCTGGCGCTGGGCGCCGACGCCGGACAGGGAACGGGCAGGATCTCCGGCACGGCGCGCGACGCTCAGAACCGGGTGCTGGCCAACACAACGGTTCAGCTGCGCCATGTCGACACAGGCCAGCTCGTGGCGACCACGCGGACCGCGGGAGACGGGCGATTCGAGTTCACCGGCCTGAACCCGGGCAACTACGTCGTGGAAATCGTCGACACCGACGGCAAGATCATCGGCCTCAGCCCGTCAACGGCCCTGGCGGCCGGCGGGTTCGTCAGCGGGCTCGCGGTGGCGGCGAGCGCAGCCGGTGCCGCGGCTGGGGCGGGCACGGCCTTTTTCGCCTCGACCGGGGGCATTCTGGTGCTGGCCGGTGCCGGCATCGCCCTGACGGCAGGCGTCATCGCGCTCACCCAGGACGCCAGCGCGTCCAAGTAGCCCCGGCGGCTGCCTCCTGGATACGGGGCGGGCTCTCTGCCCGCCTCGGGCGTTCGTGTGGAGCCGCTGCGGCTTCGCCTCGAGTTCGCCGCGCCCCGCCCCGATTTCTCTCAGCCGATCATTCGTAGCGCAAGGCCTCGACAGGATCGAGGTTCGCAGCCCGCCGCGCGGGAAGATAGCCCGCGACGAGTCCGGTGCCCACCGCCGAGCCCAGCCCGCCAGCGACCGCCCACAGCGGAGGCACCGCGGGAAACGCCGGGGCCGCCAGGCTCAGGGCGAACCCGAGCGCCCAGGAAACCGCGACGCCGACGCCGCCTCCGACGGCCGACAACAGCGCGGCCTCCACGAGGAACTGGGCCAGCACGTCGCGGCGTTTCGCGCCGATGGCGAGGCGAGTGCCGATTTCCCGCGTGCGCTCCGTCACGGCGATGATCATGACGTTGGCGATGCCGATGCCGCCGATCACGAGGCTCACCAGGGCCAGGGCGAAGGCGGCGAGCCCGATCTGGGCGCTGATCGCGTCGAGGTTCGAGATGATCTGCTCCGCGGTGGAGAGGGTGAAGTCGTTGTCCGCTCCTGGGGGCAGCCCCCGCATGCGCCGGAGCAGGAACTCCAGCTCGGCCCGGCCCGCTGCCAGCTGGCCCGGCGCGGTGCGCGCGTAGAGCACGGTGATCCTGGCGTCGGGAAACCGCCTGGCGACGGTGCCGGCCGGGATGGTGATCACGTTGTCCTGGCGGTTCTCCCCGAAGAAGCCGCCCTTGCGCGGCTCGAGTTCCCCCACGACGGAGTAGGCATCGCCTGCCAGCGTGAAGGACTTCCCGACCGAGGCTGTTCCACCGAAGAGCGCCCGCGCGACGCTCGACCCGATGACGGCGACTTTCGCCGCCGAGCTGTCCTCGACGGGCGTGAACGGCCGCCCTGTCCGGAACTCCGCGCCCGCGACATCGAAGAAGTTCGGCGTCGCGCCCTCGATCAGCACCGTATCGCTCTCGTTCGTGCCGCGGCGGGCCACCAGCGGACGGCCGTCGGCAATCGGCGGCACGATGATCTGCGCCGCGACCTCGCGGATGGACGAGGCCGCCTCGGCAATCGCCCGGGCCATGGACGGCTCGAGCGGCTTGTTCTGGGCGTCGCGGTCCGAGCTTGGCGTGTACGGATCCCCGGCGCGATGAAAGGCGAAGACGTTGTCGGTGCCGAGCTCCCGGAAGAGCGCCGCGATGCCGTTGCGCACGCCCGCCAGGACGGTGGCGACCAGCACGACCGTGATGATCCCAATCACGATGCCGGCGACGGCCAGCGCGGCGCGGGCCTTCTGGCTCCGCAGCGAGTCGACTGCCAGCGCGAGCGCTTCCACGGCCCCCGTGCTCCGAACCATGCTGCTATTCCGCCCTGACTGCCGCGATCACGTCTACGCGCGACGCCCGGCGCGCGGGATAGTACGCCGCGGCCAGGCCGCTCAGCACGGCGGCGACAACGGCCCACAGGATGGTCGCGCCGCGGACCGCGACGTCGAAGTCGAACACCCGGGCCAGCCCGGACACCCCGGCGCCGGCGAGCACCGCCCCGACGACGCCGCCGGCCAGCGCGATGATCACCGACTCGGCCGCCACCTCCCACATGATCTGGCGGCGGGTCGCGCCGAGCGCGCGCCGGACCCCGATCTCGCGGGTCTTCTGCGTGACCGACACCAGCGTCGTGTTCGTGATCACCACGACGGCCGCCAGCAGCGCCATCGCGGAGATGGGGATCGAGGCGATCCCGACGCGCTCGGACAGGCGCCGGACGAAGGTGCGGGCCGCTTCCGGCGTCAGCAGGTCGAAATTGTCCGGCACGCCGGGCCTGAGCTGGCGCTTGGCGCGCATCGCCGCGACCGCCACGGCCTCTACGTCCTCGGGATTCGATCCGTCGGCGGCGCGCGCGAAGACGCTGAGCGTCGGCGCCGCGCCGTACACGCGTTCGAAGGCGGCAAGCGGGATCCAGACGTTCCGATCGAGCGACGTGCCGCCTGACGTGCCGAGCCGCGCCTGCACGCCCACGACGTCGAACCGCCGCCCGGCAATCCGGATGCTCCGTCCCACGGCATCCGCCCCCGGAAAGAGCGTGCCGGCGATGTCGGCGCCGATCACCGCGGCCTGGCTGCCCCGCTCGGCCTCGTGCGGCAGCAGGAACCGTCCGCGCGCGACGCCCAGGTCGCGGATCTCGGCCAGCGACGGCGTCGTGCCGCAGATCGCCGCGTTCTCGTACTTCCGCGGCCCGGCGGTGACATCGCCCGCGCGCTGCACAGTCGGCGCATAGACGATGCCGCTTGCGTGGCGCTCGAGGAACCTGAGGTCCGGCCGCCCCACGGGCGGGTTGCGCTGCTGCTTGGCCGCGAGTTCGCGGCGCGTGCTCCCGCCGGCGCTGGCGATCTGCGCGATGAGGAACGTCTCGCTGCCGAATGCCCGCGCGCCGGTGGCGTGGGCGTACCGGGTCAACCCGTCGAGGGCCGTGACCACGACGACGATGGCCGCGACGGCCACCGCCACGGCGAGGGCCCCGAGCCCCGCGCGCAGCGGGTGCCCGCTGATCGCGGAGTGGCCCTGAATGACGGCCTCGACGAGCGCGCGAAACCGGATGGGCATGTCGCCGAGCCGTGTACTGTAGCGCAAGTCGGCCGGCGCCAGGAGCCCTTGCCGCGGCGAAGGCGCCGGCGTCCGGCGCAGCCGCGCCAGGGCGCTGGCTCTGCGGCCGGGGACCGACGCGCATGGTAAAGTGGGTCGTATGAAGCGGCGAACGCTGGGGCTGCTCGCGGGCACCGGCCTGGTCCTCGTCGCGACGGCAGCCGCGCTCGAACGCGGCGGCGGCGTGCTGGTGGATACGGCACCGGTCGCGCGCAAGGCGGACTTCCGATCGACGGTCACCTCGTCGGGCCAAATCGTCGCGCAGCGCTACGCCGACATCGGCTCCAGTGTCATGGGCCGCCTCGTCCAGCTCCGCGTGAGAGAGGGCGATGCCGTGGAGGCCGGCCAGGTGGTGGCGCGCATCGACGCCGTTCAGGCAGCGGCGAGCGCCTCGGCGGCCAACGCGCGCGTCAAAGCCTCGGAAGCCGAGGTGCGGGGCGCGGCCGACACCCTGCGGGCGGCCGAAGCCGACCTTGACGCGGCGAGGGCCCGCGCCCAGGAGGCCCAGCTGACACTGCGGCGGACGCGCGACCTGCGCGCCGACGGCCTCGTGCCGGCCGCCGAGCTTGACCGAGCCACGGCCGCCGCCGAAACGGCCGATGCGCAGCTCCGGGGCGCCGAGGCCGCCCTCCGGCGCCTCCAGCAGGCCCGGGAAGCCACCGAGCGCCGCCTCGCCGAAGCGCGCGCAGAGGCGGCCCGCGCCGCCGACGTGCTCGCCAAGACCGACATCGTCTCGCCGATGGCCGGCGTCGTGACGCGCCTGCCGGTGCAGGAAGGCGAGATGGTGGTGATGGGGATCCAGGGGCAGCTCGGCACGACGCTCATGACGATTTCCGACCTGTCCGCCGTCAACGCCGAGGTGAAGGTGGCCGAGGCCGACGTGGTTCGCCTCGCCCTGAACCAGTCCGCCGTGGTGACGCTGGAGGCCGTGCCGGGGGAGCGTTTCGCCGGGCGCGTCGTCGAGATTGGCGCCAGCGCGCTGCCGGTCGCCGGCAGCGGAGCCGCGGCCCGCGAGTTCCGCGTGAAGGTGCGCCTCGAGACGGCCGATCGCCGCCTGCGGCCGGGCCTCACCTGCGACGCCGAGATTCTGACCGCCGAACGCCAGCACGCCCTCGTCGTGCCGCTGCAGGCCGTCGTGATACGGCCCGGCCGCGACGGGCGCGACGAGGCCGGCCTGTTCGTCGCCGCCGGCCGCAGCGTGCGCTTCCAGCCCGTGACGGCTGGCATCATCGGCGGCCTCGACATCGAGGTGTCGGGCGTCGAAGACGGCGCGGTGGTGGTGACGGGGCCCTATCAGGCGCTGCGCGACCTGCAGGACGGCCAGGCCGTGCGCGTGCGATCCCGCCAATGACCAGGCTGCCGGGACACGTCGTCGAGACCGCCTGCCCGCTGGACTGCCCGGATTCGTGCAGCCTCAGCGTGTCGCTCGCCGGCGGCCGCCTGTCCGCTATCGACGCCGGTGGCGCCAACCCCGTGACCGGCGGGTTCATCTGCGCCAAGGTCAGGCGGTTCGCCGACCGCGTGTACGGCCCGGACCGGCTGCTTCAGCCGGGGTTCCGCCTGGGTCCGCCCGGGTCGGGCACGTTCCGGTGGGTGAGCTGGGACGAGGCGCTCGACCGTGTGGTGTCGGCCATGCGCGAGGCCCGCGACGGCTGGGGCGCGGCCTCGGTGCTCCCCTACTGCTACGGAGGCTCGAACGGCCTGCTCTCGCAGGACAGCGCGGATGCCCGGCTGTTCCGCCGGTTCGGGGCGTCGCGCCTGGCGCGCACGCTCTGCGCCGCGGTCACTGGCGCCGCCTACGAGTCGATGTACGGGAAGATGCCGTCCGTCACGTACCAGGACTACCGGCACGCGGCGCTGATTGTCGTCTGGGGCGCGAACCCCTCGGCCTCGGGGCCGCATCTGGTGCCGTACATCCGCGAGGCCCGCAGCGCCGGGGCGAAACTGGTGGTCGTCGACCCGCGCGCCACGCCGCTTGCGCGCGGCGCTGATCTCCACCTGGCGGTGCGGCCGGGCACCGACGTGGCCGTGGCCCTCGCGCTCCACCGCCATCTGTTCGAGCACGCGCTGGCGGACCAGCGTTTCCTGGACGCGCACGCGACGGGAGCCGAACGGTTGCGGGCGCGCGCGCTGCCCTGGACCGTTGATCGCGCGGCTGAGGTCGCCGGCGTGCGGGCCGACGACCTCGCTCGCTTCGCGGACCTGTACGCGCAGTCCGCGCCGGCCCTCATCCGGTGCGGCTGGGGCCTCGAGCGCAACCGCAACGGCGGCAGCGCCGCGGCGGCCATCCTGGCCCTGCCGGCCGTGGCCGGCAAGTTCGGCGTGAGGGGCGGCGGCTTCACGCTCAGCAACTCGGCAGCATGGGGTCTCGCGAAGCCCTGGATCGGCGCCGAGGAGCCCCCAACCCGGGTGATCAACATGGCCCACCTGGGCCGCGTCCTCACGGAGCCCCTGGATCCTCCCGTCAAAGTGCTCTTCGTCTACAACTGCAACCCGCTGGCGACGGCGCCGAACCAGAACCTGGTGCGCCGCGGCCTGGCGCGCGCCGATCTGACGACGATCGTCTTCGACCAGGTGCTGACCGACACCGCGCGGCACGCGGACATCGTCCTGCCGGCGCCGACGTTCCTCGAGCAGTACGACCTTGCGCGGAGCTACGGCGCGATCGGCCTCCAGCTGGTCCGCCCCGTCATCGACGCGTGCGGCAGCGCGCGCCCCAACGTGGACGTCTTCGCGGAGATCGAGGCGCGTCTCGGCCTGGATCGGCCGGGAGACGCGCGCGACGAGCTCGACATGATGCTGCGGGTGCTCGACGGCCTTCCGGCCGGCGCCGGCGCCGCGCTGCGGGACGGCGCGCGGCCAGCGCTGCCGTGCGGAGAAGCTCCGATCCAGTTCGTGGACGTCTTCCCCGGGACGCCCGACGGGAAGATCCGCCTCTTCCCCGACGAGCTCGATCGCGAGGCGCCGCTGGGCCTGTACGGGTTCCAGCCGGACCCGGCCACGGCGCGGCACCCGCTGGCGTTGATCTCCCCGGCAAGCGACGCGACCATCTCGTCGTCGCTCGGCGAGCTGGCGCGATCCACCGCCCGGCTGGCCATCCACCCCGACGACGCCCGCGCGCGAGGCATCGCCGAGGGAGACTCCATCAGGGTCTACAACGACCTCGGCAGCGTGACGTGCCTGGCGTCGATCTCGCCGGAGGTGAGAACGGGCGCCGTCTCGCTGCCGAAGGGCCTGTGGGGCCGGCGCACGCTCAACGGCTCCACGGCGAACGCGCTGACGCCCGACACGCTGTCGGATCTGGGCGGCGGCGCCTGCTTCAACGACGCACGGGTGGAGGTCGAACGCGTCGCCCCACCCGACGGGCGCGCAGACGCCCGCGTGCACTGACCACCATCGGAGAACCAACATGAGCCGCATCGTGCATTGCGTGAAGCTGGGCCGGGACCTGCCGGGCCTCGACTCGCCGCCCTGGCCGGGCGAACTCGGCGAGCGCATCTTCAACAACGTCTCCCTTGAAGCCTGGCGGCTCTGGGAGGATCGGATGCGGATGATCCTCAACGAGTACCGGCTGCTGCCGTTCCAGAAGGAGGCGCAGGACCTCGTCGCCGCCCAGATGACGGAGTTCTTCTTCGGCGGGGGGTCGGCGCTCCCGGCGGACTACGTTCCGCCGGCGGACCGCTAGCGGGGCCGCGCGGGTCCATCAGGGCTCTGCCCGCGCCGGGGGGCCGGCCCGCGTGTGCTATCCTGCGACGGCTCGCGCGGGCGGAAGCCCGGCCGGGGAGGGCGCGTGAACTACTACCTGTACATCATCCTGGCGTACCTGCTGGGCCTGACGGCGTACAACATCAGACGCTCGCGGCAGATCCGGTCGCAGGAAGACTTCATGGTGGCGGGGCGCAGCCTCTCGCTGACCAAGATGGTCTTCACGCTCGTGTGCACGTGGATCGGGTCCGGCACGTTCATCGCCGGCGCGGAGTTCGCCTCGTACGCGGGCTGGAGCGCCGTGTGGCAGCCGGCCGGCGCGTTCCTGGGCATCGCGATCATCTACTTCGTCGCGGCGAAGATCCGCACCTTCGGCCAGTACACCATCGGCGACATCCTCGAGGTGCGCTACGGCCGCTTCGCCAGGCTGTTCGGAGCCATCGCGCTCATCATCGCGTTCACGACGATCGTGTCGTACCAGTTCAGGGCCGGCGGCGAGATCCTGAACGTCGTCACCGACGGAGCCGTGTCGCCCGAGGTGGGCCAGACGCTGGCCGCCGTCTTCGTGATCCTCTTCGTCGCCGTTGGCGGCATGGTGGCGGTGGCCCACACCGACCTGCCGAACGGCATCATCATCGTGACGGCCTGCCTGCTGGCGTTCCCCTTCGTCGTGTCCACGGCTGGAGGCTGGTCGCACGCGCACGACGTGCTGCCGGCCGGGCACTTCGAGGTGTTCTCCCCGGACTTCGGTAAGTACCCGGCACTGAAGGCGCTCAGCTACTTCCTGTCGACGCTGTTCCTGCTGCTCGGCGTGCAGTCGATGTACCAGAAGTTCTACGCGGCCAAGTCGCCGGCCGAAGCGCGCCGCGCCACGGCGATCTGGATCGTGGGCACGATCATCGTCGAGACCATTGTCATCGGCATCGCGGTGTACGCGTATTCGTACAACGTCGAGCACCGCATGAACTGGAGCGGCCGCGCGCTGGTCCTCAATGCGGCGCGCTACATGGTGCCCGCCCCGGTCGGCGTGCTGCTGCTCGGCGCCGCGTGCGCCGTGGTGCTCTCCACGGGCATGAACTACCTGCTGTCGTCGAGCTCGAACCTCATCCGCGACATCTACCAGAAGACGATCAACCCCGCGTCCGATCCCGGCAAGATGGTCGGCCTCCAGAAAGCGTTCATCGTCGTCACGGGGGTGTGCGCGTTCCTGATGATCTTCGTGCCGACCTACCTCGAGTCCGAGATCTCGGTGCTGCGCTACGCGTACTTCGCCTACACCATGTACGGCGTGTCCGTGACGCCGGCCCTGTTCGCCGCGCTGACCTGGAAGCGGGCGACCCGCCAGGGCGGCGTGGCGTCGATTGTCGGCGGCGCGCTCGCCACGATCTTCTTCGAGGTGCTGCTGCCCTACCTGGCGCCGTCGATCGTGGTGGGCACCGATGCGTGGGGCATTCCGAGCTTCTACCCGGCCGCGCTCATCTCGATCGGCCTGCTCGTCGCCGTCAGCCTGCTGACGCCGCCTCCGGAGCCCAAGGCGCTCGAGAAGCTGTTCCCGGCGGCGGCGGCCGGGGCCCGCTAGGCCGTCCCCCGGAGCCTTGTCGGATGCCGTCGTCAGGCTCGCCGCGCCGCCAGCGCCTCTCGCTGGCCGCCGTGATCCTCGGCGCCGCCATCGTTCCCTTCGGGCTCAGGGCGGTGAACGCGGTGACGCGGCCGCCCGGGGCCGAGCCCAGCTACATCCCGTCGGTGGAGTCCCCGAGGGTCCGCGGGCCGTTCGACCGTGAGGCGGTCGAGGCCTTGCGGGAGGCCGCAAACGACGTCATCCTCATCGGGGACTCGATGGCCGGGACGCGCATCCACCCCGGCCACCTGTCGCGCCTGATGGGCGGCCGCGGCGCCGCGGCCCTGTTCCACCCCGGCTCGGGCCCGGCCTACTGGTATCTCACCTTCAAGAACCTCGTGGTGAACGCGGGCCTGCACCCGCGAACAGCCGTCTTCTTCTTCCGCGACGAGAACCTGACCGACACGCTGTTCCGGGTCTATCCGTCCGCGCTCGATCGGGTCGCGCGCCAGCGGGAGCCCGTCCTCGACGAACTGCTGGCGGCGCGCGCGAACGGGCGCTACTTCCGGGTCCACCGCATCCTGACGCGCCTGTACGGCCACGACCAGGCCCGGGCGTGGCTCGAGCCGCTCATCGTCAGGGCGCCGGTCGCCTGGTCGGCCACGCGCCGGGCCCGGAAGCGGCTGCTCGAACGGATCAACAACGAGGTGTTCACGCTCGACGCGCTCCGGCCGATGGCGGCGGCGGACATGGCATCGGCGAGCGGAGAGGCGCTCGACTTCCGGCGGAACCTGCCGACGTCGGTCCTCCCTGAGATCCTCCGGCTGTCGCACTCGTCGGGAATCCGCGTCGCGTTCGTCCGCGTGCAGCGGCGGCCGGGCCCGGACGGCCCGCCCCCTCAGTCGGCGGCGCTGCGGGCGTACGTGGGCGCGCTGCGGGCGTATCTCGAGGAGAACGGCGCGCTGTTCCACGACGACTGGGGCGATCCGGACCAGCCGCTGTCGATCTACGAGGACGGCGACCACATCGCGCGGGAGTACCGGCTGCACTGCACGGAGCTGTTCTTCAGGAAGAACCCGGAGGTCTTCCGGTGATCTTCCACAGCCTCGACTTCGCGATCTTCTTCGTCCTCGTGGTGCCGCTCTACTGGACGCTGCCGCACCGCGGGCAGAACCTGCTGCTGCTCGCCGCGAGCGCCGTCTTCTACGGCTGGATCCACCCGTGGCTCCTGTCGCTGGTGGCGACAGTGGCGCTTGTCACCTATGCCTCCGGGCTCGGCATGGAGATCTGGCCGTCGCGCCGCAAGACGTTCCTGTGGTTCGGCGTCTTCGTCACCTTCGGCGTCCTGGGGGCCTTCAAGTACTTCGGGTTCTTCGCCGAGAACGTCGCGGCGGCGCTCTCGCTCGCGGGTCTCCGCGTCCCGCGCCCCGCCTTGAGCCTCGTCCTGCCGGCCGGGATCTCCTTCTACACGTTCCAGGCCGTCACATATCCCATCGACGTGTACTTCGGGCGGATGCGCGCGCGGCGCAGCCTGGTGGACGTGGCCGCGTTCGTGTCATTCTTCCCCAGCCTGCTGGCCGGTCCGATCATGCGGGCATCGACCCTGCTGCCGCAGATCGAGGGCGTGCGCCGGTTTTCCGCGGCCGCGGCCCGAGACGCCACCCTGCTGCTCGCCTGGGGGCTGTTCAAGAAGCTCGTCATCGCCGACAACGTCGGCGTCATCGCGAACAAGGTCTTCGCGCTGCGGGAGCCGGAGTTCCACGTCCTGTGGGCCGGCGTGTTCGCCTTCGCCGTCCAGATCTACGCGGACTTCTCGTCCTACGCCGACATCGCGCGCGCGGTGGCCAGGTGGCTGGGCATCGACCTCGTCAGGAACTTCGATCATCCGTATCTGGCGGCGTCCCCGGCGGAGTTCTGGCAGCGCTGGCACATCTCGCTCTCCACCTGGTTCCGCGATTACGTGTTCCTGCCCGTCGCGTACCGGATCTCCGGCCGGCTCACGGCCGAGAAGCGCTTCGGCCTCGACGCGGCGACGCGGGCTTACGCGGGCGGCATCATGGTCACGATGCTCGCAGCGGGGCTCTGGCACGGCGCCGGCTGGAACTACGTCCTCTGGGGCGGCTACCACGGCGTGCTGCTGGCCCTCGCGAGGCTGCTGGCGCCGCGCCGCGGGCGCCGCCGCCGCGCCCGGCGCTGGCTCCGGCCCGCCCGCGCCGCCGGGATGTTCGCGCTGACGGCCATCGGGTGGCTGTTCTTCCGTGAGACCGACGGCTCGATGATCCTGCGCGACCTGGCGCTGTCCCCGTTCCAGGCCAGCGCGCTCGGCCGGCAGACCGGGGCCTACCTGTTCTTCCTGGCCGGGCTCTACTCGATTCCCCTGTGGATCGACAGCCTCTGGTCGAAGCTGGGCGGACCGAGCCTGACGGCGGCGATGGCGCGCGAGGACGCGCGGCTCGACGGCCGCCTCGTCGCGGCGCAGGCGCTGCTCGCCGGCACGCTGGTGGCCGGCGCCCTCACGCTGCACGCCACGACCTCGCTCGACTTCATCTACTTCAGGTTCTGATTGGAGCGGCGCCCGGGGGCGCCGCAGCCGATCGGGCGCGCGCGTCGGTGGGAGGAGCCGGTCCGACAAGGCCGCCGCGAGGACGAGGGCCGCGGCCGACGGCGGGAGGACGGCGCTCCTCACGCCTCGTCGACGTCCACGAGCGGCGCACCGCCTTCGACCATGACGCCTGGCGCCACGTGAATGCGGCCGACGCGCCCCGCGCGCGGCGCGCGGACGGGGTTCTCCATCTTCATCGCGTCGAGGACCAGGAGCGTCTGCCCCGGGGCGACGCACTCGCCAGACCGCACGGCCACCGACACGACCAGGCCGGGCATGGCCGCGCACACCGCGTTGCGGCGCGCGCACTCCGGGATGCTGTGAGCGCCGTCAACGGCGTCCGCCAGGCCGACGTACGCATCGGCGACGAGCGAACCGGCGCTGTCCTCCTCGTAGACCTCCTCGTCGGCAGCGCCGCCTGGCGCGGCGGGGCCGATCGCATCCAGCGCCTCGAACGCCGCTCGCAGCAGCGCGTGCGCCTCTTCAACGCCGACGCGCGAGAACCGCACACGGTCGCCGGGGGCCGTCTGCGCCAGCCTCGGCAGGTCGGCCGTGGCGACGGTGGCGATCTTCGGATACCCGCCGGTCGTGCCGCCGTCGGCCATCAACACAATCGGCAGGCCGTCTCCAGCGACTTGAACCGATCCGAACACCGTCCCGTCGGACACGATGTCGGCCGGCCCCCGATGCGCGATGGGAGGGCCCAGAAACCGGCAGCCGGTGCGATCCGACTGCAGCGCCAGCGTGTAGGTCCCGCCGAGGAAAGCGCCGATGCCCTCATCGGTGAACGCATCGTCCTGAGGCCCCAGGACGACGCGGATCGCGGGCGCGTGGCCGTAGGTCGGGATCGCCCGACGCGGGAGCCTCCGCACGAGGCCGTCCGGCTGGGCGGCCGAACAGAGTGGCAGGCAGTCGCCAGCGCGCAGCGGACGGCCGTCGAGGCCTCCGAGGCCCGCCCTGAGGAACGTCGAACGGCTCCCGAGGACCGCGGGGACATCGAAGCCCCCGGCCACGGCGAGGTACCCGCGCAGGCCGTCGCGGGCTCCGGTGAAGGTGAGCACGGCCCCGGCCGCAACGCTGAAGGAGCGCCAGGGCGCGACCGGATGGCCATCCAACATGGCGCCCAGGTCCGCGCCGGAGAGCGCCGCCACTGAGGGCTGCTCGAAGCGCAGGACCGGCCCGACGAAGGTCATCTCCAGGGCGGCCGCGGCGTCGGCGTTGCCCGCGAGACGATTCGCGGCCCGAAGCGACCACCGGTCCAGAGCGCCCGAGAGCGGCACGCCCCAGCGACGCGCCCCCGTCCGCCCGAGGTCCTGGACGGTCGTGAGCATGCCGCCGGCGAGCACGGAGACGCCGCTCATGCCGCCCCGTTCCCGACGGCCTCCGCGCGCCGCCATGCGCCCGCGCGGACCCGGCGTGCGATCGCGTCGAACTCGCCGCTCGCGATCGCCACGAAGCGGACTCGATCGCCCGCGTCGATGAGGGCAGCCGGCGTCTGCCGCGCGTCGAACAAAGGAATGGGCGTCCGGCCGACGATGCGCCAGCCGCCGGGGCCGTCGGCCGGATAGACGCCCGTCTGCTCGCCGGCGATGCCGACCGAGCCGCCGGGCACGAGCGTGCGCGGCGTGGCGAGGCGCGGCGCGGCGAGGCGCGGCGGCAGGCCGCCGAGATACGGGAACCCGGGCATGAAGCCCAGCATGAAGACGCGGTACCTGCCGGCGGCGTGCATGGCGGCGACCGCGTCCTCGGTCAGGCCCGCGAATGCGGCGACATCGGCGAGGTCGGGCCCGAAGGCGCCGCCGTACGCCACCGGGATCGTGATCGTCCGCGCGCTCTCGGCGGCGCCCTCGCCCGCCGCGCCGTCAGCCTCGCGCACCGAGCGCTCGAGCGCCTCGCGCGTGATCGCCAGCGGGTCGTAGTGCACCAGCAGCGAACAGTAGGCCGGCACCGTCTCCAGGATGCCGCCGCGCGGCGCCTCGCGGAGCGCCGCGTCGAGCCGCCGCACGCGCGCGTTGGCGGCCGCGTCGATGCCGCGCCCGTACTCGACGACGATGGCGCTGTCTCCGGCGTCGAGGATGCGCGGCAGGGCGGGCACGGGTCAGCCCGCCAGCCACCGGCCGAGCGGCGCCACGTCCACGCCGGCACGGTCCAAGGCGTTCTTCAGGGCCGCCGCGAGGGCCGGCGCGCCGGGTGTGTCCCCGTGCAGACCGATGGTGTCGGCGTGCACCTCGACGTCCTCACCGGTGATGGCCGCCACCCGATGCTCGATGACGAGCCGCAGGCTTCGCTCGACCACCTCCTGCGCGTCGGTCAGGACGGAGCCGGGCCTGCCGCGGGGCACGAGTCCGCCCCGGGCGTCGACCGCGCGGTCCGCGAAAGCCTCGCGCGCGACGCGCAGGCCCCGTTCCCTGGACCACCGCTCCCACGGAGAGCCGGCGAGCACGACGAGGATGAGCCTCTGATCCACGGCCTGAATCGCATCGGCGACAGCCCCCGCCACGTCCGCGCGGCGGACGGCCATGGCGTACAGCGCGCCGTGCGGTTTCACGTGCTGCAGCCGCTTGCCCGCCGTGAAGGCCGTCAGCGCGCCGATCTGGTAGACCAGGTCGTCACGGATCTCGGCGGGGGTCGCGTCGAGCGTCCTCCGGCCGAAGCCCCGCAGGTCGGGAAGCCCCGGGTGAGCGCCGACGGCCACGCCGTGCGCCTCGGCCAGCGCCACGGTCGTCCGCATCCACCCGGGATCCCCCGCGTGGAACCCGCACGCAATGTTCGCCGAGGTGACGCAGCCGATCAGATCACGATCGTTGCCGGGGGCGTACGCGCCGAAGCCTTCGCCCATGTCGCAGTTCAAATCGACGCGCACGGGCGAGCCTGGAACCGGCATCGGGCCACAGGCTAGTGGCGCACAGGCACGATGTCAAGGAACCGGCGCGGCTTCCGCCGCGAACCGGACGGCGGGAAGCGCGCCGCTAGAGGCGGCCCCAGCTCAGGGCGATCGCCGACGCCGCCGCCATCGCCGCCAGCCCCGCGCCGGCCACGATCCGGAACGAGCCGCGTCCAAGTCCGGCTGCCAGCGCGAGCTTGAAGAGCGTGTTCGAGAGGATGCCCACCGCAATCGCCACGGCGGGGGTCGCCGCGGACCCGTGGGCCGCCGCGGTCTTCGCCATCGAGATCATCAGCGCGTCGACGTTGGCGAGGCCGAGCACGGCGCCCGACACGACGAGCCCGAGGTCGCCCCACACCGCGCGCACGCCGGCCACGAGAAACAGCACCGCCTGGAAGAGCACCGCCATCTGGAGGGCGGCGCGGAACTCCAGCGGGTTGCGGAGCGTCTGGACCTCGACGCGCTCCTGCCAGGGCCGCCGGAGCCCCAGGAGTACGACGGCGACACCCACCAGGAACGGCGCCGCCAGGAGCGGCACCAGCGCGGCCGCCAGCGGCAGGAACAGCACGGCGGTCGCCACCATCACGCGCACGAACGACATCGTGCAGGCGGCAACCACCCCGTATGCGAGGGGCCGGCCGACGCTCTGGTCCTCGCGGCGGCTCGCGCGCGAGAACGCCAGCGTCACGCCCGTCGAGGCGACGATCCCGCCGAGGAGGCCGGCGATCAGGTAGCCGTGCCTGGCGCCGACGAACAGGCGCGCCAGGTAACCGGCGAAGCTGATGCCCGAGAAGAAGAGGACGAACAGCCAGAGTTCGCGCGGCTTCACGCCGCCGAGAGGCCCGTACGGCCCGGCCGGCAGCAGCGGCATCAGCACGACCGCCATCACGGCGAAGCGGATGCCGGCCCGGACGGCCGTCTCGTCGAGCCTCGCGACGGTGGCGTGCACGCGGGACTTCTCGATGAGCAGCAGGGCCGTGACGGCGATTACCGCGCTCGAGAGGGCCAGGTGCCCCACGCCCGCCACGACGCCGGCCGCGATGGTGACGAGCGCGGCGACTTCCGTGGTGCCGTCGGGATCGCGCGGGGCGGCGGCGAAGTACGCCGCGACGACGAGGCCCGCCGCCCCGGCCAGGATGACGGCCGAGAGGGCCGCCGAGCCGGAAGCCCAGAGCCAGCCGCACACCCCGGCAAGGCCGCCGAGCAGCGTGAAGGTCCGCACGCCGGCAAAGCGCGCCGTCGGTCCGCTGGCGTGGCCCGACCGCTCCCGCTCGACGCCGATCGCGGCGCCGCCCAGGGTGGCGATCAGGATGCCCAGGATGCCGAACTCCGAGTCAGCCATGGAATGTCCGCGGGCGGCCGGCCCCGTCAGGCCCGGGGCCGCGACCGCCGTTCGAGGTTCGCCGCCAGCACCGCCCAGAGCGCGTGCGCCAGCCGCGATCGGTCGTGGCGCGCGATGTCCGACTTCCAGAACCGGCCGCTGACGAGCATGCACGAGTCGGGCAGCGTGCCCAGCTCGAGCGGGCGCTTGTCCTCCGCGTGGTAGCGCGCCAGCACTTCGGCTGACGGCCGGGATTCGTTGAAGACCACGGCGGTGACCGGCCGGCCGGCGGCCTCGCCGATGCGCCGCACCGCATCGGCGGCCGTGAACCCGTCCATGCCGCGCCCCTCGGTCAGGAGGTTCGCGATGAGGATGAGCGGCCCGCGCACCTGGGCAACCGCTGCGGCCACGCCCTCCACGGCGAAGACCGGCATCAGGCTCGTGAAGAAGCTCCCCGGACCGACAATGACGGCTTCGAGCCCGGCGATCGCGGCGGCCACCTCGGGATGGATCCGAACCGGCGGCTCGAGCCAGATGCGTTCGATGGCGTGGCCGGAGCCCAGACGCGCGTCCACGGAGACCTCGCCCCTGGCGTCCGACCCATCGGTGTACCGCGCGCACAGGCTCGCCTGCTCGATGCTGACCGGCCAGACGCGCCCCCGGCAGCCCAGGAGGGCGCGGAGCCCCTCGACGCCGGCCAGGAAGCTCCCGCTGTACTGCTCCATCATCGACAGCAGGAGGTTGCCGCCCGTGTGGCCGCCCAGGCGCGAGTCCTCGAAGACCGGCACGCGCGACAGCAGGACGCGCCGCGCCTCCCGCTCGTTGCGCGCCAGCGCCAGCGCGCACTTCAGCACGTCGCCTGGCGGCAGAACGCCCAACTCGTCGCGCAGCTGCCCCGAACTGCCGCCGCTGTCGAACATCGTCACGACGGCGTTGAGATCGAGCCACGGGTTCCGCTTGAGGCCGCCGAGGACGCTGGAGAGCCCCGTGCCGCCCCCGAAGCAGCCGACCTTCATGACCCGCAGGTACATACGGGGATTCTATCAGCGCCGCCGCCCGGCGGCTCGGACCGCTGCCGCACCCGCCTCCGCGCCGGTTCGACCGGGGCGGATCGTTCGGCGCCAGAGCCGCCGACCGCGTACAATGCGGGCATGCGCGTCTGGCCCGGACGACCTCATCCGCTGGGCGCGACGTGGGACGGCCTGGGCGTCAACGTCGCGCTCTTCTCCGAACACGCAACCGGCGTGGACATCTGCTTGTTCGACACGGCGTCCGACGCGCGGGAAACGCACCGGATTCCCCTTTCTGAGCGCACCGATTTCGTGTGGCACGCGTATCTGCCCGACGTGCGGCCCGGTCAGCTCTACGGGTTTCGCGTCCACGGGCCGTACGCGCCGGAGGCGGGCCACCGGTTCAATCCGGCCAAAGTGGTGCTCGACCCCTACGCGCGCGCGATCGGACGGCGCCTGCGCTGGAACGACGCGATCTTCGACTTCGCGCCCGGTGGCCAGGGCGAGGGCGTCGTCCGCGACGACCGCGACAGCGCCGCCTTCGCGCCGCTGGCCGCCGTCATCGATCCGGCGTTCACCTGGGGCGACGACCGGCCTCCCCAGACGCCGTGGCACCGGACGGTCATCTACGAGGTGCACGTCAAGGGGTTCACCTTCAGGCACCCGCAGGTCCCGCCGCTGCTGCGCGGCACGTTTCTGGGCATGGCCTCGGACGCCGCGATCCGCCACTTGACCGACCTCGGCGTCACCGCGGTCGAACTCCTGCCCGTGCACCTCCACGCCAGCGATCGCCACCTCATCGCGCGGGGCCTGCCGAACTACTGGGGCTACAACTCGCTGAACTACTTCGTCCCCGACCCACGGTTCGCGAGCGCTCGCGGGCGCATGGCGGCCGTCCGCGAGTTCAAGATGATGGTCCGCGCGCTCCACGCGGCCGGCCTCGAAGTCATCCTGGACGTTGTCTACAACCACACGGCCGAGGGGGACCACCTGGGCCCGACGCTGTCCCTGCGCGGCATCGACAACGCGTCGTACTACCGGCTGGCGCCCGGCGACCCGAGCCGGTACCAGGACTTCACCGGCTGCGGCAACACGCTGAACATGCGCCATCCGAGGGTGCTCCAGCTCATGATGGACAGCCTCCGGTACTGGGTGGTGGACATGCATGTGGACGGCTTCCGCTTCGACCTCGCGAGCGCCCTCGCGCGCGAACTGTTCGAGGTCGACAAGCTGGGTTCGTTTTTCGACATCATGCGGCAGGACCCGGTGCTGTCGCAGGTCAAGCTGATCGCCGAGCCCTGGGATCTCGGCGAGGGGGGGTACCAGGTCGGGAACTTCCCTGCCGGATGGACCGAATGGAACGCCCGCTACCGCGACTCGGTGCGGCGGTTCTGGCGCGGCGACGGCGGCCAGGTGTCGGAACTGGCGAGCCGCCTCGCCGGCAGCAGCGACCTCTACGCCCAAGGCGGCCGCCGGCCGTACGCGAGCATCAACTTCGTCACCTGCCACGACGGCTTCACGCTGCGCGATCTGGTGAGCTACTCGCGCCGGCACAACGAGGAGAACGGCGAAGGCAACCGGGACGGCGAGCCCAACAACCTGAGCTGGAACTGCGGCGTCGAAGGCGACACGGACGACGCCGCCACGCTCGCCCTGCGCGCGCGCCAGGTCCGGAATCTCATGGCCACGCTGCTGCTCTCCCAGGGCGTGCCGATGATCACGGCCGGCGACGAGATCGGACGGACGCAGCTCGGCAACAACAACGCTTATTGCCAGGACAACGAAATCAGCTGGCTCGACTGGTCGCTCACGCCGGCGCAGCGGGACCTGCTCGCGTTCACCACGCGGCTCGTCCGGTTCCGCTCGGCGCACCCGGTCCTGCGCCGGCGGACGTTCTTCCAGGGCCGCGGCATCCGCGGCCAGGACGTCACCGACATCCTCTGGTTCGATCCGGACGGGAAGGAGATGACCGATGCCGGCTGGAACGCGCCGCACGCCCGCGCGCTGGGCGTCATGCTGGTCGGCGACGCCATCCCGGAGGTGGACGAGCGCGGCGAGCCGGTTCGGGACGACACGCTGCTGATCCTGTTGAACGCCGGCGAACACCCGCTGGCCTTCACGCTGCCGGCAGTGCCGGCGCGAACGTCCTGGGAGGTGGAGTTCGACACCGGCGGAGGCAGGCTGGCTCCCCGGTCGGGATCGGCGCCGTCGGCCTTCACGCTCGGCGGCGCGTCGCTTGCCGTTCTTCGCCTGGTGCAATGACCGCAAGGCCGCTCAGGCGGCCCCGGCCCGGGAGATCTCGAGACGATGCCGCGGCGGCAAGATAGAATTGACGGTCCTCAGCGGAGACTCGACGTGAGCTTTCGGACACTGGGCGCGTGGCTGACCGCCGGCGCCGCGTTCTGGGCCTCGCTCGGGGCGCTCGACGTCACCTCCGGCGGCGGCGGCATCGTCCGCGTCGCCATGCTGCCCGCCCTCGGCCAGCTCGTGGCGTGCCTCCTGCTCGCGATCCTGCTCGGCGGCGTGCTCCGTTTCAGGATGGCGGGACCGGCCGGGTCCGTACCCGGGCAGACCGGCCCGCGGCGTGCGTCCGGGCGGGGCGACTCGTTCGAACCCCTCTACGCCCTCGGCGTCCTCGTCCTGCCGTATTTGCCGTGGCTTCCAGACCGGCTGCCCGTGCTGCGCGTCTTCGCGGGCCCGGGCCGCCTTCTCGTCTGGCTGGTCGTCGCGGCCCAGGTCGCCTGGTCCGTCCTGGGAACGGCGGGCCGGGGCCGCCGCTTCGTCGTCCGCATGCGCGCGTGGACGCCCGCCAGGGGGACGCTGGCAGCCGGGGCGGCGGCCGCCCTGCTCTTCAGCGGCACCGCCATCGCACTCGCGCCGTCCGGCTTCTTCCCCGGGGGCGACGAGCCCCACTACCTCGTCATGGTGCAGAGCCTGCTGAAGGATGGGGATCTGCGGATTGAGAACAACCACGCGCAGCGGGATTACGAGGCGTTCTTCGACGGGGACCTCCCGCCTCACGCCATCGCGCCCGGGCGGAATGGCGCCATGTACTCCGTCCATCCCGTCGGGCTGCCGCTCATCGCCGCCCCGTTCTTCGCCGTCGGCGGGTACCCCGCCGTCGTGCTGCTGATGATCCTTCTTGCGGCGGCTGCGTCCGGCCTCGCGTGGACGTGGGCGCGGCGCATCACCGGCTCCGTGTCCAGCGCGACCTTCGCCTGGGCCGCGACAACGCTTTCATTGCCGTTCCTCGCCAACGCCGGCACCGTGTTCCCCGAGGTGCCCGCGGCGCTGGCCGTTCTGGCCGCGGTGACGGCAGCGTTCCGGGAAGAGGCGTCCGGGAACGCCTCGATCGCATCGGCCGGATGCTCGGCCGGTCCCTGGCGCGCGCTGGCCGTCGGCCTGGCTGCCGCCGCCCTGCCCTGGCTGCACGCGAAGTACGCGCCGCTCTCGGCCGTCTTGATCGCGGTTGGCGCGCGGCGCCTCTGGCGTGATCGGCCGGCGGACGGACGGGCGGGGACGCGCCTCATGGTTGTCGCCGCCGCCCCCTACGCCGCCAGTCTGGCGGGGTGGATGGCTTTCCACTACGCAGTGTGGGGTTCCCCGTGGCCGTCCGCGCCGTACGGCGGGGCGTCGGGCACGCAGATGAGCGCCTGGACGTGGATTCGCGGCGTTCCCGGCCTGCTCGCCGACCAGGAATACGGCGTGCTCGCGTACGCGCCCGCCCTGGCGATCGCCTTCCTGGGCGTCCGTTCGATGTGGCGGGCAGGCGGACGCGCCCGGGGAGTGGCGACGGACTTGTCCCTGCTTGTCGCCGCCATGCTGGCCACCGTCGGAGCGTTCCAAATGTGGTGGGGCGGCAGCTCCCTCCCCGGCCGGATGCTCGTGTCGGTAATCCCGCTGCTGGCCGTGCCCGTGGCCTGGGAATTCCGCGCGTCGGCCGAGCGGCCGGAGCGGCGCGCCGCGTACCGGCTTCTGCTGATCGTCGGCTTCGCCCTGGCGCTGGCCGCGGTCCTCGCGCGCGGCGGAGCCTCGCTGGCGCTGACCCGCAACGGCATTTCCCGGCTGATCGAGTGGCTGTCGCCGGACTGGCACCTCTGGGCCTATGCGCCGGACTTCATCATGCAGCCCGCGTGGGTCGCGTGGCTGCAGCTTGCGATCTGGGCCGCTTGCATCCTGGCCTGTGGGTGGGCCGTGGGAACGCTCAGCGCGCGCCGGAGCGCCGCCCGTGGGGCGTCGCGCACGGGGCGGGGCCGCGCCTTCCTGCGGGCCGACGCCGGTGCTTTCTTCGCGCTGGTGCTCGTGACGCTCCTCATGCTGCCGGCGCTCGGCAGCCGCCTGAAGGAGAACCCGGCGCCCGAGGAGCGGACGCGGATCGCGCTGCTCGAGTCCTTCGACCCGCACGCGCGCCCGATTGGCGTCCGTTACGACCCGCTGTCACTCGTGGACGCCGCGTCGCTGCCCGGGGTCTTCACGCTCTCTGCGCGCCCCGGATCGCGCACCGCCAGGCAGCCCGCGCCCGTCCTGCTCAACGCCCGGTTCGCGCTGCCCTCCGGGCGCTACGAAGTGGAGATCGCGTCCCGTTCGCCGGCGGCGCTCGCCGGCAGCCTCGCGCTGCAGGCGGGGCGCTCCGGGGGCTCTCTCCAGGAATGGAGCGTCGCCGCGGGCCCTGGCGAGCGATGGCGGGCGACGTTCGACTTGCCCGTGGACATCAACTACGTCGGGTTCCGCGCCTCCGACGGCCTCGCGCCGCAGGTGGGCGAACTGCGCATCCGGCCGCTGCGAGTCGTGACGAACCTCGATCGAGTGGCGGCGTCCGAGGTCCTCGCCTCCAGTGCCTTCAGCCACTACGTGTTCCTGTTCCACGACGGGGCGGCATACCCGGAGCCTGCCGGCTTCTGGGTGCGCGGCGCCGGTCGCGCGGTCGTCTCGGTCGTGTCCCGCACGGGCCGCCTCGCCACGAACAGCCGGATGCGGCTGCGGCTGCTGAGCCTGATCCCCAACGCGGTGAGCGTCGAGACGCCGGACCGGACGTGGACGGTGGAGTTGGAGGCTGGCGTGGCCAGCGAGATCGAGATCCAGCCGACCGTGCTCGACGGCACGCTCAGGATGGCCCTGAGACCGGCGTCGGGATTCCGTCCGTCCGAGCGCACGCCCGACAACCCAGACCGCCGGTTCCTTGGATGCTGGGTGGAGCTGGCCGAGTTGTAGCGCCGGCGCGCGCCGGGGCGGCAGCGCGCGAAGCAGGCGACGAACAAGAGGTGACGCATGGCACTGGTGGATGCACTGCTGGCGGAGTACGACCACGAACTGGCCGTCACGAGGAAGGTGCTCGAGCGCGTGGACGAGGCGCGGCTCGGCTGGCAGCCGCACGAGCGCTCGATGTCGCTCGGGCGTCTGGCGAAACACGTGGCCGAGGTTCCGCGCTGGGCGCGCACGATCCTTGACGACGCCGAGTTCGACCTGGCGGACGAGGCGGACGGGCCGGCGGCCTCCGAGAGCCTGTCCGACCTGCTCACCGCCTTCGACGGCCTCGTGCTCGGGGTCCGCGCGCGCCTCGCGGCGAAGACCGACGCCGAGCTGGCGACGGCGTGGACGCTGAAGCGGAACGGGCAGGACCTGTTCAGCATGCCCCGGTCGGCGGCGTGGCGCACCTTGATCATGAACCACCTGATTCACCACCGCGGCCAGCTCAGCGTCTACCTGCGCCTCACTGGATCCAAGGTGCCAAGCATCTACGGCCCGAGCGCCGACGAGGCATGACAGGCGGGGGCGGGGATCGCGCCGGGGGATGGCCGGCGCGATGGCTGGCCCTCAGCGCCCTCGTCTTTGCTGTCGTCGCCACGCTCAACAGCGGCGGTTATCGATACGGCGTCGGAGACCAGGCGTTCTACCTGCCGGCCGTCCAGCGCCACCTCGAGCCGGCGTCCTTTCCCCACGACCGCCCGGTCATCGACGACCAGGACCGGCTGAGCGTCTTCCCGAGCGGAGCCGCCGCCGTCGTGCGCGCGACGGGGATGTCCCGGCCTGCGCTGTTCGGCCTCGTGTACCTGGCCTCGCTGTTCGGGCTCTTCCTGGCGGCCCGGTCGTTGGCGGCCGCGCTCGGTTTCTCAGCGTGGGCGCAGGCCGCCCTGCTTGCCGCGCTGACGATCAAGCACCGTGTCGGCCTGACGGGCGTCAATACGCTGGAAGGCTACGCGCATCCGCGCGAGCTGGCGTTCGCGCTGGGCGTCGGCGCCGTGTCGTGCGTGCTGCGCCGAAAGCCCGCCGCCGCGCTGGGCCTCGTGGCATCGGCCTTCGCCGTGCACCCGACCACGGCGCTCTGGTTCGGCGTGTGGGTCGGCGTGGCGCTCGTCGCCGCGGAGCCGAGGTTGCGCGCGTGGCTCGTCCCCGCCGCCGCCGCGGCGGCTGGCGCGTCGGCGTGGGCGGTCGTATGGGGTCCGCTCGGCGGCCAGACGGTCCGCATGGACGGAGTCTGGCTCGGCGTGCTGACCGTCAAGGACTATCTCCTCCCGACCGGCTGGCCGGCAGCCGGCTGGGGCGTGGCGCTGGCCTACGTTGCGGCGGTGGCGGGCGGTTTCGCGCTCCGTCGGTCCGCCGGGCTGGCGTGTCCGCGCGAGGGAGCGCTCGTTGCCGGGCTTGCCGCGCTCCTTGCGGTGTTCGTCGCGTCGCTGCCCCTCGTCCACGCGCGCGTGGCGCTGGCCGTCCAGTTCCAGGTGTCGCGCGTCTTCTGGATGTTCGACCTCGTGGCGACGGCCTACGCCGTCTGGGCGGCGGTGGACGGCCGCAGAGCGGCCTCCTTCGGGCCGGGCAAGCTGGCCGCGCCCCGGCGCGCCATCGCTGCGGCCCTCCTCCTGGTCACCGCGGCAGCCGCCCGCGGCGCGTGGGTGATGTGGGTCGAGCATCCCGGCCGCTCCCTCGTCCGGATCGGCTTGCCGCACGACGACTGGCAGGATGCCATGGCGTGGCTCTCGCGCACCCCGCTCGACACGCACGTCCTCGCCGACCCGGGCCACGCGTGGCGCTACGGCACCAGCGTGCGCGTCGCCGCCGGACGCGACGTCCTGCTCGAAGAGGTCAAGGACAGCGCGATGGCACTGTACTCGAGGCGCGTCGCCGCGCGCGTGGCGGAGCGGATTGGCGCTCTCGGCGACTTCGGATCGCTCTCGCCCGAGGGCGCCCGTGCGCTGGCCGCGCACTACGACCTCGACTACCTCGTGACCGACCACCGGCTCGATCTGCCGATGGTCTACCGGAACGCGCGGTTCACGATCTACCGACTCGGCCCCCCGGTCGCGCCGCCGCGCTGAGGCGCGCCGAGCGGCGGCACGGCCTCGCCCTCCCTGGAGGCCGGCGCCGGTGCGATAGACTGGAAACGTGCACCCGTTCGCTCCACCGCGGTGGCTGCGCGGCGGCCACCGCATGACCCTCTACGCCTGGGCCAGGCGCAGGCGCTTCCCAGGCCTCCCGCCGGCCGAACCGCGCTACTTCCAGACCGAACCGCACACGCGCGTGCTCGGGTACTGCCATTGGCAGCCGGATCGGACGGCTGGCCCCGTGCTGGTCGTCCTGCACGGCCTCGAGGGTTCGAGCGACTCGCACTACGTGCTGGGAACGGCGCACAAGGCCTGCCGGGCGGGCTTCCACGTCGTGCGCCTCAACCAGCGCAACTGCGGCGGCACGGAGCACCTGACGCCGGGGCTGTACCACTCGGCGCTGATTGACGACGTGAGGGCGGTCCTGGAGGAGCTCACGGCCGCTGACGGCATCGGCCCCGTCGCCGTCTGCGGGTTCTCGCTCGGGGGCAATGTGGCGCTCAGGCTCGCCGGGCACTACGGCGACCGCGTGCCGCCGTGGCTCCAGGCCGTGTGCGCCATTTCCCCCACGCTCGACCTCGGCGCGTGCACGACGATGATTGAGCGGCCCGCCAACCGGCTCTACGAGTGGAACTTCCTGTACGGCCTGCTCCGCCGCATCCGCAGGAAGGCCCGTTTGTTCCCAGGCCGGTACGACGTGAGCGGGCTGTGGCGAGTGCGGACGATCCGGGCCTTCGACGAGCGCTTCACGGCCCCGGACGCCGGTTTCGCCAGCGCGGCCGACTACTACGATCGTGCCTCGTCGATCCAGGTGGCGGACCGCATCCGCGTCCCGACGCTCATCATCTCGGCCGAGGACGATCCGTTCATCCCGACGGCACCGCTGCGCGACGCGAGGGTCGCCGGCAATCCGTTCGTCACGGTGGCGGCCGAGCGCCACGGTGGCCACTGCGGATTCGTCGAGCGGCCCCGGGGCGAGTACGACGGGTATTGGGCCGAAGCGACGGCCGTCGAGTTCGCCTCCTCCCGCGCCCGCCCCCGAGCGGATGCGGCGGGCGGGGCCTCGCCCGCCCCGTCGGGTCCGCGTGCGTCGCCCGGGCTACAATGGCGGCCGGCGGATGCGACCTGACGGCGGCGTCCCCGCGGCGATCCGGCGGCGGCCGCCTCTGGTTCGGGGCCGATCGCGCGGCCCCGGCGTGCGGCCGGGTTCCCCGGTCGGCGTGAGTCGAGGAGTCTGACATGGGAGAGAGGGTCCTGCTCGGCGACGAGGCGGTGGCGCTGGCGGCAGTGCACGCGGGCCTGACGGCGGCCTATGGGTACCCGGGCACGCCGTCGACCGAGATTCTCGAATACCTCATTCGGCACCGTGAGCAGCACGGCAGCCCGCGGGCCCAGTGGTGCGCGAACGAGAAGACGGCGTACGAAGCCGCCCTCGGCGTCTCCTTCGCCGGCCGCCGCGCCCTCGTGACCATGAAGCACGTGGGCTTGAACGTGGCGGCGGACCCGTTCATGAACTCGGCGCTCGTCGCCATCACTGGCGGCCTGGTGCTCGCGGTGGCCGACGATCCCGGCATGCACAGCTCGCAGAACGAGCAGGACAGCCGGTTGTTCGCCGACTTCGCGAGAGTGGCCTGCTTCGAGCCCGCGACGCACCAGGAGGCCTACGACATGACGCTCGAGGCCTTCGACGTCTCGGAGCGGTTCGAGATCCCGGTCATGGTTCGCCTCGTGACCCGCCTGGCGCACAGCCGGGGCATCGTCCGAACCGGCGACGGGCGCGGCGAGAACCCCTCGGACAAGCGGGGGCAGGCCGCCTCCTGGATCCTGCTGCCGGCAAACGCCCGGCGCCGGTGGCGCGCCTTGATCGAGCGCCAGCGCGACATCCGGGAGTACACGGCCGGCTCGCGGTTCAACACCGTGGAAGGCGGTCCGGCGAAGCGGTTCGGGGTCATCACGACCGGCCTGGCGCGCAACTACCTGCTGGAGAACCTCGCCGACCTTCCCGAGCGGCCGGCGCTCCTGCACGTGGGCGCTTACCCGTACCCGGCCGAGGCGATCCGGGCGTTTGTCGCCCCGCTGGCCCGCGTGCTGCTCCTCGAGGAGGGCTACCCGTACATCGAGCGCGCGCTGCGCGGCATCGTGCCGCCGGCGGCGCTCGAGATCCAGGGACGCGAGTCCGGCGAGGTGCCGCCGGATGGCGAGCTCAACCCGGACATCGTGAGGGCCGCACTCGGCCTGCCGCTGCGCCAGGGCGTCACGCTGGAGGGCTTGACGCTGCCCAACCGCCCGCCGCAGCTGTGCGCCGGCTGTCCTCACGGCGACAGCTTGCACGCGATCACCTCGGCGCTGGCGTCCATCCCGGGCGCGGTGGTGACGGCCGACATCGGCTGCTCGACGCTGGGCGCACTGCCGCCGTACAACGCCGTCGAGACCTGCGTGTGCATGGGCGCCTCGATCGGCATGGCGAAGGGTGCTGCGGACGCGGGGGTCCGTCCCGTCGTCGCCGTCATTGGCGACAGCACCTTCCTCCACTCGGGCATCACCCCGCTCATGGACGCGGTCAAGGACGGCACGCCGATGACCCTGGTCATCCTCGACAACAAGACCGTCGCGATGACGGGCGGGCAGCCCACGATCCTGTCGTCGTCCGAGCTCGTGACGCTCGTGCACGGCCTGGGCGTGCCGCCGGGCCACCTGCACGTCATCGAGGCGCATCCGCGGCGCGCCTCCGAGAACACCGAGACGCTGCGGCGCGCGGTGGGCCACCCGGGCCTCTCGGTCGTGATTGCCGTCCGGGAGTGCGTGGAGACCGTGAAGCGCGGGAAGCGGGAGAAGCCGTCCGCCGCAGCCGGGGAGGTGCGCCCATGAAGTTCGACATCATCCTCGCAGGCGTCGGCGGGCAGGGCGTGCTCTCGCTGTCGGCCATCATCGCCTCGAGCGCGATGCGCGAGGGGCTCGCCGTCAAGCAGTCCGAGGTGCATGGCATGTCGCAGCGCGGCGGCGCGGTGCTCGCCCACCTGCGGCTGGCGGACGGGCCTATCGCCAGCGATCTCATCCCGCGCGGGTCCGCGGCGATGATCCTCGGGATGGAGCCCCTCGAAAGCCTGCGCTATCTCGAGTACCTGGATCGTGCCGGCGCCGTCGTCTCCGCGACAACGCCAATGGCGAACATCGCCGACTATCCGCCGCTCGACCAGGTGCTGGCCGCCATCCGGAGCCTCCCGCGGGCGTATCTCGTGGAGGCGGAGGCCCTGGCCAGGCAGGCGGGCTCCGCGCGCGCCAGCAACATGGTGATGGTGGGCGCGGCGTCCCCGCTGCTGCCCGTGGCGCTCTCCACGCTCGAGCACTTCGTGGAGACGGCCTTCGCGGCCAAGGGGGCCAAGGTCGTGGAAACCAACTTGAGGGCCCTGCACGCGGGCCGGGCGGCCGCCGCCGTCATCCCGTGAGCGCGGCCAAGGCTCCGGCAGCGGCGTTCACGCCGGCCGAGCGCCGGTTGATCCGCCGCCTGGACACCCCCGGCCGCGTGCAGGCGTATCTCAACGCGCTGCCGTACAACACCGAGCCCGAGGGCAAGACCCTGCGCAGCTTCCGCGCGGTCGCCCGGCTACGCACCGCGCACTGCCTCGAAGCGGCGCTGGCGGCCGCCGTCATCCTGGAGCAGCACGGGTACCCCCCGCTCGTCCTGAGCTTCGAATCCATCGACAAGCTGGAGCACGTCATCTTCGTGTACCGGCGGCGGGGCCGCTGGGGGTCGGTGGCGCGATCCCGCGACCCCGGCCTGCACGGCAGGAAAGCGGTCTTCCCGACCGCCCGCGCCCTGGCCATGAGCTACTTCGAGCCTTACATCGATCTCACCGGCTGCATCACCGCGTACGCGGTCGCAGATCTGCGGAAGGAGCTGGGGCGCTACGACTGGCGGCTGTCGGAGAGGAACGTCTGGAAGGCCGAGCAGGTGCTCATCGACTATCCGCACCATCCGCTGCCCGTCGATCGGACCCGGCTGGCGCGGTGGAGGGCCTGGTACCGGGCGTTCACGGAGCGGCATCCCGGAAAGAAGCCCGTGCGCTACCCGGGGCGCGGCACGTGGACGGCGCTGCCGCGCGAGTACGCCGCCGCCGGGTACCAGGTCCGTTTCCCCTGGCCCGAGTGACGGCCGGCGGGGCGGCTTCCCCGCTAGTCGAGATCGAAGTCGCGCGTCGGCTTCGTGACGGGCTCCTGGCGCGCCTGTCTCAACGCCTCCTCGAACCGCTTCGACAAGGCATCGCCGCGCGTTTTCTGCGACTGGACCGACTGCTGGAAGATCGCCTCCCGGCGGGCCCGCTCCTCATCGACGAGCTGCGCCGCCCGATCGAGGTCCGGGCGCTCCCCCTTCGGCGGCTCGGTGTGCGAAATCACCCGGCCAAGGTTCTTGTCGATGACGAGCAGCGCCCCGCAGCACGGGCAGGTGACGTCCAGTTCCGACTTCAGCTTCGCCACGAGTCATCCCCTTCGAGCGGGCCCCGCGCCGGCCTCGGCGCCGCGCGCGATTACCGCCGCCGCCCCGTTCCCCACGAGAGCCTGACGGGCGCTCCGGACGCCGTTGTCGCCGTGACCTCGATGCCCTTCAGGATCTGCCGGAGCGGATCGTAGCGCTGGCCAAAGCCGGCGACGAACGCCGTCATCGGGATCGCGAACCGCTCGCGTGGGGCCAGCTCGGGCTTCGTCACGCGGTAGTGGTCGTTGACCCAGACCTCCACGTTCCGCCACGTCTCGGCGGTCTGGTTCTCGATGGTGATCGACCGGTCCTCGATGGTGATGGGCCGGGGCGCCGGCGGACGGCATGCCGCCGCCAGCAGCACCAGGGCCGCCAGGGCGCCCGCGCCCGCCGCCGCTCGGCCGGCTCGTCCGCCGCTCACGCGCACCATCATACCCGCAGGCGCCGTCTTCGCGCGCGCCCCCTCTTGATTTCCGACGGCGCCCCGGGCTTGACAGGCAGATTTCAAGATGATATCACTTAGAAAGCACGCAAGGAGGCTCCTCCATGATCCGTGAAATCCAGCGGGACGCGTTGTCGGGGTGGGTGATGCTGCCCGTCCAACTCGCCGTACTGGTCGTGTCGGTCCTCGGCTTCATCGCCGCGGTCCGCCCGCCGGCGAGCGCCTGGCCGGTCATCGCCTGGCTGCTGGTCTTCCTGGCCAACTTCATCTGCTGGCTTGGGTTCTTCGTCGTGAACCCCAACGAGGCCAAGGTCCTCCAGATCTTCGGCAAGTACGTCGGCAGCGTGAAGTCGCCGGGGCTCCGCTGGGCGAATCCCTTCTTCTCGAAGCGGCGCATTTCCCAGCGCATCCGCAACTTCGAGACCACGCGCCTGAAGGTGAACGATCGCGAGGGCAATCCGATCGAGATTGCGGCGGTCGTCGTCTGGAAGGTGGTGGAGACAGCCGAGGCCTGCTTCGAGGTGGATGACTACAACAACTACGTGCACGTCCAGAGCGAAGCTGCGCTGCGCAACCTGTCGACGAGCTACGCCTACGATTCCCACGTCGAGCACCAGATGTCGCTTCGGGGCAACACGGCCGAAGTCGCGGAGCACCTGAAGACGGAGATTCAGGACCGGCTGGCGAAAGCGGGCGTCGAGGTCATCGAGGCGCGCATCAGCCACCTCGCCTACGCACCGGAGATTGCGGCGGCCATGCTCCAGCGGCAGCAGGCGTCGGCGATCATCGCGGCGCGGACGCGTATCGTCGAGGGCGCGGTCGGCATGGTGGAAATGGCGCTCGACCGGCTCAACGAGAAAGCCATCGTCACCCTGGACGAGGAGCGCAAGGCGACGATGGTGAGCAACCTGCTCGTGGTGCTGTGCGGGGAGCGGGCCGCGCAGCCCGTGGTGAACACCGGCTCGCTGTACCAGTAGGACCGCCGTGGCAGAGCGCAAGCCCTTTCTGCTCCGGCTGAGCCCGGAAGTCCATGAGTCGCTGCAGCGGTGGGCGAACGACGAGGTGCGCAGCCTGAACGCGCAGATCGAATTCCTGCTTCGCCGCGCGCTCCGAGACGCGGGACGGCTCAAGCCCGGTCTCCCTGCGCAAACGGGCCGCCGTTCGAACGGCGGCCCGTGAGTCCGGCGAGGCCCGCAACCAGGCGCGCCTCAGCCTTCTTCCTCGAATCCTTCTTCCCTCGGCGGCAGGAACCGCGTCGGCACCCTCAGGGCCTCGCGGTAGTCGTAGAGCGGGAGGCCGGTCACGTGCCACGACACGCCGCATCCCGGCGACTTCAGGTCGAGCATGACCGTCACGGGGCTGCCTTCGACGCCCTCGCGGAAACTCACACGGCACCCGCAGGCCAGGCGCGCGTGTGCAATCCCTTTCAGAGCCACGGTCCGATCATACTACAGGAGCGCGAGGATCTCTTTTTCGAACTGGGCCTTGGGCTTCAAGCCCATGTGCCGCTTGCAGATCCTGCCATCCCGGCTGATGAGCAGCGTTGTGGGCAGCCCGTACACCGGCCCGAAGGCGTCGTGGACGTCGTCGCGCCCGAGGCCCTGGAGGACGGGGTAGTTCATGGCGAACTCGGCGACGAAGGGCTTCAGCTTGGCGAGCGTGTCGTCGGAGGAGATCCCGACCACGGTGAACCCGCGGGGCTTGTACTTCTCCTGGAACTCGATGAACCACGGGATCTCGATCTTGCACGGGCCGCACCAGGTAGCCCAGAAGTCGAGCAGGACCACCTTGCCCTTGAACGACGTCAAGCTGACGTCCCGGCCGTCGAGGTCCTTGAGCGTGAAACCCAGGTTCGCAGCCTTCGCCCCGGGGTCGCAGGCCTGAGACTGGTCGGCTCCGGCCATCCACCCCCCGCGCCCGGCGCCGCTGATGGCCACCGCGGCCAGCCCCACGGCCGCGACTGCGGCCACCATCCACCGTGTGCTCATCGTTCTTCCCCCGGCGCCCCGTTCTGGGTCGGCGCGCCTCCGCAGTCTCTTCCGCCCCAGCCGGCCTGGGCCCGATCCTGGAGCCGCCATGGCGTCCGGGCCGCGCTCCGGAGGCCAGCCAGACGGGCGTGCGAGAGCGCCTCCGGGCCGCTCGATCCAGTCTGACAGACGGGCGTGGCCTGAGGGAAGCGCAAAGCGAGCGGCGCGAGGCGCTCCGTCCCCGTTCTTCCAAGGATGCAGGCCGGACGCTCCGGGATTCACGCTTCCGCGGTGCGCCGGCGGCGCGGCCTCGGCCAGACGCGAGGCGCCGGCGGCATGCCGGCCGTTGCGGCCGCGTCGTGCTGACGCTAACATGGGTAGCGGTGTCAGCTCGCCCCTGGTAACCGTCCGCGAGGTGGTGGTATGCGCAAGCGCCCGACGCGTTTGGCGATGGCGCTCTGGCTGGCTGCCGTCGTCGCCCTGGTCGGAGTGTCGATGGCCGGGTCCGCGGCAGCCCAGACGCCGTACGTCCCCTACTACGGCAAGAACTTCGTCCGGTATGACCGTTTCGACTGGCAGATCTACACGACGGAGCATTTCGAGATCTACTACTACACCGCCCTCGAGAGGCATCTCGAGCGCGTGGCGGGCTACGCCGAGAGCGCCTATCAGCACATCAGTTCGGAGCTGAAGCACGATCTCGCGTTCAAGGTTCCGCTGATCCTGTTCAAGACGCACAGCGAGTTCGAGCAGCAGAACGTCGTCACCGGGGCGGCGCAGGAAGGCGTCGGCGCGTTCGCCGAGTCGGATCACAACCGCGTGCTGATCCCGCTCGACGATCCGCCCGACCTGCTGTACCGCCTGATCGTCCACGAGTTGACGCACGTCTTCCAGTTCGACATCGTGCCGCAGTCGCTCCTCAGGCAGAGCATGCCGCTGTGGGTGGCCGAAGGCATGTCGGACTACATGACCGGCGTCTGGCGCCCGATCGACCTGATGACGATCCGCGACGCCGCCATCGCGGACATCATCCCGAAGATGAGCGAGATGGAGGGGTACGGCAACACCAGCAACCCGCGGCTGGTCTACAACCTGGGACATGCGGCCCTCGAGTTCATCGAGTCGAAGTGGGGGAAGGAAGGGCTGCGGCAGTTCCTGTTCGCGCTCCGCAAGGGGATCGTGGGCGGCGGTGAAGGCGCGTACAAGGAGGCCTTCCAGCTGTCGGGCGAGGAGTTCGACCAGCAGTTCGACCGGTATCTCAAGGCCCGGTTCAAGCCGTTCCGCGACAAGGAGACGCCGGCGGACTACGGGCGGAACCTGGCGCCGAAGCCGGAGAAGACCCGGTACGGCCAGGCGCTGACCGTCGAGCCGTCGCCCTCGGGCGATCTGCTGGCGGCGGTGACGCTGAACTACCGGGACCAGGAAGTCGACATCGTGCTCCTGTCGGCGAAGGACGGCAAGGTCATCCGCAATCTCACGCCGGGCTTCGACCAGGGCATGGGCTTCGACTACATCGTGACGCCGGGAAGCCGCTGGATCACGGTCCCGTGGCTCGCTTGGTCGCCCTCCGGCGACCGCCTGGCGTACGTCGTCCGCAAGGAGAAGTCGAAGTCCATCGTCGTCCAGAACGTCGTCACGCGGAAGATCGAGCAGCGCATCGATCTGAAGACCGTGGACGAGCCCGAGTCGCCGAGCTTCTCGCCCGACGGGGCGTCGCTCGCCTTCGCGGCGAACCAGGACGGGATCTCGGACATCTTCACCGTCGATCTGGCGACGGAGCGGGTCACCAACGTGACCAGGGACGACCTGGCGAACTACGGGCCGACTTACGCCCCGGACGGCGCGTCCATCGTGTACCTCTCGCGCGTGAGCGGAAACGAGAAGCTGTTCTCGATCGATCTGGCGACGGGCCGGAAGACGCAGCTCACCTTCGGCACGCACGACGACGCGGCGGCGCGCTTCCTGGACGCGGAGACGATCGTCTTTCCGTCAACCGCGATGGACCCGGACACCGCAATCGAACCCGAGATCGCGCGCAACGGCAACGCGTTCAACCTGTGGACGCTCGGCCTGAAGACGGGCGAGCTGAAGCAGTGGACTGACGCGCTCGGCGGGAACTTCTCGCCGGCCGTGCTCCGCGACGGCGCCTCGTCGCGGATCGCGTTCGTGGCGTACTACAAGGGCGGGTACGAACTGCACACCCTGGACCGCAAGGAGCCGGTGCTGGTCGCGGCGGCCTCCGACTTCGGCGCGCCTGGGCCCCTCATCGACTTCCAGGCGCCGCTCTCGCACGCCCTGGTGGCCGAGAACAAGCGGCGCAAGCGGTCCTGGGACAAGCTGTTCATGGAAGGCCGGCCCTCCATCGCCCTCGGCGTGACGAGCGGCAGCGACCTGTTCGGGGGCACGGCCCTGTCCTTCTCGGACGTCCTCGGCGACCGCCGCATCGACGCGATGTTCGCCGAGATGGCCCAGTACCGGATGTACGGCGTCACGATGATCAACCTCGAGCGCCGCTTGAACTACGCGGTGCAGGCCTACTGGCAGGACCTTTTCTACTACGGGAACGTCGCCGGGGTGTACTACGATCCCTACTACGCCCCCTACATCGACCGCGACCTCGCGACCTCGGTGCGGAGCAACCGCGGCGCGTCGCTCTACGGCATCTACCCGTTCGATCGCTACCGGCGCCTCGAGTTCTCGGGCGGGTTCGGGCACATCGCCGAACGATACACCGACGAGGCGCTCGAGGAGCTGGCCCGGCAGTACCAGCAGGCCGCCTACGGGTCCGCGCTGTACCGCAGGGGCTGGTACGTGCCGCTCACGATGGCGTTCGTGCAGGAGACGACGATCTTCCGCGAGTACGGCCCGCTTTCCGGCAGCACCATGCGCCTGGCGTACGAGGTCGCCCCCAAGCTAGGCGGCGGAACGCTGTCCTGGCAGGCGGTCGATCTCGACATCCGCAAGTACTTCAAGCTTGGCTCGTCGTCGCTCGTCGCCGTGCGGGGGCGCGGCTTCCGAAGCTGGGGCGCGAACCCGTCGTTCACGTACTACGGCGGCAACTCCGACATGCGGGGGTACGACTACCTCGAGTTCGCCGGGCAGAACTCGGTCTACGCGAACGCCGAGCTCCGGTTCCCCCTCATCCACGCCATGGCCACGCCCATCGGGGTGCTGGGAGGCATCCGCGGCGTGGCGTTCTTCAACGTCGGCGGCGCATGGTGGAGCAACACCGGCTTCAAGTTCTCCACCACCGAGAGCGAGGTGGTCAGGCCGATCACCGGCTACACGCTCGACGCGGCCGGGAACCTCGGGTACCTGTACGGAGACCCGGTGCAGGTGGACGGCTTCCGCCTCGTGAACGGTCGCGCCTCCTACGGCTTCGGCCTCACGGCGTTCGCCTTCGGGTTCCCCGTCCACTTCGACTGGTCGTGGAGAACGCTCTTCAACAAACCGTGGGAGGACGCCGTGTTCGCGCTGTCCGACGGCGGCGGCGCCAAGTGGCGGAGGCCCCGCTTCCAGTTCTGGATCGGGTACGACTTCTAGGCGGCGCGGCCGCCGTCCGAGGCCGGGCGGCGGCCAACGCCCCGGGGCGGATCGCTCCCTCCGGGGCGCTGGCCCGCCTCAGGAGGAGGTCAGGCGGAGCTCGGCGCGATCGAGGTCGATGGCCACGCGGTACCGGCTGAGGAAGCGGTGCCCCACGATGCCGCCGAGGTCGTAGCCAAGCAGCACGCTCGGCGCGCGCAGGTTGAGGACGACGACCGACAGCCTCCTGAACCGGATGTCGGCGAACGCCAGGTCGACGCCCGGAAGGAGGTAGGCGTCCCGGTCCCACCCGGACGCGCCGAAGACCTTCAGGCCGATCTTCCGCGTGACCAGAGGCGGCAGCACCTTGGCCGTGTCCGCGCTGATCGAGATCACCTCGCCGCCCGTGTCCACGACGAAGCTCCGCGGGTGGTCGATGCCGACGGTGCCCCGCACCGTCGCGAGGCGGTTCATCCACAGCGGCAGGGTGACGTCGGCGGGGCCGTCGTCAGGCAGGCGCCGCGCGAGCGTCAGGATCCGCCGCCGGTAGTCCACGCCGACCGAGAGGCCCATGGCCAGCGGCGACAGGCTCTCCCCTTCCGGCGCCGGCAGCTCGCGCAGCGCGGGGCTCTTCAGGATGCAGGGCACGCGCTTGACCTTGATTGGCCCCACCTCGAGCTTCTCGATCCGGCCGAGCTGGAGCACGCGCATGCCGACCTCTCCGACGCCGGCGCTGACCGTGTAGGTGACGCCCGCCACGCGCTCCCGCTCGCCCGTGTCCCTCGAAATCGTCGTCAGCTCGGCGCCGGTGTCCACGACGAAGTCCAACGGCTGACTGCCATTGACGCGGCCCCTGACGAGGATCTTGTCCTGCTCGAGGCGGAATGGCAGCGTGTACACCCGGTCCGGATCCGAGATGAACTCGTAGGGCGCCTTTTTCCCGAACGACGACAGGAATCTCAGCTCCGCGCCGGCGAGCGCCGCGCGCGGGTCCGCGATCCCCTTCGGCAGGAGGTCGATGAAGCTGCTCAGGGCGCCGGCGGCCGCATCATAGCGGCCGAGCCGCTCGTAGACGTTGCCGAGGGTATGGTGGAACTCGGCCTCCTTCGGCTCCAGACCGACGGCCAGCAGGCTGTGCTCGAGCGCCTGGTCGTGGCGGCTGCGCGCCATCAAGGCGCGGGCGAGACCGTTGTGCCCGCGGGGCTGCTCCGGGTCGATCGCGAGGGATTCCCGGAACGCCGCTTCGGCCTCCGCGAACAGCCCCGCCGACCACAGGGCGTCGCCGTAGACGGCCCGGGCCTCGGGGTCGCCGCGGCTCTCGTCGCGCAGCCGGGCGGCCTCGTCGCGCACCGCCGCGAAGTCGCCGATCCGCATGGCGGCCTGCACGGCGCCGACCCGGGCCTCCACGCGCGCGCGGCCCTCGGCCGAGGCCAGCGCCGTCCGGAAGGCCGCGAGCGCCTCGCCGTAGCGCGCCTCGGCGTAGAGCAGCTTGCCGAGCTGCAGGTGGATTTCAGGGGTGTCCGTCAGCGGCGCGCCGCGGAGGGCCGCGACGAGGCCGACGGCCGCGAGCAGCGTGGACAGCGCCACTGGGAGGCGAGCGGTGGTGGGCATGCGCCCTCCGTCTCCGGGACGTCCGAGGCGATTCGCTCCGGCAAGAGCGGCCGCAGCCGGCGGCCTCGGCCGCCCGCAGTCGTCCGCGCGTCAGCGCGTGTACTGCGTGATGGGCAGCCCGTCGTACATGTCGTCGATGCGCAGCACCTGGGCCGCCCGGCTGTACGAGCCGAGCTCGTAGTCCTCGCTCATGACGAGGGCCTTGATGGGCTTCGTCGGGCAGACCTCCGAGCACAGGCCGCAGAAGCTGCACCGCGACAGGTTGAAGTCGAAGTAGTCGAGGGCCTTCAGCTTCATGCCCGGTTCGCGGTGCCCTCCCAGCGAGAGCAGATCGTCCGGGCACGCCTTCGCGCACTGGTCGCACACAATGCAGACCTGCGCGCCCGACTCCGGATCGACCTGGAGGCGCAGCACTCCGCGGAAACGCGGCGACACCTGCCGGCGCTCCGCGGGGTACTGAAACGTGAACGCCGGCTGAGGCGTGTACTTCAGCGTGATCCAGAGGCCCTTGACGAGGTCGACCAGGAAGATCTTCTTCAGCAGGTCCCTGAGCATCAGCCGCGCTCCTCGATGACGATCGGCTCCGCGCCGCCGAGGGGAATCCTGCGCTCCCTGCGGAGCACGGTGCTCTCCTTCGCGATCTTGTCCTGCAGCCGCATGAGCCCGTAGAACAGCGCCTCGGGACGGGGCGGACAGCCCGAGATGTAGACGTCGACGGGCACCACCTTGTCCACGCCCTGCAGCACGCTGTAGGTAGGAAACGGCCCGCCCGCATTCGAGCAGCTCCCCATCGAGATGACCCACTTCGGCTCCGGCATCTGGTCGTACAGCCGGCGGAGCACCGGCGCCATCTTCTTCGTGACCGTGCCGGCGACGATCATCAGGTCCGCCTGCCGCGGCGACGGCCGGAACACCTCGGCCCCGAAGCGGGCGATGTCGAAGCGCGACCCGCCGGCCGCGATCATCTCGATGGCGCAGCAGGCCAGGCCGAAGGTGACCGGCCAGAGAGAGTTCTTCCGCGCCCACGCCAAGACGGCGTCGACGTTCGTCGTGATGACGTTGTCGCCGAACCGATGGTCGATCACACCCATGACGCCAATCCCCGCCGCTCGTGCCGCGGCCGCATTACCGCTTGTAGTACTCGGCGTTCGTCGCGATGAAGCTCCGCCACTTCTCCGGCACGTCGTCCAGGGCGAAGATCGCCTCCACGGGGCACGCCGGCACGCAGGCTCCGCAGTCTATGCATTCGTCCGGATGAATGTACAGCATCTCGGCGGTGGCGAACTCGGCTTCGTCCTTGCGCGGGTGGATGCAGTCCACCGGGCACACGTCCACGCACGCGGTGTCCTTCGTGCCGATGCACGGCTCGCAGATGATGTACGCCACGTCAGCCTCCTCCTCCGCGCGCCCGCCAGGGCCGCGCGCTCGCTAGCGGCCGCCCACCCCGGCCTGGGGCAGGAATCCCAGCCTCATCGACACCCGCCTCGCCAGGTCCTCCACTTCGCGCGGGCACTCCGCAAGCGCCACGCCGTCGGCCGGACCATGGCCGAACACGCCAAGCCGCGCCACCTCGCGCTCCGAGTAGTCATACACCGGCGCGCACGTGCAATACAACCGCTGGCTGCCCTCCGCGTCGGGCAGGCCCAGCCTGAGCGGCGCGGGCGCCCCGCCGCCTGCGCCGCCCGCCGCGCCCAGACGCAGGCAGCTGAGCCGCCGCGTGCCCGGCGCCGGTTTGGCGAAGTACTCCGCGCAGTGCGCAGGCATCGGCCGCCCGTAGGCCGTCCGCGCCGCCGCCCCGTCCGAACCCGCGCTCCAGATGTAGGTCACCTCGCCCGACGACGGAATCGCCAGGAAGCTGCGGGTCCGCCTTGGCCGCGCATGCTCCCGGAGCACCGGGTACGCATGCAGCCGGAGCTCGGAACGCCCCAGCAGCCGGAAGCTCAGATCGAGCACCTTGAGCGTCAGGCCGTACCGCTGCGACTCATCATCCTGCCGCACGTAGCCGCGCCGCTTCAGGCGCGCGAGCAGCCGGTGCACCGTTGGACGCGGCAGACCCAGCGCGCGCGCCACTTCGGTCAGCGGCGCGCCCGCCGGCGACCGGCTCAGGACTTCGAGGACGTCCAGAGCCTTGTCGATGGACGTCGATCGTGCCGACACCGCCGCACCTTCAGCGAAACCCCATCATATGGTTCCACTATATGGAATCTTATTCCAGAAAATCACACTACCTTTCGACAGTCGTGAAGTCAAGCCTCAAGAGAGCGTCTCGCCCGGCACCGCCTCGATCACATCCACGCCCAGCGGCGCCACCAATTCGCGCAGCTGCGCGGGACGCCCCTTCAGAACGGGGAACGTTCCGTAGTGCATCGGGATGACAGCGCGCACGCCCAGCAGTTCGCACGCCCGGGCGGCCTCGACGGGATCCATGGTGAAGTGGCCTCCGATCGGGAGAAACGCCACCGTCGGCCGGTACAGCTCCGCGATGAGCCGCATGTCGCCGAAGACCGAGGTGTCTCCGGCGACGTACACCCTCAAGCCGTTCTCGAAGGTGACGACGTAGCCGGCCGCCTCGCCCAGATAGACTGCTCCGCCTTCGCCGGCGAAGCTCGAGCTGTGCCGCGCATCCACCATGGTGAAGGTGATGCCGCACAGGTCCTGGCTCCCGCCCTTGTTCATGCCCGACGTCTTCTCGACGTCCATTCCCTCGAGCCACTGGCACAGTTCGAAGATGCCGACGACAGTGGCTCCCGTCCGCTTGGCCACCGGCGCTGCGTCGTGGACGTGGTCGAAGTGGCCGTGCGTCACCAGAATCACGTCCGCCGCGTCGACGCGCGCGCCCGCCGGGCAAGACGGGTTCCCATCCAGCCACGGGTCCACCAGGACCCGCCGGCCGCCCGGCGAGGTGAGCAGGAAGGTCGAGTGACCGAACCAGGTGACCGAGAGTCCCGAGAGCGGCATCGCAGCACCTCGCGTGTTGGACCGGACGACAGCCGGGTCTCTCGAGTATACCGTGCGGCCCCTTTGGGCGGCCTGCGAACCTGTCCGGCCGTCTTCCGCAGCCCGGCGCCGGCTGCGTCCGACGAGGCGGACGCCGGGCCAGGGTGCTCGGTCCGTGTTGTATGATCGGGACTCGCGGCTGCGTCGCCGGCCGCGTCAGCCGGCGGGCCCGAGGGGCCGGGGTCGGCGCAGAGTGAGGCCATGAGCGCAGCCATTCCCGTCCGCGCCATCCAGCCACGGGCCCCGAAGCCCGAGTGGCTGAAGGTCCGGGCGCCGGGCTCCCCGCGCTACCTGGCCCTGAAGGGGCTCCTGCGGAATCGGGGCCTCCACACCGTCTGCGAAGAGGCCCATTGCCCAAATATCGGCGAGTGCTGGCACCATGGAACCGCGACGTTCCTGATCCTGGGCGACGTGTGCACGCGCGCCTGCCGGTTCTGCGCCGTCAGCCACGGCCGGCCGGCCGACCTCGACCGTGACGAGCCCGCGCGCGTGGCGGAAGCGGCCCGCAGCATGGACCTGCGCCACGTCGTCATCACCTCGGTGGACCGGGACGATCTCGACGATGGCGGGGCCGGCGTCTTCGCCGAGACGATCCGCCGCATCCGTGGCGCCCTGCCCGCCTGCCGGATCGAGGTGCTGATCCCCGATTTCAAGGGCGAGGCCGCGCCGCTCCGGACGGTGCTCGACGCCGGACCGGACGTCCTCAACCACAACGTCGAGACCGTGCCGCGCCTGTACCGCGCGGCGCGCCCCGGCGCCCGCTACGCCCGCAGCCTCGAGCTGCTGGCCCGCGCGCACGAGTGGGCGCCGAACCTGGCCACGAAGTCGGGCATCATGGTCGGGCTCGGCGAGACGTGGCCGGAACTCGTCGAGACGCTGGCCGATCTTCGCTCGTCAGGCGTCGGCATCGTGACCATCGGCCAGTACCTCAGCCCGTCGGCCGCGCACCTGCCCGTCGCGCGCTACTATCATCCGGACGAGTTCGAGATGCTGCGGGCCACGGCGGCGACCATGGGATTCGGCCACGTCGCATGCGGCCCGCTGGTGAGAAGTTCGTATCATGCCCACGAACAAACCGACGCGTACGAAGACGCGGCGCGGCGGCCGGGCGGCGGCGCCTAGCCGGCCCGGGCGCCCGGACCCCGCACGCGGTGACGGGAAGGCACAGTCGGACATGTCCACATCCTCGCTTCCCGACCACGTCGCCCGCCAGCTGGCGGCGACCCCGAAGGCTCAGCTCCTCGAGATGCTCTACCAGATGCTCCTGGGCCGGCGCTTCGAGGAGCGGACGGCCGAGATGTACGCGATGCAGAAGATCGGCGGCTTCTGCCACCTGTACATCGGCCAGGAGGCCGTCGCCATCGGCGCGATCTCCACGCTGCGCCCGGACGATCTGATCGTCACGGCGTACCGCGAGCACGTGCACGCGATTGTGAAGGGCTGCGAGCCGGGGCCGGTGATGGCCGAGCTGTTCGGCCGGGAAGGCGGCGTGTCGAAGGGCAAGGGCGGGTCGATGCACTTGTTCGACCGCCGGCGCGGCATGCTCGGGGGACACGGCATCGTCGGCGGCCACATTCCGCTGGCGACCGGCACGGCGTTCGCCGCGAAGTACCTCAAGCGGGACTACGTCACGCTGTGCTTCTTCGGGGAAGCGGCCGTCAACATCGGGGCGTTCCACGAGTCGCTCAACATGGCGGCCCTCTGGAAGCTGCCCGTGGTCTACATCGTCGAGAACAACCGGTTCGGCATGGGCACGGCCATCGAGCGATCGTCGGCCATCTACGACGTCGCGCAGCGCGCCTGCGCGTATGACATGGCCAGCGAGACGGTGGACGGCATGGACGTCCTTGCCGTGCGCGACGTCGTCGGCCGCGCGGTGGATCTCGCCCGCCGCGAGGGCGCGCCGACGCTCATCGAGGCGCGCTGCTACCGGTTCATGGGGCACTCCATGTCCGACCCCGTCCACGGCCATTACCGCACCAAGGAAGAAGTCCAGGAGCAGAAGGAGCAGGACCCCATCCGGTCGTACATGAACCTCCTCATCGGCGCGGGCCTCGTCGATCGGCAGGCCGTCGAGGCGCTGGACCAGAAGGCGCGGGCGGTGACAGACGAGGCCATCCGTTTCGCGGAAGCCAGCCCGGAACCGTCGCCGGATTCGATCTTCCAGGACGTCTATTCCGTGCCCTACGGGCCGTACACCACACGCGAGCAGTGACACCATGGCCGTCATCACGTACCGCGACGCTCTGAACCAGGCCCTCCGCGAAGAACTGCGGCGCGACCCCGCGGTCTTCCTGATGGGCGAGGAGGTCGGCGTCTACCAGGGCGCCTACAAGGTGAGCAAGGGCCTGCTGCAGGAATTCGGGCCCCAGCGCATCGTGGACACGCCGATCACCGAGGAGGGATTCGCCGGCGTCGGCGTCGGCGCCGCCATGGCGGGCCTCCGCCCCGTCATCGAGATGATGACGTGGAACTTCTCGCTGGTGGCCATCGACCAGATCGTGAACGGCGCCGCGAAGATGCTGTACATGTCGGGCGGCCAGTTCAACATCCCCATCGTCTTCCGCGGACCTGGCGGCGCGGCGCACCAGCTTGCGGCCCAGCACTCCCAGTCGCTGGAAGCGTGGTACGCCAACGTCCCCGGCCTCAAGGTGGTGGCCCCGTCCACGCCTGCCGACGCCAAGGGCCTGCTGAAGAGCGCGATCCGGGACAACGACCCGGTCATCTTCTTCGAAGGCGAGACGCTGTACGGCTCGAAGGGCGAAGTGCCAGACGGAGACTACACCGTGCCAATCGGGGTGAGCGACGTCAAGCGCCCCGGCACCGACGTGACCGTCGTCGCGTGGTCGAAGATGGTCGGCGTGGCCCAGAAGGCCGCCGACATGCTGGCAGCAGACGGGATCTCCGTCGAGATCATCGACCCGCGGACCCTCCGCCCGCTGGACGATGGGCCCATCTTGGCCTCGGTGCGCAAGACGAACCGGTGCGTCGTCCTCGAGGAGGGCTGGCCGTATGCCGGCGTCGGCGCGCAGATCGCCTACCAGGTGCAGCACGGGGCGTTTGGCGATCTCGACGCGCCCGTGGCGCGCGTCACCGGCCTCGACGTCCCGATGCCGTACGCCAAGAACCTCGAGCTGCTGGTCATGCCGTCCGCCGCCCGCCTCATCGCGGCCATCCGGGAGGTCTTGTACCTGGACTGACGGAGGACCGGAACCTGGGGGTCGGGGATTGGGGACTGGGGCATTCCGAATTCCGAATTCCGAACCCTGAATTCTGAGTTCTGGCTTCTGAATTCCGGTTTCTGACAAGGATCACACCATGGCCTCTCGCGTAGTGATGCCGAAGTTGAGCGACACGATGGAGGAGGGACGCATCCTGCGGTGGCTCCGCAGGAAGGGCGACGCCATCGAGACCGGCCAGGCGCTCGCCGAAGTGGAGACCGACAAGGCGACGGTTGAGATGGAGGCGTATACCTCCGGGACCATCCTCGAGCTGGTTGCCGAAGAGGGGCAGTTCGCCAGGATCGGCGACCTCATCGCGGTGATCGGCAGCCCGGGCGAGGACATCTCGGCCTTGCTGGCGGCCGCTGCGCCAGCCGCGCCGGCGGCGGCGGCCCCGCCGGCCGGATCCCCGGCGCCTGCGCCTCCGCCGCGGGCGGCCGCGCCAGCCGAGGCGGTCCCGCCGGCGGCCACCGCGGATTCGCGGGCCGGCACTGCGGCTTCGCCCGTCGGGCGGGCCTTGAAAGCGTCGCCGCTCGCGATTCGCATGGCGGCCGAATCGGGCCTCGACCTCTCCACCGTGCGAGGCTCGGGTCCCCAAGGGCGGATCATCAAGCGCGACATCGAGGCGGCCATGGCGGCGCCGGCGGCGGGCCCGTTTCCCCGGGCCTTCGTCCCGCCCACCGGCCCGGGTCCCGAGGTCCGCGACGTGGTGCTCTCGACCGTCCGGCGCACCATCGCCAAGCGTCTGGTCCAGAGCAAGGGGCCTGTCCCCCACTTCTACCTGACGGTCGACATCGAGATGGACCGCGCCTGGAGCGCCTATCGGGCGATACGCGATCGGAAGCTGCCGATCAGCATCAACGACATCGTCGTGAAGGCATCGGCCCTCGCGCTGCGGCGGCACCCGGAGCTCAACGCCTCTTTCGCCGGCGACCATGTGAAGCAGTACTCCCGCGTGCACATCGGGATAGCCGTGGCCCTCGACGACGGCCTGGTGACCCCCGTCCTGCGCGATGCGGACCTCAAGCCGCTCGAGGTCATCTCGGAAGAGGCGCGGGTCCTGGCGGAGCGGGCCCGCGCGCGCAAGCTCCAGCCGGACGAGTACACCGGCGCGACCTTCTCCATCTCCAACCTCGGCATGATGGGCATCGAGGAGTTCTCGGCCATCATCAACCCGCCCGAGGCCGCCATCCTGGCCGTCGGCGCGGTCAGGCAGGTCCCGGTGGTGGTGGACGGCGCGGTCGGGACGGGCTGGAGGATGAAGCTGACGCTGTCGGTCGACCACCGCGTCGCGGACGGGGCGGCGGGCGCGCGCTTCCTCCAGACCCTGCGGACATTCCTCGAGCATCCGCTGCTGATGGCATGACGGCAGTGCGGAGCGACGCGATCGGGATGGACCGCGGGCCTGGGAGCGCCGCCCGATGCTGACCACCTCGATCGCCGTGTTTCCGCTCCCGGACACCGTCCTCTTCCCGGGCGTGTTCCTGCCGCTCCACATCTTCGAGATGCGGTATCGGGAGATGATCCGGGACTGCCTGGCCGGCGACCGGCTCGTGGGGGTGTCGTTATTGAAGCCCGGATGGGACCGCGATCTCTCGGGCCGGCCGCCGATCTACGGCGTGGGCTGCGTGGGCCTCATTTCGCACGTCGAGGAACTGAGCGACGGCCGGTACAACCTCGTGTTGAGAGGCATGGAGAAGTACCGGGTCGTCGACGAGGAGCCTCCGCTGCGGGCGTACCGCCGGGCGACGGTGGCATACCTCTCGGAGCAGATGACGCCGGCCGAGCGAGAGGCCGTCAGCCGGCAGAAGCTCCGCCTCGAGCGCCTCCTCTCGGGCGCGGCCGAGTTGCGGGAGCGGGCGTTTCCGCCCAACCTCTCCGACGAGGAGGTCATCAACGCGCTCGCGCAGTATCTCGACCTCGAGCCCATCGAGCACCAAGCCCTGCTCGAGCAGGAAGGCGTGGCGCGGCGCGGCGGCGCGTTGATCGAACTGCTCGAGATGAAGGCGATGGCCGCCAGCCACGTTCCGGACCGGGGCGTCCGCCACTGACGGGCAGGCCGGCGGACGGCCGCGCGGCGGGCGCATCAGCGCTTCTTCGGGGCGGGGCGCGCCGCCGGCGCCTTGGCCGCGGGGGCCGGGGCCGGCTGGTACTCGATTCTCACGTCGCTGACGATGGCAATCGGCCGGCCGGGGCCGGTGAACAGCTCATCGGCATCCTGGCGCTTCGCGGCCAGCTTCTCGCCCAGCAGGCAGACCTCGCCGACCTCGGCCGGCAGCTCGACCCTGATCGGCTCGACTCCGGTGGGCGCCACGGCCTTGAGCCCGCCCGGCCCGGCCCCGCCGCCGATCCGGTCGAAGAGATCCTGGGCGGTCCGGTACTCGCTCTGGACGACCGCCCTGGTGATGAGCGTGTTGTCCATCGTGAGCACGCCGATCGTGGCCGTCAGGCGCGCGTACGACCGCTTCGCCCGCACGAGATCCTCCGAGAAGATCTGCCGGTTGTGCAGGTCGAACGTCAGCGTCGTCGGGCCCCGGTGCGGCGGAATGGTGATGGTGATGCCGTCGGCCGGCGTCCGCCCGATCGGCACGTCGCAGAAGGCGCGCTTCGTCGCGACGCCGATTCCGAGCGGTGACGGACACGTGACCGCGGCCGCCTCGACGCGGCGGGCCGACGAGGCCGCTGGCTTGGCCGACGGCTTGGCCGACGGCGAGCGGGTCTGGCCGCTGGCCGGGACGGCCGCCAGCATGGCCGCTACCACGATCGCGCACGCACGCACCATCGATCGCAGTATACCAGCGGGCGCTCTGGAGGCGATCAGGAGAGCCGCCACACGCCGACCGCCGGCACGAGATGCGTCCCGAGGAGCATGACCGCCGGGAGCAGCCCGGGCATCGGACGGGGGCCGCCGCTAGGCGTGGCGGCGGCCGATGAGTTCGAGGAACTCCATGCGCGTGCGGTCGCGATCGCGGAAGGCGCCGAGCATCGCGCTCGTCACGGCGAACGACCGCTGCTTCTCCACGCCCCGCATGGCCATGCAGAGGTGCGTGGCCTCCATGACGACGGCCACGCCGAGCGGATCGACCGCCTCCTGGATGGTCTCGGCGATCTGGTTCGTGAGACGCTCCTGCACCTGCAGCCGCCGCGCGAAGGCGTCCACGAGCCTCGGGATCTTGCTGAGCCCGATCACTTTCGTGCGCGGGATGTACGCCACGTGGCACTTGCCGAAGAACGGCAGGAGGTGGTGCTCGCAGAGGCTGAAGAAATCCGTGTCCTTGACGATCACCATCTCGCTGTAGTCCACGTCGAACAGCGCGCTGTTGATCAGCGCGTGGACGTCGACCGCGTATCCGCCGGTCAGGAACCTCATCGAACGCGAGACGCGGCGCGGCGTGTCCACCAGGCCCTCGCGCGACGGGTCTTCGCCCACGTCCACCAGCAGCTGCCGGATCAGGTCTTCCATGACGAGGTCCATCATATCAAGCCGGCGGCATGGTATAGTGCGCGCCGATATGGACGGCGAGAAGCGGGAAGCCCCGCGCCTGGACACGCTCGGTCAGCTGACGGGCGAGGTCAGCGTGCTGGCGCCCATCGTGGTGTACGACCTCAGCGCGCTCGGCGCAAGGCTCGAATGCGCCTTCCCGCTGGTCCTCGGAAGCGCCCACGAAATCCGGCTGCACCTCGGACCCGACGCCGTCGTCGTCCGGGCGCGCGTCGTGCATTGCCAGATTGCCGAGATCGGCCATGAACTGGTGCGGTACGTGGCCGGGGTCGAGTTCCTCGAGCGGCCGCCGCACGTCGATGCTGCGCTCCGGGCGTACGCCGCCCGCCTCGGCCGGGGCCGGACGACCGGCGCCCCCTGACGGGCCGGGCCGCCGGCCGCGCACCCCTTACTTCGGGCGAAGATGCTCGAGGTAGTCGCCGGAGTCAATCCGTTCGGCGCGGCCGAGCGGCGCATTGTAGAAGTAGACCCACGCCGGCACCTGGGTCCCGTCCTCGGTCGTGATCCCCGCTTCGGCTCGCACGTAGAGGCTGGTCTCGGGGCTGTCCGGGCGGAACCCTTCGATCTGATCGAGCGTCCGGACGACCGAGGGGTCGTCGTCGATCTCGTACAGCTCTCCGCAGACCCGGCCTTCGCCGGCGGGAATCGCGGCCGGGAACAGGCCCAGATCGTAGAGTGCCGCCGTCATCCAGCCGCGCGACACGAACCGCATCCGCGCGTCGATTCCTGCGCGGCGCTGCCGGTCGAACCCGCTCATGAGCGTTCCGTACACGAAGACTCGCTCGATCACCGACAGGCCTCCCCGTGGGGATCAACGCCCTGCCGGCGGCGCCAAGGGGCGCGGCCGGCGTGCCGCGGGCGGAAACTGGGATTAGCCAAGCAGTCTATGGAACGCCGGTAGGCGAGTCAAGACGACGGCCCGGGCGGAGGCCTCCCCCGCCCGGGCCGCCGGCGCGCCGTCAGCGCCTGAAGCGCTATTTTCCGCCGGCCTCGTGCGGCGCGGCCGCGCTCCCGCCCCTGCCGTGCAGAGCCTCGAGAGCGTCCAG
>Ga0116178_10000078_pt1:0-75000 | contig 77111 bp, 66 predicted proteins | sample AD_STIC12_MetaG_FD_89880 | JGI IMG/M metagenome (GOLD analysis project Ga0116178, IMG submission 89880) | Active sludge microbial communities of municipal wastewater-treating anaerobic digesters from USA - AD_STIC12_MetaG | ecosystem: Engineered > Bioreactor > Anaerobic > Digestate...
CGTGCCGGCGCCGATGACGGTGGCGCCGAGGGCGCCGCGGTCGATGGTCGTGTTCGCGCCGATCTCGACGTCGTCTTCGAGGCGCAGCGTCCCGATCTGCGGGAACGCCTCGTAGGCGCCGGTGTCCTCGTCCATCACGTAGCCGAACCCGTCGCTCCCGAGGACGACGCCGGCGTGCAGCACGACCCGCGCGCCGACTTCGGTTCCGGCGTAGATGACGACGTTCGGATGGATGCGGCAGTCCGGGCCGATGCGGACGCCGTCGCCGATGGCGACGCCGGCCCCGACCTGCGTCCGGTCGCCGATGGCGACGCCCTCGCCGACGACGGCGTACGGGCCGATCGACACCGACTGGCCGAGGGCCGCCGTGGGCGCGACCATGGCGCTTGCGTGAACGCCGCCTGCTGCCGGCGGGGCGCCGGCGAGCAGCTTCACCGCGCGGGCGAACGCCAGCTTGGGCTGCTTCGCCACCAGCACGGGCTTCGGGCCGGCGTACTGCGCGGCGAACGCGCCGGCGATGACGGCGCCGGCGGCGCTCGCCACGGCCTGCTCGAACAGGGTCGGCGTCAGCGCGAACACCACCGTCTCGGCCGACGCGTCGTCGGCGCCCGACCCGCGCGCGACGGCGCCGGCCCCGTCACCAAGCAGCGTGGCGCCGATCGACTCGGCGAGCTGCGCGACTGTCATCGTCATGGCCGCCCCTGCACCTCCTGCGGCCGCCGCGCGGGCCGCCGCCGCCTCCGCGCCTGCCGCGCCTACCGCTTCCTGCGCCCGCCGGGGGCCGGCTTCCGGCCGCCGACAATCGGCGCGATCACGTCGGCGAGGTCGGGCTTTCCAATCTCCTGCAGCTCGTAGGTCACCCGCACGGTCGGCTTCTTGATCGCGATCAGCCGGTTCAGGTCGATCGGCGTCCCGATGATCACCGTGTCGCACGGCGTGCGGTTGATGGTCGTCTCAAGGTCCTTCACCTGCCTGTCGCCGTACCCCATGGCGGGGAGCAGCACGCCGATGCCGGGGTACTTCCTGAACGTCTCGGCGATCGTGCCCACAGTATACGGCCTCGGATCCACCAGCTCCGCCGCGCCGAACTTGCCGGCGGCCACGATGCCCGCGCCGAACGTCATCTCGCCGTGCGTCAGCGTCGGCCCGTCCTCGACGACGAGCACGCGCCTGCCGGTGATGAGCGACGGGTCGGCCGCCGTGACGGGGGAGGCGGCTTCGACAATGACGGCCCGGCGGTTCACGCTGCGGATGTTGGCGCGCAGCTTGTTGACGGCGTCCGATCCCGCGGTTTCCACCTTGTTGATGACGACCGCGTCGGCCATGCGCAGGTTCGTCTCGCCGGGGTAGTAGGCCAGCTCGTGGCCCACGCGCAGGGGGTCGGCCACGACGATGTGGACGTCAGGGCGGTAGAAGGGCGTGTCGTTGTTGCCGCCGTCCCAGAGGATGACGTCGGCCTCTTCCTGCGCCTGCGCCAGGATGTCGCCGTAGTCCACGCCGGCGTAGGTGATCGTGCCGCTGACGATGTGCGGCTCGTACTCCTCGATTTCCTCGATGGTGCACCGGTGCGCCTTCAGGTCCGAGAGCGCCGCGTACCGCTGCACGCGCTGCCGCTCGAGGTTCCCGTAGGGCATGGGGTGGCGGACGGCCGCCACGGTGAAGCCCTGCTCGCGCAGCATCCGCGCGATGCGCCTCGTCGTCTGGCTCTTGCCCGAGCCGGTGCGCACGGCGCAGACCGCGATCACGGGCTTCGCGCTCTTCAGCATCGTCGCCCCGGCGCCCAGCAGCTTGAAGTGGGCGCCGGCGGCGTTGACGACGGCCCCGAGGCCGAGGACGTGGGCGTAGGAGACGTCGCTGTACGAGAAGACGACCTCCTGCACCTTCCGATCGCGGATGACGGCCTCGAGGTCCGCCTCGGCGAGGATCGGGATGCCCTTGGGATAGAGCCGGCCGGCGAGCGACGCGGGGTACTTGCGGCCGTCGATGTTCGGGATCTGCGCGGCCGTGAAGGCCACGACGTCGTAGGCGGGGTTGTCGCGGTAGGCGACGTTGAAGTTGTGGAAGTCGCGCCCTGCGGCGCCCATGATGACGGTGCGGATGGGGCTCATGACACCTCAAGAAACAGGGGCTAGGGACTAGGCGCTGGGCGCTAGTCGGTCAACAAGCAACGGGCTAGGGACTAGGCGCTGGGCGCCAGTCAACTACAGGCGACAGGCGCTGGGGACTAGGCGTTAGGGGCCAGTCGACCAGCGCCGTCAAACCGCTCAACGTGCCAAACTCCGGTGCTAACACAGCACCTTCTGCAAACGCTCCAGGGCCCAGTCGATCTCGTCGCGCGTGATCGTGAGCGGCGGCGCGAGGCGGATGACGCGGTCGTGGGTCTCCTTGCAGAGCATGCCCTCCTGCATCAGGCGCTCGCAGTACGGGCGCGCCGGGCAGGTGAGCTCGATGCCGATCCACAGGCCGCGGCCGCGCACCTCTTTGATCACGGCGCTCTGCAGCGCCTGCAGCCGCCCGAGGAAGTACGCGCCGAGCTCGGCGGATCGGGCCGCGAGCTGCTCGTCGATCAGCACCTGCAGCGCGGCGCGCGCGACGGCGCAGGCGAGGGGGTTGCCGCCGAACGTGCTGCCGTGGTCGCCCGGCCGGAACACGCCCAGCACCTCGCGGCTGCCGAGGACGGCCGACACGGGATAGTACCCGCCGGACAGCGCCTTGCCGATGACCACCATGTCGGGCCGCACGCCCTCCCACTCGTGGGCGAACAGCCGGCCCGTGCGGCCGAGGCCGGACTGGATCTCGTCGCACACGAACAGCACGTTGTGCGCCTTGCAGATGGCGGCGGCCTGCCTCAGGTAGCCGTCCGGCGGGATGACAATGCCCGCCTCGCCCTGGATGGGCTCGACGAGGAACGCCGCGGTGTTCGGCGTGACGGCCGATTCGAGGGCCGCCGCGTCGCCGAAGGGCACGACGGTGAAGCCGGGCGTCAGCGGCCCGAAGCCCTCGCGGTACTGCGGCTCGGTGGAGAAGCTGACGATCGTCACCGTGCGGCCGTGGAAGTTGTTCGCGCAGACGACGATCTCGGCCTGGTCCGCCGGGATGCCCTTCACCGCGTAGCTCCACTTGCGCGCGGCCTTCACGGCGGTCTCCACCGCCTCGGCGCCCGAGTTCATCGGCAGCGACAGGTCGTACCCGGTGAGCTCGTGCAGCAGCCGGTAGAAGCGCGGCAGCTGGTCGTTGCGGAACGCGCGCGAGGTCAGCGTGACGCGCTTCAGCTGCCCGACGGCCGCCTCCATGATGCGCGGGTGGCAGTGGCCCTGGTTCACGGCCGAGTAGGCCGCCAGGCAGTCGAGGTACTTCCTGCCCTCCACGTCGTACACCCACACCCCCTCGCCGCGCTCGATGACGACGTCGAGCGGGTGGTAGTTGCGGGCGCCGTACTGCTCTTCCATCTCGATGAGCGCGCGCGACGTCGGCTGTCGATCCATCTGCTCCCACCTGTCCTTCCCTTGGCCCGGGGTTCCCGCGGGCGGCCGGCGGCCGTCGCCGCGCCGCCCCGCGCGGCTACCGATCCTCCCGCCTCCGCTGCGGCGGCCACGGCGCGTCCGGCTCCTCGTCGTCCCGCTCGAACAGCAGCGTCAGCAGGGCCATGCGCACGAACAGGCCGTTCCCGGCCTGCTTGAAGTAGAGGGCCCGCGGATCGCCGTCCACCGCCTTGTCGATCTCGACCGTCCGCGGCAGGGGGTGGAGGATCATCGCGTCCGGCTTCATGCGCCGCAGGAGCCGCTCGTCGATCGCGCAGCGGGCGAGGGACGCGCCGTCGGCGACGCGGTCGGGCCGGATGCGCGTCTGGTAGATGACGTCCACCTCGCCCGCGATGGGCTCCACGTCGGTGGAGAGGTCGTACCAGACGTCGTGCTCGTCGAGGTGGTCCAGGATGTCCCGGCCCATCCGCACCTCGGGCGGGCTCACGAAGTGGATCTTCACCCGCTCAAACTTGCCCAGCAGGTAGGCCAGCGACCGCGCCGTCCGGCCGCGGTCGAGCTCGCCGACAATCGCGATGGTCAGGCCGTCGAGGGTGCGGCGCTCGCGGTAGATCGTGTAGAGGTCGAGCAGGGCCTGGGTGGGGTGCTGCCCGCCGCCGCCGTCGCCGGCGTTGACGACGGGCACGCGCGACACGCGCGCGGCGCGCCGGGCCCCGCCCTCCTCGTGGTGGCGCAGGACGATGACGTCGGAGCAGCCCGAGATGATGCGGATCGTGTCTTCGAGCTGCTCGCCTTCGACCTCGGACGAGAAGGCGCCGGCGTGCTCGGTCGAGAGGACGCGGCCGCCCAGCCGGTACATGGCCGCCTCGAACGAGAAGCGCGTGCGCGTGGAGGGCTGGTAGAAGAGCGACGCCATGATGCGGCCCGCGTAGTCGCGCGTGCCGCCGCGCGCCGCGACGCGCTCCATCTGGCGCGCCCGGGCGAAGAGCTCCATCAGGAGCGGCACGGTGAACTGCTGCGACTCGATGACGTGCTCGAGTTTCATGACATCGATCAGAACCCGGAACTCGGCATTCTATCCCCCCGCGACAATGTGCGTCCCCGCCTCCCCCCGCACGGCGTCCGGCAGCCGCTCGTAGGACGTGATGATTGCCTCGCGGCCGCCGTCCCGCAGGAAGCGCAGCGCCGACTCGATCTTCGGGCCCATGTTGCCGGGCGGGAACTGGCCCTCCCGCCAGTGGGCCTCGATTTCCGCGGCCGTGACCCGGCCCAGGGGGCGCTGGCCGGGCTTCTTGTAGTTCACGTAGACGCGGTCCGCGTCGGTGGAGATGATGAGCGAGCGCGTCTGCAGGCGCGCGGCGAGCAGCGCCGACGAGCGGTCCTTGTCGACGACGGCCTCGACGCCGCGCAGCTCGTGTCCCCGGCGCACCACGGGGATGCCCCCGCCGCCGGCCGCGATGACGATCGCGCCGGTGTCGATGAGCCGCCGGATGGCGCCCTCCTCGACGATCTCCAGCGGCTCGGGCGACGGCACGACGCGCCGGTAGCCGCGCGAGGCGTCCTCGACGATGGCCCAGCCGAACTGCTCCTGCTTCGCCCGCGCCTCGCGCGCCGAGTAGAACGGCCCGATGGGCTTGGTCGGGCGCTCCATGGCGGGGTCGGACGGCGACACGACGACCTGCGTCACCACGGTGACGACGGGCGTCGTCAGGCCGGCCTGCGCGAGTTCGGCCTGCAGCGACTGCTGCAGCAGGTAGCCGATCTCGCCCTGCGTCGCGGCGCCGCACACGTCGAGGGGATGGGTGTACACCCGGTCGGCCGCACGCTCCGAGCGCAGCAGCGCCGCGCCGACCTGGGGGCCGTTGCCGTGGGTGAGGACCACGCGGTACCCGGCGCGGATGATGTGGACGATGGCCGCCGCCGTGCGGCGCGTGTTGGCGAGCTGCTCGGCAATCGCGCCCTTCTCGCCCGCGCGGATGAGCGAGTTGCCGCCGATTGCGATGAGCGCCGTCTTCGCCATGAGCCCCCGCCCGCGCCGTCCTCCCGCGCGCCGCCGCCGCGCGCCCTACTTCATGAGCTCGAGCAGGATCGCCTTCTGCACGTGCAGCCGGTTTTCGGCCTCGTCGAAGACCACCGAGTTCGGCGAGTCGATCACCTCGTCGGTCACCTCGTCGCCGCGGTGCGCCGGCAGGCAGTGCATGAAAAGGGCGTCCGGCCTGGCCCTGGCGAAGAGCCGCGCGTTCACCTGGTAGGGCCGGAAGACCGCCTTGCGCGCGTCGGCCTCGGCTTCCTGGCCCATGCTCGCCCAGGTGTCGGTGTAGACCACGTCCGCGCCGTCGACCGCCTCGGCCGGGTCCGCCGTCACCGTGCAGACGGAGCCCGTCTTCGCCCCTTCGGCGCGCGTCCACTCGAGCAGCGCCGGCGCCGGCTGGTACCCCTCGGGCGAGGCGATGGCGATGTGCGTCCCGAAGCGCGCGGCGGCGAACATGAGCGAGTTCGACACGTTGTTGCTGTCGCCGACGTAGGCCAGCTTCAGGCCCGCGAGGCGGCCCTTGTGCTCGAGGATGGTGAGAAAGTCGGCCATCGCCTGGCACGGGTGGCTGCTGTCGGTCAGGCCGTTGATGACGGGGATGGACGCCCACTCGGCCATCTTCTCCACGATCTCGTGGGCAAAGGTGCGGATCATGATGCCCTGCACCATCCGCTCGAGGTTCTTGGCGACGTCGTACACCGACTCGCGCTTGCCGAGGTTGATCTCGGCCGGCGAGAGGTAGATGGAGAAGCCCCCGAGCTGGTGGATGCCGGCGTCGAAGGACACCCGCGTGCGCAGCGACGGCTTCTCGAAGATCAGCGCGAGGGCCTTGCCCTTGAGGCTGTCGCCGAAGTCGCTAGGGTGGGCCTTGATGTCGCGCGCGAGGTCCAGCAGGTGCTGGAGCTCGGCGGTGGTGAAGTCGCGGATCGTGAGGAAGTCAGGCACGCGCATGGCGGTTCTCCCACGGACGAAGCCCGGAGCCTGTCACGGCAGGGCCCGCGGCCGGGGCGGCGCGCCGCCGTCCGCCGGACCCGCACCCGATTCGATCGACCGCCCGCAATCGCCTGCATGCCGGGCCGACACGTCGTCCCGTCTCTGAATCCTCGATGGGCCGGGAGAGGCGAGAAGAACCGGGGTAGCCTCCGGGGACGGGATTGTACCCTCGCGCCATGCGGAAGGGAAGCGGCGGCAGCGGCCGCGGCGTGAGCGGCGAAGCGCGCGGCGTCGGCCCGCGCGACGCCGCGGAAAGGCGGAAGCGCGGGTGGGGCGAGCGGAGTCGCGGAATGCCGCGCCCTGCCGAACGGCAGAGCCGGCGCGCCTATTCGGGCCGCGGACGCCGGCGGCCGCGGCGGCGGCGCCGGCGGCGGCTGGCGGGGGCGCCGGGTGGGCCCGCGGGATCGCGCGGCGCGTCACCCGCCTCCGCCGGCTGCGCGTCGCCGCCCTGCCGGCCCCGCCAGTACTCGAGCGCGTCGGGCGCGTCGCCGTGGATCTCGAGCCAGGTCAGCGCGTCGGGGAACGCCGAGCGGCGCATCAGCATGCGCCGGGCGTGGGGCGAGCGGCTGGGCTCGCGCAGCCGGCGCTGCAGCATCAGCACCTGGCGGACGCGCTCGACGTCGCGGCGCGACAGGGGCAGGACGCCGAGGCTCAGGCCCGGCCGATCCCCGCCCTCCATCCACGCGGGCCCGCCGCCCTGCGAAAAGCCGAGGGGCACGATGAGGCTGCCGAGCAGCACGCCGGTCGTCAGCGCGGCCGGGGCGGCGGCGAAGCGCCGCCGGTGCGCGTCAAGACGGGCGAGCGACGCCCAGAGCGCGTCACCGGCCCGCTGCTGCAGCGCCTCGCTCAAGGGCTCGAGCAGGCCCAGGCGCCGCAGGTCGCGGAAGGTGGCCTCGGCCGCGCCGGAACGGAGGATCTTGTAGTACTCCTCGACGAGGCGCGCGGGAGCGGCCAGCGCGAGCCGGTGCCGCTCGGCGGCGAGGGCGTCGAGGACGGGCGGGTCGATCGCGAAGCCGAGCCGCGCGGCGAGCGACACGGCGCGCTGCATGCGCACGGGGTCCTCGCGGAACCGCACGACGGGATCGCCGATGCAGCGCACGACGCGCGCGCGCAGGTCGTCGAGGCCGCCGACGTAGTCGATGATCGAGAAGGTCGCGATGTCGTAGAAGAGGCCGTTGATGGTGAAGTCGCGCCGGAAGGCGTCCTCTTCCGGCGTGCCGAAGGTGTTCTCGTGCTGCAGCGGAGGCGGCCGCCGCGCGCGGCGGCCGCCGCGCGCCCCCTCCTGCCGCGGCTCCGGGCCCGCGCCCTCGCCGTCGCGCGCCCCGGCCTCCCGCGCGGCGTCGCGCGCCCCCGCCTCGGCCGCCGGCGCCCCCGCCTCGGCCGCCGGCGCGCCGGCCTCGCGAGCGCGCGCCTCGGCTTCCCGGGCTTCCGCCGCCGCCGCCTCTTCGTCGGTGATCTGCCGCCGGAACGTCGCGACCTCGATCACCTTCGCGCCGAACCGGACGTGCGCCAGGCGGAAGCGGCGGCCGATGATGAAGCAGTTCCGGAAGAGCTTCTTGACCTGGTAGGGGTGCGCGTCGGTGCCGACGTCGAAGTCCTTGGGGCGCCGCCCGAGCAGCAGGTCGCGCACGCCGCCGCCGACGAGGTAGGCGGTGTAGCCGGCGTCCTTCAGCCGGTAGAGCACCTTGAGCGCTTCCGGATCGACGTCCTTTCGCGACAGCGTGTGCTCCGCGCGGGGCACGATGAGCGGCGGCATCCGGGGAATCTTACTAGGGGCTGGGGGCCGGGCGCCAGGCGCCAGGCGGACAGGGACAAGGGGCAAGGGACACGGGCAGGCGCCCCGGACACCCGCGTGCGGCGGGCCACCACCCCGGATTCCGGACTCTGGATTCCTTCGCCTCCTCCCTTCCCTGCCCCTTGTCCCTAGCGTTTCGCTTCCTTCCAGTTCTCCCCGATGCCCGCCTCGACGGTGAGCGGGACGGCGAGGTCGGCGGCGCCTTCCATGTGCCGCCGCACGAGGGCCGCCACCTCGGCGGCCTCGTCGCGGGGCGCCTCGAACAGCAGCTCGTCGTGCACCGTCAGGATCATGCGCGCGCGGCGGCCGCCGGCGCGGGCGGGCCTCGCCTCGAGGGCGCGGTGGATGTCGATCATCGCGCGCTTCAGGATGTCGGCGGCGGTCCCCTGGACGGGCATGTTCACCGCCGCCCGCTCGGCGGCGCTCCGCACCTGCCCGTTCGCGCTCGTCAGCCCGGGCACGGGCCGCCTGCGCCCGGCGAGCGTCTTCACCATGCCCGTCGCGCGCCCGTCCTCGAGCGTCCGGTCGATGAAGGCGCGCACCTTCGGGAACCCGGCGAAGTACGCGTCGATGAACGCCTGCGCGGCCTGCTGCGGCACGCCGATGTCCCTGGCCAGCGAGAACGCGGTCTTGCCGTAGAGGAGGGCGTAGTTGACCATCTTCGCCCGGTTCCGCATCTCCTTGCGGTCGAGGCCGCTGTCGGCCCCGAAGATGGCGAGCGCCGTGCGGTCGTGGATGTCCTCGCCGCGCCGGAACGCCTCGATGAGCGCCTCGTCGCCCGAGAGGTGCGCCAGCACGCGCAGCTCGATCTGCGAGTAGTCGGCCGAGATCAGGACGCATCCCGGGTCGGCGACGAACGCCCCGCGGATCCGGCGCCCCAGCTCGGTGCGCACGGGGATGTTCTGCAGGTTGGGATCGCTGCTGCTCAGGCGACCGGTGGCGGCCACGGCCTGGTTGAAGCTCGTGTGCACGCGGCCGGTCTCGGGGTGGACGAGCCCGGGCAGGGCGTCCACGTAGGTCCCCTTGAGCTTCTGCATGCTCCGCCACTCGAGGATGAGCCGGGGGATCTCGTGCGCGAGCGCCAGCTCCTCGAGGACCTCCACCGAGGTGGACGCGGCGCGCGTCGCGCCGGTCTTCTTCAGCACGGGCAGCTTCAGCTTCTCGAACAGGATTTCGGCGAGCTGCTTCGGCGACCCGATGTTGAACGGGCCGCCGGCCAGCTCGAAGATCCGCCGGCTGCGCTCCTCCATCTCGCGCTCGAGCGAGGCCGACAGCGATGCGAGCGCGGCGGTGTCGATGCGGACGCCGGCGCGTTCGATGGCCGCCAGGACGGGCACGAGGGGCCATTCGAGACCGCGGTACAGCTCGTCCAGGCCTTCGGCCGCGAGCGAGCGGCGCAGGGGGCCGGCGAGCCGAAGCGGCAGGTCGGCGCGCTCGGCGGCGTAGGCCAGCGTGGCGGCGGCGGGCAGGTTCTCGGGGGCGGCCGCTCTGGTGCCCTTGCCGTAGACGTCCTCTTCGGTGAGGGGCCTGCCGCCGAGGTGCTCGATGCTCAACGTCTCGAGGCCGTGCGGCGCGCGCGTGGAGTCGAGGAGGTAGCTTGCGAGCATGGTGTCGAACCCGGGCCCGGCCACCGTCACGCCGTGGCGGGCGAGGACGATGGCGTCGTACTTCACGTCGTGGCCGATCTTCTCGACGCGCTCGTCTTCTAGGAGCGGCGCGAGCGCGCCGAGCGCGGCCGCGGCGTCGAGGTTCGCGCACTCGTCGAGCGCGCGGTGGCCCAGCGGCACGTACCGCGCGCGCCGCTCCCCGCCGGCGAGCGCGATGCCGACGATGCGCGCGCGCATGGGGGCGGCATCGTCGCCGATGACGCGAAGGCCGGCGCGGCCGCCGGCGCGGAGCGAGCCGACGAGCGCGGCCAGCTCGTCCAGCGACTGCACGACGGCGTAATCGGTTGCGGCGGCGGCCGCCGCCGGCGCGAAGTCGCCGGTCAGGGTGCGGAACCCGAGCTGCGAGAACAGCGCGTAGCACGCCTCGCGCTCCGGGCCGCGGTAGCGGAGCCCCTTGAGGCCCAGGCCGAGGGGAACGTCCGTCCGGATGGTCACCAGCTCCCGGCTCGCGCGCGCCGCGTCGGCGTGGGCGAGCAGCGCCTCGCGGTACCGCTTCTGCGCCACGCCCGCCGCGCCCTCGAGCAGCGCGTCGAGCGATCCGAACTGCGCCAGCAGGTCGCGCGCGCCCTTCTCGCCGATGCCGGGCACGCCCTTCACGTTGTCGGAGGCGTCGCCCATGATCGCGAGCGCGTCGATCACCCGCTCGGGCGGCACGCCGAACTTGTCCGTCACGCCCGCCGCGTCGTACCAGGTCCCCTCGTCCCGCGGGTTGAACACGCGGACGCGCCCGCCGACGAGCTGGAAGAAGTCCTTGTCGCCGGTGACGATCGCCACGTCGTACCCCGCCGCCTCGCCCTGCTTCGCCAGGGTCCCGATCACATCGTCGGCCTCGAAGCCCGCGGCCGTGACGACGGGGACGCCGAGCGCAGCGCAGGCCTGGTGAATCCACGGGATCTGATCGGCGAGGTCCGCCGGCATCTGCGCCCGGTTGGCCTTGTAGTCCTCCGCCAGGCCGTCGCGGAAGGTGGGGCCCTCGAGGTCGAAGGCGGCGGCGATGGCGTCGGGCCTGTGCTCCGCGAGGAGCTTGCGGAGCATCGAGACGAAGCCGAAGACGGCGTTCGTGGAGCGGCCGTCGGGCCCGGTCAGGCCGCGGATCGCGTGGTAGGCGCGGTACATCTGCGCGGAGCCGTCGATGAGGTAGAGGGTGGGCATGGCTGGCCCCATCATGGCGGGGACGGGGGCGGGGGGCAAGGGGCAAGGGGCCAGGCGCCGGGCGCCGTTCAGTCCCGAGCCCACGCCGAACGGCCTCCCTCGCTGCGCGAGCCGCGTCCGGCTGGCCCCTGGCACCAGTTCTATGCTCCCTGGCGGTGACCCGCTCCCCGGCGGGGCAATCCGGTATCATGGGCGGCCTATGACGTCCGGTCTCAGGGCCCGCCGGGGGCTGTGTGCGGCCGCGTTCGCCTGCGCGGTCGCGCTGGCGGCATCGGCGTGCGACCGGGCGGGTTTCGGGAAGCACTACGAGTACGACGAGGACATCACGCTCGCGGTGGACGGGAGCGCGAGGGTCCGCGTCAGCGCCTCGATCCCGGCCCTGGTCAACCTGCGCGGCATGGATCTCGACGCTCGCCCGACGGCGGCCGTCGACAAGGCGAAGGTGCGCGCGCTGTTTGCGTCGCCGGCCGCGCGCGTCACGCGCGTCAGCCGGTGGCGGCGGTACGGGCGCCAGTTCGTGCAGGTGCGGATGGACGTGGACGACATCACGAAGCTGGGCGGGACGCCGGCGTTCTCGTGGGCGGCCTACCAGTTCGCGCGCAAGGACGGGCTGATCGTCTACCGCCAGGCGCTGGGCGCGCCGGCGGGCAAGGACGCTGGCGCGGCGGGCTGGAAGGGCGACGAGCTCGTCTCGATCCGCGTGCACCTGCCGAGCCGCATCCGCTTCCACAACGCCGGCGCGGGCAACCTGCGGCGCGGCAACATCCTCGTGTGGGAGCAGCGGCTGGCCGAGCGGCAGGCGGGAAAGCCCCTCGAGGCCGAGGCGCGCATCGAGGAGACGTCGATCCTCTACTCCACGCTCGTGCTGTTCGGCGCGAGCGCGCTGTTCGCGCTCGCCGTCTTCGGCGCCTTCATCGGCTGGATCGCGACCAGGGGGCGCCGGAGGCGCGGCCGCTGAGCGCGGCCCGGGCCGGCGGCAGTACGCCCGCCGGGGCCGCCCCCCGCAGACCCGCTCACGCAGGCCGGCAAAACGCATCTCCGGGGTTCGGTCGGCGGAACGCGGGGCCCCCCTTCGGCACCCCACGAGGACATCGGCCCCTCCGATGCGTTTTGCGAGCTGCCGCCGAGCGGCCTGGTTCGAGGGTCTGCGGGAGGCGGTCCCGGCGGGCTGAAGGCGGCGCGTGCCCGGGTGACTGGCGGCTGGGGCCGTCCCCGCGTGCCGCCGGCGGCGCGGCGAGCCTCAGCACGCGCCGTTCAGCGCCGGCCGCGCCAGGGGGCCGCCGGCCGGGCCCGGCGCCCGAGGGCCCGATCCTGCCGGTCGGCCGCGCGCGCGCGGCGCTCCGAGGCGCGCGCCTGCCGCTCCGCCGCCCTGGCCCGCGCGTCGGTCAACTGCTGCAGCTGCTCGGGCGTGAGCACCTTCATGCGCTGCGCCTTCAGCCGCGCCTGCAGCACGCTCTGCTCCGTCTGCGCCGCCGCAACCGCCTGGGCCGCGGCCTTCACGGCCGCTTCGTCCGGGATGTCGGGGCGCATCGCGTCGGCGAGCTGCCGGCGCGCGGCCCTGAGGCGCTCGCGCACGGCCTGCGCGTCCTTGGCGTGCTGATCCTGAATTCCTTTCAGCTGCGTCCGCTGCGCCTCGGTCAGCGTCAGCTGCCTCCACGGCGCGGCGGCCGGCTTTTGCGCCGCAGCGGCGGGCCCCGCCAACAGAGCGGCAGCCGCGACGGCCAGCGGCAATCTGGTGCATCCACGCGACATGGCAACCTCCGGTGCTTGCGGCGCCGGCCGGCGCGGGAGCGGGCCGGCGCTTCTGTCTCGTTCACGGGATTGGACAGGCGGCGCGGGCCGCGCGTTACATGCCCGCCCGCGCGCGGAGGGCCGGGCCGCGCGTCAGCGCTGGCGGCGGCGGAGCAGGATCGCCTTCATCTCGTCGTCGGTCTTCAGCTCGATGCTCACCGAGAAGGCGTTCGACGAGGCGGCAATCGATCGCGCCAGGCTGCGCTCCACCTCGTTCGCCACCACGCCTGTCAGCGTGAGGCGGCCGCGCTCGACGATGACATGGATCGGAGGGTTGGTCATCGAGGCGTAGTGCCAGAACGAGGCGTGGCCGTAGATGGCGCGCGCCACCGCGTAGCGCACGTCGTCGTCGAAGGCGGAGGCCGGCAGCACGGTGATCGCGTTCTCGACTTCCTTGACGCCGGGCACCTGCGCCACGCGCCGGGCCAGGTCCTTCCGCTTGTACTCAATCGTCACCTTGCCCGCGAGCGTCACGAACCCGTTGGCCACGTCGGCGCTCACATCGTCGAAGATCGTGTACTGGGGGTAGGTCAGCACGGCTTCCGCCACGCGATCGAAGATCTGGCCGTCCCGCCATCCCTCTTGCGGCCCGGCGGAGGCCGGCGAGAGGGTCCCGAGGCACAGGAGCAGGACGCCGCGAACGATCGGCCGCCGAACGAGCGTTGTCATACTCCTCCAGCGATCAAGCTTCGTGCCATCCGCCGATCCGCGAGAACTCGCGGGAACTTGCGAGTCCGCCGGTTCCTGCGACCGCCGGAGAGGACGGCGCGGACGCGCCGCAGCGACCGGGCCGCGTCAGTCGTGCGCCGCGAAGGCCACGATCGCGAGAATGCCCGCCACGACGGCCAGCACCTGCCGAAACGCGCCTTTCACGAACGGTCCCCGGTGCAGGCTCGGAATCAGGTCCGACATGGCCACGTAGAGGAAGCTCGCCGCGGCCACCGGGAGGAAGTACGGCAGCACCGCCGGCGCCCGGTCGATGGCCAGGCCGGCGACGAGCACGCCCAGCACGGCCGAGAGCCCCGACAGCACGTTCAGCCACAGCGCTTTGACGCGGCTGTAGCCCGCGCCCAGGAGGATGGCGAAGTCGCCCACCTCCTGGGGGATTTCGTGCGCGGCGACGGCCACTGCCGTCGTCACGCCCAGCGGCACCGACACGTGGACGGCCGCCGCGATGACGGCGCCGTCGACGAAGTTGTGGAAAGCGTCGCCGATGAGGATGAGCGGCGCGGCCGCGTGGTGGATCTCGCAGTGATCGGCGTGGCAGTGCCGCCAGAGCAGGAACTTCTCGAGCGCGAAGAACGCCAGGATCGCGGCGAGCAGCGTGCCGAAGGCGGCCGCCGGCGAGAGCGCCTCGAGGGCCTCCGGGAGCAGGTCGAGGAGCGCGACGGCCAGCAGGGCGCCGACCGCGAAGCTGACGAGCCAGGGCACGAGCCGGACGCGCACGCGGTCTTTGAAGAGCAGCAGCGTCGCGGCAACGAGCAGCCCGCCGATGCTGCCGACAACGGCCAGGCCGATGGCGATGACGAGTACGGGCACGGGGGCATCGTATCAAATGCGCAAGGCGGACGGCGGGAGGCGGACGGCGGAAGGCACGGGCCAGAAGGCTGGAGCCGGCACCCGCCGCCGCGGCGGCGCGCCGGATTCTCGCGCCGGCCGGCCGGGATCGGGCCATAATCAGCCGTGGACGAACGCGCCGGCCCGCGCGAGCGGAGCCGCGCGGGGGCGCGTCCGGACGCCCCGCTCGACGCGCAGTGTGTGAGGCCGACTATGGCAGGCATCTTGAGATTCCGCCGCGCGCGCGGGCCGGTCGAGCTGGCCGTGGACATGGCCGGCGTGCGGCTCGGCGAGCGCCTCATCCAGGCCGGCGTCGCCAACCCGCGGGTGTTCGCGGCGCTGGCCGGCAAGGCCGGCCTGACCGGGCGCGCGTGCGCCGTCGTGGACGCGGCCGAGGCCGGCGCCCGGCTCGAGGCCGCGGCGGCCAGGGAAGGCGTGCTCGTCGAGGTGAGCGTGGCGGCCCACGGGCGGTGGCCGTACGAAGACGCCAGCTTCGATGTGGGCGTGCTCGACGGCAACGCGCTGCTGCGCGCGGGCGAAGGCGACCGGCTCGATCGGCTGAACGACATGCGGCGCGTCGTCCGCCCGGGAGGCCGGGTGATCGCCGTGCGAAGCTGGCCCGCCGGCTTGGCGCTGCGCCTGGGGTTCATCGCCGAGCGGAGGGAGCCGAGCGGCGAGGCAGCGGCGCTGCGGGAGGCGATGGAGGCCGCAGGCTTCCGGCCGGTGCGGCTCCTGGCCGAGCGCGAGGGGCTCACCTTCGTGGAGGGCTTCCGGCCATCGGACGACGCAGGGGCCGGGGGCTAGGCGCTGGGAGCCAGTGGGACGCGGCTGCCGCCGCGTCGTTGGAGCCCGCAGCGCGACATTCGAGCTGGCCGGCGCCTGGCGCCTGGTCCCAAACCCCTGATATAGTGCGTTCCCGTGAAGAAGCCCATCGCCATCGCTCCAGCCGCAGGCAAGCTCGGCGTGATGTGCGTCGGCCTCGGGGCCGTCGCCACCACGTTCATCGCCGGCGTCCTCGCCGCCCGCAAGGGCATCGCGAGCCCCATCGGGTCGATGACCCAGATGGGCACGATCCGCCTCGGCAAGCGGACCGAAGGCCGGTCTCCGCTGGTCCGGGACTTCGTGCCGCTGGCCGACCTGAACGATCTCGTGTTCGCCGGCTGGGACATCTTCGAGGACGACTGCTACGAGTCGGCCCGGCATGCCGGCGTCCTCGAGGCCTCGCTGCTCGACCAGATCAAGCCCGAGCTCGAAGCCATCAAGCCGCTGAAGGCCGTGTTCGATCGCCAGTACGTCAAGCGGCTGGACGGCCCGAACGTGAAGAAGGGCAGGAACAAGCGCGACCTCGCCGAGCAGCTCCGCGAGGACATCCGGGCGTTCAAGCGGGACAACGGCCTGTCGCGCCTGGTGATGATCTGGTGCGCCAGCACCGAGGTCTACCTCAGCGAGACGCCGGCCCACCAGTCGGTGGAGGCCTTCGAGAAGGCCCTCGAAGCCGACGACTCGTCCATCCCGTCCTCCATGATCTACGCCTACGCGGCGCTGATGGAGGGCGTGCCGTTCGCGAACGGCGCGCCGAACCTGACGGTGGACGTGCCGGCGATGGTGGCCCTGGCCAGGAAGAACAAGGTGCCCATCTCGGGCAAGGACTTCAAGACCGGCCAGACGCTGCTGAAGACCGTCATCGCCCCCGGCCTCAAGGCCCGCCTCCTCGGCGTGAAGGGCTGGTACTCGACCAACATCCTCGGCAACCGCGACGGCGAGGTGCTCGACGACCCGGAGTCGTTCAAGACGAAGGAAGAGAGCAAGAAGTCGGTCCTCGACTACATCCTGCAGCCGGACCTCTACCCCGAGCTCTACAGCGACATCTGCCACGTCGTCCGGATCAACTACTACCCGCCGCGCGGCGACAACAAGGAAGGCTGGGACAACATCGACATGTTCGGCTGGCTCGGCTACCCGATGCAGCTGAAGGTCAACTTCCTGTGCCGCGACAGCATCCTGGCGGCGCCGATCGTCCTGGACCTCGTCATCTTCATGGATCTCGCGAAGCGCGCGGGCTGGAGCGGCATCCAGGAGTGGCTCTCGTTCTTCTACAAGAGCCCGATGCACGCGAAGGGCCTGTATCCCGAGCACGACCTCTTCATCCAGTCGATGAAGCTGAAGAACACGCTTCGCTACCTGATGGGCGAGGACCTCATCACGCACCTGGGGGCGGAGTACTACGACTAGACGCCTTCGCTCGCCATGCGAGCTACGGCGATCCCAGGGGGGGACAAGGGACCAGGCGCCAGGCGCTAGTCCCGGCAGGCCGTGTAGCGAAGGCGTGGGGGGGCATCCATGAACTCGAAGGCGATGCTGAAGCCGGCGCTCGCCGGCGGCCTGGTGATGGGCGTGCTGTCGGGGCTGCCCGGCGTGAGCCTCGGCAACTGCTGCTGTTGCGCCTGGCTCGTCGCCGGCGGCATCGTGGCCGCCTACCTGCTGCAGACGTGGACCGCCGACCCCATCACGCTGGGCGACGGGGCGCTGGTCGGCCTCCTCGCCGGGATCTTCGGCGCCGTCGTGAGCGTCGTCGTGTCGGTGCCGATGACGCAGCTGCTCGGGCCGTTCCAGCAGCAGCTCGTGCAGCGCATCGCCGAGTCGCAGCAGGGCCTGCCGCCGGAAGTCCAGGAGGCCCTCGACAACTTCGGCGCGCAGGGCCTGTCGATCGTTCGGCTGCTCCTGTCGTTCGTCATGCTGCTCGTGCTCGGGGCGATCTTCTCGAGCCTCGGCGGCCTGCTCGGCGCGTTCTTCTTCAAGAAGAAGGTCGCCCCGGCGCCGCCGCCCTTCACCGAAGGTCCGGCCGGCCCGATCATCGACGCGTAGGGCGGAGCCCCCGGCCCGGACGGGCGGCCCTCGCGGCAGCACCCCCGCAAAGGGGCTGGCGAGGGACAAAGGGCTGGGCGCTCGGCGCGAGTCGGTCCCGGCGTCGCGCGGGCCGGACCGCGCGCGGCGGGGCGCGCGCCTACACGATCCGGGGGAGCGCTCCGCGGATGCTTCCGGAGTGATAGCGCAACTCACCGGAGGCAACAGCCGCCTCGAGTGCATCGACGTCGCCACGGAACAGCCGTCCCGCCCGGTCGAGGACGGCGCGGCCTGCGGATTCGGAAGGCAGCACGTTGACGACGAAGCGCGCCGCGCCCAGCAGGGCGTGCCACGCGCGCATCAGTTCGCCTGGATCCGGCGCCCCTCCTTCGAAGTCGAGTCCCTGGAAGTCGTCGACGGTGTACCGGCTCGCCCGCGCGGCCTCCTCGAGGATCGCCGCAGGGCTGAACCCGGGGTCCTTCCCGCACGCCGCCCACGCCAGGTACCCGAGTGGCTGCACCTCCCGGTCGCAGTTCACGACGTCCAGGAAGTCGCGGGGCTCAACCCGGCCCACGAGCGCGAGCACCTTGCTCGTCGCCAGATCGAAGGGATGGAGGACGAGGCCCAGTTCGTCGTGTTCCACCAGCGGGAAGAACCGGAACGCGCTGTCCCGCGCCCATTCCATGAGCACAGTCTCGGGTCCACGGCGCACCTCGGCTTCCACGAAGCCGGGCCGCTCGCGGACGGTGCGGACGGCGTAGCCGGCGCGCTCCAGGTCCAGCCGGTCCGCGTGCCACGACGCCTGCAGCGCCTCCTCGGTGTCGTGGAACACGTCGATGTCCCTCGAGAGCCTCGGCGCGGCGATCAGTTCGTTGAGCGTGGCTCCGCCCGCGAAGTAACTCTCGCCGCTCCGGCGCCGGTTCGCCGCTATGAGCCGGCAGACGTCTCGCTGATAGCTGCTGAGACCCATCGCTTGAGTTCTCCCGCCCGCTGGAAGGCGCTGAGGTCGCCGTGCCGCTGAAGGCTGTCCAGCACCCGCAAGCGTTCCGCGACCGTGACGGGGTAATAACCCTTCTCGAGGAACCACAGGCAGCGATCTCGGTACTCGTCCACCAGGGCCCGCAGCGCGGCTTCTCGTTCCTGGTCGGCGGTGCTCATGCGGCGATCATACGCGGGTTGGAGCCGCGCGGGGAGTGCGCATTCGCCCGGGCGCCGAGGCTCCTCGGCGGCCAGCGCGAGCGGGACCGCGCGGCAGCACACCCGCCGCCTCCGGACCCGGTCCCGGGCGGGCGTCCCCCGAGTCCCGAGTCCCGAGTCCCGCATCCCGAACCCCGTCCGTGCCTTGCCCCTTGCCCCTTGTCCCTTGCCCCTGTGCCGCCGATACTCCTGTGTCGTGATCCGCGTCGACCACCTGACCAAGCGCTACGGCCCCCTGACCGCGGTCGACGGCCTGTCGTTCTCCGTGCGCGAAGGCGAAGTGCTCGGCCTCCTCGGCCCGAACGGCGCCGGCAAGACCACCACCCTGCGCATGATCACGGGCTCCGTTCCGCCGTCGCGCGGACGCGTCCGCATCGGCGGCTTCGACGTCTTCGAGCGGCCCATCGACGCGAAACGCCTGCTCGGCTACCTGCCGGAGCAGCCGCCCGTCCATCCCGAGATGACGGTGCGCCGCTACCTGCGGTTCGTCGCGGCGCTGAAGGACGTGCCGGCCGCGCGCACGACGGCGGCGGTGGATCGCGCCATCGGCCGCGCGCGGCTGGATGACGCGGCGGACGCGGCGATCCGGACGCTCTCGAAGGGCTACCGCCAGCGCGTCGGCCTCGCCCAGGCCATCGTCCACGAGCCGCCGGTCCTCGTCCTCGACGAGCCGACCTCCAGCCTCGACCCGAAGCAGCGCGCCGAGGTGCGCGACTTCATCCTGGAGCTCAAGGGCCGGCACACGGTCGTTCTTTCGACGCACATCCTGCCCGAAGTCGCCGGCGTCGCCGACCGCATCGTCATCCTGCACCGCGGCCGCGTGATGGCCGAGGACACGCCCGAGCGGCTGGGCGAGCGCCTGCGCGCCCGAGAATCGGTGCGCGTCGTGGTGGGGAGCGCGGGAACGGCCGCCGGGGCCGCGGGCGTGCCTGCGCCGACGCCGGAGGATGTGACGCTCGCGCTCGCGGCCCTGCCCGGCGCGATTCGCGTGAGCATCATCACTGGCGCCGACAGCGCCGGCGCGATCGAGGCGCGCGTCGAGAGCGGGCGCGGCACGGACCTGCGCGCCGAGGCGGCCGCGCTCGTCGTGTCGCGCGGCTGGAAGCTGCTCGGCCTCGCGGGCGAGTCGCTGTCGCTCGAAGACGTCTTCCTCGCGCTCACGGGCGGAAGCGGGCGCGAGGGCGGCGGCGAGAGCAAAGGCGTTGGCGATGGCAGCGGTAGCGGGAGAGGCGGCGACAGCGCCGAGGCCGGCGGCGGGGGCGGAACGGCCGGCGGCAGGGGAGGCGCGTGATGCGGCATGCGCTCGCCATCGCCCGTCGGGAACTCGAGTCGTACTTCGTCTCGCCGATCGCAGCCGCGGTGATGGCGGTCTTCACGTTCGTGTCGGGCTTGTTCTTCTCGAACATGCTCGTCCACTACATCCGCCAGGCCGCGCTGGCCGACAGCCAGATCCAGCGCCTGGGCCGCTCGGACTACCAGCTCGACGTGCCGACAACCGTCCTCGCGCAGTTCTTCCAGAACGAGGCGTTCCTGCTCATGCTCGCGGTCCCGCTGCTGACGATGGGGCTGATGACGGATGAGAGGCGGAAGGGGACGATCGAGCTGCTGATGACGTCGCCCGTGCGGGCGTCGGAAATCGTCGCGGGCAAGTTCCTGGGCGCGATCGCCCTGCTGGCGCTGATGCTGGCGCCGCTCGTCCCGATGTTCGCGTTCATGGGAGCCGGCAACCACTGGGAGGCCGGCGTGATCGCGAGCGGCCTCATGGGCCTGCTGCTCGTTGGCGGGGCGCAGATCGCCCTGGGCCTGTTCGTGTCGTCGCTCTGCGAGCACGTGCTCGTGTCCGCCATCGGCACGTACGGGATTGTCGTCACGCTGCAGTTCATCGACACGACCGGCGGCGGGTCCGGTTCGGTGTGGGCGCGGATGCTCGGCGCGTTCTCGTTCTACGCCCGCCAGATCGACTCGACGCGGGGCGTGGTGTCGGTGGCCGACCTGGTCTACTTCGCGTCGTGGATCGTGATGGCGCTCTTCCTCGCCCAGCGCGCGGTCGAGGCCCTGAGGTTCGAGCGGACGTGAGGAAGCTCGCCTTCCTGCCCGGCGCGCTGATGGTGGCGGCCGGCGTGGTGTCGGCCGCGCTCGCGCTGCGCTGGACCACGCCCGCAGCGGTGTTGGCGGCGGGCGGCGCCGCCGCCCTCGCCGTCGGCGTGGCCGCGTCGTGGCGCGACGTGCGCGAGTGGCTCGGCGACCCGCGCGGCGTGTTCGCGCTGAACGCGGCGCTGTCCACGCTGCTGCTGGCCGCGGTGCTCGTCCTCGTCAACGTGATCGTGGCAAGGCGCGCGCCGGCCTTCGACTGGACCGAGGCCGGACGCCATACGCTGGCGGCGGAGACGGTCCGCATCCTCGAGGACCTCGGCGAGGACGTCGTCTTCACGCAGTGGGGCCGCACGCGAGACCCCGGCGCTGGGCGGCTCCTCGAGTCGTTTGCGTCGAGAAGCCCGCGGCTGGCCGTCCGGTTCGCCGATCTCGACGCGTCGCCGCAGGCCGCGCGGGAGCACGGCGTCACCAGGGCCGGGACGGTCGTCGTGTCGTCGCCGCGGCGCTCCAGGAAGGTCGAGCGCGTGACCGAGCCGGCGCTGGCGACGGCCATCCTGCAGGTGACCAGCCCGGCCGAGCCGGCCGTGTGCTTCGCGAGCGGAGACGGTGAGCACGGCCTGGAGGACACCGGGCCGCAGGGCCTGTCGACGCTGGCGTCGGTGCTCGCCGCATCGAACTTCGCGCCCAGGCGCGTCAGCCTGCTGGAAGGCGACGCTGCGCAGGGGTGTGCGGCCCTCGTGGTCCCGGGCGTGCCGCGAGCATTCCCGGCCGGCGCGCTCGAGCGGGTGAGCGCGCATCTGGCAAGGGGAGGGCGCGTGCTCCTGGCGCTGGATCCGCCCGTTGATCCCGGCGTGGCCGGGTTCCTGCAGCGGCTCGGGATCGTCGCCGGACAGGGCGTCATCATCGAGACGAGCGGAGCCGGGCGCGCGGTCGGCGCCGGGCCGGAGAACCCGGTGTCGTTCGCCTATCACGACCATCCCGTCACGCGCGGCCTCGACCAGCGGGCGATCTTCGGCCGCGCGGCGCCGCTGGCCGTGGCGCCGACGGAGATCGGGCGGCCCATTGCGCTCGTCTCGACGGCCGACAGCGCGTTCGAGCGCGCCGATCTCGAGAGCCAGTCCACCTTGTTCCAGGCCGGCCGCGACCGGCGAGGGCCGTTCGCGCTGGCCGTGGCGACGAGCATCGGCCGAGGCGCGCGCGACGCCGCGCTGCCCGAGCCGCGCCTGGTCGTGACCGGCGACTCGGACTTCCTGGCGAACGGGCTGATCGGCTGGTCGGCCAACCGCGAACTGGCGGTCCGGATCGTGTCGTGGCTCGCGGGCGTGGACGAGGCGCGAATCGTCAGCGTCGAGGAGCGCCAGAACCGGCGGGTCGCGCTGACCGAACGCCGCCGCGCCTGGATGTACATCGTCAACCTGGGCGTGCTGCCGCTCCTGCCGCTCGCGGCGCGGCTGCTGCACCTCCTCCGCACCCGCTCGCGCGCCTGAGTGGAGCCAGGGATCGTGCCAGGCCTCGATTTGCGGCTCCAGAAGCCCGGCCGCGTGCCGCAAGTCGGGGCGAGACCCCGACTGTGCAATGGCGCGCAGAAGCGCCCGCAGCCCTAACGTCCCAAAAGAGATACACCGAGAAACCCGACGAGAAGGCGAGCAGCCTCCGCGGAGATCCGTCTCCGCCGGCCGCCCGGGGTACGACATGACACGCAGTGCACACGCCCGTCCCGGCCGCAATCGGGGTCAGATCTACAAATATGCGGATCTGACCCCGGTGCTGCTGGTCGCGGCGGCCGTCCTGGCGGCGCCGGGCCTCGCTCCGGCGCAGAGCCCGTTTCCAACCGCCCCGGCCCCGACAGGCTCGTTTCCGCCGGCGTCGGCCCTGAATCCCCAGGGCCCCGGGCTGCCCCCGCTGGCGGTGAGCCAGATCGAGGAGGGCCGCCGGTCGGACGCGATGGCCCAGACGCTCTCGCTGAGCTTCGCCGAGCCGGTCCCGATCCGCGACCTCCTCCTGCTGCTCGTCCGCGACACGGACCTCAGCGTCGTCGTCGATCCGGACGCGCAGGGCACCTTCACCGGCGAACTCAAGAACGTCACGCTGCGGCAGGCCCTCGACACCATCCTCGAGCCGCACGGCCTGCACGCCGTCATCACCGACAACGTCGTGCGCGTCGGGCGCGAGCGGGCCGAGACGCGCCTCTTCAACATCAACTACGTCGCGACGCGCCGGTCGGGGACGCGCGGCTCGGGGCTCGCCGGCGGCCTGGCGGGCAACGCGGGCCTGGGCGCCTACGGCGGCGCCGGCGCCATCTACGCGGGCGGCGTCGGCGCGGCCGGCTACGGCGGCGGCTATTACGCGGGCACGGGCGGGATCGGCGGCAGCCAGGCCTCGGTGTCGGGGACGGACTCGGGCGACGTCTTCGAGGAAATCCAGGCGGGCGTCCAGACGCTCCTGTCGGACGCCGGCAAGATGAACCTCGACCGCAAGGCGGGCCTGCTGCAGGTCACCGACGTTCCCAGCCGGCTGGACAAGATCGCGGTCTACATCGAGGCCTACGAGAACCGAGCCCTCCGCCAGGTCCGCATCGTCGCGAAGATCCTCGAAGTGGAGCTGTCGGAAGGCTACTCGGCCGGCATCGACTGGTCGCTCGTGCTCAAGCGCGCGGACAAGGCGGCCACGCTGACGCAGAACCTCGCGCCCGCGAGCGGCTCGGGCGCCTTCACCCTCGGCCTGAACATCAAGGACTTCGCCGGGCTGCTGGACGCCTTCGCGAGCCAGGGCCGCGTGAACGTGATGGCGAGCCCGTGGGTGACGGCCATGAACAACGAGCCGGCCGTCATGCGCGTCGGCACGCAGGACGTGTTCTTCGTGACGACGTCGCAGGTGGACGCGTCGACGGGGCAGATCCTGCAGACCGTGGTGACGCCGCAGACGATCACCGAGGGCGTGGTGCTGAGCGTGACGCCGCAGATCGCGGCCGACGGCATCATCAACCTGAGCATCATGCCGAGCATCACCGAGCGCACGGGCACGGCCACCTCGCGCCTGGGCGACCAGGTGCCCGTCGTGAGCGTGCGCGAGACAGACACCCTCGTCCGCGTCCACCAGGGCGAGACGATCGTCATCGCGGGCCTGATGCAGGACCGGACAACGGTCGAAAAGAGCAAGGTGCCCGTCCTCGGCGACGTGCCCGTCGTCGGCGGCCTGTTCCGCCGCGACGAGCGGACGAAGCGGAAGACGGACCTGGTCATCCTGCTGACGCCGACGGTGATGACCCCCGGCGAGATGGCCGCGGCGGCGGCGGCGGACCAGCAGCGGCTGTACGAGGCGCAGCGCGCCCCGGTGCGCAAGTGACCGGCGGGACCGCCCGGCGGTCCACCCTGGAGACGGGCGATGTATGAGGACTACTTCGGGTTCACGGAGAAGCCGTTCAGCCTGACTCCGGACCCGAAATACCTGTACCGCAGCGAGTCGCACGCGAACGCCTTCGAGCTGCTGCAGTACGCCATCCGGCGGCGCGAGGGCTTCGTCGTCGTCACCGGGGACATCGGAACGGGGAAGACCACGCTGTGCCGCGCGCTGCTCGAGCAGATCGACCGCCGCACGTTCTCCGCGCTGGTGCTGAACCCGTTCCTGTCGGAAGAGGACCTGCTCAAGCTCATCCTGCAGGACTTCGGCGTGGTGTCGCGGGAAGAGATGAAGACGGGCCGCCTGCAGGGCGTGAGCAAGCAGGAGCTGATCGACACGCTCTACGACTTCCTGCTGGGCCTCTTGCCGATCCACGCCGGGGCGGTGCTCATCATCGACGAAGCGCAGAACCTGCCGCTCCAGGTGCTCGAGCAGCTGCGGATCCTGTCGAACCTCGAGACGGACAAGGAGAAGCTGCTGCAGATCATCATGGTGGGGCAGCTGAACCTGCAGCCGCTGCTGCGGTCGCCCGGGCTGCGGCAGCTGGACCAGCGCGTGTCGATCCGGTACGAGCTGAAGCCGCTGACGCGCGACGAGATGGTGGCCTACATCGCGCACCGCATCCAGGTGGCGGGCGGGTCGACCGCCGTCGCGTTCACGCCGAAGGCGCTGCAGCAGGTGCACCACTACAGCGGCGGCATCCCGCGCCTGGTCAACCTCGTCTGCGACCGCGCGCTGCTCGGCGCGTACTCGGCCCGCGCGAGCAAGGTGACGCACGATCTCATCGAGCGCGCCGCCGAGACGCTCGACCTGAGGCCGATCCGGCGAGCGCGGTTCGCGTGGCTGCGGCGCGGCGCCGCCGTCACGGATGCCGCCCGCTCGCACCCGTCGTCTCTGTCCTGCAGGTGAAGCGTGAGCCGCATGCTCGACGCGCTGCGCCACCACAAGCCAGCGCCTCCGGCCAGCCCAGACCAGCCGCCCGGCCGCGCGGCCGGGCCGGACGCCGTGCCGGCCTCGCTCGCGTTCCAGGCCGAGCGGGAGAGGCAGGAGGACCATTCGCTGGCGCGCAGGCGCCTGGGGCTCGTGATCGTGCTGGTCGCGGCGACCGCGGCGCTGGTCTGGCAGGCGGCGGCGATGAGCGGCCTGATCACGTCCGGGCCGTTCACGTCCTTTCGCAAGGCCCCGGCGGCCGCGACACGGGCTGCGCCGCCACCGCTGCCGGCGCGGCCGGCCGCCGGGCCGCCGCAGAGAGCCGAGCCGGCCGCCGTGCCGGAGGCGCCGCCGGTGTCGGCCGAGCCCCCGGCCAGGCCGGTTGAAGAGAGATCGAGCCCGCCCGCCGGAGGCGCCGCGAAGCCCCCGGGCGGGAAGGCGGGAGCGCGGGCGCCGCGCGTCGAGGGCGCCGCGCCGGCCGCGTTCCCGCCGCCGGCGCCCGGCGCGGGCCCGGGCGCGCCCGCCATCTCGCGGGCCCCGGCGGCCGAGACGGAGCACTTCAAGCGGGCGCTCTACTACCAGCGCGTCGGCGACTTCGAGAACGCCCTCATTCACTACCGCGCCGTCCTCGCGGCCGACGAGCTGAATGCCGAGGCCCACAACAACCTCGGCGTGCTCTACCAGAGCAAGGGGCTGCTCGAGGAGGCCATCGGCGAGTTCCAGCGCGCGACTTTCATCGACCCGCGCTACGAGAAGGCCCAGAACAACCTCGGCGTCGCCCTCATGCGCTCCGGCAGGACCGACGCGGCCGTCGTGCAGTTCCGGTCGGTGGTCGCGCGCGACCCGAAGAACGTCGAGGCGCTGACGAACCTCTCGCTCGCGCTGAAGGCCGCGGGCCGCGTCGAGGAAGCCCGCGAATCGCTCCAGCGCGTGCTCGCCCTCAACGGCCGCTACGCGCAGGCCCACTACAACCTGGCCCTGATCTACGAAGAGCGCGGCGAGCTGCAGCGCGCCATCGACCACTACGAGCAGTTCCTCGCCAACGCCGGGCCGGAGAGCGCGGGGCTGTCGGTGGACGTCCGGGCGCGCGTCGAGGCGCTCCGGACGGGGCTCAGGTAGGCGGCTCCCTCGCTCGCCCTCCCGGCCCCGCCGCCGCCGCCCGGGCCGCCGGCCGCCCCTCGCCCGTTGTAGCGCGCTTCCCGCACACTCATCGCGAAGTGCAGGTCCGCGCAGCCGCGCGCAGCCCCGGCGCGGCGCGCCAGTTCGCCGGAAGTCGTTGGGCGGACGCGACGTCGCGCCATCCTGCGCCGGGGGCGCCGCGCGGCCGGGCCGGGGCACGTGCCTTGCTCGAGCGTCCTTCGTCGCACCTCCGTACCGGAGCGTACCCGCACGGGAACGACACGGCGGGTGGCCCGGGAACGGGCGGCAGGCCCCGCCGGCCGAGGTGCGGGACGAGGATCACATGCGACACGGGACTTCGAACGCACGCGGCCTGTCACTGGTGGAAGTGACCATCATGCTGCTCGTCCTGATGCTCCTGACCGGCGTGCTGGCGCCGTCGATCATGGACTACGTGCGAGACGCGCAGTGGGTGAAGGTGAAGGAGGACTGCGAGGCCATCGGCGTCAGCGTGGCGCGCCTCGCGCGCGACGTCGGCCCGTGCCTCAAGTTCGACGGCACGGCGCCGTGCACGAAGGCGAACCGCGTCGACATCCTCTACAGCGACGGCCCGGACGTGACGAGCGCGGACCTGGCCGGCGACGCGGTCTGGGACTTCCACGGCGGCGGCGCCACGGCCACCGACCTCAACTGGGACCGCGACGACAGCCGCGGCGACTCGATGGAGCACCAGTTCGTGGACAACGGCACGGGCCCGATGTACCCGACGCCGAGCGACCTGGGGAGCTACGGCACGTCCGGCCCGGCCTTCGGCCTCGGCTGGCGCGGCGCCTACCTCTCGCCGCCTATCGGGCCCGACCCGTGGGGCCACCGCTACCTGGTCAACTCCGTCTTCCTCGCGGTGGCCGCCGATGCGGCAGGCGCAGGCACCTCGAGCCTGAGGGTGCCCTACGTCCCGCCCGCGAGCGGGTGGTCCCACGACACCTTCTGCATCTCCGCCGGCCCGAACGGGCGCTACGAAACCGCCTTCGCGGGCAACGCCTTCGGCGGCGTCTACCGCCGCGGCGACGACTTCATCTACGTGATTTCCGGCGACACGCGCTGAGCGCCGCCAGGCTCGGAGCTCGAGGGAGGCGCGCGTGGCGGGCAGAGTGACACGGCGAGGGGCCGGCCCCGACAAGGGCCTGTCCCTCGTCGAAGTCACCATCATGCTCCTCGTCCTCATGCTGCTCACGGGGGTGCTCGCGCCGTCCATCCTGGACTTCGTCCGCGACGCCCAGTGGGTCAAGGCGAAGGAGGACTGCGAGGCCATCGGCCTGTCGGTCGTGCGGCTCGCGCGAGACGTCGGCCCGTGCCTGAAGTTCGACGGCTCGGGCGCCTGCACCAGGGCCAACCGCGTGGATCTGCTCTACAGCGCCGGGCCGGATGTCACCCCGGCGGACGTGGCGGGCGACGCGGCGGCGCCGTTTGCCGGAAGCGGGAACACCGCCGCGGAACTGAACTGGCACGCCGACGACAGCCGCGGCGACTCGATGGAGCGCCAGTTCGTGCACAACGGCGGAGGCCCCGCCTACCCGACGCCCGAGGCGTGGGGATCGCTCTCGGCGCTGCAGCCCGGCACGGGCTGGCGCGGCGCGTATCTGTCGCCGCCCATCGGCCCCGACCCCTGGGGGCACCGCTACCTGGTCAACTCGGTGTTCCTCTCCGTCGCGCGCGACGCGCAGCCGGGGACGGGCCCGGGCCAGCGAAGCGGCGGCTGGCCGAACGACGTCTTCTGCATCTCGGCCGGGCCGAACGGCCTGTTCGAGACCTCGTTCGGCGGCAACGCCTCGCACGGCACGCTGCGCCGCGGCGACGACATCGTCTTCCTCATCTCAGGCGATACGCGCTGAGGCCCGCCCTCTCGCCGCGACGCCCCATCGTCCGTCCTCGCCGCGGCGCGTTGCAGCCCCGCCGCGTGCGGCGCGGCTGGCCGCCGAACCCTCCGGCGCCCCAGCGGCCCTGCGCAGATCCTCCCGAGAAGGTCGAGTGTCAGGAAGTGAGACAACACGGCACGGTCGAAGGCGGCGCGGCGCGCGGCAAGGTGGACGTAAGTTCAATGCCAGAAATGCTTTGGGCTGCGTTCGCGCCGCCGTTTCCCTGGTGCCGCCGGCGGTTCGGGCCCGCGCGCGCTCGCCCTCTGCCTTCACGCCCGGTGGCCCGCACGGCGCCGGCGCGGGCGACACGGGGAGAGATCGACGGATTTCCGAAGAAATCCTTCGATATTGCCCGTTCCTCCAGTGGGCACGCTCGTTGCTCACCAGGGGGACAGCCGACGCTGCAGGTGTCGGAAGGAGCGCGGATGATGAGCAGGACCATCAAGGCGGCGGCGTTGGCCGGCACGTTGTCGCTGATTGTTTTCGGCGCGGTGCCCGCGCAGGCTGACCCGGTCTACCTGAAGGGCTACGGGCTCGGCGTGGCCGGCCTGGAAGTCATGGCCCCTCACTACTTCAGAACGTTCGCCGGGCAGCTCCTGCTCGACATGGGCTCACCCGACGCGGCCGACGACTTCATCGCGTACTGCATCGACCCGACGCGGACGCGGACGACGATCCAGGACATGAGCGAACGCGCTCTCAGCGAGTTGCCGGACCTGGGCAATCCCGCCGCCGGCGTCCAGCCCAACGCGGGCGGCCGCATCGCGTGGCTGATCAACACCTACGCCGGCGACGCGTGGCTGCGCGCAAACGCCGACAGCGCCGACCAGAACGCCCGCGCCGCCGCCCTGCAGCTCGCCATCTGGGAGGTGCTCTTCGAGCCGTTCGGCAGCTACAGCCTCACCAGCGGAAGCCTGAAACTGCTGTGGGCCGCGGAGAACCACCCGCTGATTCTGAGCTACTCGAACCTGTACTTCTCGAGTCTCGGCGCGAACACCGCCGAGGCCCTCTGGTACGACATCAGGGATCCGCAAAACGGATACGGCCAGGACTACGCCGGGCCGCTGCCCGTTCCTGAGTCCGGCAGCTTCATGCTCGTCGCGGCCGGCCTGCTGGGCGCCCTGCGCGCCGCCACGCGGCGGGGGCGGCCGTAGCGGCGCCGCGGCGCCGCCGAGGCAGCCGCGCTGCCGCCCGAGCGGGCCCCGGGGACGCTCCCCGAAGCCCTGACGGACGGGAGCGGGGCGACGTTATTTGTAGGAAGGGCGGTCAGGTCCCTACACGAAGTGATGGCCCCGTGCGGCCGTGCCGGGCTTCACGGCCGCAACTCGCGTCACGACAAGCAGTTGAATGAAGCACGCGCACCGAGACGAGAGCGGTCCGGCCCGATGGGTCGCCCCGGGCGCGCCTGGTTCGAGCTACGCGAATGGTAGGAATTGCGTGCGGGAGGCGCGCTTTCCTGTGGAGTTCCCAGCCGGCGAGTGTCATAAATAAGCGCAATTCCCGGGTCTAGGGCCGCACAGCCCCGGTGGCGGCCGAAGGCACGGCGGTTGCTGCGGAAGCGCTCGGGAGGCGGCGTCCCCTCCGCATGGAGGGTTTTCCGGAGGCCACGGGCGTGCGAAAACTGAGGTCGCGTGCGGGGCTCTCGCTCGTCGAGGTCACGATCATCCTCCTCGTGCTGATGCTGCTCACCGGCGTCCTGGCCCCGTCCATCGTGGACTACGTCCGGGACGCGCAGTGGGTGAAGGTCAAGGAGGACTGCGAGGCGATCGGCGTGTCGGTCGTCCGCATGATGCGCGACGTGCCGCCCTGCTTCCGGCTGGTGGGCACCGACGGCTGCACGGTGGACAACCGGGTGGACCTGCTGTGGAGCGACGGGGCGACGGCGGGCCTGCTGGCGCCGCTCTCTCCCGCCGCCACGAACTACACGCTGGCCGGGGCGAACGTGAACGGCCCGCTGAACTGGGACGCGGCCATCACGGCCCAGGACGGCAGCATGGAGCAGCACCTGGTGCGCAACGACCTCGTCGTGCCGTACCCGGGTCCCAGCGTGCTGTACCCGAACGGCATCCCCGTCGGCCCGCAGCACGGCATCGGCTGGCGCGGCCCGTACTTGTCGGGGCCGATCGGCCCCGACCCCTGGGGCAACGCCTACATGGTCAACTCCGTCTTCCTGACGGCGGCCACCGATGCGTTCGCGCCGGGCGAGGGCCACGCGGGCGCGGCGTGGAACCGCGACGTGTTCTGCATCTCCTCGGGCCCCAACAAGCTGTTCGAGACATACTTCGGCGGGTGCCCGTCCACGACGCGGTTCGGCACCTGCCGCGAGGGCGACGACTGGATTTTCGTCATCCAGGGAGGCACCAGGTAGGAGTCATGCCCGCGACGGCACGGCGGCGGGGCGCAGTGGGCTTCACGCTCATCGAGGTCGCGGTGGTGCTCGCCGTGATCGTGACGCTCGCGCTCGTGCTGACGCCGTCCATCGCGAACTCCATCACCGACGCGCGCATGGCCCGCGCGCGCAACGACTGCCACACCATCGCAAACGGCATCTACCAGTTCTTCCGCGACACGGGCTACTTCCCGGCGTGGAGGGCCGCGCCGTCGGCCGCGCCCGGCCAGGCTCCCGGCGGAGCGAACCGGCTGGACGTCCTCGTCAGCCAGGGCAGCATGCCGTTCGAGGACGCGCCGAGCGCCTGGACCACCGGCCGAAGCGGCAGCCTGACGGACCAGCTGGTCACGAACGCGCCCGGCTACCCCATGCGGACGCCGATGACGCCGTTTGGCTGGAACGGCCCGTACTTCTCCTCCGAGCTCGCGGCCGATCCCTGGGGCCGCCGCTACATCGTCAACATCGGGGCGATTGACCTCTCGCCTGGCGCCGTGACGGCCGCCGGGCAGCCCAAGTCGGCCGTCTGGGTCCTGTCGGCCGGGCCGAACGGCATCATCGAAACGCCGTTCGCCGCCTCCATCCTGGCCTCCGCCCGTCCGGGCGGCGACGACATCGGCACCCGCATCCAGTAGTCCGGGGTCAGATCCAGGAAAGTGGTGCCCAAGCGGCAGGGGTGACATCCCACGCCACAGCGGGCTGACATCCGCAGGCAATCGGCCCCAGAGCGGCAGGAATTCCGGGCGGAACGTGCGTTTCCCGGGCCTGACCCCATAGAGGGCGGCCCCGTTTCGGCCGAAAAACCAATTGACGTATGGCGAACCGTACAGGGATAGAACTGCTTCCGCACGCCTGCCGGGTCGTCACGATCAGGACGAAGCCGAAGAAGCCGCCGCGGGTCGTGGCGTTTCACGAGGTGATGTACTCGCCTGCCGGCGCGGCCGGCCTGGCGGCGGAGCTGCGCTCGGCCGTGAAGGGCATCGAGCGGAAGGCTGCCGTCGCCGTCTGGGGCCTCAATGCGGCCCACCAGGCGCTGCGCCTGCCGCCCGCGGACGCTCGCGATCTTGAGGTCGTCGCCCGGCGCGAGGCGGGCGCGAAGGCGCCGACGGGGTTCGCCGCGCCAGCCGGGCCGCTCGCCGACGCGGTCGTCATCGGCGAGATCGACGAGCAGGGCCGGCGCGAGGTCGGCTACGCGGCGGCCGGAGCCGAGGAGCTTCGCTCGCGCCTGCAGCCGCTTGTCGACGCCGGCTTCGAGATCGAGTCCGCCGTGACGCCGGCGCTTGCCCACGCCTCCCTGGTCCGCCAGCGCGCCGCGCTGCCTCCGGGGGCGGCGGCGGCCGTGCTCTCGGTGAACGCGACAGCGACGGCCCTCAGCGTGGTCCGCGGCCGCGTCGTGCTGCTTGCGCGGGAGCTGCCCTGGGGCGGCGAGAATGCCGACGCCGATTCCCGGGGCGCTGCGCCCGCGGCGGCCGCTCTCGCCCTCCGCCTCGCGTCGGAGCTCCGCCGATCGTTCGTCTACGTGAAGCAGCACGCCGGAATCGAGGTCAGCCGCGTCTTCGTGTGCGGCGACGTGACCGACGCGCGCGCGCTCACCGGGCCGCTCGTGCAGGAGCTCGGGATCGACGTCGAGACGCTCGACGTGGCGGACCAGCTCGACGATTCCTCGCTGCCCGAGCCGTCGGATCGCTTCCGCTCGCGCCTGGCCGCGTGGCAAACCGCCCTGGCGCTCGCCGCTGAGCCCGCGCCCGCCGCGCGCCTGCTGTCGTCGGACCGGAGGCCCGGGTTTCCGGCGGCCAGGACCGCCCGCCGTGCCGCCGGCGCGTGTGTGGCCGGCCTGCTCCTCGTAGCGGCGGGATGGGGAGCGTTGAGCGGCCTCACCCGCGGCGTGAACGCTGAAGTCGAGCGCCTCCGGCGCGCCGCGGCCGCGCTCGAACCGGAGATGCAGCGGCAGGACGAGGCGCGGCGCCAGGCCCTTGCGGCATCGGCCCGCTCGGCGGCGCTCGAGGCCTTTGCGTCGCAGGGCCCGCGCTTCGCGCAGGTGCTGGCTGCCTTCAGCCAGGCCGCTCCCGCGCCGCTGGCGCTCACCTCGCTCGCGGCCGACCCGCGTCCCGGCGCGTGGGAGATAACGGCGGAGGGGCAAGTCGAAGGCCCGGACGCCGCCTCGGCGCAGGCGGTCTTCAACGCGTTCCTCAAGGCCCTGGGCGAGTCGCCGCTGCTCGGGCAGCCGGCCGAGCCGCCGTCGCTGCGCGTCCGGACGCCGGACGCGATCCCCGAACCGCCGCCCGGGACGGCGCCAGATCCGCTTCCCGGATCCGCCGAGGCGGAGGCCCGGGAAGTCGAGGCGCCGCGCGCCGCGCCGAGCGGGCCGGCCTACATTGAGGTGGCGCGCGACGGCCGGCTCTACCGCGTTCCGCTGCGCCGCCAGGCCGGCAGCCTCGAGCTCGAGCGCCGCGCCGAGGAGATGCGGGATCGGCAGCGCCAGGCGCCGGCAGCCGCGGCGGCTTCGCGCGGCGGCGGCTCAGGCGGCCCGGCGCCCGCGCGCCATCCGGCCACCGTGATCGACTTCACGCTGCGCTACGAGGTGGCGAAGTGACGCGCCCGCCCATCGGCCGCGCCGGCGAGGCCCTCGAGCGCCTGCTGCCGTTCCTCGTCATTGTCGCGGTGGCGGCCGCCGGGTTCATGTGGGCGGTCCGGCCCCGTCTCGACGCCTATCTTGCGGCGCGCGCCGATGCCGCGGCGCTCGGCGAGCGCGTGCGCACGCTGCAGGCCTCGATCGATCGCTCGCGCGGCCTGGCCGCGGCCGACCCGCAGGCGGCGCTCGCCGAATTCGAGGCGCGCGCGTCCGCCGACGACAGGGTCGCCGACGTCGCCGCGCTCCTCGCGCGAGCCGCGCTCGACAGCGCGCCGGCCGGCCAGATCGGCGGGCTCACCATCGAAACCGGCGACCGCGTGCCCCGGGCGGCCGCCGCGGCGGCCGCCACCGTGCGGCTTGCGGGCGGCCAGGGCCGGGGATTGCCCGACGACGGCCCTGACGCGCGCTTCGGCCTGTTTCCGTACGCCGTCAGCTGGACGCCCGTGCGGGTGAGGTTCGACTCGACCTTCGGCGCCATCGGCGCGTTCCTGTCGACGCTCCGCGACATGCCGACCATTGTCGAGATCAGGTCCGTCCGGCTGACGCGGGGCTTGCCGCTCATGACCGCCGAAATCGTCGTCCGCGTCTACCGGCGCGGCGCGCCGGAGCAGGAGGGGTAGGCCGCCATGACGGTCCGCAAGGCTCACCTCCGCCTCGCGCTTGCCGCCCTGGCCGCGGCGGTCCTGTACAATGTGTGGCACTTCGCGCTTCGCGGCCGCGCGCCGTCCGGGGCCGCCGCTGCCCGCGAAGCCGCGGAGGCGCCGCTCATCGTGACGCCGTCGGTGGCCGCCGGCCCGGGCGCTGCCGCCCCGCCCGACCCGCTGACGATGCCCGCGCCGCCGCGCGTCGACCCCGCGGCGCGCGTCTCGTTCGCGCGCGACCCGTTCCTCTTCGGCGACGAGTCGCGCCTCGTCGTTGCCGCGGAGGCCCCGCGGGCGCCGGCGGCGCTGCCGTCGGTGCGCTCGGTGCTCTTCTCTGCCGGCCGGCGCCTCGCGATGGTCGACGGCAGGATCGTCGGCGTCGGCGAGGCGGCCGGCGGCTACACCGTCGCCGACATCGAGCGGGACGCCGTGGTCTTCGAGGCGGCGGACGGGTCCCGCGTCCGGGTTCCGCTGCACGGCCCGGTGGAGCGGGCACCGCTGCGGTGATGCAGGCCGGGCCGCGCCCGGGAGGCGGCCCATTGCGGGTGGCTGGACGCCTATGTTCCACGTGCTCGTGATCGACGACGACGAACAGATGCAGTTCTTCCTGAACGAGGCGCTGCGGCGGCAGGGCTACGCCGTCACGCTGCGCCGGACGGCCGAGGAAGGCCTGCAGGTGCTCAAGTCGGACGCGGCGGACCTGGTGCTGCTCGACATCCGGCTGCCGGGCATGAGCGGGCTCGACGCCGTCGCCGAGATCCTGAAGATCGATCCGCGGGCGCCCATCATCATGATGACCGCCCACGGCACGCGCGACACCGCCATCGACGCCATCCGGCGCGGCGCCTACGACTACTTCACCAAGCCCTTCCGCCTCGAGGAGATGGAGATCGTCATCCGCCGCGCCCTCGACAAGCGGAAGCTCTACTTCGAGATCGAGCGGCTGCGCGAGGAGCTGGCCAGCGCGCCGGGCCACGACTGGGCCCGCACGAAGAGCGCGGCGATGAGCGAGGTGACGCACCTCATCGAGCGCGCCGCGCCCACCGATTCGACGGTGCTCATCATGGGCGAGAGCGGCGTGGGCAAGGAGCTGGTGGCCGAGTGGATCCACGAGCGCTCCGCGCGGAAGCACCGGCCGTTCGTGCGCCTGAACTGCGCGGCCATCCCCGAGACGCTGCTCGAGTCGGAGCTGTTCGGCTACGAGCGCGGCGCCTTCACCGGGGCCCAGCAGCGCAAGCCCGGCAAGTTCGAGCTGGCCGACGGGGGCACGCTCCTGCTCGACGAGATCGGCGACATGACGCTCTCGACGCAGGCCAAGATCCTGCGCGTGCTGCAGAGCCGCGAGGTCGAGCGCGTCGGCGGCACGACGACGGTGCGGGTGGACGTGCGGATCGTCGCGAGCACGAACAAGGACCTGCTGCGCAGCGTGCGCGACGGCAGCTTCCGCGACGACCTCTACTTCCGCCTCAACGTCATCACGCTCCACGTGCCGTCGCTGCGCGAGCGGCGCGAGGAGATCCCGGGCCTGGTCGATCACTTCCTCGCCGAGGCCAACAAGCGCCTCGGCCGGTCCATCAAGCGCCTGTCGTCGGACGCGATGGCGGCCCTGATGGCCTACGACTGGCCGGGCAACATCCGCGAGCTGAAGAACGCCATCGAGCGCGCGGCCGTCGTCACCGACGGCGAGATCGTGACGCTCTCGAGCCTGCCGCCGCCCATCCGGCCGGCCGGCGTCGGGCTGGTGGCGGGCGTGGCCAGCCAGCAGTGGGACGGGCCGGGCGTGCTGTCGCTCGACGAGAAGATGACGCAGCTCGAGCGCGCGTTTGTCATCGAGGCGCTCTCGCGCGCCGGCGGCGTGCAGGCGCAGGGCGCGCGGATGCTGGGCATCACCGAGCGCAGCATGTGGCACCTCGTCAAGAAGCACCGCATCGAGGTGGACAAAATCAAGGAGCGGGCCCAGGCGTCCGGGGCCTGACGCGCGCCGATGATCGGAGACGTGCTCGTCGCCGCCCGCGCCATCACGCAGGAGCAGCTGGAGCGCGCGCGCGAGATCCAGCGCTCCACGGGCGGCCCCGTCGGCGACGCGCTCGTCGCGATTGGCGCCGTGACGGAGGCGGCCCTTGCCGAGGCGCTGGCCCGCGAGGCGCGCGTCGGCTTCGCCTCCCTCGACGGCGCGGAGCCCGACGCCGACTCGGCCGCCCGCCTCCCCGAACGCCTGGCCCGGGGCGCCGTGCTCGTGCCGATCGCGCGGCGCGGCGCGGCGCGCGCGCGCGTGGCCCAGGCCGACCCCTTCGACGTGGTCGCGACCGACGAGGCCCAGCGCGCCCTCGGCGCGCCGGTGGAGGTCGTCTGCGCCCCCCGATCCGCGATCCTGCGCCTCATCGACGCCGCGTACGGGCCCCGCGCGGGCTCCCGCCTGCGCGCGCTCGCCGACGAGGCGGCCGCGTCGCTCGGCGCCGCCGCCGACGCCGAGCCGCTCGAGGCGTCGCCCGTCGTGCGCCTCGCCGACGCGCTCCTGGACGACGCCGTCGCCTCGGGCGCCACGGACCTCCACCTGGAGCCGGACGAGTCGGCCGTGCGCGTCCGCCACCGCGTCGACGGCGTCCTCCGCGAGGCCGACGCCCTGCCGCGCGGCCTGCAGGCGCCCGTCGTGTCGCGGCTGAAGGTGATGGCCGGGCTCGACATCGCCGAGCAGCGGCTCCCGCAGGAAGGGCGCGTCACCAGGACCGTGGACGGCCGCCAGATGGACTTCCGCGTGTCGTGCTTCCCGACGGTGTTCGGCGAGAAGGCGGCGATCCGCATCCTCGAGCAGGAGAAGCTCGTTCGCGGCCTGCCCGACCTCGGGATGAACCGCCGCGCCCTCGGGCTCTTCCAGGACCTGCTCGGCCGCTCGCGCGGCATCGTCCTGGTCACGGGCCCGACCGGCGCGGGCAAGACGACCACGCTCTACTCGGCGCTGAACGCGCTGGGCGGCCGCGCGCGCAACATCATGACCGTCGAGGACCCGGTCGAGTTCGAGTTTCCCGCCATCCGCCAGACCCAGGTGCGGCCGCGCGCGGGCCTCACCTTCGCGGCGGCCATCCGATCGATGCTCCGCCAGGACCCCGACGTCATCATGGTCGGCGAGATCCGCGACCCCGAGACCGCCGAGCTGGCCGTCCGCGCGGCGCTCTCCGGCGTCCTCGTGTTCTCCACGCTGCACACGCAGGACGCGGCGGGCGCGGTGCCGAGGCTGATGGACATGGGCGTCGAGCCGTACCTGCTCGCCTCCACCATGGCGGGCGTCGTGGCGCAGCGGCTCGTGCGCCTCGTCTGCCAGCGGTGCAAGGCGCCGGCGTCGTACCCGGCTGCCTCGCTCGCCCGCGCCGGGCTGTCGCACGCCGACGGCGTGGCGTTCGTCAAGGGCGCCGGCTGCGAGGACTGCGGCGGCTCGGGCTACCGCGGCAGGACGGGGGTCTTCGAGATCCTCATGATCGACGCGGCGATGCGCGAGCTCATCTCCGCCCGGGCCGACTCGCGCCGCATCCGCGACGCGGCCGCGCGCGCCGGGTTCAAGCCGATCGGCGACGACGCCCTGTCGAAGGCCGTCCTCGGGCAGACCACGCTCGAGGAGGTGATCCGCGTGTCCTCGGAGTGAGCCGGCGCGCCATGCCTGAGTTCTCGTACGTCGCGATCGGGCCGGACGGCAGGCGCGTGTCGGGCCGCGCCGCGGCCGCCAGCGAGGAGGCGCTCGCCGACGCCCTGCGCACGCGGGGCCAGTACCTCGTCGAGGCCGGGCCGGCCGGCGCCGCCGGGGCCGGCGCGCGCCTGGCCTCGATCCGCGTCCTCGACCGCGTCACCCGCCGCGACGTGATCGTCTTCACGGGCCAGCTCGCCGCCGTCGTCGCCGCGGGCGTGAACCTGGTCGACGGTCTGCGCGACATCGAGGCGCAGGCCGTCAAGGCGCCGCTCAAGGCCGTGATCGCCGGCGTGCGGCGCGGCGTCGAGCGCGGCCAGAGCCTGTCGGCGGCGATGGCGCTTCATCCCGCGGCGTTCAACGAGCTTTACGTCAGCATCGTCCGCGCGGGGGAGGCCAGCGGGCGCGTGGATCGCGCCCTCGACGACCTGGTGCAGCAGCTGGAGTGGCAGGAGGCGCTGGCCGGCAAGGTGCGCGAGGCCTCTACCTACCCCCTCATCGTCGTCGGCCTGCTGGCGGTGCTGCTGACCGTGCTCGTCGGCTTCACGATCCCGCGCTTTGCGCGCGTGTACCAGAACGTGAACGCGAACCTCGCGCTGCCAGCGCCGACGCGCGCCGTCCAGGCCGTCGCCGCCGCCGCCGCGTCGAACGCCCTCGTCATCGCGCTCGCGCTCGTCGCCGCGTACGTCCTCTACCGGCTGCGCGTGCAGGCGCCGGGAGGCCGGGCGTGGCGCGACCGGTGGCTGCTGCGCCTGCCCCTGGCGGGCGACGTCGCGCGCAAGGTGGCGCTCTCGCGCTTCGCCCACGCGTTCGGCAGCCTGCACCAGTCGGGCGTCGAGGTGGCGCCGTCGCTGTCGCTCGTCGAGCGCGTCATCGGCAACGCCTACATCGCCGGGCGCTTCCGCGCCGCCGTGTCGCGCGTGCTGGCCGGCGAGCCGCTCTCGCGAGCCCTGGCGGCCGTCGGCGAGTTCTCGCCCCTCGTCATCCAGATGGTGGCGCTCGGGGAGAAGACCGGGGAGATGGAGAAGTCGCTGCGGCAGGTGCGGCAGTACTACGACCGGGAGGTGGACCGGTCCGTGAACCGCGCCATCACGCTGTTCGGGCCTGCGGCGCTCGGGGCCCTCGCGCTCGTCTTCGTCCTGATTGCCGTCGCCTTCTACCTGCCGATGTTCAACCTCGCGAGGGCGCTGACCCGATGATCCCGAAGCGCGCGCGCGATTGCGGATTCACGCTGATCGAGGCGGCCGTCATCCTGGCGGTCCTGGCCGTCCTCGCCGCCGCCATCACGCCGATGATCCTGCAGCAAATCGTCGAGGCGAAGACGGAGGCCACCCGGCGGGAGGCCAGGCTGCTGCACGAGGCCATGCTCGGGCGGCCGGACGTCCCGGATAGCTTCGGCTTCTTCGGCGACATGGGGCGGCTGCCGGCGTCGTTCGAGGAGCTGGTCAGGCCGGGCCCCGGCACGGCGCTGTTCGGCACGGCGACGTTCCGGAACGTCGGAATGGGCTGGAAGGGGCCGTACATCAACGCCGGGGACGCCGCCGGCGATTACCTCACCGACGCCTTCGGGCGCCCCTACCGGGGTGCGTCTGCCGGGCAGGTGCGCAGCGCCGGGCCGGACGGCGTGTTCGACACCGCCGACGACATCGTGTATCCGCCTGCGCGGCCCAACCCGACCGGGCGGCTGATGGTGACCGTCAAGCGCATGTCGTCGGAGGACGCGAGCTACACCCTCGACCCGGCCGGCTACGCCGTCCGCCTCTACTATTCGAACGGCGGCGTGCAGGCCAGTCTGGACGACGCCGTCCCGCCGTTCGTGTTCGAGAACGTGCCGCAGGGCGTCCACGCCATTGCCGTGCTGCGCATGAAGAGCGACCCGCCGCAGATCGTCGCGCAGGACACGATTCTGGTGTTCGGAGGAGGCTCCACCCGCCTCGTCGAGTTGATTTTCCGCCCGTAAGGAGAATCTGGGGTCAGATCCAGGATTGCGGGGTCAGATCAACCCCGCAATCCTGGATCTGACCCCGCAATCCTGGATCTGACCCCGCAATGCTGGATCTGACCCCAGGACTCCGCGTGGTACTCTTTCGGAGGGGCAGGAACCGCGCGGGTGCGTTTCCCGTCTGTGATCGATCATAGAGGCCGACGGCCCGGGACCCCTCCCGGCCCGCGGGGTGGACGACGGCTTATGGCGCTGATTGAAACGACCGACCTGTGGAAGACCTACGTGGTGGGGACCGAGGAAATCCACGCGCTACGCGGCGTCGACGTGACCATCGAGCGCGGCGAGTACGTGGCGATCATGGGTCCGTCGGGCTCGGGGAAGTCCACCCTCATGAACCTGATCGGCTGTCTCGACACGCCCAGCAAGGGCAGCTACCTGCTCAACGGCAAGCAGGTGGGCCAGATGGACGACGACGAGCTGGCGCGCATCCGGAACGAGGAGATCGGCTTCGTGTTCCAGACGTTCAACCTGCTGCCGCGGGCCACGGCGCTCCACAACGTGGAACTGCCCCTCGTGTACGCCGGGGTGCCCGCGAAGACCCGCCTCGATCGGGCGAAGACCGCCCTGGAGAAAGTCGAGCTGGCGGACCGGATGACGCACCGGCCGAACCAGCTCTCGGGAGGCCAGCGCCAGCGCGTCGCCATCGCGCGGGCGCTCGTGAACAACCCCTCCATCCTGCTGGCCGACGAGCCGACCGGCAACCTCGACTCGAAGACGGGCGTCGAGATCATGACGCTGTTCGACCGGCTGCACGCGGCAAACAACACCATCATCCTCGTCACGCACGAGGCGGACATCGCCCGCCACGCGAAGCGGATCATCCACATCCGCGACGGCAAGGTGGAAATCGACGAGCGCCGTTAGGGGGTCAGATCTCGAACTCCGCAGCCCGTCGATCTGGAGGGCTGCGGAATTCGAGATCTGACCCCGCGGGTTCACCAGTCGAGATCTGTCCCCACAGGCGGTCGACGTCGGCGGCGGGGCCGGCGCCGACGGTGCGGCCGCGGTGCATCACGACGACGCGGTTGCAAAGGTGGCGCACTAGGCGCAGGTCGTGCGTGATGAACAGCAGCGTCAGCCCGAGCTGCTGCTGCAGGTCCATGAACAAGTTGACGATCTGCGCCTGGATGGACAGGTCCAGCGACGACACCGGCTCGTCGGCCACGAGGAAGCTCGGCGCGAGGGCCAGGGCGCGCGCGAGGCCGAGGCGCTGGCGCTCGCCGCCGCTGAACTCGTGCGGGTAGCGGTCGGCGCGGTTCGCATCCAGGCCGACCAGCTCGAGCATCTCGCGCACCCGCCCACGCCGTTCGGCCGGGGTCCCGAGGCCGTGGATCACGAGGCCTTCCTCGACGATCGCGCCCGCACGCATCCGCGGGTCGAGCGACGATTCAGGGTCCTGAAAGACCATTTGCATCTGACGCCGGGCCTGGCGCAGCCGCGCCGGCGGCATCGCGAAGACGTCCTCGCCGCGGAACGCGAACGAACCGGCCGACGGCTCGACGAGCCGCAGCAGACACCGGCCGGCCGTCGTCTTGCCGCTGCCCGATTCGCCGACCAGGCCGACGATCTCGCCCTCCTCGATGGACAAGTCGAAGCCGTCCACCGCCGTGACGCGCGTCGGCCGCCCCCAGGGCGCCGCCCGCCGCACGAAGTGCTTCTCGAGGCCGCGCACCTCCACCATCGCCATCACGCGGTCCCTTCCCTCAGGAGGCAGCGGACCTCGCGGCCGGGGGCGATTGCCGTTGCGCCCGGCCGCCGCTCGTCGCACGCCTCGATCCGCTCGGGGCAGCGCGGGGCGAAGGCGCAGCCTCTCGGCAGGGCGGCCGGATCGGGCACGCTGCCCGGGATCGCCGCCAGGCGACGGCCCGGCGTGGCCCCGGGCCGCGACGCCAGCAGCCCCCGCGTGTAGGGATGGGACGGCGCGGCGAGGACCTCCCGCGCGGGCCCGCTCTCGACGGCGCGGCCGGCGTACATGACGGCCACGCGATCCGCCAGGCGCTCCACGACGCCGAAGTCGTGAGTCACGACGAGGAGCGACAACCCGAGGCGATCGCGCAGCTCCGCGAGCAGATCGAGGATCTCCGCCTGGATGCGCACGTCGAGCGCCGTGGTCGGCTCGTCGGCGATGAGGAGCGCCGGGTCGCACGCGATGGCGGCGGCGAGCAGGGCGCGCTGCTTCATGCCGCCGGACCACTGATGGGGGTAATCGTCCGCGCGCGCCGCCGGACGGGGGATGCGAACGGCGTCCAGCAGCTCGACGGCCCGGGCGCGGGCCGCGGAGCCCGACGCGCGGCCGTGCACCTCCAGCGCCTCCGCGACCTGGCTCCCGATGGTGAACACCGGGTTGAGGGCCGACGAGGGCTCCTGGAAGACGAACCCGATGCGGGCGCCCCGGATCCGCCGCCACTCGGCTTCCCGGAGCGATGTCAGCTCGCGCCCCTCGAAACGCACCGTGCCGCCGGCGATCCGGCCGGGCTTCGGAACCAGGCCCGCGAGGGCCAGGGCCGTCATCGACTTGCCCGACCCCGACTCGCCGACGAGGCCGAGGGTCTCGCCGCGGGCGATGTGGAGACTCACGCCGTCCACGACCCGGACGCCGGCGCGAGGGGCACGGCCGATGGACGCGCGCAGGCCCCGGCGGGGCGCGGCGAACTCCACCGCCAGGGCCCGGACGTCGAGGAGCGTGTTGTCGCGAGCGTTCGCTTCCATTCCCACGCGCCCCGCGGCCGAGGCCGGGCCGCGGCCCGGCCGGCCGCCCGGCCGCCGGGCAGGCGCAAACGCCGGGCCGGCGGACGCGACGGAATCTTAGCACAGCCAATCGGCGCAAACCTTTGACACGGCGTGGCCTTGGGCCTATGATCGACGGGTGCCCGACCATGGTGGAAGGCAAGACGGGGAGTAGCGTAATCATGAGCAATCGCCGGTGGGGACTGACGCCGCTGATCATCATCCTGTGCATCCTGTCCGCGGTGGCGTTCGTGCCCGTCGTCGCCCAGCAGCAGGCTCAGAAGGTCGACAAGAAAGTCCTGAAGGCCCAGGAAGCCGACCTCGATGCCATCATCAAGGTCTCGAACGCCGTGCTGATGGGGCAGGAGCCGGCTCCGACGGACTACGCACTGACGTTCCGCAGCGACTTTCTCAAGGCCCAGGACGGGAAGACGTTCGTGCCGTTCACGGTGACGGTCGACCCGTCGCAGGTTCCGCCGGGCCAGAACGTGACGTTCTTCGTGCGCGTCGTGGCCAAGACGCCGCCGGCCGCCTCTGCGCCCGACGCCAAGAAGGACGACAGGAACAAGAAAGGCGCGGGGCCGGAGTTCGTGCACCAGGACGCGTCGTTCATCACGGCGGCCGCGCCGGCCAAGCCGGGCGATCCGTTCAAGATCAGCCGCGCATTCGCAGTGCTGCCCGGCGAGTACGACGTGTATCTTGCGCTGAAGGAGCGCCTGCCCATCGACGCCAAGAACCGCGAGAAGACGCCGACCAAGATGGGCATCCTCAAGCAGACCGTGGCCGTGCCGAACCTCTGGACCGACAGCCTCCTGACGAGCTCGATCATCGTGGCGGACAAGGTCGAGACGCTGACCGAGCCGCTGACCCGCGAGCAGCAGATCGAGCAGCCGTACACGTTCGGCTTCACGCAGATCACGCCGGCGCTGGTGAACAGGTTCACGAAGAAGGGCGAGATCTCGCTGCTGTTCCTGATCTACAACACCGCGATGGACGCCGACAAGAAGCCGGACGTGAGCGTGGACTACAACTTCTACCAGAAGGACGCGGCTGCCGAGAACGGCGAGAAATTCTTCAACAGGACGAACCCGCAGGTGTTCAACGCGAAGACGCTGCCGCCGCAGTTCGATCCCGCGCTGGGGCATCAGCTGGTGGCGGGCCAGTCGCTGCCGCTCGGGAGCTTCCCGGAGGGCGAGTACCGGCTCGAGGTCACGGTGACCGACAAGCTGTCGGGCAAGTCGATCACGCACAACGTGTCGTTCACCGTCACGGCCTGACGCCGAGGGGCCGGAGCCTGCCGGCGGACGCGTCGGCGAGGCCGGTGACGAACTGGCGAGAGATGGGATGAGACGCCTCCCCACGCTCGTGGCTGCGGCGGGCCTCGTGTGCCTCGTCTCGTCGTCCGTGCCGGCGGGCGCCCAGCCGTCTGCCGCCCCGTCTGCCCCCCCGCCTGCCGCCCCGTCTGCCGACGCCACGCTCACCCGCGCCGGCGTCGGAGCCATCCGGGGCCTGGTCCTCGACACCCAGGGCCGGCCGCTCGGGGGCGCCATGGTGTCGGCGCTCGGCTCCACGGTCGCGTTCGCCCTGACCGACCGCGACGGCCGATTCCTGCTGAGCGCGCTGCCGCCAGGGGCCTACGTCGTGCGGGTGCATCTCGACGGTTTCGCCCCGTCGCCGCGCCAGATGGTGGAGGTGGGGCCCGCCGCCGCGCCGTCGATCGTGTCGGTGGCCATGAAGACGCTCGCCAGGCCGCCCGACACGCCGGACGGGCGCCGGGTCCTGGCAGCGGGCCTGGTTTCGTTCGCCGCGGAGTCGCCCGCCGCGCCGCCCGAGCCCTCGGGGGCGGACGAGGGGGAGGCCGATCGCAGCGAGACCGCCTGGCGGCTCCGCCACCTGAAGCGCGGCGTCCTGAAGACCATCGACATCGACGTCGCGGCGCCGGCCCGGGCAGAGGCCCAGGCCGACGATCCGGCGCGCGAGCCGTTCACCGCCCGGCTGTTCGTGCCGTCGGCACGATACGCGGCGTCGCTGTTCAACGACTTCCCCCTGACCGGGCAGGTGAACCTCGTCACCACCAGCTCGTTCGGCGGCCCGGCCTTCGATCCGCGAACGCCTTCGAATTCGATCGAGTCGTCGACGGTGGCGTACCTCTCGATTGGGTCTCGCGCCGGCGCGCTCGGTTCGTGGTCGGTGAGCGCCGCGACGAGCCCCGGCAACGTCGGGTCCTGGTTCGTGGACGGCTCCCTGGTCGGCCGGACGCTCGGCAGCCATCGCTACGTGGCCGGCCTGGCCTACAGCAGCCAGCGGATCACCACGGCCGAGCCGTTCGCCTTCAACGCGATCGGGAGCGTCTCGCGGTCGATTGGCCGCGTCTACGCGTTCGACGAGTGGGCCGTCTCGAAGCGGGTCGGGTTCGGGTACGGGCTGTCCTACTTGTGGCAGGACTACCTCCCGTCGCAGCGGCTGTTGAGCCCGCGGGTGGCCGTGACGGTCAGTCCCGCCGATCGGTTCCGGGTCAAGGCCGTGCTTTCCCGGTCCGCCTTGGCGCCGGGCTCGGACGAGTTCCTCCACGCGCTGAACTCGCCGGCCGGTCTGTGGCTGCCGGCGCAGCGCGCGTTCTCGCCCTGGTCGCCCCGCGACGGCCTCCACGCGCAGACGACGGACCATTTCGAGCTCGGCGTCGAGCACGACATCGCGGCCTACGTCGTCGGGGTGAGGGCGTTCCGGCAGAGCGTGCGGAACCAGGCCGGTGCGCTGTTCGCCGCTCCCTCCGTGGCCCAGCCGTCCGCCAGCCAGAGCCACTACTACCTTGCCACGCTCGGCGACGTGACCGCCGACGGCTGGGGCATCAGGGTGAGCCGGCCGTTCCTGGGGGCCGTGCGCGGGTCGGTCGAGTACTCGGAGATGCGTCCCGAGTGGATCGGCGGGGCCGCGAACGCGATCGCCCAGTGGTTCGGCGCGGGCGGCCAGCCGGACGGCGCGGCCGTCCGCGATTTGACGGCGTCGCTTGAAACGGACGTGGCGCCGACCGCCACGCGGATTTTCGTGCTGTACAAGCTGAACTCCGGGTTCGCCCGCCAGGCGCCCGACGCTCAGAAGGCGGGCCCCGACCGGCGCTTCGACGTGCAGGTCAACCAGTCGCTGCCGTTCCTCCGCTTCACGCAGGCCGACTGGGAAGTCCTGCTGGCCGTCTGCAACCTGTTCAGCGACGCAGCCGGCGAGCGCTCCATGTACGACGAGCTTCTCGTGATCCGCCCGCCCACCCGAGTGGTAGGAGGCCTCCGGGTCCGTTTCTAGCCCCGTTCAGCCCAGGCCGGCCCGCGAGCGATCCACTCGGTTGAAGGGGTCATTCGCGGCGTTGGATTCCGTCTCGGTTCGGCGGCGAAGAAGATGCGCAAATGGCTGGTTTCACAGGACTCACATGACATGCCGGGCGGTGCGCCGCTGGTATGTCGATTGCTGCGCCTGCCGTAGGCAGGACTGCGCCCGAACGTGATGTTCGACGACTATTCCAGGACGGCGGAATCCAGGCGGCCGGCCGGTACCGCCAGCCGGCCGAGCCCGGTCGGCTGGTTCGCGGCGCTGGCGCTGGTGATCGTGCTGGCCGGCCTGGGGCTGGCGAACGTCTACGTGCGCGCGACGTGGCACGAGTTCGAGGACGGCGTGCTGTGGCTCGCGCGGCCGCACGGCGTCACGGCGGTGGAGCTAGCCGATCGCGCCGCCGCGGGGAGAGCCGGGGTCAGGGCGGGGGACGTCCTGCTTGCGATCGACGGCCAGCCGGTTGACAGCCCCGCCGACGTCGCCCTGGCGGCCCGGCGGGCCGGCGCCGCGACGCCACTGACCTACACGCTGCTGCGGCTGGGGGCCCGCGAGATCGTCGAGGTCCGCCTCACGCACGTTCCGCAGGGCAACAGCGTCCTGTACTTCATCCTGGCCGCCGTCGGCATCTTCACGCTGCTGGTGGGCGCCTGGGTGCGGCTGCTGGGGCGGCCCGCCGACCCGTCGTCCTGGCACCTTTTCTGGCTCTCGGTCGCGTTTTTCGGCGTGTTCACGTTCTCGTTCTCGGGCAAGCTCGACCGCCTGGACTGGCTGTTCTACTGGGCCGACGCGGCGGCGCTGCTGGCGCTCGGGCCGCTGCTGCTGCACTTCGCGCTCGTCTTCCCAGAGCGGGCGGGCAGCTGGGCCCGCTCGCCGCTCGGGAGCCGGCTGCTGCCGCTCGTCTACCTGCCGTCGCTGGTGATGCTCACCGCGCGGGTGCTGGCCATTACGGGGATGGGCGGCAGGGCCGGGCTGGTGCGCGTCGTGGCGTGGCTCGACCGGGTCGAGCCGCTGTACCTCGGTGCCTGCCTGCTCACCGCGCTCGCCGTCCTGGGGCATGCGACCTCGCGCGTGAAGTCGGTGACGGCGCGGCGCCAGGTGCGGTGGATCCTGGGCGGCACGCTGGTCGGCGGCGCGCCGTTCACGCTCGGCTACGCGCTGCCGTTCGCCCTCGGGGCGACGCCGTCGGTCCAGCTGGAACTGCTCGCCGTGCCCCTCGGGCTGATTCCGCTCGCGTTCGCGTCCGCCATCGTGCGTTACCGCCTGTGGGACGTCGAGGTCATCATCAAGCGCGGCCTGGTCTACACGGCGGCGGCGGCCGGCGCGGTGGCGCTCTACGGGATCCTCCTGAAGGCCGCCGGCTGGGCGTTCCCGAACGGCCCCGCGAACGCGGTCGTCGCGGTCCTGGCGACGCTCGTCGTCGTGCTGCTGGCCCGGCCCATGAAGGACGTCGCGCAGAACATGCTGGACCGCGCGCTCTACCGCGACCGCTACGACTACCGCCGGGCGCTGGTGGGGTTCGCCCGGGACCTGAGCACGGACCTGGATCTGGGGCGGCTGAGCGAGCGTCTGGTGGCGCGGATCTCGGAGACCCTGGTGGTCGACCGCATCGCCCTGATGGTGGCCGACGAAGCGTCCGGCGCGTTCCGCCCGATCCGCTCGGTGGGGTTCGTCGGCGAGCCCCCGGCCATGCGCCTGGATGGGGGCGTGGGCGGGCGCGCGCGCGGGGGCCACGCCGTGGCGCTGGACGACCCGGCGTCGGCGCGCCGGGCGGGCGCGGAGGACGTCGAGGACTGGAGGGGCCGCGGCGTGCATTACGTCGTCCCCTGCGTCTCGAAACAGACCACCGTGGCGGTGCTGGCGCTCGGGCGCAAGGAGCGGGGCGAGCCCCTGAGCAGCGAGGACATGGCGCTGCTGCTGGCCGTGGCCGCCCAGGTGGGCACCGCCATCGAGAACGGGCGCCTCTACGAGCAGCTCCGGGCGCAGGCGGACCAGGTCGAGCGCATGCGCCAGTCGAACGAGAACATCCTCGAGTCGCTCGGGAACGGACTGGCCGTCGTGGATGCGGGCGACCGGGTGGTCCGCTGGAACCGCGCCCTCGAACGGCTGACCGGCGTGCGGCGCGCCGAGGCGGCCGGCCGCGGGCTTGGCGAGCTGCTCGGGGCGCCGCTTGTCGAAGGGCTGGCGTCGGTGCGCCGGGCGAACCCGGCGGGCGCCGCGCTCTACCGCGTTCCGCTCCAGCCGCACCCGCGGGCGCGCCACGACAAGGGGCTCCTGGTCAACGTCGTCGCCGTGCCGCTCGAGCCGGACCCGGCCGGCGCGGAGCAGGCGGACGGCTGGGTGGTGGTGTTCGAGGACGTGACGACCCGCGCCCGGCTCGAGGAGCAGCTGCAGATCTCCGACAAGATGGCGTCGATCGGCCTGCTGGCGGCGGGCGTGGCCCACGAGGTGAACACGCCGCTCACGGGGATTTCCAGCTACACCCAGATGCTCCTCGACCGCGCCGATCCGGACGATCCGCAGACGAAGCTCCTCGAGAAGATCGAGCGCCAGACGTTCCGGGCGGCGAAGATCGTCAACGGCCTGCTGACGCTGGCCCGCGGCGGCCGCAGCGGCGACGAGCGCGTGCCCGTCGATCTGAACGCGGTCGTCAGCGACGTCCTCTCGCTGCTCGAGCACCAGCTGAAGGCGGTGAACATCCAGATCCGCCGCGATCTCGATGCGGCCGCGCCGGTGGTCCACGGCGTCGAGCACAAGCTGCAGCAGGTGTTCCTGAACCTGTTCATCAACGCGCGGGACGCCATGCCGCGCGGCGGCTGGCTGTCGGTGGCGACCAGGGCCGAGGGCGAGCGCGTGCGGGTCGAGGTGGCCGACACCGGCGCGGGCATCCCGCAGGAGCACCTCGCGCGCATCTACGACCCGTTCTTCACCACCAAGGGCCTCGGCCAGGGGACCGGCCTCGGCCTCTCCATCACGTACGGCATCGTCGGGGAGCACGACGGCACCATCGCGTGCGACAGCCGCCCCGGCGAGGGGACGCGCTTCACGCTGACGTTCCCGCCCGCGCCCTCGGCGCAGCAGCGCGCGGCGGCGGGCGGCATCCCGGTTGGCGGGTAGCAGGCCCATGGCGCGCGCGGGATCCATCCTGGTCATCGACGACGAGGAGGTCATGCGGGACATCCTCGAGGCGCTCCTGGCGCCCGAGGGCTACGACGTCCGCGTCGCCTCGGGCGGGGCCGAGGGCCTCGACCTGGCGCGCTCCGTCCCGTTCGACGCGGCGCTGGTGGACGTGATGATGCCGGGCATGGACGGGCTCACCGTCCTCGACGAGCTGAAGAAGCTGGACGAGGACATGGCCGTCGTGATGGTCACCGCCTACGCCTCGGTGGACGCCGCCGTGGACGCGATGAAGCGAGGGGCGCTGGACTACATCACGAAGCCGTTCAAGAACGACGAGGTCCTGCTCGTCCTGCGCAACGCCGTCGAGCGGAAGCGGCTCGTGACCGAGAACCGGTCGCTCCGCCAGAACATCCAGGAGCGCTACCACCGGTTCGACAACATCGTCGGCAAGAGCCCGTCGATGCGCCGCGTGTTCGACCTGATCATCCAGGCGGCGCCCAGCCGGTCCACGATCCTCATCGAGGGCGAGAGCGGCACCGGCAAGGAGCTCGTCGCCCGCGCGATCCACACGCACTCGCCGCGGGCGGACCGCGCGTTCGTCACCGTGAACTCCGGCAGCCTGCCGCCGGACCTGCTCGAGTCGAACCTGTTCGGCCACGTCAAGGGCGCCTTCACCGGGGCGGTGTACCCGAAGAAGGGCCTCTTCGAGGTCGCCGACCGCGGCAGCATCTTCTTCGACGAGATCGGCAGCGTTCCCCTCGAAACGCAGCCGAAGCTCCTGCGGGTCATCCAGGAGCGCGAGTTCATGCGACTGGGCGGCGTCGAGACCATCAAGGTGGACGTGCGCATCATCGCCGCCACGAACATCGATCTCGGCCGGATGATGGAGGAGGGGCAGTTCCGCGAGGACCTGTACTACCGGCTGCACGTCATCACCATCCAGCTGCCGCCGCTGCGCGAGCGCCGGGACGACATCCCGCTGCTCGTCCGCCACTTCCTGCAGAAGTACGGCGAGGAGAACGGGAAGCCGGAGCTCGAGCTCGCGCCGGAGGCCCTCGACCTGATGATGGCGTACCAGTGGCCCGGCAACGTGCGCGAGCTCGAGAACGTGATCGAGCGCGGGGCGGTGCTCACGCAGGGGACCCGGATCGGCGTCGAGCTGATCCCCGAGCACGTGCGCCATCCGCCCTCGTTTCAGGTCCCGGCCGTCGCCGTCCCGCCCGACGGGCTCTCGCTGAAGGACGCCGTGATGGGCTTCGAGAAGCGCCTCATCGAGACGACGCTCGAGAGCGCCGGAGGCGTCCAGAAGCGCGCCGCCGAGCTGCTCCGCATCAAGCCCACGACGCTCAACGAGATGATCAAGCGCCACGACATCGTGACGAAGCGAAGAAGGAATGGGGAGGAGGGGGGAGGGGAGTAGGAGGTAGAGGAGGTACAGGAGGTACAGGAGGTACAGGAGGTAGAGAAGGTACAGGAGGTAGAGAAGGTACAGGAGTCAGGGGAGGGGAGTCAGGAGTTTGCGGCGATAGGCATTGAGCAGGCGGCTGACATCCTCCAAGAGACCGTCGATCTCAGCGTTCCCACCGTATTGCAGGTCCCGGGCGAGAATCAGATAGTAGCGGACCTCCTCCAGGGACCCTTGGGCGACATTCAGCATTCGTGCTTTGTCAGACCGGCCTGACCGCCGGAATCCTTCCGCAATGTTCGCGGCAATCGACACCGCAGCAGACCGAATCTGAGCCGTGAGGCCGAAGCTCTCTGTCTTCGGAAAGCTCGCGCTGACTCGGTAGGTGGCCAGCACGAGTTCGTGCGCCTTCTGCCAGACGATGAGATCGCGGAAGCTCCGGGCTGGCGCCCGGTCCCCTCCAGCCTTTGCTTCAGCCCCCACCTTCTCCTTCACCCGCCTCCCCTCCCTTCTTTCTCTTCTTTCCCTTTCTTCCCTTCTCTACCTTCTCTACCTTCTCTACCTTCTTTACCTTCTTTACCTTCTTTACCTTCTTTACCTTCTACTTCCTCACCGCCCCCATCAGCTTCTCGTACTTCCCCAGGATGAGATCCCAGCGGTAGTGCCGGCGGACGTAGGCGCGGCCGTTGCGGCCCATCTGCGCGCGCAGGCGGTCGTCCACGGCCAGGAGCTTTAGGCACTCGACGAACTCGTCGCGGTCGGCGTAGAACAGCCCGGCGTTGCTCCGCAGGCAGTGGTCGACCAGGACCTCGCAGCGGGCGTTGGCCAGGACCGGCGTGCCGACGGCGAAGGCCTCGATGGCCATGAGCGACAGGCTCTCGAACGGCGAGGGCAGCACGACGACGGAGGCGGCCTCGAGGGCCTGGAGGCGCTCGCGCTCCGAGAGCAGGCCCGCGAAGCGGATGTACGGCTCCTCCGGCAGCGGCATCAGCTTGACGCCCATGAGGGCGAGCGTCAGGTGGCCGCCGCCGGCGTGGTACGTGCCGAAGTACTCGACCAGCTCCTCGCAGCCCTTGCCCTTCTCGATGCGGCCGCCGTAGAGCGCGAAGGGCCCGTGGATCTTGTGGCGTGCCCTGAACGCCTCGCCGCGGGCCGGGGCCGCGAAGCGGCCCGCGTGGCCCGCGGCGGGCTCCTCGCCCTCCGCCGGGCCGGCCCCGGCGCCGGCCGGGCGATCGCGCCGGTACGGCTGGTGCGGCAGGTCCACCCCGCAGCCCACGGTTTCCTCCGCGATCGCGCGGATGGGGAAGCCCCGGCTGAGGAAGCGGCGCTCGACCTCGGTGTTGTAGGCGATGGCCGCCGGCAGGGCGAACACCTCCTGGTAGAGGCCGAGGTGGATGGCCGGCTCGTCGTGGGCGGTCGGCACCAGGATGCTCTTGCCGGGCGCGACGGCCAGGCCCAGCACGGTCGGGGCGTAGAGGTACGTGAAGAAGATCAGCGCGTCGTACGCCTGGTGCGAGCGCTCGAGGTGCTCGACGAGGGCCGGGCACCACGGCCCCTGCTGCCGCAGCCACTCGAGCTCGTCCTCGCGCGAGTGCGGGTTGTGGAAGATCCAGTCCGAGTACCGGTTGAACGCTTCGATGTCCCGCGGGTGCGCCACGGCGAAGCGGCGCACGGTGACGCCGCGCACCCGGTCCGTCCCTTCGGGGTACTCGTTCTTCCACGTGATGTAGTCGCGGGCGCACGTGGTCAGCACCTCGACGTCGTGCCGCTCGGCCAGCCGCTCGGCGATCAGGCGGCAGTGGTACTCGGATCCCCCCAGGATCTCCGACCCGTAGCGCTGGATGACGAACGCGATCTTCATGTGAACCGTTCCACGATCCGCCGCAGGGCGTCGCCGACGCGGCCGATCTCGAAGTGGGCGAGGCGCCGCCGCTGGCCCTCGATGACCGAGGCCCGGAAGCGCGCGTCGTGGACGAGCAGGCCGAGCGCCTCGGCTGCGCAGTCCAGGTCCTTGGGGGCGAACGCCACGCCGGCGCCGCCCAGGGTCTCCGGCACGGCCGCCCCCGCGTAGGCCAGGATCGGCACGTCCATCGCCATGGCCTCGACCAGCGGCGCGCAGAAGCCCTCGTGCTCGCTCATCGAGACGTACGCGCCGGCGGCGCGGTAGCAGGCCGCCAGCGCCGCGTCCGACAGGGCGCCCGTGAAGACGAGGGCGTCGGCGCCGAGGCCGAGGCGGGCGGCCAGCAGCCTCAGGAACTCGGCGTAGCGCGGGACGCTGTCGTCGCGGCCGGCCACCACGAGGCGCGCGTCCGGATCGACGCGCCTCCGGTACCGCGCCGCCAGGCGCAGCAGGTCCTCGACCTTCTTGTTGGGCGCGACGCGGCCGACAAACAGCAGGTTGACACGGCCGTCGCGCAGCCAGCGATCCATCACCGGGTGCGGCGGGGCGTCCCTCAGCCGTCCCACGTCCACGGCGAGGGGCAGCACCCTCGTCTCGGCGAAGCCAAGGGCCTCCAGCTCGCGGCGGTTGAACTCGGACGGCCCGGCGGCCAGGTCGGCCGCGTCGCACAGGGCGCGGAGCTCCCGCCGGGCGCAGGCGGAGAGGGCGGCCAGCTCGGGCGAGAACGGCGCGAAGAAGCGCGGCGGCGTGACGTTGTGGTACTGCACCACGCGGCCGTGCCGCAGCCGGCCGAGGGCGCCGGTCAGGGGCGACGGCGTCGCGAAATGAAGGAGCGTCACGTCGCCCCCCGCTTCGGCGTGGCCGCGAAACGGCCGCACGTCCCGCCGCAGATCGGGCTCGATCTCCAGCGCGAAGATCTCGGAAGCGTGGCCCTGCGCGCGCAGCAGCGCCTGCATGAGGCGGGCGCTGTCGCCGACGGCGTCGCCGCGGCGGGCCGCGGGCAGCCACTGCTGGACCGTCATCGGCGCCCCGCCCCGCCCGGCCGCGCGGCCCGGGCGCCGCCCGCTCCTCGGAACGTCACGAGCACCTCGCGACGAGCGACCGCACCTCGCGCTCCATGCGCCCGGCCGAGAAGTCCGAGAGCCGGCGCCGCTGGCCCTCGATCACGGCGGCCCGCAGGCCGTCGTCGAAGGCGAGCATGCCGAGCAGCTCGGCGGCGTGCTCGAAGTCCTTCGGCGCGAACTGCACGCCGGCGCCGCCCAGCGTGTCCGGGATCGCGGTGCACGAGTAGGCGAGGATCGGCAGATCGGCCGCCATCGCCTCCAGCAGCGGCACGCAGAACCCCTCGTGCTCGCTCATCGAGATGTACACGCTCGAGCAGCGGTAGTAGGCCGCCAGCTCGCGGTCGGGGACCGGGCCGGTGAACAAGAACCGGTCCGGCATCCAGCCGAGCTCGGCGATGAGCGCGCGCAGCATGTTCGTGTAGCGCGGCACCCCGTCGTGCCGGCCGACGAAGATGAACCGGTAGTGCGCGTCCACGTAGCGCTTGTAGTGTTCGGCGAGGCGGATGACGTCCTCGACCTTCTTGTTGGGCACCATGCGCCCGACGAACAGGAAGTTCGTCAGCCCGTCGTCGAGCCACTTCTCGAGGGACGGCGTCCGCGGCGCGCCGGTGATGCGGCGCGCGTCGACGGCGATCGGGAAGACGCCCGTGGGCGAAAAACCGAGCGCCTCGAGCTCCCGCCGGTTGTACTCGGAGTCGCCCAGCGCCAGGTCCGTGCGGCCGGCGAGCGAGGCCAGCTCGCGGCGTCCGAGCACCGCCAGGCGGAAGATGCCGGGATCGTACGCGGCGTAGAAGCGCGCCGGCGTGATGTTGTGGTACTGCAGGACGCGGCCGCGCGGCAGGCGGGCGAACGCCTCGGTCATCGGCGAGGGCAGGGCGAAGTGCAGGATGGTGACGTCGCCCCGCGAGGCCGCCGGGTCGGCGAAGGGCCGCGCGTCGCCGCGCATGTCGTCGTCGATCGTGAGGGCGAAGATCTCCGACGCGTGGCCCTGCGCCCGGAGCAGCGCGCGCACCGCCCGCGCGCTGTCGCCGATGGCGTCGCCCCGATGCGCCGCCGGCACCCACTGGTTGATCACCATCGTGGCCCGCCTACCAGCCGAGGCCGCTGGCCCGCGCCGAGGCCGGCAGGGCCTTGTAGAGCGACGGCCGGAAGAGCCGCTGCTGCTCGAGCCGCTCGGCCGTGTCCACCTGCTGCCAGAAGTCCCAGGCCACGCGGTGCGCGGGCCGGCGAGGCGCGCGCCGGACGCGCTCCACGAAGCCGGTGAGCGTGCCCGCGAAGTCGCGGGCCCGCAGGCGATCGAGCGCGGCGTCCTGGCCCTCCAGGATCCGCTCCCGCAGCCCGGCGTCGCCGGCGACGGCGTCGAGGAGCGCCGCGACGTCGGCCGGATCGGGCTCGTCGTACAGCACCCCGGCACCGTCGAGGGTCGCCGGCACCGCCGTGCGCGCCAGGGCCAGGACGGGGATCCGCTTGTAGAACGCCTCGACGAGCGGCACGCAGAACCCCTCGTGCTCGCTCGCGCAGAGAAAGACGTCGGCGACGTCGTAGTAGGCCGTCAGCTCCCCGTCCGACACGTGGCCCGTGAAGTGAACGTCGCCGACGTGCAGCCGCGCCGCCAGGTCCTGCAGCATCGCCAGGTACCGCTCGAAGCCCCCGTACGAGCCCACGAGGAGCAGCCGGGCGCGCGGGTTGTAGCGCGCCTTGTAGGCCGCGAAGAACCGGATGACGTTCTCAATCCGCTTGTTCGGGATGATGCGGCCCACAAACAGCACGTTCGTCCGCTCGTCGTCGAACTCCCGCGCCACGACGTCGTTGGGCGGACCGTCCAGGTGCGCGAAGTCCGGCACGACGGGCAGCACGCCCGTCTCGGGAAAGCCGAGCGCCTCCAGCTCGCGCCTGTTGAACTCCGAGTCGCCCAGCGCCAGGTCGCAGCGGCCCGCGTAGGCGGCCAGCTCCCGCCGGCCGTGGTAGCAGAGCCGGACGAGCTGGCGGTGGACGTCCAGGAAGTACTCGGGCGGCGTGATGTTGTGGTAGACGAGCACCATCCGATCGGGCAGGGCGTAGGCCACGCGCGACGCCTTGGACCCGATCGAGAAATGGTGAATCAGGATGCGGTCCGGGTGCGACGACTCCGGCAGCTCGCGGAAGTCCCGCGTGAGGTCCTCCAGGCGCGGGTCGGCCGTCTCGACGAAGATGTCGGACTCGTAGCCCGCGCCGCGCAGCACGCGCTGGATGCCCAGCACCTCGTGGCCGATGGCATCGCCGTACCCGAGGGTCGCCAGGACCTGGTGCACGGCCGGCGCGCCGGACGCCCCGCTCATCGGTGCCGCTCCTGGCGGCGCACGGGCCCGGACGGGAGGGCCTCCACCACCCTGGCGGCCGCCGGGCGGTCCTTCCGCAGGCGCGCGAGCCAGCCCGGCAGCGGCTCGATGCCCGGGCGCGGCCCGCCCGAGGCGTCCTCCCGCCGGAGCCGGTCGAACATGTCCAGGTACTTGCGCACGATGACGGGCCAGTCGTAGTGCCGCCGGTAGTACTCGCGCCCGTTGCGGCCCATCGCCTCAGCGAGGCGGCGGTTGCGCTGGAGCAGCGCGAGCGTCTCGATGAACTCGTCCTCGTTCTCGTAGAACAGCCCGGCGTTGCTCCGCAGGCACTGGCCCTGCAGCACGTCGCACCGGCCGTTCGCCAGCACCGGCTTCCCGAGGGCCCACGCCTCCAGCGCCACCATCGACAGGCTCTCGTAATAGGACGGCATCACGAGCGCATCGGCGGCCGCGATGCCGTCGAACTTGTCCTCGTCGCTCACGAACCCCAGGTGGCGGATGCGCGGGTGATCGGGGATGGGCAGAATCGAGTTCCCCATCAGGACCAGCGACAGATCGCCGGGCACCGCCCTGGCGTAGCGCTCGAAGAACCCGAACAGCTCCTGGCAGCCCTTGTTCTCGTCGATCCGGCCGACGTAGACGACGAACGGCGAGAAGAGGCCGTGCTTGCGGCGGAACCGCGCCGGGTCCGTGCGCTCGGGGACCTCCGAGCCGACGCCGACCACCACGTTGGGCACGCCCGCGTTGCCCGAGGCCGCCTGGATGAGCGCCCGCTCCTCGAAGGAGTTGTACATGATCGCGCGCGCGGCCCGGAAGACCGGGCCGAAGATGGACACGCCGATGGCGGGATCGCGCTCGGCGGTGGGCACGATCACGGCGCGCGACGGGACGGCGCGGACGCCGTGGTAGGCGTGGTAGTAGCGGTAGCTGAAGAACAGGAGGTAGTCGTAGGCCGCCCCGTTGCGGCGAACGTGCCCCACGAGGCCCGGCGACAGCGGGCCCTCGCTTGCGAGCCAGGCCAGCTCCTGCGCCACCGAGTGCGGGCGCTCGAAGACGCCGAGCGAGAGGCGGCCGAAGCGCTCCGGGTCGCGCTCGCGCCGGACGCGGAACCGCCGCACGCGCACGCCGTTCAGCCGCGACTCGCCCTCGGGCAGCTCGTTGCGCCACGTGACGTAATCGCGGGCGCAGGTCGTGAGCACCTCGACGTCCGCCTTGGCGGCCAGACGCTCGGCGACGTAGCGGGCGTGGAGTTCCGCGCCGCCGTTGATGTCGAGGCCGTACCGCTGGACGACGACCGCGAGCTTCACTGTCCCGCCGGCTCGATGCCGCCTGGCGGGGCCTCGGGCCCGCGCCCGGGGGGCGCGTCGCCGTCGAACGGCAGCGAGCCGCCCTCACCTCCGCCATCCGGGCCGCGCCCCGCCGTGGCGTCGGCCCGAGGGCCGCCCGTCCCGGCCTGATCCGGCTCGCCGGCGTCCCCGTCCGCCTCCCGCTGCGGCGCAGCGGCGCCCGGGCCGTTCCGCCCGCGGCGCCTCCGCTTGCGGCGCGACCGCTGGGCTTCGCCCTTGACGGGCTCCCCGGGCGCCGAGGCCGGCCCCCCGCGCCGCGCGCCCTGATGGGCGGGCTCGCGGGCCGGGGCCGCGGCGGCTTCCTCGGCGGCAGGGCCCGTGCCGGGCTTGTACTGCACCACCGCTTCGAGGGCCCTGGCGCGCCGATCGCTGAAATCCAGCCGGCCCGACAGCGACTCGACGCGCATCCTGAGGTTCTTCACCTCGACGGCCAGGCGCGTCATCTCGACGACGAGGTTGTGGATCACCTCGTAATTCAGCGCCGCCAGGTCCGTCCGCGTGCGCTCGATCCGCTCGAACTGCCTCTCGTTGTGCGTGTTGATGGCGCTCTGGCGGTGCAGGACGTGGATGATCGGGTTCGGGTTGATGAACAGCTTGAGCACCGGGTTGAGCATCTTCCGGATGGCCGCGATCAGCCGCCCCCCGATGCCTCGAGCCGATCCGTAGACGTGGTAGTCCTCGAAGGCGTAGTTCTCCGGCGGCGGCTCGAGCGTGGGCACTGCGGCCGGGTCGTGCGCCCGACGGTACTGCTGCACCAGGTCCGAGCGCACCCGCGTCGGATCGAGGAACTTCTCGAGCTTGACGCCGGCCAGCTGCCGGATCTCCTCCTCGGTGTAGTCCACGCCGCGCTTCTCGCGGATCCGCGCGCGGATCTGCTTCATGATCTCGTCGACGTCGACCGCATCGGAACGGATGGCGAACTCCGGTGGCATGTCAGGCTCCAAAGGGCCTGAGGTAGACGATCACCACGACCGCCGCCGCCCAGAGCGCGACGCACGCCAGCAGCGGGCGGTCGGTCAGCAGCATCTGCGACGGGTTCCCGCCCCCCTCGCGCCGGTGCACGAGGTAGAGGTAGCGGAAGATGCCGTAGAGCGGGAAGGGGATCGTCAGCCCAAGCAGGCCGGTCCCGAACTTCTGCACGGTCTCGGGACTGATGCAGTAGAAGATGTACGCGATCAGCGTGGACGCGGTCACGACGGAAATCATCTGGTCGAGCAGGTAGGGGCTGTACTCGCCGAGGATCGGCCGGTGCTCGGTGGCCCCGCCGGCAAGCAGCACCAGCTCGTGGCGCCGCTTGCTGAGCGACAGGAACAGCGCCAGCAGGATGGTGACGACGAGCAGCCAGTGGCTGATGGGCACGCCGACGACCACGACGCCCGCCACCGCCCGCAGCACGAAGCCGATGGCGATCGCCAGCACGTCGACGATCACGATGTGCTTGAGCGGCCCCGAGTAGGCGAGTTGAAGCAGGACGTAACCCAGGGCGATGGAGCCGAAAGGCGCCCCGAGGGCGAAGGCGGCGGCCAGGGCGAAGGCGGCGAGCGCGGCCGCTGCCGCGGCCGCCAGGCCCGGCGCGAGCGCCCCGGACGCGATCGGCCGGCGGGCCTTCAGCGGGTGCCGGCGGTCCGCCTCCCGATCCATCACGTCGTTGATCAGGTACACGGCGCCGGAGAGGGCGCAGAACACGGCGAAAGCGGCCACCGCGCGCCACACCGACACGGGGCGGAAGAGCTCCCGCCCGAAGATCAGGCCGGCGAAGACGACGAGGTTCTTCGTCCACTGGCCCGGGCGGAGCGAGAGGAACAGGAGGGCGGGCGCAGACCGCCGCCCCGCACCCCCTCGAGCGGCGGCGCCAGGGGCGGGGTCTTCCGGCGTGGGACGACGCGCCATGTAGCGCGAAGACCCGGGCGTCAGGCGCTGAAGCTGACGACCGCTTCGGCCTCGTTGTCGAACGTCTCGAACACGGTCAGCAGCTTGGTGATGGCCAGAAGGTCCTGGATCCGCTTCGTCAGATTCAGGAGTTTGAGCATGCCGTCCTGCTTCTTGACCGTCGTGTACGTGCGGACGACCTCGCCGAGGCCCGCGCTGTCGATGTACGGCACGTCGCCGAGGTTCAGCACGATCTGCTTCGAGCCGGCCTGGACGAGCCGGCTGACCGTGCTGCGCAGCAACTCGTCGCCGTCACCCAGCGTCAACTTGCCCTTCAAGTCGAGGATGATGACGTTGCCGATCTTCCGTTCTTCGATCTGCATCGCTGATCCCTTTCTCACTGCCTACCGGGCCGCCCGCCCGCGCGGCCGGGCGCCCCGGAACATGGACCGCAGTCAGGGCCTGCATCCTAACGCAGGTCCCACGCACGGTCAACGATTGCAGCCAGCCCCGCCGGACCTCAGGCGGCGGGACCGCCGCGCGGCTTGCGCTGCTGGTAGCACTCGCGGCAGTACACCGGACGGCCCTGCGTCGGCTTGAACGGGACGGTCGTCTCCCTCCCGCACGCCGAGCACGTGGAGCGCGTGTCGATCCGATCGCGGTCGGCGCCGGGCTCGCTCGCCCGCCGCTGATTCCGCTTGCCCTTGCAGGCCCGGCAGCGCTTGGGCTCGTTGGTGAACTGCTTGTCCGCGTAAAACGACTGCTCGCCGGCCGTCCACGTGAACGAGGCGCCGCACTCGACGCACGTCAGAGTCCGGTCCTGGAACGCCATCTGGTGCACCGGCCTCCGGGATTCGCGCACCCGGGCCGCGCGGCCCGGGTGCTGGCCCTTCGCCCTACTCGGTTTCGCGGCGGAGCTTCTTCCGGCTCCGCTTCCGCGCCAGCGCCTGCTTGGCGCGGCGCTTGTCGCCAGGCTTCAAATAGAAGGAGTGCTTCTTGATGTCCTTGATGATGTCTTCCTGCTGGACCTTCCGCTTGAAGCGGCGGAGCGCGCTCTCAATCGATTCGCCGTCCTGGACCTTGACTTCAGCCACGCGTCACACACCCCCCTCCGTGGCCCGTTCGACGCACGTCTCCACGGCCAGGGAGCGTCCCGGAGCCGTGGTGCGAATATGCTAGGCTAACACAGCTTGCGGCGGGAGCGGCGGGAAACGCCGCCCCGGCCGCGCCCGGGAGGTGCGCCCGGTCATGCGAGTTCTCGTGGTGGGCGGCGGGGCCCGCGAGCACGCGCTCTGCTGGAAGCTTGGCGGCGAGCGCGGCGCCTCGGAGATCGTCTGCGCCCCCGGCAACGCCGGCATCGCCCGCGACTTCCGCTGCCTGCCTGCCGACGCCGGCAGGCCGGCCGACGTGGTCGCCCTGGTCGAGCGCGAGCGAATCGACCTGACCGTCGTCGGCCCGGAAGGGCCCTTGACGGCCGGCCTCGTCGACTCCCTCGGCGCCGCCGGCCACCGGGCGTGCGGCCCGACCCGGCTGGCTGCAGAGATCGAATCCAGCAAGGCGTTTGCCAAGCGCCTGATGGCCGCCTGCGGCGTGCCGACCGCCAGGTCGGTCACCTGCACGGCGCTCTCCGACGCCCTCGGCGTGCTGCGCGACGAGCGCTTCGGGTATCCCGTCGTCGTCAAGGCCGACGGCCTCGCCGCCGGCAAGGGGGTCACCGTCGCCCTCGACCGCGCGTCGGCCGAGACCGCCGTCGGCGAGATGATGGTGGACCGGCGCTTCGGCGACGCCGGGTCGGCCGTCGTCATCGAGGAGTACCTGCGGGGGCGCGAGGCGTCTTTTTTCGTGCTGACCGACGGCGTCCGGGCCAGGGTGCTTCCCTCGGCCGAAGACCACAAGCGAGCGTTCGACGGCGATGGCGGCCCGAACACGGGGGGCATGGGGGCTTTCGCCGCGAGCCCCCTCGTCACCGAAGCGATGGCGGACCGCATCCTGGACTCGATTGTCGAGCCGGCCCTGCGCGGCCTCCGGGGCGAAGGGCGCCCGTACAGGGGCTTCCTCTATTGCGGCCTCATGATCACGGACGACGGCCCGAAGGTGGTCGAGTTCAACGCGAGGCTCGGAGACCCCGAGGCGCAGGTCGTGCTGCCGGCGCTCGACGAGGACCTGCTGCCGCACCTCTGGAATGCGGCCGGCGGGGCGATCGAGCCCGGCGCCTTCCGCGTCCGGCCGGATCGCTACGTCGGCGTCGTCCTGGCGTCGGGCGGCTACCCCGGCGCGTTCGAGACGGGCAAGGCCATCGCCGGGCTGGATGATCCCGCGTTGAGGGACGGGGCCCAGGTGTTCTACGCGGGCGTTGCGGATCGCGGCGGCGCGCTCGTGACGGCGGGCGGCCGGGTGCTGACGGTCGTGGCCGGCGGGGCCGGGTTCGCCGAAGCGCGTGAGGCAGCCTATGCGGCCGCCTCGAGAATCTCGTTCGAGGGGATGCACTGTCGGCGCGACATTGGCATGAGGGCGATTGGATAGGATTCAGAATCCAGGATTCAGACCTCAGAATGGAATGCCCGGAACCCCGAATTCCGAGCCCCGAGCCCCGAGTTCCGAGTAGTGGGGGTGCGCGATGCTGCCGATCCAAGTCCTGATCCTGATGGGGTCCGACTCCGACGCGCCGATTATGAAAGGCGCCGCCGACGTGCTGGCCGAGCTGGGCGTCTCGTGCGAAATGACCGTGGCCTCGGCGCACCGCTCGCCCGCGCGCGTTCAGCGCCTGCTCGAGGAGGCGCCGGGCCGCGGCGTGCGCGTGTTCATCGTCGGGGCCGGAGCCGCCGCGCACCTGGCCGGGATGGTGGCCGCGCACACGGCGAAGCCCGTGATTGGCGTGCCCATCGACTCGTCGCCGCTCCACGGCTTCGACGCGCTCCTGTCGACGGTGCAGATGCCGCCCGGCGTGCCGGTGGCGACGGTGGCGGTGGGGAAGGCGGGCGCCACGAACGCGGGCGTGCTGGCCGCGCAGATGCTGGCGCTCGCGGACCCGGCCCTGGCGGCGCGGCTCGACGTGTACAAGCAGCGCCTTGCCGAAAAGGTGGAGCAGGCGGCGGCGAGGATGGGGGGGAGGTAGAAGTCAGGATTCTGAATTCAGAATGGGGTACGGTGTCCCGCTGTCGAGTCCCAAGTCCCGAGCCCAAGTCCCGAACCCGAGCCCGAGTCCCGAGCCCGAGTCCGAGTCCCGTGTGAAGTTCGCCCTCCGCACCTTCGGCTGCCGCGCGAACCAGGCCGACTCGTTCGAGATCGAAGAATCCCTGCGCGCCGCCGGCGGCGTGCCGGCCGGCGTTGACGATGCCGACGTGGTCGTCGTCAACACGTGCAGCGTGACCGGCGCCGCGGATCGGGACGCGCGAAACCTCGTCCGTCGGATCTCGGCGCGCAATCCGGCTGCGCGCATCTTCGTCACCGGCTGCTACGCCACACGAGCGCCTGGCGCTGTCGCCGGCCTGCCGGGGGTCGTGCGGGTCGTGGCGAACGACGGGAAGGGCGGGATTGCCAGCGTGGCGCTGGGCGCGGCCGGCCGTAGGGGCCGGCCCGGTTCCGCGCCCTCGGGCGCGGGGCTCGGCGCGCCGCCCGGCGCTCCGACCGGCGCCCCGGTTCCCGCCGAGAGCGGGGGCCCGGGCGCCGATCCCACATCGGGCCTCGGGCCCGGTGTGATGGGCCGAACCGCCTTCCCTCTGCGCGTGCAGACGGGATGCGACGAGGCGTGCGCCTTCTGCATCGTGCCCTCGACGCGGGGGCGCTCGCGCAGCCGGCCCGTCGCCGACGTGCTGGCCGATGCCGCGCGGCTCGCGGAGGCCGGCTACAAGGAGCTGTGGGTTGTCGGCGTGCATCTCGGGGCGTACGGCCGCGATCTCCCGAGCTCGCCGTCGCTGCTGGACCTGCTGCGCGCGCTCGATCGCGCCCCCGCGGACCTGACGTTCCGCCTCAGCTCCCTGGAGCCGATGGACTGTCCTGCCGGGATCGTGGACCTCGTCGCCGCCTCGGGCCGCTTCGCGCCGCACTTTCACCTGCCGCTTCAGCACGCCGACGACAGGGTGCTCGGCGCGATGCGCCGGCCGTACACGTTCGCGGCCTGCCGCGAGCTGGTCGACTACATCCACAAGGCGCTGCCGGATGCCGCGATCGGCGCCGATCTCGTGGCCGGGTTTCCGGGCGAATCCGCGGCCGAGGCCGACGCATGCGCCGCCGCGGTCGCCGGCCTGCCCCTCACGCACCTGCACGTATTTCCCTACTCCGACAGGCCGGGCACCGTTGCCGCCGGGATGACGCCGAAGGTGGCGCCGCCGGAGGTGCGCCGGCGGGCGGAACGGCTGCGCGCGATTGGGACCGCGCTTGCCGGCCGCTTCGCGCAGGAGAACCTCGGCGCAGTCAGGAAGGGCCTCACGCTCGACGATGGCGCGACCGTGCTGACGGACAACTTCCTGAAGGTGAGCATTCCGCCAGGCCTTCCGCGCAACGTCCGCGTCAGGGTGCGCATCGAGGCGGTTTCGCCCGTTCTCGCAGGGCGTCCCGCGTGAGCGCCGGGGGCCGGGGGCTCGGGGCTGGGAGCCTGGGGCTCGACAGTTCGGCAGCTTGACTGCTTCAGAATTCAGAATTCTGACTCCTGACTCCTTCCTTACTCCCTTGCTACGGCGAGCTGTCCGCACGCCGCGCGGATGTCCCGCCCGCGGCTCCGGCGCACCATCACCGTGACGCCGCGCCCGGCCAGCGCGCGGCCGAAGGCGTCGATGCGCTCGTCCGAGGGCCGCTCGTACGGGATGCCTTCGGCGGGGTTGAGCGGAATCAGGTTCACCTTGACGCGCAGATCCCGCACCAGCGCCGCGAGTCGCCGCGCGTCATCCGGCGAGTCGTTCACGCCGGCCAGCAGGACGTACTCGAAGGTGATCCGATCCCGGCGGGCGGGCGGAAACCGGCGGCACGCCCCGACGATCTCGGCAATGGGATACTTCCGGTTCACCGGCACGAGGGCCTGGCGCTGCTCGTCGGTCGGCGCATGGAGCGACACCGCCAGGCGCGGCATGACCTCCTCGGCCGCGAGGCGCTCGATCGCGGGCACCAGGCCGACGGTGGACACGGTGATCCGCCGCGGATGCACCGCGAGCCCCTGGCCGTCGGCCAGGATCCGCACGGCCGCCATCGTGGCGTCGTAGTTGTGCAGCGGCTCGCCCATGCCCATGAAGACGATGTTGAAGCGGGACTCGAGCAGATCGGTCTCGCGCGCGAGGACCCTCGCCTGGCCGACGATCTCGCCCGCCGTCAGGTTCCGCACGAGGCCCATCGTCGCCGTGAGGCAGAAGGTGCAGCCCATGGCACAGCCGACCTGCGTCGACAGGCAGAGCGTCTGGTGCGGCGTCCGGGGGATGAAGACCGATTCCACCCGGCGGCCGTCCTGCAGTTCCAGGAGGAACTTCTCGGTGCCGTCCCCGGACACGTCCCTCCGCGCGATCGACGGCGTCGACACGCGGAAGCGCGCGGCGAGCAGGCGCCGGTGCGCCGCCGGGAGGCTGGTCATCAGGTCGAAGTCGCACGCGCCGCGCCGGTAGACCCACTGGAACACCTGCCTGGCCCGGTAGCGCTCGAGGCCGAGCTGCGCGAAGGCGTCCTCGAGCTCGGGGAGCGTGAGTTCGGTCAACTCGATCTGCGGCATGGGGCGGGCTCGTTTCTTTCGTTGCTGCGGCGATCGGGCCCATGCTATCATCGTGAGGTTGGCTCGGCCACAATTCCTTTATGTACAGTCATTTGCGGCGACGCGCCAACTCCAGGCCCAAGGGGATCGCCCGCCGATGATCGTGCGCGAGGTTCTCGACAACGGACTGAGGCTCCTGAGCGAGCCGCTGCCGCACGTGCGCTCGGTGAGCCTGGGCGTCTGGCTGGCGAGGGGCTCGCGGCACGAGGGCGACGCCTCGCCCGGCATCGCGCACTTCGTCGAGCACATGCTGTTCAAGGGGACCACGACCCGGACGGCGGAGGAGATCGCGCAGGCGGTGGACTCGGTCGGGGGGCAGATGGACGCCGCGACGGGCAAGGAGAACGCGAACTACGGGATCAAGGTGCTGGACGAGCACCTGGGGCTGGCGGTGGACGTGCTGTCGGACGTCGTGCTGCACCCGAAGTTCGCCCCCGCCGACATCGAGCGCGAGAAGAGCGTCGTCGCCGAAGAGATCAAGATGGTCGAGGACATGCCCGACGATCTCGTCCACGAGCTGTTCATCGAGCGGTTCTGGGCGGGGCACCCCCTCGGCCGGTCGATCCTGGGCACGCCCGACAGCGTGGAGGCGCTGACGCGGGAGGCGCTCCAGGCGTACTTCTCCCGGGTCCACACGGCGTCGAACTTCGTCGTGGCGGCGGCCGGGAGCTTCGACTACGAACGGCTGCGGGACCTCGTGCAGGAGGCGTTCGGAAGCCTGCCCCGCGGCGGCGGCGAGCCGGAGGACGCGCCGCCCTCGGCGCATGGCGTCCTGCTCGTGCGGACCAAGGACCTCGAGCAGAGCCACGTTTGCCTGGGCGCGGGGGCGTACCCCCAGAACCACGCGAGCCGGTACGCCGCGCTCGTCTTCAACACGCTGCTCGGCGGGTCGATGAGCTCGCGGCTGTTCCAGAACGTGCGGGAGAAGCGCGGCCTGGCGTATTCGGTGAGCAGCGGGCTGAGCGCGTTCCGCGACGCGGGGCTGCTCACCATCTACGCGGGCTGCGCGAACACGAAGGTGGACGAGGTGGTGCGGGTGATCATGGACGAGCTGCGCGCGGCGGTGGCGCAGCCGGTGGCCGCCTCGGATCTGGCCCGGGCGAAGGACAACGTGAAGGGCGGGCTGATCCTGGGCCTCGAGAGCACCTGGCAGCGCGCCGCGAACCTCGCCCGCCAGGAGCTGTACTTCGGCGAGCCGTTCACGCTGGACGAGACGCTGGCGGGCATCGACGCCGTCACGGCGGACGACGTCGCGCGCGTGGCGCAGGAGCTTCTGGCGGGGGCGCCGCTCTCGCTGGCGGTGGTCGGCGCGGTGGACGGCTGGACGATCACGGAAGAGGATCTGCAGGTGACGCGATGATTGCGCGCTACACGCACCCCGAGATGGGCGGGATCTGGAGCGACGACCGGCGCTACCGGACGTGGCTGGCGGTGGAGATCGCGGCGGCCGAGGCGATGGCCGATCGGGGCATCATCCCGGCGGAGGCGGCGCGGGCGATCCGGGAGCGCGGCGCGGTGGACGCGGCGCGCGTGGAGGCGATCGAGGCGGTCACGAAGCACGACCTCGTCGCGTTCACGACGGCCGTGGCCGAGCGCGTCGGGCCGGAGGCGCGCTGGCTGCACTTCGGCCTGACGTCCTCCGACGTGGTGGACACCGCCTTCGCGGTGCAGCTGCGGGACGCCTGCGCGCTGATCCTCCGGCGGCTCGACGCCCTGCGCGCCTCGGTGCGCGCGCGGGCGGAGGAGCACCGGCACACGCCGATGATCGGCCGGACGCACGGCGTGCACGCCGAGCCGACGACCTTCGGCCTGAAGCTGGCGCTGTGGTACGCCGAGCTCGGGCGCGACGCGGCGCGCGTCGAGCGCGGGCGCGACGCCGTGTCGGTGGGCAAGATCTCGGGCGCCGTCGGCACCTACGCGCACCTCGAGCCGGCCGTCGAGCGGGCGGTGTGCGCGAAGCTGGGCCTGGAGCCGGCGCCGGTGTCGTCGCAAGTCGTCCAGCGCGACCGCCACGCGGAGCTGATGGCGGCGCTCGCCATCACGGCGGCCTCGCTGGAGAAGTTCGCCCTCGAGATCCGCGGCCTCCAGAAGACGGAGATCGGGGAGGTCGAGGAGCCCTTCGACCAGGGCCAGAAGGGCTCGTCGGCGATGCCCCACAAGCGCAACCCCGTCGGGTGCGAGCAGATCGCAGGCCTCGCACGCGTCATCCGGGGCAACCTCGGCGCCGCCCTCGAGAACATCGCGCTCTGGCACGAGCGCGACATCTCGCACTCATCGGTCGAGCGGATCGTCTTTCCCGACAGCTTCATCGCGCTCGATCACATGCTCCGGCGCTTCACGCGCATCGTCTCGGGGATGGCGGTCCACCCCGATCGCATGCGGCGCAATCTGGAGCTGCTGCGCGGCGTCGTGTTCTCGGGGCCGCTGCTCCTGGCGCTGGCCGCGCGCGGCGTGCCCCGCGAGCGGGCGTACGAGTGGGTGCAGCGCAACGCGCTGCGATCGGCCGACGAGGACCTGGACTTCCGCGGCCTGCTGCGCGCGGACGCGGACGTGGCAGGCGCGCTGCCGGCCGAGGAGATGGATCGCGTGTTCGATCTCGGCCACCAGCTCCGCCACGCGGACGAGATCTTCGCCCGCGTGTTCGGCGGCGGCCGGGCCTGATCGGGCCCCGCGGGGGAGGGCGAGGCGATGGACGAGCGGCCCGGCCACCGGCGCTGGATCGTGATGGCGGCGCTGCTGTCCGGCGCGGCGCTGCTCGTCCTGGCGGCCCTCGCCTTCGCGGGCGTCTTGGCGTTCCGGGACCCGGCGCGCCTCGTCGCGGGCGCGGCGTTCGCCGCCGCGGGCGTCGGCGACCTGCTCGCGGGCTTCGTGCTCCTCCGGTCCCATGCAGGATAAGTTCAACGACGAGTGCGGCGTCTTCGGGATCTACGGGCAGGCCGAGGCGGCCAAGCTCACGTACCTCGGGCTGTACGCCCTGCAGCACCGCGGCCAGGAGAGCGGCGGGATCGCCGCCTGCGACGCCGGGCGCCTCCGCGCGTTCCGCGGGATGGGGTACGTCGCCGACGTTTTCGACGAGCGCGTGCTCGCGGACCTGCCGGGGCCCGCCGCCATCGGCCACGTGCGCTACTCGACGGCGGGCACGAGCGGCCTGTCGAACGCGCAGCCGATCCTCATCGAGTGCGTGCACGGCCCCATCGCCGTCTGCCACAACGGGAGCCTCGTCAACGAGCGCGAGCTGAGGCGGGAGCTGTCGGCGCAGGGGGCGATCTTCCAGACCTCGAGCGACACCGAGGTGTTCCTGCACCTGTACGCCCGGTCGAAAGCGGCCTCCCTCGAAGACGCCCTCGTCGAGGCCGTGGGCCAGACGCAGGGGGCGTTCTCGCTGCTGTTCCTGGCGCCGGGCCGCCTGGTGGCCGTGCGCGACGCCAACGGCTTTCGGCCCCTCGCGCTCGGCCGCCTGGGAGAGGCGTGGGTCGTCTGCTCCGAGACGTGCGCCATGGACCTCATCGGCGCGACCTACGTGCGCGACGTCGAGCCGGGCGAGATGCTCGTCATCGGCCCCGACGGGCCGCGGTCGCTCCGGCCGTTTCCGCCGGCGCCGCGCGCGCACTGCATCTTCGAGCACGTGTACTTCGCCAGGCCCGACAGCCTCGTCTTCGGCGAGAGCGTCAACCGCGTGCGGACCAATCTCGGGCGCGTGCTCGCGCGCGAGTCCGGCGTGCCGGCCGACGTCGTCGTCCCCGTGCCAGACTCCGGCGTGTGCGCCGCCGTCGGGTACGCGGAGCGGTCCGGCATCCCGATCCAGTTCGGCCTGATCCGCAACCACTACGTCGGGCGTACCTTCATCGAGCCGCAGCAGGCGATCCGCCACTTCGGCGTGAAGGTGAAGCTCAACCCCGTGCGCAGCATCCTCGAGGGCAGGCGCGTGGTGCTCGTCGACGACTCGATCGTGCGCGGGACGACGAGCCGGAAGCTGGTAAAGATGATCAAGGCCGCCGGCGCCCTCGAGGTCCACGTGCGCATCAGCTGCCCGCCGACCATCGCGCCGTGCTTCTACGGGGTGGACACGCCGCGCCGGGCCGAGCTCATCGCCGCCACGCACACCCTCGAGGAGATCCGGAAGTACATCGAGGCCGACAGCCTGCGGTTCCTCAGCCTCGAAGGGCTGCTCGACGCGGTGAACTCGCACCGCGACGACTACTGCACGTCGTGCTACACGGGACGATATCCCTTGCCGTTCCCGCGCCACGAGGCGGAACAGGTGCGGGGGGAAGGGAGGACGTAAAGGAGGCGGAGGAGCTGGAAGTCAGCCTGCCCGCGGAAGCTGGCCGGCAGGCAGTCTGGCGAAGGCGAGAATCCAGAGTTCAGAAGGCAGAAGCCAGAATGCAGAAGCCGGCGTACGCTGCGCCCGCGAACGAGCGCCTGGCGCCGAGCCCCCAGCGCCTGGCGTCCAGCCCCGAATCCCGAGTCCCGAGTACAGACCTAGAATGGAGCCCGGGGCCTTCGGGCCCCGGGGATCATGAGTGGAGCGATGGACTACAAGACATCCGGCGTCGACATCGATGCCGGCAACGAGGCCGTGAGGCGGATCAAAGGGCTGGCGGTCCGCACGTTCACGCCGAACGTGCTCGCGTCGATCGGGTCGTTCGGCGGGCTCTTCCGCCTCGGCGAGGGCTACCGCGACCCCGTGCTCGTCGCGAGCGCCGACGGCGTCGGCACGAAGCTCAAGGTCGCGTTCATGACCGGCCGCCACGACACGGTCGGGCAGTGCCTGGTCAACCACTGCGTGAACGACATCCTGGTCCAGGGGGCGACGCCGCTCTTCTTCCTCGACTATCTCGCCGCCGGCACGCTGTCCCCCGACGTGGCCGCGCAGGTCGTCGAGGGGGTCTCCGCCGCGTGCCTCGAGAACGGCTGCGCCCTGATCGGCGGCGAGACAGCCGAGATGCCCGGCTTCTACGCCCCCGGCGAGTACGACATGGCCGGCTTCATCGTGGGCGTTGTCGAGCGCGACCGGCTGATCACGGGCGAGCGCCTGCGCCCGGGCGACGCGCTGCTGGGCCTGTGCTCGACGGGGCTGCACACGAACGGCTACTCGCTCGCGCGCGCCATCGTGTTCGAGAAGCTCGGGCTGCAGGCCGACTCGCCGGTCGAGGAACTGGGCTGCACGATCGGCGAGGAACTGCTGCGGGTGCACCGGTCGTACCTGCCGGCCGTGCGCCCGCTCCTCGAGGCCGGCCTCGTGAAGGGCCTGGCGCACATCACGGGAGGCGGCATCACCGAGAACCTGCCGCGCATCCTGCCGCCTGGCACGGCCGCGCTCGTCGACAGGTCCGCGTGGACGCCGAACGCCGTCTTCCGCTACCTGCGGCGCGTCGGCGGCGTGCCCGACGACGACATGTACCGTACGTTCAACATGGGCATCGGGATGATCGTCGGCTGCGCCCAGGACGATGCGGAGCGCGTGACCGTGATGCTGCAGGCAGCGGGCGAGACGCGCGTCCACCGCGTCGGCCGCATCATCGAGGGCGAGCCGGGCGTCGTGTACGGCTCCTGACAGGCTGTCGCCCGGCGGCCATCGCTCCCGCGCGCTGGCCTGCCGTCCTTGCCGGATGTCTGGGCGCGCGGCCCGTGCCGGCGGCGGGCGCGCCGCCCGGCCCGGCGCCGGAGCGTCTCGTGCGGGCGGAGGTCACCGGGTATCGTGAGACGGCGAGAACGTTGGGAGTACCTCGGCAGCGCGCCAAGGGTCGCGTGGGACGCCATCGTCGGCGGGCAATACCGCTTCACCTTCGACACGATGCCCATGGCCGTCCGCGGGATGTCGTGGCCGGCGCGGCTGAACCTGCTCGCGGCGGGGCTCAATCTGGCCAGGCGGCGCCTGCGCCCGTGGAGCTGGCCGCTGCACATGCAGATCGAGCTGACCAGCTTCTGCGACCTCGAGTGCCCCGTCTGCCCGACGGGCCTCGGCGCGCTCAGGCGCGCCGCCAGCGCCATCGACCCGGAGCTGCTCGAGCAGATCCTGCGCGAGGCCGGGCCCTACCTGCTGACGCTCTCGCTCTGGGCGTGGGGCGAGCCGCTGCTCTACAAGCATCTCGGCCGGGCGCTCGAGGCGGCTGGCCGCTACCCGATGGTCACCCTGCTGTCGACCAACGGGCAGAGCCTCAGCGCGCCGCGCGTGCAGGAGGCGCTGCGCGCTCATCCGCCGACGTACCTGATTGTCGCCATTGACGGGCTGACCGACGCCACCAACAGCGTGTACCGAAAGGGGGCCCGCCTCGCGCCGGCGCTCGACGGCGTCAGGGCCCTGGCGGACTGGAAGCAGCAAACCGGCGCGCGATTCCCCGTGCTGCACTGCCGGTTCATCGCCATGCGGCAGAACGAGCACGAACTGCCCCGCCTGCGCGGGTTCGCCGAGGAGGCCGGGTTCGACATGGTGTCGCTGCGCAGCCTGTCGATCATCGACGCCGCCGAGGACGCGCACCGCGGCATGGTGCCGGCCGCCGAGCGGTTGCGCGCGTACCGCTACGAGCACGGGCGGCGCGTGCGACGCCGCGATTTCGTTTGCCAGTACGCCTTCAGCTTCCCGACCGTGCTTGCCGACGGCACCGTCGTCGCGTGCGACCAGGACTTCAACGGCCGTGAGCCCTACGGCGTGCTGAGGAAGGGCGGATCGTTCCGCAGCATCTGGACGAGCCGCAGGGCGAGCGAGGTTCGGCGCACGATCCGCGATCGCCCGGGCGAGTTCAGCTTCTGCCGGAACTGCCCGTACGCCGACCGGCCCATCAGCAGCTGCAGCTTCGACGGCTACGCCGTGCGGCCCTTCGAGGTGTGAGCGGCGCGCCGCGCCGCCAGGAACCCCAGCGCGCTCGCGAGCTGGGACACGACGATCAGCGCCGCGATGGCCGCCTCCCTCGCGCGAATCGGGCGCATCTTCGGCGCGGACACGAGGCGCCGGTAGAACCCCGGCGGCTCGAGCGCGATCCGGCCGTCTGGCGCCCTGGCGTGCCGGCTGCGAAACCGGTACGCGCCCTCGCCGAACGCGAAGTGCCGGCGCCAGAAGCGGCCGAAGCTGCTGGTGGCGGCGTGGACCGCCACGGCGTCGGCCGCGTACACCAGCCGCCGCCCGCCGGCGAGCCAGCGCGCGCAGAACTCGCGGTCCTCGGCCGTGCAGAACGCCGGATCGAAGCCGCCGCTCTCGCGGAAAGCGTCGGCCGGGACCAACAGGCTCGCCGCCGAGAGGAACCGCGCCTGCAAGGGGTCTTCGTTGTAGTACGCGAACACGACGTCGAGGATCGCCTGGTCGGCGGCGCAGTACAGATTGTCGCCGCTCCCGCCGACTACGCGCCCGCCGACCGCGGCGCCGTCGTTGGCGGCCGACGACGCGTAGAGGCGCGCGAGCCAGGTGCGGTCGGCGAGGCAGTCGTCGTCGATGAACGCGAGGCGGGCCCCGCGGGCCGCGCGCGCCCCCGCGTTGCGCGCCGCGGCGGGCCCCAGGTTCTCAGGAAGGCGCACCCAGCGGACGCCGACAGCGCCCGCTGACCAGTTCACGCGCGCGTCGAGCGGCTCCTCGTTGCCGTCGTCGACGACCAGCACCTCGAAGCGATCTGGCGGGAAGTCCGACCGCACGACCGACCGAAGGCAGGAGGCGAGCTGGTCGGGGCGCCTGTAACTGGGAATGACAACCGTGACGAGAGGCTGATCGGCCATCGTGACACCGGCGAACCGCAGACCCGGGCCTCGCGCCCGCGGCCGCGGGTGCGCCTTCCGGGTGCTTCCGAGTGGGGGCGGCCCTCGAGGGGGCTGCGGCGCGGGCCGCGCCGGCGACGATCTGCCGGCCGTCCTGCTGGGCCTCGTGCTGCGCAACCCCGAGAGCGCCGCCTCATCCAGCCAGTGTACACAGGAGGCGGGGGCGGCGGCACGGGCCGACGGCGCTGTCTTCGCAGCCCGGGGCCGCTTGGGGCGGCTCCCGGGCCTGGCGAGGGCGCTCGTCGATCGGCTCGCCTTCGCGGTGCGCCGGCCGGCGGAGGCCCGATTGTCCCTCGACGGCGGGGACGCGTTCGTGCTGGTATGATGCCCACGCCCCTCCGCGCTGAGCCGGGGGCGGCTGGCAGGAGGCCGCGTGAACCGCAACATCGGCGTGCTGATCTCGGGCCGAGGGTCGAACCTTCAGGCCATCATCGACGCCATTCGCGGGGGCCGGCTGGACGCCCGCATTGCCGTCGTCATCTCGAACCGCGCGGATGCCTACGGGCTCGAGCGGGCCCGCGCGGCCGGGATCGAGGCGCTCGTGCGCGATCACAAGGCCTGGCCGACGCGCGAGGCGTACGAGGCCGCGCTCGTCGGGGAGTTGCGCGCGCGCGAGGTCGGCCTCGTGTGCTTGGCCGGCTTCATGCGCCTGCTCGGGCCGACGTTCGTCGGCGCCTTCCCGAACCGCATCCTCAACATCCACCCGGCGCTGCTGCCGTCGTTTCCCGGCATGCACGCGCAGCGCCAGGCCGTCGAGCACGGCGTGAAGATCTCGGGCGTGACGGTGCATCTGGTGGACACGACGCTCGACGGCGGGCCGATCGTGATGCAGGCGGCGGTGCCGGTCCTGGACGACGACACCGAGGACACGCTCGCCGATCGCATCCTCGCCGAAGAGCACCGTGTCTATCCGGAGGCCATCGCGCGCGTCATCGCCGGGGGCTGGCGCATCGACGGGCGGCGCCTGGTCGCTGAGGGGCGATAGAGACGATCCGGCGGCATGCCGCCCTTGCGCGGGACGATCGGCCGCGGGCCGTCGCCGGAGCACCGGACGGCCGCGGTCGCGTCGGGCGCGCGCGGCCTCGCGGCGCGCCTCTCGGGTATAGTGGGCAGTCTGGGGCGGGGCACGATGATGCCGAACGACGCGTTCAGCGAACTGGAGTGGCGGGGGCTGGTCTACGAAGCGACGGAGGGGCTGCGCGACGTGCTCGCGCGCGAGGCCGTCACGCTCTACATCGGGTTCGACCCGACGGCCGCGAGTCTGCACGTGGGCTCGCTGCTGCCGATGATGGCGCTCGCGCGGATGCAGCGGTTCGGCCACAGCCCCATTGCGATTGCCGGCGGCGGCACGGGCATGATTGGCGATCCGAGCGGCAAGACGGCCGAGCGGCAGCTGCTCTCGGTCGATCAGGTGGATGCGAACCTCGCCGGGATCCGGGCGCAGCTGGCGAAGGTGCTCGACTTCGACGCGTCGCCGAACCCCGCGCGCATCGTCAACAACGGGGACTGGCTGCGGCCGCTCCGGTACCTCGACTTCCTGCGCGACATCGGGAAGCACTTCACCGTCAACTACATGCTCGCGAAGGAATCGGTGAAGCGCCGGCTCGACCAGGAAGACGGCGTGTCGTACACCGAGTTCAGCTACCTGATGCTCCAGGCGTACGACTTCCTGACGCTGTTCGATCGGTACGGCTGCACGCTGCAGATGGGCGGCAGCGATCAGTGGGGCAACATCACCGCCGGGTGCGATCTCGTGCGGAAGCTGCGGGGCGCTCGGGCGCACGGGCTCGTGATGCCGCTCGTGACGACCTCGTCGGGGGTGAAGTTCGGCAAGACCGAGGCCGGGGCCGTGTGGCTGGACGCCTCGCTCACGTCGCCGTTCCGCTTCTACCAGTTCTGGGTGAACACCGACGATCGCGACGCCGCGGCGTACCTGAAGTACTTCACGTTCCTCGGGCGCGGGGAGATCCGCGCGCTGGAGGACGAGATTGCGCGCGCGCCGGAGGCGCGCGAGGCCCAGCGCGTGCTGGCGCGCGAGGTGACGCGCACCATTCACGGCGGGGACGCGGCCCTCCGCGCCGAGCGGGCGTCGGCGCTGCTCTTCGGCGAGCGCATCGCCGAGCTGGATGCCGGCGAGATCGTCGCGGTGTTCGACGATGTGCCGTCGACGTCCATGCCGGCGGCCGCGTTCGCGGGGGCGGGGGCGGCGGTGGCGGACGTCCTGGTGGCGACGAAGCTCGCCTCGTCGAAAGGGGAGGCGGCGCGTCTGGTGCGCGGCGGCGGCGTGTACGTGAACAACCGGCGCGTGGCCGACGAACGCGCGCGCCTGACGCTTGACAGTGCGGTGTCGGGGCGGCTGTTCGTGCTGCGCCGGGGCGCGCGGCAGTATCACCTCGTGCTGGCCGATCCGGCGCCCGGCGCTTGACACCGCGCGCTCGGATCGGTAGCATAATAGGTCCGCCGGTTGGCACGCGGGCTGACCGAACGGTCAACCGCCTGAACGGGCGGACGGTCGCCGCGGGACGACGCGCGGCGGCCCACCCTTACAGACAGCGAGCGGGGCCGGCGTTCGAGACGGCTGGCCGCGCGCGTGAACGGCGGGTCGTTGGGGGCTTGACAGGGGCTGCCGTTCCACGTAGCATTGGAAGGTTCCCCTAAAGGCGGGCGCGAAAGCGGCCGACAGGACGGGGGATGCGGTCGGTTCTTTGAAAACTGGATAGCGCGTGCAAGTACGAACCTGTGAGGATCAGCAGGGTCGGAACCGGCGGCCTGCGAGCCGCAAGGCCGATCCGCAGACTGACTGAACAACGCCAGAGCTGGAACAGCAGAACTCTGGTTGACGTTGTCCGGCGGCCCGAGAGGGCGGCCGGCGATGGCTTCAACATGAGAGTTTGATCCTGGCTCAGAATCAACGCTGGCGGCGTGCCTAACACATGCAAGTCGAACGCGAAAGGGGCTTCGGCCCTGAGTAGAGTGGCAAACGGGTGAGTAACGCGTGGGTGACCTACCCTCGAGCGGGGGATAACGTCCCGAAAGGGGCGCTAATACCGCATGACATCCCGCTCTTGGACGGGCGGAGATCAAAGCCGGGGATCGCAAGACCTGGCACTCGAGGAGGGGCCCACGTCCGATTAGCTGGTTGGCGGGG
>Ga0116178_10000082_pt1 | contig 75758 bp, 82 predicted proteins | sample AD_STIC12_MetaG_FD_89880 | JGI IMG/M metagenome (GOLD analysis project Ga0116178, IMG submission 89880) | Active sludge microbial communities of municipal wastewater-treating anaerobic digesters from USA - AD_STIC12_MetaG | ecosystem: Engineered > Bioreactor > Anaerobic > Digestate | place: USA...
ATCCCCGCAGGGAAGGCCATAGACGGGGATGACCTGGTGGCCCTCAGACCGGGCGTCGGTATCCCCCCGAGCGACCTGGCCCTGGTAGTCGGGAAAAGGAGCAGGGTGGATGTCCCCGAGGGTTACCTGATAAGAAAGGAACATCTGCAGTAACCTGTTACGAGGGCCGCCATGAAGCCGCGGTGTTGTAACCGCGGTCATGAATCAGAGGAGTGTGTCATCAATGAAAATCAGAATAGCGGCAATGGCCATCATGTGCCTCTTCCTGACGCGGTGCGCCACCTATTACCACATGTTCAGCTTCACCGTGCCGAAGAGCACCTATTACTCGGACCAGGAGCGGGAGCTCCTGGAAAAGACCACGAAATCGATCGAGTTCGATTACGGCTATAACGCGGACCTCGACCTGGACTACGTGTTCCCGGTAACGAGCGGCTACACGGAGTTCAAGGCCGGTGACAGGGAGCTGTCGAAGGTACTTGACAATGTTGACAGCAAGACGCTGATCGCCTACAGCGAAAAGATATACCGCCTTAAAAAGATGACGGTCATGAGGATGGAGTACTACCGGTCGGCGGGGCAGTGGAACAACTACATACTCATCAGTAAATACCTGCTGCCGCCCATTGATTTTTACTCAAGCATGGTGGAAAAACAGGCGATGAAAAGAGACAGGGACTACATGATCAATATTGAAAAAAGAAGAAAGGCCCTTGATAAGAAAACTGAATATGAGATGTACCGTAAAGAATTCGAGGAAATCTGGAAAAATGACTACAACTCGTAACTGGATGTGGATGAGGAGCGGTTCCGTCCGCGGTTTATCCGGGGGCGCCGCCGTGCTTGCACTGGCTGTCTGTATCATGGCATGGTCCGCTTCGGTTTTCATCCCCGAGGCGCGCGCCGAGGCCTCGGTCAGCGTTCTCTGCTATCATTCGTTTCTTGAAAAGAAAAAAATGGACCCCTTCAGCTTCACCATTGACGAGCTGAATTCCCAGATACTGCAGCTCAAGAAAGAAGGATTCCGCTTCGTGTCCATCAATGACGTCATCAGCGGAAGGATAACCGGAACCAAGAATGTGCTGATCACCGTCGATGACGGCAACAAGAGCGTGTACGATGCGCACCGTAAGGTCTTCAGGCCCAACGGCATCAGGCCGCTCCTGGGGATATATCCGAACATCATCATCAACAAGAAGCACTACGCCCTCACCTGGGAGCAGCTTACCGAACTGGCAAACAGCGGGTGCGACATCGCGGCCCACGGCTACTTCCACCTGAAGATAAACAAGAAGCTTTATGACAAGAACCCCGGTTATTTCAAGAAGGAAATATTCCTGGTCAAGAAGGTCCTCGAGGAGAAGCTGAACCGGAAGATCACGGTCTTCGTGTATCCCTTCGGCCTCAGGGACGACCTTACCATCAAGACCCTCAGGGAGGCCGGTTATCGCTACGCCTTCACCATCAACAACGGGAGGATTGACATCCCCCTGGGCGCCGGCGACAGGCCCTTTGAGCTGCCCCGGTACATGGTCACCAGGACCAGCTGGAAATACTGCTTCAACAGCATTATGAGGAACGCGCGCCACAAGACGTCCTACAAGGTGGCCTCAGCCGGCGGGGAGTCCATGGAAAAGCCCGACGTGGCGGCCGTGGACAGGGCCCCGGCGGAACGCCATGACCCTGCCGCAGAGCTCGCCGCCCGCCTGACGGAGCGGATAGACAGGATGGCCATGGTGGATGAGAAAGCCGACAAAAACGGAAAGCAGACCAAAGAATCTCGCACTAAAAAAAAAATCGAAAAAAAGACCGGTATAGACTCTGATCCCGCCGCGAAGCACGAACAGAAAGCCGTAGTAGTAGTAAAAGAAGAAAAGCCGGCGCGCGAAAAGGAGCCCGTCATGACCCGGCGGGATACGGCAAAAAAAGCGGACATTTTCCCGCCCTTGTCAAAGGAAATAAAACTTGCTGCGGCGGGACCCAGGCCCCGGAAGAACGAAAAAATTGCGTTTCCGGAGGAGGACCGGAGTGACGTCGTGTTTCAGCCGATCCAGAAGGTCGCGGGCAATGTGAAGCGGGATTTTCCCGGCCTGGATCGCGGCGATATCTTCCCCGGGGAAAAGAGACGCGCCTCAATGGTATCTGTCGACGGCCTTTCCTCCGGCAAACGTGAATCGGCCGGAATCGAAACGGTGGACCGCGGGGAGAACCCGGCTCCACTCGAAGCGAAGGTGGCAAAGGGAGCCAACAAACAACTGTCCGGGATGAAGGAACAGTATCACAGCATCAGCACGAAATCACTGCGCACCTATCGCGGCATACTGGGGATCGTGGGCGGAAAAATAGAAAGGATCAAGCATTCCATCAGGAAATACGTGCTGGTCTATTTTTAAAGCTGTAAGCGAGTTTTGCTATTCCAGAAATAATTTTTCACGTTACCCGATAGTTATACATTAATTCAATGATGCTTTGCCACGCATCCACTTCATGTATACAGGTAGTTGATATGGAACGAAATACCGTTAAGAACATCATTGCGCTGGTCAGCATTGCTCTTCTGATGCCCGTTCTTTCCTGCACGCTGGCTGTAACGCTCCACCGGGCCGCAGCAAGCGGCGACGTGGGGGCAATAAACAGGATGTCCGAGCACGAAATCAGGATCTCGGAGAGGCTGCCTTCGGTATCCCGGACCGGGAAACCGAAGGCCATAGGCCATGTCACGCTGTCGCTCCCGGGGTGATGTGCACCGATTATCTGTTTTTTCAACGACTCCCCGGCGGCGATGATACGGTTCACCGGGTGATCTTCAGGGGAAAGGGGCGTCGAGGCTTCATCGATAACATCCCACGGTGTGTCGGACGGCTTTACGCCTTTCATCTGGGCGCTGTTCGGTCCCAGCAGCTCTTACGCCTTAGGGTTGGCCATGATGATGGACGAATCCGGCCCGTGGACGACAACCTCCGCGTCAATGTTCATGAACAGGCTGCGGTACCTCTGTTCGGTTTACTTAATCTTCCCTCCACCCTCGAAAAGCTTGAGAGCCGTCTCTATGGTTGATTGGAGAAGGTAACCCCCGGAATTTTTTATCACAAGGCAGTGCCGGGGGATGCCGTAAATCTGCTCGATCATATCCCGGTCCGCGCGGGATGCGAGGAATGCGATGGGCGCATGACGACGTTTGAGGATCTGACGCGCCGCACATCGGGACCGCCGGTACCGCTGCCCAGGCCGATGTCCATGAGGACCAGGTCTATGACAGGGCTCCCGGAGACTGCCTCAATGGCTTCCTCGCCGCTCAACTCCAGAATGACGTCGTAGCCGAAGTTCCTTAATATCTGTTCTTCCTCGAGGGCGAAGAGGGCTTCGTCTTCGACCATGAGAATGGTTTTTCAACTGCTTGATGTCCATGTATCAATTATACAATCTAATTCAAACGGCTGCTGTGATTATTTATGCTCGTGTTTGCCAGAGGTTTGCCGGATTGCTGGAGGGAAATGATACAGGTTTTTCGGGGTAAAGTCGTTGTTCTGAATTTGTCGTCTGCCGGAAGCAACAACTTTTCAATTATTCCCGCTCCATGATCTCCTCCGTCAGCTTCATGTAATCGTCGGCGCCGGTGCTTCCCGGCTTGTACTCGAATATGGTCTTGCCCCAGCTGGGGGCTTCCTGGAGGGCGACATTCTCCCTGATAAGGGTCTCGAAGAGCTTCCCCGGCAGGCGGTTCTCCGTCTCCTCGATGACTTCCCGGTTGATGGCGCGCTTGGCATTGTACATGGTGCCGATAATGCCGGTCACGTCGATATCCTTGTTGAGGCGCCGCTTCACCACCTGCACCGCCTCAAAGAGGTTGTACATCCCGTGGAAGGGAAGGAACTGGACCTGCAGCGGTATGAGGATCTCCTTCGAATAGGCCATGGCGTTCAGGGTCAGTATGCCCAGGGACGGCGGGCAGTCGATCAGGACGAAGTCATAGCTGTTCATTTCCTCAAGGGAATCGCGGAGGAGGAACTCCTTGGCGGGGATGGGAAGGAACTCTATGTCCTTCAGGTCCTGGTTCGCCGGCAGCAGGTGGAGATCGTTCCGGTCGATCAGTATCTCCGCGTAGGGGAGCTCGCCCTTCAGGACATGGAATATTGATTTTTTTATCTGTTTCGGGTTGTAGCCCAGGTGGTAGGTGGCCTGCGCCTGATGGTCGAGATCGATGATGAGGACCTTCTTTCCACGAATCTGCAGCGCGGCGGCTATATTGACGGTGCTTGTGGTTTTACCCACTCCCCCCTTGTTGTTGGAAATGGCGATTATTCTCATGGTTACCTCGCAATTAACCTACCGGATAGGCTGCCCATTTGTCAATGAATAAAATTAAAAGGATTTTGGCCGCTCCCCAGGAGGATGCCGGGTGGCGTTCAATGGTAATGCAAGGTGTTTGTTTTATTGCTCGGAGAGGATGATGCGCAATCTGTTCAGGATCATTCCGGATAAATTGTAAGCAACGGCCGTTTTTATCCTTGAAATTCCCCCCTGCCGTTGTTTTCTTAATATACGGGCGGAGATTCTGATATCGAGGTGAGGCCATGTTCAGAAAAGTATTATTCCCAACGGATTTCTCGGAGAATTCCTATGTCATCATGCCGTACCTGAAAAAATTAAAGGCGTCGGGAACGAAGGAAATCGTCATTCTCCATGTCCTCGACATGAGGTACAGCGGCGTCATGGAACCTGCATACCCGCTGGGAGAAATGGGAATCCAGAAATTTGAAGTTGAACTGTATGCCGGCATGGAAAAAACGGCGAATAAAAAGCTCGCCTCGCTGAAGACCAGACTTGGTAAAGATTTCAAGGTGAAGACCCTGCTCAGGGAGGGCGTGCCGTTCAAGGAAATTATAGCCTGCGCGGAAGAGGAAAAGGTTGACCTCATTGCCATCGGGTCCCACGGGAAAAGCGACATAGAGGAAATGCTTCTCGGTTCCGTTGCGGAGAAGGTCGTGAGGAAGTCGAAGAAGCCCTGCCTCATGGTCAAGCGGTGAGGCCGCATCCCGGGTCCATTACCGGTTGAGAAAGGCGATGATCTTCTCGGCGACACTCTCTTTTTCCAGGTCCGCGGTGACAGCGTGGTCGCTCTTGTGCAGAAGGAACGTCTCCTTTTTTTGCGATGCCACATGTGAGAAGATGTATTCCATCGAGTCAGGTGGTATCACACGGTCTCCCTTGGATTGTATGATGAGGACGTCGGCCTGGACATGGGGGAGCGCCTTCATCGCTTTTTTGATAAGCCTGAAGAGGTGCCACGACTGCCTGATGGGCGTTCCGGAACTGTAGCATTCATGTATCCGCCGGGCCTCTTCCGAGGCCAGACCTTTTGTCACATCATCCTGCCATAATATTTTTTTGAACAGGCCGATGACCGGCGCCAGGTAGATGCTTCTTTCCTTGAGTGTGCGGGGCGTCGAGATGAGGACTATTTTCCTTACCGGGCAGTCCCGGGCAAGGAGGAGGGTCAATATCCCCCCCATGGAAAGGCCTACCACGGAAACCTCGCGGCAATGGCTTTTCAGCTCCACCAGAGCTTCCCGGGCCGCCGTCAGCCAGTCCCTTCCCGTTACCCGCGCCAGGTCCTCGATGACGGTCCCGTGGCCTGGAAGGCGCGGTATGCTGATGGAATAACCCTGCGCGGATATTTTTTCTCCCAGGAATTTCATTTCGTGGGGCGACCCCTTGAAGCCGTGGATCAGCAGCACGCCCCGATCGTGACTGGTGATTGATACCAGGGCCTGGGAATTCTTCATGACGGGGGAGAAGGATTTTACTTTCATGGGTGCCTGCCGTGGTCCACTGTTATGGCTGTATTAAAGTCCCCACGTATTCAAGGCCGAAGGCCAGACCGATTGTTACGATCACCGCCCATAACACTATCCCGGCGGTGATCCAGAGGAGTATTTTGCCGGGCTTCGCGCTCAGGGCGAGGCCGATGAGAGCCGCCTGGGGAGCTCCGGGCATCACCGGGGCAATGAGCCCCAGACCCGGCATGCCGTATTTCTGGAAGATGGCTCCCGCCTTTCCGTTTCGTGTCTTTTCAAGCCACGCGGGGAACCTCTTCAGCAGGTACTCCTGCAGGGGCCTTCCCATGAGGAGCACCAGCATCACTGCGGCCTCAGCCCCGGCCGCGGTGATGAGGCCGGCAGCCAGCACGTGGAATTTGAACGCCAGCGCCGCGGGGAACCCTCCCCAGAAAAAGACCGCGCTCAGGGACATGATGGAAAATATCTGCGCCGCTGTTTTCATCGTCAATTCCCCGAGCGTATGGTTATGCTTTTCCGTCCGGCCACGGCCGATTCGCAGATCAGGTACAGTTCTTCATTGTCATATGAGTATTCCAGAGAATCGCCTGTCGTGGTCACCGCGTATCCGCCGGCACCGAAGAGGGCCTCGCGCGGCAGGAAGATCCTTGTCTCTCCTTTGGCAGGGTCGTGGTCCCATTCCATGTATACTGAAATAGATGCGCTGTCGCTTCTCGAGACTTCAAACTTCACCGGCGTCCCGGCGGTCCTCCGGGCATAGGGGCGGATGCGGTAATTTGCCCTGAGCGCTCCGGTATTGTCCACGATGCTGAGGTTCTCGTCGTTGAAGCCGTCGTAGCTGTCAGGTGTCCAGCCGGGAGTGTAGTTCCACTGCGTGCCCGAGGCGTGGTTGGCGTCCAGCCATGCGTAGAAAAGGTCCATGTATTTCCCCCCGCCCAGGGCCGTGGCGTTGACGCCGAATTCGCCCCAGAATATGGGAACGTTCCACGCGTCGGATTTTTTCTTCTGCTTGTTGAGAGCGCCCGCCGGCGATGTGCCGAGCCACGTGTTGAGTACGATAATGCTCCCGTCATAGTAGTGGGGGGCGTAGGCGTAGTTCCCGAATGACATCCGGGGGAGCTCCGATGTGTTGCCCGCGCTGATCAGGGCATGGGGGCAGAGAAAAATAATAGAATCGGGGTCGTTCTTCCGGATGATTTTAGCAGCGTCTTCATAGAGGACGGCGATCTCCGTCACCTCGTCTCCCCATGGCTCGTTGAGGATGTCGTAACCGAGCACCGCGGGGTTGCTGCCGAAATGACGGCTGACCGCATCCGTCATCTTGATGAACCTGGTGCGCGCACCGTACTTGTCGCGGTAGAAGCGGTTCCAGCAGGTGTGCATGTCGAAATCCCATATCATCTCCGCGCCCCAGATCTTGCAGCTGCTGTCGTTGCAGGGGGTGTCCTTGCTTACTTCCGGTGGCACCGTCCATTGGGGGAATCCCTCGCCGCATCCATGTATCTGGTAGCGCGAAAACGCGTCCTGGTGGAAGTCGATGATGACCTTGATGTCCCGTTCAGCGGCCCAGGTGACCACGCTGGTTATATAATCGAGATATTCACTGTTGTACGATCCCATGACGGGTTCAAAGGCCTCCCAGGTGAAGAGGAGCCTGATCACATTGACGCCCCAGCCCGGCAGGGGATCAAGGAGTTTCGCCTCCTTGATGGGCATGAAATCCGGGACCTTGGCGTTCCCGGCGACGTTGAGTCCCCGGTAGATAACGATACCGCCCCGTTCATCGGTGAAGTATTTACCGCTGGCCTGGACGGGCGGAACGGTAGCGGCCGAGTCGCACGATAGGAATAGAATCATGGCCAGATAGAGAAAAACCACGGATGCGCGCACCAATTGTTTTATCATAGTCTTTTCTCCGGATGTATTTCGTTTTGCCTCATAATAAACGAAGATCTCTCGTATGGGCGCTGAATCGCGGAAATATTAATTCACCCAAGATTTAAATTATAAACGCATTGATTCTCTGGTTTTTCTCTGCGCCCCCGCGACTCAACGAGAATCCTTTCGTGTTTTCTGCATATACCATCGGGACAATCAGTCCGGACGTATTTTATTCAATACCACAGGTAACACTATTAATCGACTTACCCGCTAAGATGAGACTGTTTTTTTGGGATGCCTGAACCTTTTCCTGTATTCCGTGGGGGTCATGCCGGTAACCGCCTTGAACATCCTGTTGAACGTGGCTTTTGAATTGAATCCGGTATCATAGGCTATCCTCAGCACGGTTGTATCCCTGTATTTTTCATCGGCCATCATCTTCTGGGCATCCCGTATCCGGAATTCATTCACATACATGAAGAAGTTTTTGTTATATTTTTCGTTTATTATCTGGGTCAGGTGGTGCCGTTTTATTTGGAGGGCCCGGGCAACATCCTCGATGCGGAGCTCAGGATCAAGGTACGGTTTTTTATCGCGCATGAAGCCGTTGAGCATCACTGCATACTCTTCGGCGTTAGATTCCTTCAGTCCCGACCGGTCGTATTTTTTCCTGAGCATGTTCAGGAGAAAGATCCTCCTGCTGTCGGCGTCGGTGCTGTAGTTTGAAAAGAGCAGCATGATGATGATGAAGCTGAAAAAAAGGACGTTGCGGAGCACGTTCGATATCCCGAGGCCGGTGAAGAGGGCCAGGCCGGCAACCTGGGTGAGCATCATCACGACGATGACGCCAAGCGAGATCCAGAAGGGGAAGCGGATGAGCGTTGAAGAGAATATGATCACGAAAAGAGACCCGAGGGGCAGGTCGTATCCCGTGGCGTTGACGCCGATGACATCGATGGCCACGACCGAGGCGTTCACGATGATCATCGACGCTGATACCATGACATACGTCATGCGCACGTCGCCGAGTCGCCTGGGGATGAATATGAGCAGGACGATGACCGCCGCTGTCAGCGCCCGGATCATCCACGCCGTCACCGCGGCGTTGAAGGGGAACGCAATATAGTCGAGGACGGTGAAAAGAAGATACGCCGTCATGCCGATGAAGAGCACCCGGTTTGACACGATGAGGCGCGTTTCCGCGTGGTGACGGATATACTGCTGTTCCAGTTCGTCGGGGAACCTCAATAGCGGCGAGTCTTTTTCCAGCCTGGCGGCGAGCTGTTGCAGATCATGGTCTTCCATGGGTTCTGTCGGGTCCGTGTCATGATGTGATACCCAGAGCTTGTCCGGCAATCGGGCAGGTGTCAAGTTATTTTAGGCATGGGGCTCACGCTGTGTGCCGGCTTCAGCCACCTGAAGGGGGAGAAACTAATTGACGATTGGTCAATAGTGTATTTATAATGATCTATGGCGGCACTGTCATTTCGACGAATTGCGGTCTTCCGGGTTGAGAAGGAATCATGATGGGATATCAATTTCCGGATTTCTGAGCCGGGCATGGGTCGGCTGATATACCAAAACGGGAAAAGCAAAAAATTTATCGATAATACCTCAAATTGCGGATATAAATAGATGTGTATCGCCATGTGATATCGGATTGATGCCGGAAATGGCATTTCAAGGAGGATTGAAATGGAATTTAACCTCAACGCGGTTTCCTTTATAAAAGAAAAGAACGCCGTGCCCCTTGACACGGAACGGACCTATGACGTTGTCATCATCGGCGGCGGGCCCGCGGGACTTACCGCGGCCGTCTACTGCATGCGCAAGGGCGTGGACACCGCCATAATCGTAAGGCACGTGGGCGGGCAGGTGGCTGAGACCTCCGCGGTCGAGAACTACATGGGATACCGCTATATCAATGGCGTCGAGCTGGTGGACAAGTTCCGGGAACAGGTCCAGCAGTTCAGCATCGGATATGTCGAGGGGGTCGGCGTCGCGTCCGTCGAGGACGGCGCGGTCAAGACGGTCCTTCTCGATGACGGCCGGGCCGTCCGGGGGAGGGCCCTTGTCCTGGCTTCGGGCAAGTCGTGGAGAAAGCTGGGGGTCCCCGGCGAGCAGAGGCTCACCGGCCGCGGCGTGGCGTACTGCACCATCTGCGATGCTCCCCTCTTCGCGGGAAAGACGGTTGTGGTGGTGGGCGGCGGCAATTCGGGCGTAGAGGCCGCCATCGATCTTGCCGCCATAGCAAAGGAGGTTATTGTGGTTCAGAACCTCGACCGCCTGACCGCGGACAGGGTCCTCACGGACAGGCTTGCCGGGTTCGGCAACGTGCGCCTCGTGTATAAAAGCAGGGTGCGGGAGATCGCCGGTGAGAACGCCGTGACGTCGGTGGTCCTCGATGACGACACTGGGGCGTCCACGGAAATTGCCGCCGACGGCATATTCATAGAAATTGGCCTCGAGCCCAACAGCGGCTTCGCCCGGGGCATCGTCGATATGAACGAAAACGGCGAGATCATCGTTGACTGCGCGTGCCGGACCAGCCGCGCCGGCATTTTCGCCGCGGGAGACGTCACCACCGTGCCGTACAAGCAGATCATAATTGCCGGGGGGGAGGGTGCCAAAGCGGCCCTTTCCGCCTGCGACTACCTAAAGAAAAATGAATGAGGAGGCGTGCCATGGCTCTTTTTGACGACAAGGTCCGGCAGCAACTGAAGGACATCCTCGGAACCATGAAGGAGGACGTGCGCCTGCTGTACTTCACGCAGGAAAACGAGTGCCCGGTGTGCAGGGACACGGGGCTGTTCGTGGAGGAAATGGGGTCCCTGGCGGGCATGCTCAAGGTTGCCGTTCATGATTTCGTCGCTGACCGCACGGTGGCGGCGCAGTACGGCATCGACAAGATCCCCGCGATAGCCCTGCTCGACGCCGGCGGGAACGATCCCGGCATACGTTTTTTCGGCCTTCCCGGCGGGTACGAGATAAATTCCTTTATAAGCGCCATCATGGAGCTTTCCGGCAAGAGGGAGCCGCTCCCTGATGACATTGCAAAGCGGGTGAAGGCGGTGGCGAAGGACGTCCATATTCAGGTATTCGTGAGCCTTACCTGCCCCCTCTGCCCGTCAGCGGTGGCGACAGCCCACCGGCTGGCAATGGAGAACAGAAGGATCAGGGCCGACATGATAGACGCGAATGCCTTCATGCCCCTGGCGATCAGGCACCATGTCACCGGCGTGCCGAAGATCATATTCAACGAAAAGACTGAACTCGTGGGGGCCCACCCGATGACCGTATTTCTTGATACGATTGAGAAGCTCTGACGGTTATGCGCGGCCCCGGCGCGCTACTTCATGATTCTGGAACCGAAAAATCTGAAGGATTTCTTCAATAATTCAGCTTCTTCCGCAGTGAGGCCCGAACGCTCCACCAGGCCCCTGAAGATCGTCTGCGCTTTGCCGTTCTCCTCTTCGATGCCGCACCGCTTGAAGAGGTTGTCGAATTCCCCGGCAAGGGCCTCCGTGTCAGCGGCCGCCCGGACTACTTTATCCCGCGGTTCGATGAAGATGCCGCAGAGGAAGAGGGCGGCGGCATGGGAGATGTTCAGCGATCCCGCCGGCCCCGGGACCGAGGGGATTTCGGCAAGGATATGGCAGCGGCCGCGCTCCTCGCGCGAGAGGCCGTCACGCTCGCGGCCCAGGAGCAGGGCGACCCGTGATGTAACGGCCCTGCCGGCGGCGATGGCGGAAGCCTCCCTGAAATCGATGCAGGTCTCGTCGCTGCGCGCCCTCCGGGTGGCGCCGATCACCAGGCCGCATCCCTCCAGGGCTTCTTCCAGCGTGGCGTCGACGCGACGGGAATTGTAGACATCGAGTCCGCCCATGGCGATGCGGGCGCCCCTTCCTTCCGCGTCCTCGATGTCCGTCGGGGAAACCAGCACCAGGTCGCTGAAGCCGAAATTGGCCATAACCCGGGCTATGGACCCGACATTTCTGTGGCCCATCGGTTCCATGACCACGACCCTGATGCCCGGCGTATCAGTTCTTTCCTTCAGGCCCTTCATGGAGCGGAGTATGCGGTCCCGCTGAAAAAAAGTAAAATATATTTTTCATGCTCCTTCAGGTATAGGAGGGCGTGAGCCGCGGGGATTGAGCAATGGCTCTTGGTCCCGATTATTTGCTTGACCGGGCAGTGTTCCGTCACATACTGCATCAGTCGATTTGTTGTGCCCATGTGCAGCCTCGTAAAAATACTATTTCAGGAGAAACGCATGAAAAAGCTTGCCATGATGATCGGTCTCATCGTCTGTGCCGCTCTGGTCGTTTCAGGATGCGGCAGCGCAAAGGTGAAAGGGGAGTTTCTGAACTACAAGAAAGCCTATGTCGGCTGGCTTGATCTCGGAGAACAGAACTGGAAAAAGTACGGGTATCCCCAAAAGGATGAATGGGTCCAGGAGATTAAGGCGCAGAACGGCGGCCTCCAGAAGTACGTGGCCGGTTATCTGAAAGGATGGACCGTGACCGGCGCCGCATCGAAAAATGCCGCCGCTCCCCGTGAAGCCGGAGTGCTTCTGGTCAGGTTCAGCAACGCGGTCCTTAATGAATCGAATTTTTCTGTGAAATGCGGGATTGAATATGTTGACGCCGCCAGCGGAAAGGTGGTCAAGCGCGCCGCCGTTGAAACAGCGGTATACTCGTACGCCCCCTGGTGGGCCTTTGGAGCGAAGGTTGCTAACACCATGCAAACCCTTGCGCTGGAAGTGCTGGCCAATATGCAGAAGTAGTCTCGCCTTGATCGGGCGTATCAGAATGATGCAATGCCGCTGGCTATCTGCCTATGAAAGGGGCTCTCCTTCAGGATGGCCCCTTTTTTTATTCACTGATTAACCGGCGGTATTTTTTTATCAGGAGGATTATCCTGAGCGTGAGTATTTTATAGTAATTGATTTTATCGTTGATTTTTATTAATGTTCCAGTTATGGAGTGGAAAATCATTTACGGTGGAGGAGCTATGAAAGGCAACTACCTTCGTCATTTATTCTGTTGCGGTCTGGCGGGCATGATTCTCGCGGCTATGTGCGGCTGTTACCCGAAGGCTGTGGGGCCGGCCGGTCCCGATGGAAAGCGTTTGACCTGGGACCAGATGAACCTGGACCAGCGGAAGGCGCACATGAAAAATGTCGTGATGCCGCGCGCGGCCGAGGTGTTCCGGACCTGGCGCCCGAAGAAGTATGCCGTCGTGGACTGCTCCCTGTGCCATGGCCGGGGGGCGGCGACGGGGAATTTTGATATGCCGACCGCCCACCTCCCGCGGCTCAGCGGCGACTGGACCCTGGGGCCCGAGTTTAAAAAATTCCCGGATACGACCAGGCTGAAGCTCAACCGCCTGGTGCCCCTTATGTCCGAGGCCCTGGGGAAGAAACCCTTCAGCGTTGCGACCCGGCGCGGCTTCGGCTGTTATTCCTGTCACCTGGGCCCGTCGGGACCGATGTTCGGGAACTGATCATCGGACCGGCCGCGCCGGGACCCGTTAGCGCCTGTTCATAAGGTCGTACTTGCAGGCATCCCCGAGGAGGTCGAGGTATTTCCGCAGGGGTTCGATGCCCATCAGGCCGTCGGCCGCTTCTATCGGCCTGTCAAGGCCCATCTGCGTTTTTGCCGTGATCACTTCAAGCCTCCTGTAGTCCGGCATGCATGCCTTGACGGCGGCCAGGTATTCGGCCAGGAGGGCCCGGTACTGGGGCGACATCGTTTCGCAGTAGCGCTGCCTGGCGGCATCCAGCCGCCTGCTGTCCTCCTTCATGCGGAGCTCCTGCTCCTTGCCGGTCAGTATCTCGCCGTAGGAAGCCAGTTTTTTCCTGAGGGGCTCCAGGTCCTTCTTGTCGAGCGCTTGGGCTTTCTGTTCCAGGGCGCTGAATTTGCCGTCGAAGACGCTCATCCGCGCGTTGATCTGTGCCATCAGGGACTGTTGCTCCTGCAGCAGGCCGAGGTTATCCTTCGCGCCGTTCTTCGCCTCCTGGTATTTCGGATCATCCTTCAATTTTTTATTCGCGCCGGCGCCGTAGGTTTTGCCCCATTCGATCCTTTCTTCCCTGGTCATGCTTTTGAGCTTTTTCGGATCGTCCGGTGATAGGCCGTATTCCCGCATCATCTTCTCGGCCATCGCCTTTTTTTCTTCCTTTGTCATCTTCCTGCTTTTTTTCTCTTTAATATCAACGCCTTCCGGGAGCGTAATCATCCGCGAGGCGATGGCTTCCCTGTTTTTATCCATGTAAACCCTGCACTCTTTGTTTCTTTCCCGGGCCTCCTTTTCCATCTTCCTATCAAGATCGCTGATCGATTGTTTAAAGGAATTCTTTTCCGCTTCGGTGATGCCGCAGCAGTTTCCCGGAGCCGCCGGTATCTGGGACAGGAAGGCTTCGGGAGAAGTCCTGGCGTAGGAGAAAGAAGCCACGCAAAGTAATAGTATCATGAATAGTGCTGTTTTCATCTCTTATCCATCCTCTTATGTGAGATATCTGTTTCTAACGTGACTTTATCCGCACGGAGGCGCCGGGTCAAGAGATATTCGATAGGGATAAAATATCCCTAATAGCGGTTGACAGGCAAGGTGTCATTTCATAAATAATACGGAAATTTGCCAGAACCAGGAGCTCTCAATGAAAAAAGCCGGTTTTACCATTGTCGCCATGCTATTCCTCCTAACCGCCTGTTCCCGATGGGATGATTCCATAACGGTGCGGACGACTGATCTCAATTATTTCAAAAACAATTATCGCGACTGCAGGGTGAGTTTTCAGGCCAATGCGCAGAAGGTAGCTGCCAGGTATGATTTTGCCGTGCGGGGCTCCGTTGCCGTCCCCGGCGGCGCCGACAAGGACCTCGCGATGGACTATGTGTATGTGCCGGCGACAAAAAGCAAGGAAAAGCTCCTGATCATCACCGCCGGCCTGCACGGCATCGAGGGTTACGCGGGGAGCGCGGTGCTGGACCTCTTTTTCAAGGAAGTTTTCCCCTCCATGAACTGCGACGCCACGGGGGTCATCGTGTTCCACGCCGTCAATCCCTACGGGATGAAGCATTTCTGGCGCGCAACGGAGGATAACATCGACCTTAACCGGAACTGCATGAACGACCCCAAGCTCTACGAAATCAAGAACGAGGGGTACGCGCGGCTGAGGGGGTTCCTCGATCCGGAAGGGAAGGCGTCGGCGGGGATCTTCGCCGGCGCGGCTGTCACCCTGAAGATGATATGGTACAACCTGACGATGGGCAAAAAGGACTTCATGCAGGCGGCCCTGAGCGGACAGCACGAGTTCCCCAAGGGCATCTTCTACGGCGGGAAGAAACCGGCGCCCCAGATCGCCGAGATGACGCGGATCCTCTCGCCGATCATGGCGAGATACCGCTTCGCGGCGCACATTGACCTGCACACCGGCTACGGCAGGAGGGGGTCCCTCCACCTGTTCCTGACGCCGCTGGACGACAAGAAGAACAGGATCATGGAGTCGCTTTTCCCCGGTCATCCCATCGACTGGTCGACGGACAAGGACTTTTACCAGACCTACGGCGATTTGAACATGTTCCTGTACAACCTGGTGCCGGGTCTTCCGGTGCTGCCCCTCACCCTTGAATACGGGACCCTTGACTCCCAGACCATTTCGGGCGGCATACAATCCCTGAAGACCATCATACTCGGAACGCAGGCCCTGTGCAACGGCTACGCGAGCGATGACGACCGCAGCGCCATCCAGGCCATGATGATGGAGATGTACTATCCCCAGTCGCCTGCATGGAAATCCGAGGTCATCCGGCAGTCGCGGGAGGTTCTAACGGCGTTCATCAAGCGGTGGGAACAGCTGCAGAGGAAGGATTTCTGATACTCAATAAAGGGAAATCGGCGGCTTGATCTCCGGCAGGGTGTCGCCTTCGTACAATACCTTCTCGAGATAGAGGCCGTGGGCAGGGGCGGTGAATTTTTTCGGGGTTTCCGAATAGGAAAGAAGCATTTGTTCTATGTCGCCTTCGGTGAAGGCGCCCCTGCCGGCCTCCACGGTTACCCCTATGATGCGCCGCACCATCTTCCAGAGAAAATGCGAGCCGACGATGCGTATGGCGATGACGTTACCGAACTCCTCTAGCCGAACCCCTTCAATGTCAACCGTCGTTGAAGAGCCTTTTTCCATTCTTTTATCGGCAAAGGAGACGAAATCGTGGAATCCCCTGAAGACCCCGAGGGCCTGCTTCATCTTCCCGCAATCAAGACCGTCTTCGATGCACCAGGCATGCTTCCTGGCAATGGCGGAGCGCCGTCGTGAAATGAGGTAGAGATAGCTCCTGCTTGTCGCGTGATGGCGGGCGTGAAAGCGCGGCGGAGCGTTTTCCATCGAGAGAACGGCAATGGTTTCCGGCAGGTTGCAGTTGATCCCGGCGCGAAGCGTTTCAGGTTCAACGGCCCGGGACGTTTCCAGATGGGCGGTCTGGGCCAGGGCATGGACCCCGGCGTCGGTTCTCCCGGCCCCCTGGATGTCCACCGTTTCACCCAGGTATTTTTCCGCCGCTCTCTTCAGCGTTCCCTGTACGCTCTTCGCGTTCTTCTGCGCCTGCCATCCGCGATAATTGGCTCCGTCATATTCCAGGACCATTTTATATTTATGCATGTTTAGCAGACCTGAATTAAGATGTATCTGTCCCGGGGTCGCAACCCGCATTGGGGTTGGGCCGCCGGGTCATGCCACAAAGGGAATCAGGGCCTTCCTGCCGGCCGGATAATCGGGAAACGTTTTTTTATACCATTGGTGATGCTGGAACGCCCGGGGCCCCAGGTTGAATATAGTCCAGAGCAGGAAGAATACCCCCCCGATGGACCAGGTGGCGATGGCCCAGCCGAGCCAGGTTATCATTTCGCCGAGATAGTTGGGACATGAAACATATTCGTAGAGGCCTCCACGGGGGATCTTGTATCCCTTCTCGCCGGGGGCGCGCAGGGTGGCGAGGACGTGGTCCGAATGCTTGTTAACGGCGTAGCCGGTGAAAAAGAGCAGGACGCCGATTATGAAGCGGGGATCGGCGAGCCACGCGGCGGTATACATTGAATCCGGGGCGAGGGAGAAGATCCACCTGCCCTGGACATAGGAGTTGACCATGTTGAACAGAAAGGCCAGGAGGACCGTGGTGAGCGGCACGGGATTGCTGCCCTTCAGGCTGAAGGGATAGATGAAGGCGCGGTGAAAATAGTGCGCCTGCCAGACGGCCAGGATCAGTACGGTCGTGATTGTCGACGGCCGGTCGCTGATAAGGAAATAGAAAAACATCATGACCGAGGCCGGCGCTTCCTGGATCACCCAGCCGAGCCTGTTATTGATAAGGGGCCCCCATTTTCTGCTGGCGTATCTTCCGTAGGGAGCGGCCATGAACTGGAGCGCGATGAATACCCCGGCCCCCAGGGCCAGGAAAGAGAATAAGACGATGTAATACAGCGTGAGTTCTTCCATGACAGTGTTCCTTTAAGGTAATATTTTTATATTGTTACGCGCAACCCGGTATGCCGGGATCCGTCATTTGATCCTGACGAATTCGCCGAACATCCACACCTCGGTGGCGAAAAAATCAACATTGACCAGGTGCCAGTAGTTGGTCCAGTTCCGCACTTTTTAATTATAATTTATTTATATAAATGTCAAATGATTTTATTGATGATATGAACTGGGACCAGAGGGGATTCATGAAGATGGTTCGCTGTGACGGCTGCATGACGCACGATGAGAGGGCAGCTATCCCCAGATGGCATATAAAACATCAAGGAGGGCCGGGGCCCTCCTTGACGGGTAATCACTACATTTTTGTCACAGAGAAGTCAACACGCCTGTTTTTCGCCTGGCCGGCGGGAGTCTTGTTGTCAGCTATGGGCTGGGTGTCGCCGAATCCTTTGGCTTTGAGCCTGTTGGACGGGGTTTTGCATACATCCTCGAGGTACTTCTTGACTGCCTGCGCCCGTTTTTCTGACAGCTTCATGTTGGATTTGGGATCGCCGACATTGTCGGTGTGCCCTTCGATCTGGACTTTAAATCCCGGGACCTTCATGATTATTTCATGGATCGCCTGAAGAGGTATTCTGGATTTGACGGCGTCAATTTCGGCGCTGCCGGTTTTGAAGACGATAAGACCTTTTTGTGCCTGCACGTTTTTCAGCTTTTTGGTGAGCTCTTTCATCGCAACGTCTGTCGCGTCGACGCTAACATTTTCTTTTGCTTTGTCTTTTGCTGCGCTTTTTATTCCGCCAAGGTCAAGAGAGAAAGCGGCGGTGGCGCAGAGAACAAGCATCAGAGTTAAAGCTTTTTTCATATTTGTGTACCTCTTTTTAATAATTTTTTTTGATGGAGAAATATCAATTACTAATATTTTAGAGTATGTCAAATTAAAAATTGGAAAAATATTCAATTATTGAATTTCTCTCCATGCAAAAAAGCGTCCCGCGGGACTATTTATTTGACGGATTATGCCATATCATGCTGCGCAGGCCGCGGAGAATTGTGCTGTTTTCTGTAGGACATTATCCTACAGGGTAATTCCCGGAACAAGTATTCCAAAAACAGACAAATCCCTATTTACAGGGGCCTGTTTATATACTAATTTCATACTATATCAGGATCAACCTATGCGGCATATATTTTTGCAGGATGGCGCCATGAAGGGAAAGAAGATAAAAAACAGGAAAGAAGACTTACGGGAGCAGATGGTCGAGATCGAAGAGGAGCATGAGGAGTTTGCCACCTTCATGATCGGCGAAGAAACCTACGGCGTGGACATCCTGAAGGTCCGCGACATCATCGGCATTACCGACATCACTCCGGTGCCGAAGAGCCCCCATTTCGTGAAGGGAGTCATCAACCTGCGGGGCAATATCGTGCCCGTCGTCGACCTCAGGCTCAAGTTCCGGATGAAGGAGCGCGAATACAACAGCGCCACGGTCATCATTGTCGTCGAGGTGAAGGGGCGGTACATCGGCATGATCGTGGACTCGGTCTCTGACGTCGTTGACATAAAGGTGGAAAGCATCCATGAAAGCCCCCATTACAGCGACAACATCAGGGAAGATTTCATCCAGAGCGTCGGAAGGAAGGATGACAAACTTATAATAATACTGGACGTCGACAGGATCCTCAATACCAGCGAGATCGAGAAAGGCGAATAGATAAACTTTTTAACCCCCTGTGCTCAATTCCCTTCCGGCGCCCCATGACGCCGGTTTTTTAAATATACAAACCTATATCGGGAAAGGTGCTCTATGTATTGTCATGCCGCGCGTCTTCGTTTCATGGTTATTACAGTTATTTTGATTCTGGTGCCGGCTGCTGTCATGGCCGGCGATAAGGGACAGGCATTTACAGCCGACACCGCGTTGAATATGCTGAGGGACGGCAATGCCCGGTTTGTTTCCGGGCGGCGCGGGTACCCCAACCTCGGGCCGGCGCGGCTGGCAGAGACAAAGAATAGCCAGCACCCCTATGCGTCTGTCCTCTCCTGCTCTGATTCGCGCGTCCCGGTCGAACATATCTTCGACGCGGGTCTCGGCGATATCTTTGTCATCAGGGTCGCCGGAAACGTGAGCGGTATTAACGAGATCGCCACCATCGAGTACGGCACGGAACATCTGCATACGCCTCTCCTGGTCGTTCTGGGGCACACCGCCTGCGGCGCTGTCACCGCGGTCACCCGCGGCGATAAGGTCGGGGGTTCCATTCCCCGGCTTGCCGAAAAGATCAGTCCTGCGGTGGACAGGGCAAAAAAGAAAGAGGGCCATGCTTTTTCTGAAAAGCTTCTCGACACCGCCATACGGTACAACGTGTGGCAGTCGATGGAAGACCTCTTCCGCCAGAGCCCCATTGTGAAGGAACTGGTCAAAGAGAGAAAACTGATGGTCGTCGGTGCGCTCTATCACCTTGACAACGGCACGGTCGAGTGGATGGGAGAGCATCCGGCACAAAAGACCCTTCTGGCCTCATCCCGCCGGGACGTTGAGGGCATGGGATCAGGCATGATGGCTCCCCTGATAATAGCCATTACATCGGGAATCATGGTGATCCTGTTTCTGGCCGTGTATCTGCAGTTTTTCCGGGAGAGGGGCGGGCGGAAAACGAGTGTCATGGCACGGCTCGCGGCGGGATTTTCCGTTTTGATCCTTGTGGCCGTAATTGCATCATCGGTCAACTCATGGATTGCCGCGCGGGCAGAAGGGGCGCAGCCGTGGGCTGTCCAGGCGATTCTGCCGTCGCTGGCGACAGCACTCTCCATTGCATTTTCATGTATCTTCGCCAGGTCGATGTCGGCATCGTTCCGGAGGGTCATTGCTGGTCTGAAGGCCATGATCAAGACAAACGGTTGAGACAGGGAAAAATTATATATTGACAGAAGAATGACGATCGGGCATCCTGAATCATCGCTCCGGGATCCCTTCAGGGCGGCGGGCCGCTCTGCATGCAGGGAGCGAGACATTATTATTCAGGAAGGCTGGCAATGGCAACAATAACCGATAAAGACAGGCAGATGGCACAGCGCTGCGTCGAGTGCCCGGTCTGCTCACGGGCGAGAAAAAAACAGCGCGGCATGGCCTTCTGGTTCGTCAAGAATATCGAAAACGGGCTGTGCCCATACTGCGCGGCCTATGAAAGGGTCTACGGCAAAAAGGCCCACGAAGCCTGATTGAACCGGGACCAACCATGGCTGCATCGGATCTGTATCTCGGACTTGACGTCGGCGGGACCCACACTGACGCGGTCCTGATCGGCGATAAGGGCATAGTATCGCATTACAAGGCGGTAACCGAACACACCAACCTTCTCCTGTCAGTGCGCAAGGCCATCGAGGAAATAACCCGGGACGTTGACCGGAAGAAAATCAGGCGGATCAATCTCAGCACCACCCTCTCAACCAACGCCATCGTCGAGGACAAGCTCGAAGATGTCTGCGTCATTATTTCCTCCGGACCAGGCATCGACCCCGACAATTTCAGGATCGGAAAATCATTTAACCTCGTCGAAGGGTCCATCGACCACCGCGGCAAGGAGGTCAGGGGACTTGACGCGAAGGCCCTGGCCGGCATCGGGTCTGACGCCGTAAAAAAGAAGATAAGGACCTTCGCCGCGGTCACCAAGTTCTCGACCCGGAACCCGGACCAGGAGAACCAGATTGCGGAAAAAATAAAGCCATCATCCGATTTCATAACTCTGGGGCACAAGCTGTCCGGACAGCTTTCCTTTCCGCGGCGCATCGTCACCGCCTATTTCAATTCGGCGGTGTGGAGGCTGTACAATTCCTTTGCCGACGCCATAGTAAAGGGCCTGGACGAGCTGGGGATCGGCGCCGAGGTCAATGTCCTGAAGGCGGACGGCGGAACCATGCCCTTCGCCTTTTCCCGGGACATCCCCGTCGAATCGATCCTGTCGGGGCCGGCGGCCAGCGTCATGGGCATAGCCGCCCTCTGCGACATCACCCAGGACTGCGTCATGCTGGACATCGGCGGCACCACCACCGACATCGCCATCTTCGCCGACGGCGTGCCCATTATCGAGAACGAGGGGATATCCCTGCAGTCGTATCCCACCCTGGTGCGGGCGCTGAAGACGCGGTCCATCGGCATCGGCGGCGATTCCATTATCCGCGTCAGGGGTAAGGAGATAACCGTGGGTCCTGACCGGAAAGGGCCGGCCATGGCGGCGGGCGGCAGGGAGCCGACCCTGGTGGACGCCCTCAACTGCCGTAAGGTCATACGCTACATGGACACCGGCGCCTCTGCGGACGGGATCGCGGCCATGGCGAAAAAAGCCGGCCTTTCCGCTGCGAAGCTCGCCGCCGGCGCCTTTGATTATGCCGTGGAAGCGATCAGGGCTGAGGTGCAGGCCATGATCGACGAGATCAACAACCGGCCGGTCTACACCATCCATGAGATGCTGGAAGGAAAGAAGATAATCCCGCAGAAGATTTACGTCATGGGAGGTCCCGCGATGGCCTTCAGGGAAAAACTGGCCGATGCCTTCGGCGTGGAAACAGTGCTGCCTGAACATTACGACGTCGCCAACGCCATCGGGGCCGCCCTGGCAAAGACGACCATCGAGATAGAGCTCTACGCCGACACCGGGAGGGGCGAGCTCATCATCCCGAACATCGGGGTGCGCCAGAAGATCGCCTCCGCCTACACCGTGAAAGACGCGGAGCGGGACGCGAAGAAGCACCTTTCGGCCCACCTGAAAGAGGTCGGAGTCGCCGGGCAGGACGCGGACACCGAGATCATCGAGTCGTCGTCCTTTAACATGGTTGACGGATTTTACACGTCGGGCCGTGACATCCGGGTCAGGTGCCAGATCAAGCCCGGCGTCATCAAGAGGCTGTCATGATCAAAGCGAAGAACAGCATGGGTCTCATATTTTTCCCGGCCTTCGACTGGGCCATATCGCCCACCCACCCCGAGCGGGAGGAGCGGCTCCTCTACACACAGGACCAGCTGAAGGAGGAGGGGATCTTCGACATCGACGGCCTCATGGAATTCAAGCCCGACATCGCCACGGAAGAGGACGTGATGCGTTCCCATTTCTGTTTTCCCGACGTGGACACGGTGACCACGGAGTCGCACATGATCTCCGCCGGGGGCGCCATCAAGGCGGCGCGCATCGTCATGGAAGGCACCGTTGACAAGTCTTTCGCCCTGGTGCGGCCGCCCGGGCACCACGCCATGAAATCGGTCCACGGCAACCGCGGCTTCTGTAACATCAACAACGAAGCCATCATGGTGGAATATATCCGCGACCATTACGGCACCAGGAAGATCGCGATAGTGGATACGGACTGCCACCACGGCGACGGATCCCAGGACATCTACTGGAACGACCCGGACGTTCTCTACATATCAATACACCAGGACGGCCGTACCCTCTACCCGGGATCGGGCCATGTTGACGAGCTCGGCGGCCCCAACGCGGTGGGGAAGACCATCAACATCCCCCTGCCGCCGGAGACCTGCGACGAGGGGTTCCTCTATGCCATCGACGAGATCGTGCTTCCGATCCTGAAGGACTTCAAACCGGAGATTATCGTGAACTCCGCGGGCCAGGATAACCACTACACCGACCCCATCACAAACATGAATTTCTCCGCCCAGGGCTACGCCATGCTCAACGAGAAGCTCAACCCGGACATCGCGGTCCTCGAAGGTGGCTACTCCATCCAGGGGGCGCTCCCCTACGTTAACCTTGGGATCATCCTGGCTATGGCCGGCGTGGACTACTCCCACGTGCGCGAGCCGGATTACCGCAAGGAGGCCCTGCGCCAGGACCCGCGCATAAGCGATTACATCAAGAGGCTCAAGGACGTGGTGCTTGGGGCGTATTTCAACCCGCCGGCATACGACGACCTGCCGCCCTATGGCGACTTCATGACGCGGAAGAAGAACATCTTCTATGACACCGACGGCATACGGGAAACGCAGATAGAGAAGATCATGCGCTGCAGGGAATGCTCCGGCATCTACAGCCTTGAGACCTATTCCACGGTCTGTTCCCTTTCCCTCGGCATCGAGTTTCCCATCGGGGCGTGCAAGTCCTGCGTGAAGGAGGGAGTGAAGCTCCTGAACAGCGCGAAGAAATCGGGCAAATACGGCACCATCCAGGTCATCGACCGGGTCAAGAAGGAATACTACCGCCTGTAACTACTGCGGCTTATGAAGTGCTGCTATTCATCGGGCGTATCAAACAGCCTGGACTACTCTTCGTTATGATGCTTATGACCGGTTATGATCAATCAGTGGCACTATTTTTCAAGTATGTGATAACTTCATAGCCCTGGAACCCTTTGATATCGCATGGGTTGCTTTTTACTTGATTCAGCAGTTCGATCGGTGCCACTTCCATGACCCTGAGAGCCGCTTAATCTTCCCCGTACGAGGGATAACGGTACCCTGCACCGGCATCGTTGACATAAAGAATATGAATGTTGCCGCTTAAGATTTCAGCCAATTCCAGAGCCTTTATGTCAGGCTTGATTTCGGCGCTCATCTTTTTATCAGCTCCATATTGAAAGTCATTCAGCTTTACAGTGAATTGGTTCTCAGGTTATCAATTGCAAGGGTCGCATCAGGAAAGGGTAATGTGGGCTATTTTGGGTGCTTTCTGCCGGCCCTCTGTCGATAATCGGTACCGGAAAGTCGGGCGGCATTATCACTGACGTCGCTCCGGTTGGAGCGGGTATGTTCCAGGCTGCATCTGTGATTAACGCATCTGGACAAGACGGGCATGAGGGTTTATTTGTCCGGATAAATCTGCCGAAGCACGACCTTCCCGCTGCTCAGCACCTGGAAATCAACCGGCGGTTGGTCCTCGGCTATATCCTCCAGAGACATGGCCTTTTTGTTCAATGCAGCCTTTATTTTCATCAGGAGTTCCCTGTCGGGTGTGAACTCGGTCTTTGTATTTCCCATCAGCCGGTAAAATTTTCCATGGACATATTCGATCTGGTAATTATCGGAGGCGCCTGACGGACCCTTGCCGGTTTTTATTTCCTTGCTTGTTTTACCCTTCCAATAACTGCCCTTCATGATCATAACCCCCCTGAATCGCGATCTTTTAATTAATATCGGTATTTCTGAAAACCAGATCATCCATATTGCAATGCTTTGTTGCAGCGTTCTTTCCTTGCATGGAATATCTTCACCCTGAGGAGAGTTCGAATAAAAAACCCGCTCGCCAGAAGATTTCCTGTCAGTGAGGGATCAATTGAGATAACGCAGCAGCCTATCACATGCAATGTCTAATCATTGGCCTCTCCTTGAGGGAGGAATAATTCTCGCATGACTGCTTCATCACCCCTGGTTTTTCCAGTGCTCTATAACGGCCATAAGAACTTATGCTGTTGGATGTCGCACTTTTGCACAATTATCCTGGGCGACTTCAAGTCTACCGTCATTCACATGGAGAAATATTGTGCCAGTAAATGCTTTGACGTCAATTCAAATTTTCATGAATAATACGACTCTTTCAACAGCCAGATCAAGAGCAAGAATACAGCCGAGAATTATGGGGATCACCACCGTCTTTTTATTTACTATTATGGTGTCGGAAAATATGTTCACGAAATTGTCTTTACCTATTTATTACTTCAACAACCGCAAACAATCCGTGGCCGCACCCGGCGGCGTCTGTATAATTCATTTCGCAGTTCCTTAGAACGCAGGCTATCTGGGGGCCCATAATGCTGGCCCAGAAATCAGTCACGGGAAACCGCGACGCGTTCCGGTACAGCCAGGCAAGCATATCAAGTTCTTCCTTGAGGGATTCGTCTATGACTTGAAGGATATTGTTCATTATCACCATGTTGGAATCGGCCAATGCCTTGATAAATGATATTATGCAGTTCCACTGTTTCATGTAATGGTTTAATTTTTCCATCGCATCTTCCGGAAGGTGATGTATATAATTATGCAGGAAATCAAGGTCTATCATGAGGTCGTTTAGAACACCCCGGAAATCACGATCAAACAATCTGTTTACCTGGTATCTGTACTGGCATTTATTGTTATTGAATATACCGGTATCCATATGCCGTCCCACGAATATGGATCGGTCTTTTATTAGTACTCTTGCCGCCTTCTTATTCTTAATTGCCGCTGATGCAATCATATTTGCTAAATTATCCGGCGACCAGTAAGAGCATTTGAACTGTTCGAATGCATGATGATCAGCGTTTTCATCGGTTTGCAGATAAGCCATAGTATAGGGTAATTGATTTTTCTCTGTTAAATTCCAATATACCGGCCATTCAGGGGAATATTTTCCAAGGAGATCATAAACTATAATCCCATTTTCGCCACAGTGATTCATAATTTCTTCAGTTAAATCAGTTAATTCATCAAAGGTAAGATGCGACAGGGATGCATATGAAGAAAAGTACAGATCGAAGGGCTCTTTCATTGATTTTGGGAGGCCCCTCGACAGATCGCATTGTTTAAATGAAACGGCATTGTTGGCAGAATAATTTTCTTTCCCCTGCTCTATCATGGAATCAGAAATATCAAGGCCTATATATTCTTCAATATTGTCATTGGTTAGAATAAAATCATTGTCTACGGAATTTACATGGTCTGCAACGGGTATATGAGTCAATAATTCAACGCCCTCTCCGCTACCGCACCCAAGATCCAGTACCCGCAATTTTTTTTTCTTTTCCCTGATGGATTCTATAAATGGACGCAGGGTAAGTTTTATCGATATGTCCTCCCAATATTTCCGGACATTGTCTTTTTTGCCGGTAAGACCGCTGCGTTCAATACCGTAATAGCCCAATCGTACGGCGGATTCATAAAATTCTGTCTTCATATCCATGGTAGATCTGTTGCATTAAATTTTGAATAAAAAAAGATATTACCCTTCTATATGGATTATCATCACTTCTAGAAGAGTAATATTATAGCATTCTCTTGCTTTCGGGAAGCTTATATAATAAAATTAATTAAAAATAAAAATTAGTCAATTATTATTCATTATAAATAAACTTTTTGTTGACAAAATATCTTAATCCATGTATTTTTTAAATATAAAACACTATAATAATTATCTAATTATGTATATTTAAATTTATACTATTATGGAGCTACTAATGACCAATAACCAAATAGATAATAAAAAAGAGATCCAGAAGAAAAAATATTTTGGTATTGTTATTGATAAAATTACTGTTATCGAAATGTTAGTAGGAACAATTGCGATTTTTGGTGGTATGCTTTTTATCTTTTATCTTGCCGGTATTTTTTAATTAATACAATTTTTCATAGGGGATTGCGCGTTTTAATGGATATCGGATCATCACTTAAAAAAATCAGGCTTCACAGGGAATATACAATTAAAGAAGTGGCCAATCGTATAAATGTCTCCGTCAGCCTCCTTTCGCAGATTGAAAACGGGAAAATCACACCCTCTCTCCAATCTCTTGAAGAACTGCTGAAATTTTATGCGATTAATTTTTCAGATTTTTTCAAGCAGGTCGAGCAGAAGAAATATGTGTATGTCAGCAAAAAGGATTCAGAGACCCTGGTAAACGACGATCATGGCATCAAGCTTACTTTGCTCGCGTCAAAATTACAGAACAACGCCCTGGAATCGTTTATCGTTGAACTTAAACCTGATGCGAGCCTTGAGCTCGCAAGGCTGGATGATAGCATCAATGGGGAGCGAATGATATTGGGAATGTCAGGGTCCGCCAACACGATTCTCGACGATGAATTATTCACGATCAGCAAAGGCGATTCAATCAATTTTAAATCATTTGTGTCATGCAGAATAATCAACAGCTCTCCAGATGTGGCCCAAGTCCTGGTATCTGGAATGCCTCCATTGGTTTTATAAAAAAACGATTGTTTTATATTGCCAAGGGCTTGGCCCGCAGGGCCGAAGCGAAGTTGGGCTCGTGGTTCGACAAGCTCACCAACCGGAGCAGCCCGATACGAGTGTGCGGGGGCGATGCGTCTTAGTCCTCGAGCACAAATGTTATCGGGATTCTCAGCAGCATTTTCACGGCCCTACCTGAAACCTTCCCGGGCCGGAACTTGAGGCGCGCTACGACCTTCATGGCCGCCTCATCGAAGCCGTAGCCTGAGGGCGGGGACACGATCCTTGCGCTGTTGATGGTGCCGTCCTCGTTGACCTGCATCTGGAGGAGGACGGTCTTCCGGGTGATGTTGGCGGAGCGCGCCGCCTGGGGGAAGTACCTGTTCAGGTCAAAGTCGATGATCGGAATGGGCGGGTGGTCGCTCAGGTCCGCGAACATGTACCCGTCCTTGTCCGTGCCGTCTCCGGAGAGCTTGTTGATGTCGATATCGGTGCTTTCCGCGTCCGGCTTGTCCTTGCCGGTACCCTCGATCCATTCCTCTTTTGCAACCGGCGCGGGGTTGGTGTCGCCCCCCAGCGGGACCGATGATGGTATATCAATAAAATCGACGCTCACGTCTTTCAGCTTTATCTTTGAGGCGTCGATGACCTCATCTTCGCCGGTCATGAAGGCCGGCATGTTGGTGATGAAGTAGGCCCCGGCGGCGACCGCGTGAAGCAGAATGGAAATGGTCAGGCAGATCTGGAAGAGGTCCATCCCCCTGATCTTCCTGCCTATGGCATGTAATGCGCGCGAGGACATGGGCGCCGCCTGGGTCAGCGCTTGACCGACAGGGCTATGCGGGTCACGCCGGACTGCCGTATGAGTCCCATCACGCGGGCTATGGCGCCATAGGGGAGCCGCTCGTCCGCGGAAAGGGTCACCCGCATGTTGGGCCGGTACTTTGATTCTTTTGCCAGGCTGGCCACCATCCTCTCTTCTGTTGTTTCGGTGTCCTCCATCATCAGCTTCCCGTCTTTTGTAATGGCGATCTGCACCGACTGCTGGATGTTCGGGTCGGCGGCGTTGACCTTGGGCAGGTTGATGTTCACCGATTCCATCTTGAGAAAGTTCGCAGTCACCATGAAGATGACCAGGAGTACGAGCAGGACGTCCACCATGGGGGTGATGTTTATATATCCGATTTCGTCGTCGTCGCCGCTGCCGGGTAGTAATGCCATGGTATGTTACCTCGATTTTCTTTTTCCGGTCTCTTTGACCTCCGCCGGTGCCGCTTTTCGGACGTGGAGGCTCGCGCTGATCTCCCGCGACAGGATCTCGATCTGCTGGATGATGGTCTTGACCTTTTTCGAGAAATAGTTGTTCGCCATGACCACCGGGATGGCGATGAAGAGGCCGGCCGCGGTCGCAAGCAGGGCCCTGGAGATGCTGCGCATGACCACGTCAGCGCCGGTGCTGCCCAGGGTTCCGAGGCCGTGGAAGGCCTTGATGACGCCCAGGACCGTTCCGAGGAGCCCTATGAAGGGGGCGTTGTTCCCCAGGGTGTTCAGGATCGTGAGGCGCTTCTCAAGGCCGATCTTTTCCTCCAGTATCTTCCCCGCCATCAGGTCCTGGAGACCCTGGGCGTTGTCGGCGGCGTGCTCGATCGAGAACAGGGCGAAGCGGGTATACACGTTGTCGCCGAGCTCCCGCGCCTTGTCCATTGCCGTCCTGAAGTCCCGCTTTCTCATCAATGCGATAAGCTCTTCGGCAAAGCGGGATATCTTTTTATTGGAATTCCTTTTGAATATCACGGCCCGCTCCATCCCCACCGCCAGGGCAAGGATGCTGGCGAAGACCAGCATGATAAATACGAAGGTTTCACCATAGCCGACAATTAATAATATATCTGACATATACGCTCTCTTCTGATAGGTATTAATGTTATTAGATTCATTGGAAACGGCAATGATACAAAAACTGGCATACTATTAACCAGAAGGTTAATAAAGCAATACTTTTTTTATAATATAGATATAACAAAAATAACTGCGGGGGTCGGGGAGCAAATAAAAAGGCCGCGGATGGTGTCCGCGGCCCCTGTATCTTCTGCTGTAATTATCCTAGTTCACAAAAAGCATTTCCCAGAACTTCGGCATCGGCCACAGGTCGTCGGCTACGAGAACTTCCAGTTCATCCACCTGCTGCCTTATTTCACCCATGGTACCCTTGATTTCGCTGCAGCAGAACTCGGCCGCCTTCTGGTGGTCATGGTGGTGGCCGTTGCTCTCCAACCTGGACTTCAACTGTGCCGTCGAGCCCTCGATGCCGTTGATGAGGGTGGCGATGCGCTTCAGGAGGTTCTTCTGCGCCGTGAAATCGACGCCGCCCAGCACCTTCTCGGCCTTGGCAATCGATGTTGCGACCTCGCCCTGGAACCTGATCGCGGCAGGCAGCACCATGCTGGAAACCATGCTGTGGAGCGCCCTGGCCTCTATCTCGATGTCCTTGATGTATTTCTCGAGCTTAATGGTATAGCGCGATTTCAATTCGATGGGGGACAGCACCTGGTACTTTTCAAAGAGCTTCGCGGCCTTTTCGGTGTCCAGGGACTTCAGCGCTTCCGGCGTGGTCCTCAGGTTCGGGAGCTTGCGGCGCTCCGCTTCCGCGTGCCATTCGTCGGTATAGTTGTCGCCCATGAAAAGGATCGGCTTCACCTTGGGAAGCTCCGCCTTCAGTATCTCCAGCACGGTCTGCTTGATGTTCTCCGTGCCCCTCTTCTCGATCATGTCGGCCACCTCGTCAAGGCTCTCGGCGACGATGGTGTTGAGAACGGTAGCCGCGAAGGAAATGTTCTGCGACGAGCCGACGGCGCGGAACTCGAACTTGTTCCCGGTAAAGGCGAAGGGAGAGGTCCGGTTGCGGTCCGAGTTGTCCCTGCTCACGACCGGCAGCGACGATATGCCCAGGTCGATGATCGACTTGTCGGAAGCGTCGGAGGCAACGCCCTTCTCGATGCTCTCGAGGATCTTCGTCAGCTGGTCGCCCAGGAAGATGGAGATTATCGCCGGCGGCGCCTCGTTGGCGCCCAGCCGGTGGTCGTTGGATGCCGATGCCACGGCGGCGCGCAGGAGGTCCGAATGCCGGTACACGGCCTTCATGGTCGCCAGGAGGAACACCAGGAACTGGATGTTGTCATGGGGCGTTTTCCCCGGCTTGAACAGGTTGATGCCGTCGTCGGTCGAGAGGGACCAGTTGACATGCTTGCCCGACCCGTTGATTCCCGCAAAGGGCTTTTCATGGAGCAGGACGGCCATGTTGTGCTGGCGCGCCACCTGCTGCAGTTTGTCCATGACGAGGAGATTGTGGTCCACGGCGATGTTGGCCTCTTCGAATATCGGCGCGATCTCGAACTGGGACGGCGCGACCTCGTTGTGCCTGGTCTTGGCCGGGATCCCCAGCTTGTACAGCTCTTCCTCCACATCGTGCATGAAGGACTGCATCCGCTCCCTGATGCTGCCGAAATACTGGTCTTCGAGCTCCTGTCCTTTCGCCGGAGGCGCCCCGAGGAGGGTCCTGCCGGTGAGCACCAGGTCCTGGCGCTTATAGAAGTAGTCCATGTCGATGCAGAAATATTCCTGCTCGGGCCCGAGGTTCGAGCTGATTTTTTTCGACTTGCGGTTGCCCAGGGCCTTGAGCACCCTGAGGGCGCTGTCGTTGACCGCGCGGATGGAGCGGAGGAGCGGCGTTTTCTTGTCCAGGGCCTCGCCGTGGTATGATATGAACGCCGTCGGGATGCAGAGGGTGATGCCGATGCCGTTTTTTCTCAGGAACGCCGGGCTCGACATGTCCCACGCGGTATAGCCGCGGGCCTCGAAGGTGGCGCGCAGGCCGCCGCTGGGGAAGCTCGATGCGTCCGGTTCGCCCTGGACGAGCTGCTCGCCGGTGAAGCGCTCTATGACTTCACCCGGTCCCGATATTTCGATGAACGCGTCATGCTTTTCAGCGGTCGCACCGGTCATCGGCTGGAACCAGTGGGCGAAATGAGTGGCGCCGTTTTCCAGGGCCCATTCCTTCATGGCATGGGCCACGGCGTTCGCTGTTTCAATGTCCAGCTTCTTCCCTTTCTCGATGCTTTCTTTCAGCTTTGCATAGAAAACCTTGGGCAGTTTCGCCTGCATCACTTTATCGTTAAAAGTGTCTTCGCCGAAGTAGCTGGAGATGGGGAGGTCCTTTTCTTTTACGACCGTGTATGTCCTCTCGGTCGCGATGGTCGGGGTGATCTTTTTCATGGATGCCTCCAGTGCAAATAATTATTGTTATCAAAACAAGGTGAATATATTTATTTCGCCTGCTATTTGTCAATAGTTGCAATGAAACAAGAGCGTGAAATCAATGAAATTTAACATTAGTGTAATAAAAACGGCGCTAACGGGGCTGAAACGCTTCCCACAGGTCCCTTATTTTTCTCATGATCACGTCGGGCAGGGCATTCCTGTTGCTCGGCGTCACTTCAATGATATCGATATCATCTCTTTCTTTTATGCTTTGTATGAAGTCGTCTCCGCCCAGTGCGATGGTGCCCACAACGATGTTGGGCGAGTCCAGGGCCCTGATTGCCATGCGCCTGAAATGCTCGGAATAACACTCCATTTTGCCGATCTCGTCAAGGATGATAATGGTATCGTTCCTCGGGATGATGGAGTCTGCCGCGATCGTGTCTATATTGTCAATGCTTACGCCGTACCGCCGGATGCTGAATTCTGACCTGATGTCCTGGTGGGCAAGATATCCGCGGCGACCGTCGAGGGAGTTCATCATGAAGCCGACGCGCCTGTCGCCGTTTTTTTCCTCTTCAGTGTAAAATCCCTGGGCCGGCCGATCCAGGTGCCGGAGCATTTTTTTTATCACCGTGGTTTTGCCCGCGGACGGGGCCCCGGTGAGAAAGATGTTTTTGCGCACGGTATTTCCAGTGTGATTTGTGGTCATTTCCGCGTTGCTTCATCTGAATTTGTTTATCACATACAGGACCAGGCTCAGCACTATGCTTATTATAATGCCGGTGACAATGGGGAAGTGGAAACTGAAGTTTTCCCGCTCGATAGTGATGTCGCCCGGCAGCCTGCCGAAATGCCTGAGAAAGGGCAGTGAGTCCTTGAAAAGCAGCAGTATCCCCGCCAGGACCAGGATCGTGCCGATAATAATAAGGATTTTCCCCATGTGCCCGCCTATTTGTTTCTTTAATAAAGGAATCGGTGAAATATAGCAACAAGAAATTGTCTTATCGGCGCGATTAATGCCCCGGGGCGCATGTTCAGACAGTCCCCATGCCGTTTTTTCCCTGGTATGCGAAAATACTATTGATCGCGGAAAGCCGCCGCGGTCATCATGGAGGCCTTCGTTAGATTGTCCCCGCTGTCCCATAGCGCCGCTGTCCGGGACCTGAACTGGTTCATAATCGGCAATGGGCTTGATTGCTGCTGCAACGTTTTCGGCGGGATGCCCTTTCCCATCTACCTTTTTCCCTCCCCTCCGGAGAGGGGGGGATATCATTCGCCATCCTGCCGCAGCGGGAGATGCTCTCCCGCTTCATCGGCATCGATCGGTAAAATGATTGAAAATAACAGGCCGGTATTTTTTAATAAATGAAATCCGTCCATCCCGCACCGTACCTGTCTTAAACGGGCCTGATGGACGGCCAGTGCGGCGGCAACGATGAATGTACATGACATCAAGGAGATAATCGGGAATCTCGGACTTCACCCCAACAAGCGCCTGGGGCAGAATTTCCTGGTGTCGCCCGAGGCCAGGGAGAGGATCGTCGGCGCCATGGAGTGCGGCCCGGCGGACCGGGTCCTTGAAATCGGGCCTGGCCTGGGCTCCATCACGGAACTGCTCCTTGACCGGGCCGGCCATGTCACCGCGGTCGAGATCGACGCCGGGTTCTGCCGCTACCTCTCCGAACGGTTCGGCGCCCGGGATAATTTCACGCTGATACATGGCGATTTCCTGAAAAATCCGCCGCCCGATACCTTTACCGCCATCGTGTCGAACCTTCCCTATTACTGCTCATCGGAAATGCTGTTCGAATTCACCCGCTACGCTGCACCGGAGGTATACGTGATGCTTCAGAAGGAGATGGCCGAGCGCATAACAGCTTCGCCCGGGAGCAAGAGCTACGGCGCCATAACGGTGACCCTCGGCTTCTATTACGAGGCGCGGCGGGTCTTCACGGTCCCGCGGGAATCCTTTTATCCCAGACCGGACGTGATGTCGTTATTCCTGAAACTGTCACGGCGCGTGTCGCTCCCCCTGGCCGGCGACGGGATTGGGCTGTTCCACCGCCTGGTGAAGTCCGCTTTCTGGGGCAGGAGAAAAACGATCCTGGCCGCGCTGTCAGGATCGCCCCACATGGACCTCGGCCGCGAGGGAACCGCCCGTATCCTTGCGGCAGCGGGTATCGATCCGGGCCGGCGCGGCGAGGAACTGGGCCTGGATGAGTATGTGGCCCTGACGCGGGCATTTTCACTGTCATCGCGAGTGAAACGAAGCGATCCTGACGATGATAGTGATGAGAACATGTAACTATACGCTTTTTCATGGCTTTATCTGGATCAATATCAAGATTGCTTCGCCGCTGCGCTTCTCGCAATGAGCGGCTGAATTATTATTGCATATTTTCGAGGCAGCTTTAGTAATGCCCGTGCAGGTGAATAGATGACCCGTCTTGATCCGTCAACCATCGAAAAACTCCTCTCCCGCGTGCAGAAGCCGGCGCGCTACATGGGGCGGGAGCTGAATGTCATCGTCAAGGATGACGCGCGCGTCCGCATGGCCCTTTCGTATCCGGACCTGTACGAAGTGGGCATGTCCAACAACGGCCTGCGCATCCTCTATGATATCGTGAACGCGATGCCGGGCGCGGCGTGCGAAAGGGTCTTCGCGGTGTCGGACGATTTTGCCCGGGCCCTCCGGGAGGACGGCATTCCCCTTTATACCCTCGAGACCTACACGCCCCTCTGCGAGCTTGATGCCCTTGGCTTTAACCTGTCCCATGAACTCCTCTGCACCAATGTGATGCAGATTCTTGACCTGGGCGGCATACCCCTGCGGCGAAGCGAGCGCGGCGAAGGCATGCCGATAATAATCGCCGGCGGCGAGGCGGTGTCCAATCCCTTCCCGATGGGGGACTTCATCGACGCCTTTTTCATCGGCGACGGCGAGGAGGGGATACGGGACATCGTGACCGTTCTTGCTGACGCCGGGACGGCCGGTCTGGGCAGGGACGAAACGATAGGGCGGATCGGCGAAATACCGGGAGTGCTGCTTCCGTCTCGGTACGATACCGGCGCCGGCCCGACGGTGAGAAAGCGGGTGTACCGCGGCACGGCCCTCATGGACCCGGTGAAGCCCCTGGTGCCCGGGATCCGCATCGCCCAGGAGCGTATCGTCGTCGAGGCGACCCGGGGCTGCACCAACTTCTGCAATTTCTGCCATGCCGGGTTTTACGATCTTCCCTACCGGTGCTATGACCACGGTGACGTGGCGGACCGCGTCCTCGAAATCGCGCGGAACACCGGGTATAACGAGGTCACCCTTTCGTCGCTGTCCATCAGCGATTATCCCTACCTGGCGTCACTGATAAACCGCGTCCTCCCCGACCTCACGGCCGCGGGGATATCGGTATCCTTTCCGTCACTGCGGGTCGACGCGGCCACCCTGCCGCTCATAGAGCAGGTTTCGGAGCTCCGGCGCGCTTCCCTCACCTTCGCGGTGGAGTCGGCCTCGGAGCAGGTGAGGGCCAGGGCGAACAAGAGGATCTTCATCAATGACCTCGCGGAGATCGTGGGGCACGTGTATGCCCGGGGATGGAGGGTCATCAAGCTCTATTTCATGATCGGCCTGCCGGGGTGCGAGGAGTATGACGAGGCCGAGGACATTATCAGCCTTCTGAAAAATATACACCGGATCGGCGGCCGCAGGCTTGACATCAACGTGACCGTGTCTCCCTTCGTGCCGAAGCCGCACACGCCCTTCCAGCGAGAGGGGCAGCGGGGAAGGGAGTATTTCGAGGGCACCGTACGCAGGATCAAGCGCGCCCTCCCGCGGTCCATCACGATAAAGAACCATAACGTGGAAGCATCCATCATGGAGGGGGTACTGGCGCGGGGCGACTCGCGGCTGGGGGCCGTCATCGAGAAGTCGTACCGCGAGGGGTGCCTCTTCGATTCGTGGGACGAGTGTTTCAGGTATGATATCTGGAAGCGGAACCTGGACGACATGCTCCCCGGGTGGGAGGACCGTCTCGGTGAGCGCCTTGACGGGCCGCTCCCCTGGCGGTTCGTGGAGACCGGATTCGAGAAACTGGTGGAAAAACGGGCGGAAGCGAGCGCCGCATGCCTTCCCCTGCGGGACAGGGTGCCGCAGCAGAGAGAAGCGATTGACACGGCACGCCTGGAAAAGGCGCGGCGCAGCTTCGAGAGCCGCTACGCGGTCACAGGCAGGATCAGGATACGCTTCACCAGGACCGGGATGATGCGTTTCATTCCCCACATCGATTTCATGGAGATCGTGAAGCGAGCCCTCCGCATGGCCGGGGCGCCGGTGGCCATGTCCCAGGGCTTCAACAAGAGGGAGCGAGTGTCCGCCGGCTTTCCCACCCCCGTGGGAATCGAAAGCGAGGCGGAGCTCGTGGATGTCGAGCTTTTCGACGTCGCGGGGAGCGATGTCATGGCACGCCTTAACGCCTCCCTGCCGGACGGCATAACGGCCGCCGGTTTCCGCACCATAGAAGATAAGACTTCCCTCATGGCCATGACCGGGGTCATTGAATACCGGGTGACGGCCGCATCCGGAGCCGCGGCCCTGGCCGCCGGCCTTGACGCCAGGCCGCAATTCCGCAAGCATGGGAAGAAATCCGACCGCGCCGTTTCCTTCGATACGGTGGTGCATTCATATGAGACGGTGGATGACCATACGGTTATCCTGCGACTGTTTGCAGGATCGGAGGATTCCATCCGGATCGACGACGCGGTGAAGACGCTTCTGGGCGGTGACGGCGAAGTTATGGGGAACGTGCGGATGGTCAAGACCGCCCAGTACCGGAATGACGGGCAGCTCTCGAAGATTGAATAGCGCTCTCCATTGATCATCCGTAATGCGGAACGGCTTTTTTCCGGGGGATGCTTGTCAGTCGATATCTTCTTCGTTGGTGTAAATTGGAATGATGGTGTCCAGTGTCGCCAGTTTTATAAGGCTGAAAATATCTTCCGAAAGATTTAACAGGGCTATCTTGCCGTTATTATTGCTCATTTCTCTGTTGAGATTGATCAGAAGACCCATTCCCGCTGAATCTATGAAAGTCACATCTTTGAGATCAAGAATGATGCTTTTCGTGTTTTCATGAATCAGGGTGAATATCGCGTCTTTTATATCCTTGCTGCTGAAATAATCCATTTCGCCGTTCAATATTACTATTTTATGGCCCCTCAAATCACGATATGTTAATTCCATGGCTGCCGACCTTTTATTGTTAAGATAAGAGCCCTCTTTTCTCAACGGTCCAAAGAGGCTGATTAAGTCCAATCGAGACAAGTATGGGACATTGAAGGTATAATTTCAACACAAAAAGCGCTGGACAGGACTATTAAAATATGGTAATAATCAACGCGTTCGTGATTTAGCATTAATTACGGGAGTGAGCAATGATTGAAGCCATCGATAAAGGCAATAATCTGTTTGTCATCAGGATCGTAATGAGAGAAGTGCACTCCATGGATATCCCCAATCTCAAAGAAAATCTCCTGGATACGATAGCCGAGAAAGGAATAAAGAAACTCGTTGTTGATCTCAGTGATGTCCGCATGATAACAAGTTCGGGGATCGGCATTTTTTTTAACATCAATCAAAGCCTCGAGACAAAGCTTTGTTTTGCCGCGGCCAATCTTGAGGTGAGGAAAGTCCTGGAACTGACAAAGGTGACCTCTATTATCAAGCTCTTTCCGACAGTTGATGAAGCCGTGGCATCCTTCGCATAACGGGCCATGCCTTTCAGCCGGAGCCGGATCATGAAGGGCCGCTTCCGGGGTAAGCGGCATGAAGGAACCAGTTGCCCGTTCCCCTGCTTGTTAAACGATTGACAGACCCGCGGGACCTGAAAATACTCGTGTACCATGGGACTGGCCGAAGAAATAGTCCGCACCGCGGTGCTTTTCGGCAGCGGTATTACCTTGCTGCTCGGCGTGGAGCAGTTGAGCGGGCGCTCCGTGCGCTCGCGGTCAAACTACCTCCTCTTTGCGGTGTCTATATTCGTAACCATCATCCTGTACAACCATGCCGAGCTTTCGGCCGGTCCGCCGGCGCATCCCTGGCGCGCCTTCCTCTACGTCACCTCCGTATATGTGATCGGTCCGCTCAATTATCTCTATTACCGGTCCCTGATATACCCTGATTTGAGAATCGGGCGGGAACAGGCGTTTCACTTCCTCCCCGCGGTCGTTGCCCTCTCAATCGAACTGTACCTCCAGACGCGTCCGGACCCGGTGAAGGCGGCGGCCCTCCATGACGTTTTTACTTCGGTACGGTTCCACCCCCTGCTGGCGTTCCTGTTCGTCGGAGGATTCTCGTTTTACCTTTATCAGCTCTTTCTGCTGCGGCAGTGCCTGCTGCTCTGGAATGAGCCGGACATTCACCGGGGCTTGCGGCTGGTGGTGGCGCTGGAAACGGTCAATGTGCTCACGCCGGTCCCGGTGCTGGTGTGGATGTTCACCCGCATGTCGGGGCTCATCCTGCTCGCGGGGATGATGACGACAACGGTGCTGATCACGATCTTCCTGACGAATAACCGCTTCCCGACGCTCTTCCTGCAGATCCAGGAAGCGCTCATCAGAAAAAAATACGAGCGCTCCTTCCTCAAGGGAGTGGACATCGACGGCATCGGCCGCCGTCTCGACGAGCTCATGATCGGGGAATGCGCCTACCGCGATGACGACCTGACGCTGTCATCGCTTGCGCGGCGGGTGGGGCTCACCCCGCACCAGCTCTCGCAGTACCTGAATGAAAAGATTAAGACCGGTTTCAGCGGCTATATCAACGCCTTCAGAGTGGGCGAGGCGAAGCGGCTGCTGGTGGACGATCCCTCCATGAGCGTTATCTCGATATGCTTCCGCGTGGGCTTCAATTCCAAGTCCTCCTTCAACAGCGTTTTCAAGCAGTCAACCGGCATGACTCCCACCGAATACAGGCTCCGCCACGGCGAATAGGCGTGCGTCAAACCGGGCCGGCGCGGCATGGTCGATGAATCGTCCCCGCGGGTCCCGGAATGCTTTGCCATGCCATGGCAGCATCGCAAGAAATAGTATGCAAATTACTGGTACAGGGTTATAACATTGGACGACAGCGCGCCGGGACATCGGGTACCATGCGGCATCGGCCCGCAGGACCGCATGGACGGCCCGCGAAGCCTAATACGTGTTCACTGGAGTTGGGTCCCATGGATGAAGCGGCCACCATAAGCAGCGCTGATGTGCGCAGTTTCCTTGATCTGGCATACCAGTTTTCGGCAAAATCCCTCGGGCGCATGTTCGAGAAGGAGGGGCCGGACGGCGACCTGACCCTGGTCCCGGATCTCATGGACACCGCTTTTAAGATCGGTCTTGCCGCGTCACCCGATCCCGCCGCTGCGGGGCATGACTACGGCATCTGGGGCGCGATGACGGAAGAGGCCGGAGCGGCCCCGTCGGCGCTCATGCTCGCGGCGATCGCAGAGACCTGCGCCGGCGCTGCGATGTGCCTGCACGCGCAGGGCGTCGCGGCGAACCTGCTTGCGCCGGCGGCCGGAACTCTTCGTCTTCCGCGTACGCCGATCCGCGCCGCCCTCGCCATCCAGGAAGGCCCCTTTCCCTTCCCCTTTGCCGCTATCCGCGATACTGACGGCGCGCCGCACGGCGTTATCCGCACCGAGGCCAGGGCTGAGTCAGGCGGATACCGCATCACGGGCCGGAAGGACTATGTATACTCAATCACCGGCGTCGACACGTTCGCGGTCTTCACCCGGCTCTCCGGCGGCCTGGCCTGCTTCGCGGTCCCTGCGGATACTTCGGGACTGTCCCTGTCCGACGCCGGATTGAGGACCGGGCTGCGCGCGTGCCCGCTTCATACGGTCGCCCTCAATGACGTATTCGTCCCCGCGGCGGCGCGTATTGACGATGGCGACGCGGCCGGACTGGTAATGCGCGCCCTTGCCCTGTCCTGGACCGGGATGGCGGCGATAGCCGTCGGGATTGCCCGCGGCGCCGCGAATTCCGCCCGGCGATATGCTGCCGAACGCTACCAGGGCGGCGCCATAATCGAACGCCATCCCGCCGTGAAAATGCTGGTGGGCGGCTCCGAATCGAAGGCGAACGCCGTCATGGCCGCCCTCGCGGCGCTCAGGCCGGCCGATCCCGCTTCCCCGCCCTTTCTCAAGCATGCCGCCGAACTCAAGCTCGCGGCGACACGGCAGTGCGCTGAAGCGGTATCCGACTGCCTGCAGGTGTTCGGCGGGTACGGCTACATGGAGGACTTCGGGATGGAGAAGCGCCTGCGCGACGCGACGGTGCTCAAGTCCGCGTGGGGGCCGCCGTATTTTCTGAAGCAGTTCATCTTTGACCTGGACCGGGAGGTTTGATGCAATGAACGCCGGGCTCGCTGAACAGATCGAGGCGCTGAAGATCAGGCAGTCGCGTGACCGGCTCACGGTCATCGGGCGGATGCTTGTTGACGGGCGGGACCTCTCCCTGTGGGAGCATGATACGAAGACTCTGCCGCGGGGCGCGCGCATCTGGCGGCGCCGGGCGCGGGCTTTTGCGCGGGAGCGGATACGGCCGCTTGCCGCGATGGCGGACCGGGACCCCGCATCATTCGACCCGAAGGCGCTCGTGGGCGCGGCCGCGCGGAAAGGGTTCCAGACGCAGCTCTTTGTCCCGCCGTTCGGCCGGGCGAGCGTCACCACCTACCTGCGGAGCGCAACCCTGCCGATCGCGGTCATAGCGGAAGAGTTCGCCACGGAATGCGGCGGCCTCGCTCTCCTGCTGCTGGCGCACAACCTGGGCGTGGTGCCCCTGCTGCTCAGCGGTCACGTCAGGACCCTCGTGCGGCATTTTCTGCCGCTTTATTTCAAGACGAGCTGGCTGGGCGACTCCACCACCTTCGCCTTCGCCATCACCGAGCCCGAAGCAGGGTCCGACGTCGAGTCCTGCGAGGGGGCTGCTCAGGCCCGGCTCAACGCGACAGCGCGACCGGTCCAGGGAGGCTACATCCTCAACGGGAGCAAGGTGTTTATTTCCGACGGCGCCATCGCTGACCGGATCACCTTCTACGCCCGCATCGAAGGGGAGGGGGTCGAGTCGTGGACCTGCTTCCTCATCGATAAAACGATGCCGGGCGTATCCGTGGGGCGGCACGAAAAAAAGATGGGACAGCGCGCCGCCGACGCCTCGGAGATCATCCTGGAGGACGTGTTCGTCCCCAAACGAAACATCGTGGGCAAGCTCCGCTCCGGCTGGCCCAATAATCACAACGTCCTCAATTATTCGCGCCCGGTGGTGGCGGCGATGGCGCTGGGCCACGGGCGCGGCGCCTTTGAACGCGCGCTCGCGTTCTGCCGCGGCGCCGAGCGCGGGGGCAGGCGTCTCATCGAATGCCGCGACGTGCAGTACGAGCTCGCCGACATGCTCACGGCGCTGGCGGCGGCGCGCGCGATGATCTGGCGCGCATGCCGAAACTTCCGGGCAAACCAGCCGCTCTCGTCCATCGCGAAGGTCTTTGCGTCGGACACCGCGGTGCGCGTATGCAACCAGGCTATGGAGCTGATGGGCGACGCCGGCTATATGCACGCGCACGGCGTGGAGCGCGCCTGGCGGGATTCGCGCCTGACGCAGATCTACGAGGGCACCAACCAGATCAACCGGTACGATATCATCGAGCACCAGTGGGATGCGGACATTGCGGCCGATCGCGGGAGCGCCCTGTCCTGAAATAAACCATGGATCAGTTAAAAACGGAGGGACCAATGAACATGCAGGCAGACACCTTTTTCAAGGAAAAGACAAAGACATTCCGGTCGTCTAAGGGACCGGCGGAGTTGCCTATCTTCTACTACGACTATTCCTATGCGCACTTCCTTTTCTTCGCGGAATACCAGCGCGCGGCGGCCGCCCTCGCGGACACGGCTTTTGCGCCCTGCCGGTTCTTCAACGGGAAGGCGGGAGTGCTCCTGAACTTCTTCGAATACCGCAAGACGGCCATCGGACCGTACAACGAGGTGGGGCTGTCCATCCTGTGCCACCCGAGGAAGGAGAAACAGCCGGCGATGCTCATGATGGAATTGTTGAAGGACGCGAGGCGGTGGCGGATGGGCGCCTATGTGATCAACCTCCCGGTAACCACGGAAATAGCCCACGTGCTCGGTCATGAGGTCTGGAGCTATCCCAAGTTCGTCACCGGCATCATCGCGGACCTGCAGGGCCGACGGTTTCGCGGCATCGTCGAGGACCCATCACTCGGGGAGCCGATATTTACCCTCGACGGGAAGATCGGCCCCCTCGGTTCGATGATCAGTCTCACGAACGCGTCGTTCATATCCCACACCACGCACAAGGGCGTGCCGCTGCGCACGCTTACCGAGGTGGATGCGCGCTACAGGATGAATATGGGCTTCTCGACGCCGCTGCGCGTGAACGAAAAAAGCCGGCATTCCATGGCGAAAAACCTCATGGCCCTGGGGCTGCAGGGAAAGAAACCCTTCGGCTGCATGTATTCGGGGATGGCGCGGATGAAGCTTTACGACGGCGTTCCCATTGGATGACCGCGCGGCTGTTCCTGTTGATTTTTTCAGACAGCGCTAAGACCGGGTTATCCATAAATACCGGGATCTCGCAACACATGACGGGGAATTCCCCCTGCCGTCAGTGCCGCTATATCCAACACAGGTTCCCCGTGCATGACGACCATGAAATGCCTTATGCACTCTGGCTGTACCGGGGGTGGGGGTAAAAGGTGGCGCGCCCGAGTGCCGGTGCGGCCATTTTTTACTTGAATTATTCCCCGGCTAAAAATATACTCTAATTGAGCAATGGCTCAGTAGAGGGGGGTATCCTGTCCCGGTCTCAGAAAGGAGGGAGTTATGGAAATAACAAACATCAGCGGCCCTGATGTGGTCCCCAGCGGGTTTTCCACGGAGCCGCCCCGCCAGGCCGAGCCGGCAAGAAATGAGCCGGCACCTGTTAATAGAAGCCCTGAACCGGCCGAAAATAATAAGGGGACTACAATTGATACATACGCTTAGGAAGGTGCTATGGGAACGGTGAGCAAGGCCGAAAAGGCGGCATATAATGACGAGATCAAGGACATCAAGCGCGAAGTCGAGACGATCAAGAAGGCGATAAACGAAGCCATCAGCAAAAAAAAGAAACACCCTGCCATAGCCAATTACTACAACCTTGAGCTGGCGTCCCGCGAAATGGACGCCATCGAAAATTTCATCAAGATGAACGACCTTTCCATGGAAATGCTGAACCTGCGAAACAGCACCTTCCTGGAAAATGCCCGCAAGGAATTCTACAAAGTGCTCCAGTACCTGGAGGAGATCGTGGGGAACCAGGTTGACCGCTCCCTGAAGGAGAATGACGAATACCTGGCCACCATCAAGCAGGTAAATCCTCAGCAGATCCTCAAGTTTGTCCAGCGCATGCACCGGATCCTGGGCGACCTGATCAGGAATTTCGGCCAGGATACCAAGTGGAAGTGGTCCTTTGTGGAATGGCAGGCCCGCGCCGCCATTATCACCAAGAACATCACCAGCTTTTCCGAGGTGGCCAAGTTCCGGGACCCCCGGACGGAATTCTTTTATGAGCGGCGGGAGCTGATGCAGTTGTGCAAGGACAGCCTCACTGAAGCAGCTAAACAATTCCGGACCAAGTACGAAATGGCCGGAAGGGCCAGGGATGACCTGAAAAGCTCCATATCATACCTGGCGGCCCTGCGTAAAATCCATGTCCTCTTCGGCGAGGATACCGAGGCAACCAAGCTGAAAAACATCATTGATGCGGCAAAGATGGCCCTCGAAGCGGACGACAAAGCAAAAGATAAAGATAAAAAAGAAAAAGAACACAAAAAGTAAAAATGTGACTTTTTCACTTGACTATCTTTATTTTTTTTATTAATTTGCTATTAGCACTCGACAGGATAGAGTGCTAATAGATTGGTGAATTCTATGTCCCGTGAAATCATAAAAGAAAGGGCTCTGGAAGACAGGGAAGCTTCCATATTACAAGCTATTGTTTACGAGTATATAACCAAGGGGAAACCGGTTGGTTCCCGTTCGTTTGTGCACAAATATTCCCTTGCCGTTTCACCGGCAACAATGCGGAATATCATGTACGATCTGGAAGGCCTGGAATATCTCAAACAGCCCCATACATCGGCAGGGAGGATCCCCACCGACAAGGGTTACCGCTTTTATGTCGATTCCCTTCTTGACAGCTATGAATTTTCCATGAAGGACCGGGAGATTTCCGTCAAGGAAGAAGCGATAAAAAGGGAAGTGCAGCTGGACAAGATTTTTTCGATCATAACAAAAATGCTTTCCACCGAGTCGCGCTACGCCGCGGTTATGCTGACCCCCCGCTTCGATTTCACGGTGGTGAAGCGCGTCGTCCTGGTCCCCATGGACAACAATGAAATTCTTTTCATCCTTGTTACCAGGACCGGCGTGGTGCTCACCAAGAAGGTTCTGGTTTCATCCAACGTGACCCAGGACGACCTGTACAATTTTTCCAAGTACCTGACCGGCGAGCTGTGCGGCTACGCCATCTATGAGATCAAGGACACCATTTTCGAGCGCCTGCGGAATGAAAAAGAGGCGGGCGTCAACAAGGATATGGCCCTGGACATCGCGCAGCTGGCGGTGTCCGAGAGCGAGGAGCCGCGCCTCCATATCGACGGCATTGAGAACTTATTGAAGATACCGGAAATGGTCGAGGAGGACCGCCTCCACAGCCTGCTCAGCATCATAGAGGAGAACAACATACTCAGGAGGATCCTCGCCCGTACCATGGAAAATGAGGGCATAAGCACCCTCATCGGGGAGGAGATAGAAGAGGATCAGGTCAAAGGCTGCAGCATGGTGTCCACCTCGTATAAAATAGGCAACAAGCTGGTAGGGGCTGTCGGCGTGCTGGGTCCCACGAGGATGGATTACGAGAAGGTGGTCCCGCTGGTGGATTATACCGGCAGGGTCGTGACGGAGCTGCTGACCAAGATGTCAAAGTAATGTTTCCCGTGTCAGCCGCCCTGCCGGGACGGCGAAAGCGGTGAACGGGTTATCTGAAGAAAACATAATACGCGCGACCGGACCGTGCACCGGAAACGGCGCCCGTTCCCGTCTCGCGTATCTAAATAGTATCGGGGTAGATGATGGATAAACACAAGGAACATCACAAGTCAAAGGGAAAAGAGATCCACGAGGTTAAAAAGGAATACGATTCGACCGACGAGGACCTTGAAAAGAAAATGCAGGATGAAAAAGCCGCCGAGGAGCGGAGAAAGACCTATCGCAGGGAAGCTGACCGCGTCGCCGACGAGGAGCGGTGCAACGCCATCAAGGAAAACCAGAAGCTCATAGGCGAGATGGAAAGCCTCAAGGATGTGATGCTGCGGCGTCAGGCGGACTTCGAAAATTACAAGAAGAGAATGGCAAAACAGCAGGGCGAGTCGCGGAAAATGGCCATCAAGGATTTTTCACAGGATATAATGGAGATAAACGACGATCTGCTCAGGGCCATCGACGCGTCCCAGAACATGGCCGCCACCTGTTCGTCGGAGGAATCCCACCGCTCCTTCGTGGAAGGGGTATCGATGATCTCCCGCCGCATCGAGGAGGCCATGAAGAAATACGGCGTGGTCGAAATTGAGGCGCTCAACCAGGAGTTCGACCCTAATTTTCACGAGGCGGTCGAGATCGAAATGAGCAGCGACGTCACCAAGGACACCGTCACCAAGGTATATCAAAAAGGTTTTCGGATCGACGATCTGGTGGTGCGCAGCTCAAAGGTCAGAGTCACCAAGCCGCAGAAATCGGCACCGGCTGCTGAAGCGGAAGATGCCGGCGAAGCCGGCAGCGGCGAGGCCCACTGAGCGGCCGGAACGGCGCCATGAAATTGAGAAATGATTCAATATATATAAATTTTTGGAAGGAGAATTAATATGAGTAAAATTATAGGTATAGACCTGGGGACGACCAACTCGTGCGTATCCGTCATGATCGGCGGCGAACCGGTGGTCATACAGAACTCGGAAGGACAGCGGACCACGCCGTCCATCGTGGCTTTCACCGACAAGGGCGAGCGTCTCGTCGGGCAGGTTGCAAAAAACCAGATCATCACGAACCCCGAGAACACCGTCAGGTCGATTAAGCGGTTCATGGGACGGCGTTTCAGTGAGGTGGCCAATGAGATAAAGATGGTATCCTACAAGGTGCTTGATGACGGGCGCGAAGGCGTCCGCGTGAAGACCATAGCCGGCGAGTTCTCCCCCCAGGAGATTTCCGCGCGGGTTCTGCAGAAGATGAAGCAGACCGCCGAGGATTATCTCGGCGAGAAGGTGACCCGCGCCGTTATCACGGTCCCGGCCTATTTCAATGACGCCCAGCGGCAGGCGACCAAGGACGCCGGCAGGATCGCCGGACTCGAGGTGGAGCGTATCATCAACGAGCCCACGGCGGCCGCCCTGGCCTACGGCCTTGACAAGGGAAAGCGCAACGAGAAAATAGCGGTGTATGACCTGGGCGGCGGCACCTTCGATATATCGATCCTGGAACTGGGCGACGGGGTGTTCGAGGTCAAGTCGACCAACGGCAACACCCACCTGGGCGGCGATGACTTCGACCAGCGGATCATGGAATGGCTCATGCAGGAGTTCAAGAAGCAGACCGGCATTGACGTGTCAGGCGACAAGATGGCCCTGCAGCGGCTGAAGGAAGCGGCGGAAAAGGCGAAGATAGAGCTGTCGAGCAAGTCCCAGACCGAGATCAACATACCCTTCCTCACCGCGGACCAGTCGGGCGCCAAGCACCTGGTCATGACCCTGACGCGGGCCAAGCTCGAACAGCTCATCGAGGACCTTATCAATTCGACCAGGACGCCCTGCATGAACGCCCTTGAGGACGCGGGCATGACCGCCGGCGACATCGACGAGGTCATCCTGGTCGGCGGCTCCACCCGGATGCCGGCTGTGCAGGAACTGGTGAAGCGCATTTTCGCCAAGGAGCCCCACAAGGGCGTGAACCCCGACGAGGTCGTGGCGGTGGGCGCCGCGATCCAGGGCGGCGTTCTCACCGGGGACGTCCATGACGTGCTCCTCCTCGACGTCACACCGCTTTCCCTCGGGATCGAGACACTGGGCGGCGTGATGACCAAGCTCATCGAGCGGAACACCACCATACCCACGAAGAAGAGCCAGATATTCTCTACGGCATCCGATAACCAGCCGGCCGTTTCAATCCACGTGCTCCAGGGCGAGCGCGAGCTGGCGGCGCAGAACCGCACCCTGGGAAGGTTCGACCTGGTGGGCATACCTCCCGCGCCGCGGGGGATCCCGCAGATCGAGGTGACCTTCGACATAGACGCCAACGGCATCGTGCACGTGTCGGCGAAGGACCTGGGCACCGGCAAGGAGCAGAAGATCAGGATCGAGTCCTCCAGCGGACTCAACGAGGAGGAGATCAAAAGGATGGTCCGGGACGCGGAGGAGCATTCCGCGGAGGACAAGAAGACCCGCGAGCTCATCGAGGCCAGGAACGAAGGCGACTCCTTCATCTACTCCCTGGAGAAGATGCTCAAGGAGAACGCAGACAAGGTGGAACCGGCCGAGAAGGAAAAAATCGAAGCGGAAATAGCCGGTCTCCGGTCAGCCATGGAATCGGACAACGTGAGCGCCATCAAGGAGGCCAAGGGACGGCTGGAGCAGGCATCCCACAAGTTCGCGGAACGCATGTACCAGCAGCACGCCCAGCAGCATGCCGGCCAGCAGCAGCCCGGGGCTGACCAGGGCGCCGAGGCCGGCCCCAAGGGGGGCTCCGGAGGGGAAAAGGTATATGACGCAGACTATGAAGTTGTGGACGATGATAAGAAATAACGGGCGCGCGCGGTAAGCGCGCCCCTCTCTCTTATTGACAACGGGTTGAATATTGTGTATATTAAGTTAATTAGCACGCTGATGAAAAAGGTCGGAGTTGTTATCCGGACCGGAGCGATACAGGGACGTATCGCGGTTTTTATGGCCCATGCCGGAAAAACTGTAAAATAAATTCGAAGGGAAACCTCACGTGGCCAAGCGAGATTATTATGAAATACTCGGCGTCTCAAAGACGGCTTCCGAGCAGGATATAAAGCAGGCGTACCGCAAGCTTGCCCTCAAGTATCATCCTGACCGGAACAAGGGGGACAAGGAGTCGGAAGAAAAATTCAAGGAAGCGACGGAAGCCTACGAAGTGCTGCGCGACCCGAAGAAGCGCGCCTCCTACGATAAGTTCGGTCATGAAGGCGTTTCCGGCTTCGAGGGATTCGGCCGCGGTGCTTATTCCGATTTTTCGGACATTTTCGGCGATTTTGACTTCGGCGATATATTCGAGGGGTTCTTCGGTTCGGCCTTCGGCGCCAGGGGAAGAGGCAAGCGGGGCCGCCGCGGGTCCGATATCCAGTATGACCTTTCGATCACCCTCGAGGAAGCGGCCACCGGCAAGGAGATACAGATTAAGATCCCGCGCAACGAGGCCTGCGAAACCTGCCAGGGCACCGGCTCCAAGGCGGGCACCAAGCCCACCGTGTGTCCCGTCTGCAACGGCTCCGGTCAGATCAGGCAGACCCAGGGATTCTTCTCCATAACACAGGCCTGCTATAAGTGCAAGGGAGAGGGCAAGATCATATCCTCGCCCTGCACCACGTGCGGCGGCACGGGCCTCAAGCTCCACAAGAGGACCATAACCGTGAAGATCCCGGCCGGCGTGGAATCGGGATCGCGGCTCAAGATCACCGGCGAGGGAGAGCAGGGGCCCAACGGCGGCACCAGGGGCGATCTCTACGTTGTCATCCATGTCCAGAACCACCCGCTTTTCGAGCGCCACGGCAACGACATCATCTCCGTTGTTGACGTGTCCTTCCCGATGATGTGCCTGGGCGGCGAGATCGAGGTGCCCACCATTAACGGCAACGTGGCCAAGATGAAGATCCCCCCGGGGACGGAGAACGGCCAGATTTTCAGGCTCAAGGGCAACGGCATCCCCTACCTGGGGTCCTACGGCCGGGGCGACCAGCTGGTGAAGATCAACATCAGGGTCCCCAAGAAGCTGTCGCCGCGCCAGAAGGAGCTTTTAAAGGAGTTCTCCACTCTGGACGGCGAAGAGGTCGGCCATGGCGGCAAGGAATTTTATTGATACGGTCCTTGCACGGGCGCATTGCAAAATGTTAAATAACCATCTCTCCTCCAGGAGAGCGAGTCGGCGCTGCGCAGGTACTGGACCGTCATCCCCGCCGGGGTGTTCGTGGCGAAGCCCGGGCTGCAGGAGATGTCCCGCTACGCGAACAGCGAGGACATCATGTCCCCGGTGATCGGGGGGAAACAGATGCCGGCCCTGTCGGACTGGAAGGTCGGGTCCCTGTCCCGGGAAACGGCAAAGCGTCTGTGCGCCCTTACCGGCGCGGATGCCGTAGCATTGGCCGTTTCATCGTGGGAGGTCCAGACCCAGGGTCAATTCGCACCTGCGCAATATCCACTCTCATACGTCGGTCTCGCCATGTATGACAAGGACGGAAACATTTTCTTTTATGATACCGCCTACGAGATATACAACAACTTCTACGGGTACTGGAACATGTCCATTAATGACGCATCAATCGATATATGGAAGAAAATGTCGGTTAAGCTGATAAAGGACATACTGGCAAAATACGCGCACTGATGCTGCCCCGCAATAGTTCCTTGCGGGGCGAGAATGGACGAACCCCCGGATTCCGCATTATGGTTCCTACCCCATGCCGTGAAACGGCTTGAAGATGGACGCGGGACCTCGTGACGTGGGCCGGAAATCTTACTGGAGAGGGGATGGCAATGAAAAAAAGCGGAGAAGGACACGTGTACATGAGGCTGGACCGGATGAAGAAGATATCCGGCGGGAGCGCGAGAAAGGCAAGGAACCTGGGGATGCACCGGAAGGTTGCTCTCGCGTACCGGTCGCGAAGGCTCGTGTTCGGCGTCATCCTCCTCTGCGTTGCCGCCTGGTTCGCGAACCAGCACCTCTCTGCCCGCGACGTGGAGCCGAAGTGCTGGTTCTGCTCTGCAAGCGAGCAGGCCGAGGTCAGGGGGGTGGTGACGAAGACTGAATGCATCTCCTACAGCACGAAGGCCCGCAACAACGAATACCGGGTGGAATACGCCTACACGGTGAACGGAAAAACCTACACCGGCGTAGGCTTTCAGACGGGGTACATTGTCCTGGAAAAGAGCCCGGTCACCGTCGACTACTCGTTGAAGGACCCGTCCTGCTCCTGCATCAGGGACATCCGATGCGCGGCGGACAACGCGTTGTTCACTGTTCTGTTCGGCGTTCCCCTCATCATTCTCGCCATCCCGCTTGTCGTGAGCGGTGCGCGCAGGATCATGCGCGTCCTGTGGGTCATTGAGCACGGGACAGTCGCCGGAGCATCGGTCGGCACCATCAACCGCAAAACTGAAACGCACATGACGGGGCGTGTCGGGGTGTGGCGCACCACCGTCAGTTGGACCGCCACCTGCAGCTTTACGGACGCTTCCGGGAAGGATTTCCACGTCAAGGTAGGCATGCCCGAGGGCCTGCTGAAAAAGGGGGACGAGGTCAATATCGTGTACGATCCGGGCATGCCGGAGAACGCGATCGCCATCGGCGCCCTGCCGTGGTTTGTGAAAACCGATCCGCCGCTGGCGAAATAAGAGGGGTGCGACAAGCCGCGCCCTCCGTCGCATTAAGCTAAACCCGCCGCCCCTTATCACGATCCCGCCCGGCGGCGGGGCAGGTCCCCCCATCGGGAAAATCAGTCATGACAAACTCCCTCCCGTTGCTGTCCGGTCAGCGGTCCAGCAGGGATTCTATCGATTTCCAGTCTATCGTAGAGGAGAGGTTGATGATGACGGCGGCTTCCACGGAGCTGTTTTCATGGGTCCAGTCAAACTTCTCAGGGCTGTTCTGGCCATTGATGTTGTATTTGACGGTGATGCAGCGGACCGCGGTGCGGGGCCTTCCATCGTTGAAATAATTTCTATTGACCCGTACGACGGGCCGCGCATTTTCATCGCCGGGACTGCCCAGACCCGACGGATGCTCCTCCGATTCCCCCGCGAAGACGGCCTGCGCCTTTTTCTGCGCCGGCGTGAGGGAAGCGAGTTCAGTCCGCAGCGCCGCTAAGCGGTCATCGTACAGTTTCTTCTGCGTGGCCCGCAGTTCATCGCTTGATTCGCGGTGGGTTGCCGCTTCTTCGGCATAGCGTTTTTCGTTTTCCTCGAATTCCTTTTTCGCCTTCTCGGCTTCGGCGGGATTCATCTTTTTCAGCATCGCGTATGCCTCGTTGAAGGCCTTAAGACGCTCCGCTTTTCCCTTCCGGTAGATATCCTGGGGAGACAGGTCCTTGCTGTTCAGCTCCTTCATGTCTTCATCACGGGCGGCCTCGGTGCGCCTGATCAGTATGGTGATGAATTCCTCGGCGCTCACCGGGATCCATAATGGTGCCGATGAAGAGGTCATAAGGAGAATATCGTTGTTTTCATTATAGCGGGTGTGTCCCCGGTAGGAGCCGGTCTTCCGGGGAGCGTAATAGATGTCGCTGCCGAATCCCGAGGTGTATATCCTCATGCCGTCAAAGAGATTGCTGAAGTCATTCAGGCGGATGACCATGGTGGGATAACCTATCCTGCTTTCCGCCGCTTTTCCACCGGGGCCGGTGCCGAACTCGTGCACCCTGAGCACGTAATTTCCGGTGAGGGGAACCGCGGTCTTCATGGAAAGGGTGGCGTCATCCTCCTGCTCTGTGACGCGGATTGTCCCGTAGGCGTTATAGCCCCGGGGGTTTATCATCGATGGATGCTTCGCAAACAGCGATTCGATGGCGGTGAGCTTGTTCATGAATACCGCAGTTTCGGCTGCCGAAGCCCGGTATGATGAAAGCTGATCGGTCTGGCGGATGGACTTGAATATGCCCGGATTGTTGCCCCACTTGCTCTTTGAACGGGCTTCCTCGATCGTAACGGCGCCACAGACGCTGATGCTGAATAGGATCGCCATAAATGCGAAACTGATTTTATATGTGCTCATGTCAACCGCCTGGCAGTTTTAATAACGATGCTTTTTTTTGACCAGCCCTATCATTCCGGGCGGGTCATAGAAGAGTGCCATATACCCCTCTTCAACGCAAATATTTTTTGACTTTTAATCATGCCGCCGGTTTTATGGGGTTTCGTGGCAATCCATTATTAATCTTGACGTACCGGGGGGTTCCTATCACCCTGACCTGAGAGACCAGTCTTATGGAGAAAAGAATGTTGCCAATTGTAGATTACGGCGGGATCGCCATCGTAATACCGAAAGTGGCCGCGGTGGGTAATGTCATTGAAGACAGCGGCAAGTTCGGTTTCGAGGTGTATCTTTCCGGGATGAATGAACCCCTCATCATAGGATTTGAAACGTCAAAGGAGGCCTCGGAGTCCAGGAGCGAACTGATCGCCATCATCGCGCGCTTCCATTACGCGCGCGAACTGGGCCCGGATTACGATATCGAGGAAATGGCGGAAGATGACCTTCAGGAACTGGATGACTCCGAGGAGACTGAAAAACATTAATGTCACCGCGGCGTTATCGGCGATATATCAATTTTTTGATGGAAGAGACCGATGATACGGAATAACAAAGAACTGTTGATGCGCGGCACCGAAGAGATCCTGCCCCTTGATGAATTCGAGAAGAAGCTGGAGCGCTCCGAGCGCGAGAACAGGCCGCTGATAGTCAAGGCCGGCTTCGACCCCACGGCCCCGGACATCCACCTGGGGCACGCGGTGCTGCTGAGGAAGATGAGGCATTTCCAGGACATGGGCCACACGGTGGTGTTCCTCATAGGGGACTTCACCGGCATGATCGGCGACCCTTCCGGGCGCTCCGTGACGAGGAAGCCCCTCACCCGGGAGCAGGTCCTGGAGAACGCCGAGACCTACAAGCGCCAGGTCTTCAAGATCCTTGACCGGGAGAAAACGAAGGTCGTGTTCAACTCCGAGTGGTGCTCCTCCATGACCTTCAACGACGTCCTGGGCCTCACCGCCAAGTACAACGTGGCGCGGATGCTCGAGCGCGATGATTTCGACAAGCGCTACAAGGGCGGGGTTCCCATCACCATACTGGAGTTCATGTACCCCCTGGTGCAGGGCTACGATTCCGTGGTCCTAAAGGCTGACATCGAGCTGGGCGGTTCCGACCAGAAGTTCAACCTGCTGGTGGGACGCGACCTCCAGCGCGAGTACGGGCAGGAGCCGCAGGTAATCATGACCGTGCCCCTGATGGTCGGCACCGACGGCGTCCAGAAGATGAGCAAATCCCTGCATAACTACATCGGCATCAATGAGCCCCCGAAGGACATATTCGGCAAGGTCATGTCAATATCCGATGATCTCATGTTCCTCTACTATGAGCTCGTCACCGATGTGCCCCGGGATGAGATAGAGAAATACCGGGAAGGCATCAAAAACAATACACTCCATCCCCGGGACGTAAAGGTAAGCCTGGCTAAGAACATCTGCGCCCAGTTCTATGACGCCGAAACAGCGGAACAGGCTGCCGCGGAGTTCGACCGTGTTTTTGCCAATAAGGAGCTTCCCGACGAGGTCCCCGAGTTCCGGGTGCCGGATGCTGAAAAAACCGGCGGCAAGATATGGATTGTCAAGCTCATGGTCCTGGCCGGCACCGCGGCGTCAAATGGCGAAGCGCGCCGCCTTATCAAGGGGGGCGGGGTGACCTTCGGCGGCGAAAAGGTGGCCAGCGAGGATTACGAGCTGCCGCTTCCGGCCGATGGGATACTCAAGGTGGGCAAGCGTAAATTCGTCAGGATAATCGGATAATCCCCTGCAGGCGCGCCATTGATTGCGCGCCTGTCGTTCTGGAGAATGGAGGGTCCTTGCCTTTTTTTGTCGCAGGCAGGATTCCCGCTTGCGTTGTATGGACATACGGGATACTATTGTCTACTTGCTATTTTTTTAAAAAAAATTATTAATTCGTAACCCCTGCGGGTAATGCATGTCACATTCAGATAGTGAAGATATCCAGATAATAGACAGGGTCCTGTCCGGCGACGTTGACGCCTTTTCCGGCATCATAGAGAAATATAAGGACAAGACCTTCAACTACGTCTATTCCCAGGTAAAAGACTATGACGAGGCCCTGGACATCACCCAGGAGATATTTATCATGACTATCGAAGCGCTGCGTTCTTTCAGAAGGGAGTCGAAGTTCTCGACCTGGTTTTACAGCATCATGGTCAACTACTGCAAGAATTACCGGAAGAAGAACAGCCGGTACAACGTGGTTTCCATTAACAGCTCCAGGGGCGATGAGGAATATGACCTGCAGCTCCCCGATGAGCGTGAAAACCCGGAAGAGGAGGTGATCCTGAACGACTCCCTCCGGATAGTCCGGGAGGAGATCGGCATGCTCCCCGACGATTATCGCGAGATCCTGGTCCTCCGCGACATCGAAGGGATGTCGTATAATGAAATCTCTGAAATACTCGGCATATCGCTGTCCAATGTAAAGGTCCGGATTCACCGGGGAAGGGAATTCTTGAAGAACAGATTACTGACGAGGGGATTGATATGAGCGGCAATCACATTCCATTTGACAAGCTGTCAGACCTGTATGATGACGAGATCGCCTCAAAGGAAGAACGCGCGTCGCTGATGCGCCATATCGAGTCGTGCGGTGCCTGCGCCCTTGAATACAGGCGGCTCGGGAAGACCCTGCGCCTCTGCCGTGACGTCGCCGGCGCCGGTATGACCCATTCCCTGGAGGGCCTTTCGCTTTCAATCCTGGGCAAGATAAAAACATCCAAGAAAAAAAGGCTGTACCTGAGATCGCTGCCTGCCATGGCGGCCTCGGTCCTGGTCATAGCGGGCATCGGCCTGTTCAACGCCGGCATCATCGGCGTTCATGACCGCGGCGATATGGCCGCCGAAGGGTCGCGGCGCTCCTACAGCGAATCCGAGCAGGTCATCGAGATCATCCGAAGCCACAAGGCAGCCATCGCCGGTGTCACGGACGAGTACGTGGAAGGCGTCGTGCCGGTCGGCTCGTTCAATGAATTGAGAAAACAGCTGGGATCGAGGAAGGTCGCCTACATGCTGGTGGAAGACAGTGATGAAAATGCCGGCGCCTCCTGGAGCAACCCGATGGAAAAAGTCGGCCTCGACGAAGGACCGGTCATATCCAATGTTAATCCGAAGGGAAGCATTGCCGGCCCCGGCAAGAGGTATGTCAGGTTCCGCGTATTCCGGTAGTATCAGGCCCCGTCCCCATGGAGGGAGGGAATCCCCGCATCAATATAATCGCCCGTGTTCGTGATGTAGCCGCCGCAGACCCCCTGCGAGCTGTAGAGGGAAGAAGTATGGCTCATCTCGTCATAGTCGGCCTGGGCGTCTTCAATATGGATGATGTGATAATCGCGGTCCGAGGCGTCACGGGCGGTGGTCTCCACGCACTGGCTGGTCGAAAGGCCGGTGAAGGCGAGGGTCGATACACCGTTCTTCCTGAGCATCGCGTCGACGGGGGTCCTGGTGAAGGGGCTGAAGGTGGTCTTGTTGATGACGATCTCCCCGGGGAGGGGCTTCAGCTCGTCGATGACATCGGCGAAGGGGTCGCTTTCCAGCGGGTACACGTTGTCGAACCCGGCGCGCTTTCCCTTGATGTAGGTCTCCCTGAAAAAATGGTGAAGGTCCTTCCGGTCGGGGTCGGTGCCGCAGAGGCGCAGGTACACGACGGGCATTGATTTTTCCCTGAATGCGTTCACCAGGCTCCGGATGTTGGGAATGACCACGGTTTCGCTGCGCCTGAATATATAATCGAGGCATCCCGGCTGCAGGGTGTTGAAATACTGGTAGTAAGATGATTCCCGCCTGAGATAATAGTTCTGCATATCAACGACGATCAATGCTGTCGCGGCATTGTTCACTTGAGCGGTCCCCGGGATTCGTTATTTTTTATGCAGGTGCTCGATGGCCGAGCGGAATTCTTCATAGAAGTCCCTCAGTTCGTCGTTCTTGCGCAGCGGCCTGAATTTCGGCTTTGTTCCCTTTTTAATGTCCTTCAGATAATTGGTCATGACATGGATGGGACCGGAAATCTTGTGGGAGAAAAAGATGAACTGGAAGAAGATGATGGCGGTCTGGACGACCGTCATGACGATCAGGATGTAGAGGACGATAAGGCTGTTTTTCTTTATCTTTTCATGGTTCTCGTTGATCTTATTGGTGATCTTGAGGTTTTCCTTGAAGGCGGTGTCGCATTTGCGGACGACGGGGTTGTCAGGGTCCTGCAGGGCCGGGATGGCCATGAACATGTCGAACATGCCGTCCTGGGTATCGATGATGGCGGTAATGTTCTTGTTGTTTTCGTTTATAAGCTGGTTCGAATTGCTCGCGAAATAGAGCAGAATGCCGCATATGGTCAGGGTGGTTATGAGGGGGAGGATGATGGCCCGTATCGATATCCTTAATTGAAATTTTTTATCAAGAACGTATTTTTTTCTTGTCAAAGCCATAATGAACCTCAATGTTTATGGATACGATAGTTGCGGGGTTACCCGATTTTTCCCCGGAGCCTATATATAGGGCCACGCAGCCATATTAGTCAATTATTTTTGCGGCTGATTGCAGGTTGAGGGTCTTTTTTTTGTGTATTTGCCGCACATGCCTTGTGCCGCCCGCTCCGGCGCGGCTTCCACGTAAACGCGGCCGGCAGAGGCAAAACATTTAAACCAGGAAGCCAGGGCACCATGAATACCATCAGTATTTTCGTATCATTGGCCGCGTCCGCGATGATCATCTTCACCGTTGTCTTTGTTCTTGTCAAGGACTGGCAGGACCAGGTCATGCGCTATTTCGCCGTCTTTGCCGCCTCCGCCCTGGGCATTCTCTTTACCATGTTCCTCACCTACTCGTTCCCTGAGGATTTCGACCTGACCCTCATGAACAAGATAACCCAGCTTTCAACGCTGATGACCTTCTCAAGCCTTTTCTGTATGTCCTTCGTCTTTCCGAAAACAGCCCGGAGGTTCCCCTTCTGGAAAAGCTTTATCATACTTATCCCCGCCATTGCCATGGGAGCGACGGTGGTTCTGACCGATTTCACCATCACGAAGGCCTACTTCAAGGACGGTAAATTCATCCGTGATTTCAACAAGGATTTCCCCGGGTATACCATATATGCCGCCATGGCCTTCATCTACGTTCTTTCCGCCCTGGGCGGGTACGTGAGGAAGTACATCATCACGAAGGAGTATATCTACCGCCTTCAGATGCGCTACCTCTTCGTCGGATCAACGGTGTCCATCACGCTGGCGTCGGTCTTTTCCATCATCATGCCGGCTTTTTTCGGCTACACGCAGCTCTATGTCATCGGTCCGTCGATCGCGTCGTTCTTCACCATCATCTCGCTGTTCTATTCCATTATCGCCTACAACATGTTGGACATCAGGACCGTCGTCCATAAGACCTTCGTGTATACCGTCATTTCCATGGTCATATCACTACCGATATTCGGGATTCTCTGGGCCTACTACCGTAAGCTCTGGCTGCTGGGAGAAGTCCCCTATTACCTGGTCGCCGGCGGCGTGATCGCCGTTTTCATCCTATTCTCCGTGTACATCCAGCCCTTTATCGACCGGGTCTTCAAGCGGAAGCAGTACGCCTTCGGCACCGTTGTCGACAATTTTGTCCGCGACATCGCCGACGAGAAAAACCTGCCCGACATAGTCCGGCGGACCGTCGACACCCTGCGGGAGGGCCTGTCCCTTACCCATGCGTTTTTCATCCTGCTCAACGACCAGACGCGGAAGTACGAGCTCTTTTACTACAAGGGGAACCGAGAAACGCCCCAGCTTCCGTCCATCGAGCGGAACGCCCCCATCATCCGCTGGTTCGTCCGCAACCAGGACATCCTGCAGCTCTCGCGGGTCTACACCGACGACAAGTCCTTCGGTGAAGTCCGCGAGGAGATATCATCGTTCTTCAACGACAACGGGATACAGGTCATCCTCCCCGTCTACCACGAGCGCCGCGTGGTGGGGCTCCTCTGCCTGGGGATGAAGGAGACCCTCGCCGGCTACCACACAGACGAGATCGACAAGCTCAAGCAGTTTTACGTGAAGAGCAGCGACTTCATATCAACGGCCCTAACCTACCAGAAGGCCATGCAGGAGCAGTTGGTGACGAGGACCATTGATATTTCCTCGCGGATCATCAGCAGCGCGGTGCCCCCGTCGCTGCCCAATATCGGCAATATCAAGTTCGGCGCCTTCATCATACCGAAATACGCCCAGGGCGGGGATTATTTCGATTTCATCCGGCCCGGCGACCAGGGCGTCGGGATCGTCGCCACGGACATATCGGGCGTCGGCGTCAACAGCGCCCTCTATTCCGTCCTGCTCCGCTCCGCCTTCCAGTCCAGCGTCCTCGAAGCGCCGTCCACGTCGACCGTTATCGGCAACATGAACAGGGTCCTGTGCGATTACGGGAAGGGCAGGGGCGAAATGGTCACGGCCTATTACCTCTACTATGACATCAAGTCGATGCGACTCATGTACACCAACGCGGGTTATCCGGCCCTGGAGATCTTCAGGATCGAAAAGAACAATTTCGACAGCTTCGACACCGAGGGGATCCCGCTGGGCTATGACCCGTCTGCGACCTATGGTATCGGCAGGACCAACCTGGTGCGGGGCGACATCGGTATCCTTTATTCAAAGACCCTGACCACGTCCAAGAACCAGAAAGGCGAGGAGTACGGCCTTCTCAAACTCCGCAACACCGTGATGGAATTCAGGACGCGCGGCGCAGCGGACATCGCGGCCCAGATCAAGAATTCCTTCGTGTCCTTCATGGGCCTGCTGTCCCCCACGTCGGACGTGGTGGTCATTGTGTTTAAGATCGTTTGATTTCTCCCTGTGACTCATGCCATCCATGTCCGCTTCTGCGGGGATTGTTGTTAATACCGCCGGGCCACGGATGCGTGAAATTCTGTTTTTTATAAAGAATGAAAAGCAGAATGGGAGAAGAAATGGAAGACAAAGAAAAAATTGAATACCATAAGAGACACGGTTACTTAATGGTGAAGATTAATATCCGGTGGACAGTTGGCAATGTGCGATGGATAATCGATGAGGCAAAAAATGAAATATTAAAAAAGAGGACATCAGAAAATTCTTATAGATGTTACATTTTGGGACAGACCTGACAATGAAATGACGCGGTTCTTTTCGGGAGAATATCTGGCGGCTGCATTCAAACCGCAGTACAAGCTTTCTGCTTTTGCAAATAGCAGCATCATAAACAGATTTACGGAAAATACCGCTGTCAATAGAGGGACCAATTTTAGAGTTTTTCCCAATAAAGATGAAGCACTGCGCTGGCTACTTAATGACGAAAAATAATTAAAATAAGCAGAATCTTCTCCAATCTGGCCAGAACTGTGGCCCTCTCTGTCAATGACCATTAGCCCCCTTTGCTGTCAGCGGCTAATAATGCGGCTTTTTTTATCAGCAAATTTATAAATTTTTATGCATAAATAGCTAAAAATTTCCATATCCATATTGACGTTTTCCTTTATTTTGTATAAAATATAGATAATATTATTAGTTAATCTAACAGCCTGTTCGAGACATGCAATAATTACAAATTTAATTTCAGTTATAGTTATAATAGACGTCTTCGTCTGCCTGGATGACGGGAAACAGTCTGATTGGACGCTAATAATAAAACAAGATAGAGAGAGTTGTTGTGCGGGAGGCTAACATGAGCAACAAGGGAGCACAGATCAATAGGGCGTATATCGGTGATCAAGACGATGTTTTTCTGGCCAATTCGCTTTTCGGCGAGGATTGCTGTCACGAGCTCAAGGAGATCGACAAGCATGAAATCATAGTTAAAATATGCGAAATCCTGGGGCCGAATCCGTCCAACCTGCAGCTTGCAGAGGAGATTCTGGACCAGGTGAAATATGATATTACTCGCTTTGTCATCCACCACGAGTACTGCAAATGCAACAACAACAGCGTGCGCTCGCAGCTGCTGCTCTGGCTTGACGGAAAGATCAATCCGGATAATGCCCGTAAGCTTTCGTCATTCATGGATAAGTATCTCAGGTAAAGGGAAATGCACATCAGTGCCGATAGACATGCCCCCCGCAACGGGGGCATTTTCATTGCCGGCGCTGACAACCGTAAGCCATAATGGACAATGCCGTGAAGAACCGGTCCCTTCTCATCCATACCTGCTGCGCCCCCTGCGTGAGCCACGTTTACGAGCTCTTTGCCGGCAGTCATGACGTGACCGTCTTCTATTACAATCCCAATATCGCGCCGCGGGAGGAGTACGGGCGGCGCCTGTCGGAGCTGGAGCGGTTCGGCCGCGCCAGGGGGTTCCCCCTTGTCGTGGGAGATTACAACGTGAGGGAGTGGACGCTCCGTGTCGAAAAATACGCCGATCTCGGCGAGCGGTCGCAGCGCTGCTGGGAATGCTACCGCTTCAGACTGGAGGAAAGCTTCAGGAAGGCGAAGGAGATGGGGATTGCCGCCGTGACGACATCTCTTTCCATCAGCCCCCACAAGGACGCCGCCATGATCAATAAAATCGGGAAAGAGCTCGAAGGCACCACCGGCGTCGCCTTTATAGAGGGTGACTTCAAGAAGAACGACGGGTTCCGCCGGAGCGTGGAGCTGTCGCGAGAATACGGGTTCTACCGCCAGGACTATTGCGGGTGCGTCTACTCCCGGCGCGAAAGCGAAGCCCGCTCAAAGAAGAAGCCGGACCAGGTCAGTTGACCCACCGGATGCTTTCGTAGTTTCTCACCTTGAGACGCTCAAAATACTTTTTCCATTTCCGGTTGATCCGCGCGTGATCGAGATCGGCGTTGGTGAATTCCGCGTTTTCAACGCTGGCCTCGTCGAGGTTTGCCTTGGAAAGGTCGGCGCTGTTGAGGTTGGCCCCCTGGAGATTCGCCTTGTGGCAGTTGGCGTCGCGCATGTTCGCGTTGATAAGGTTTGCGTGCTGCATCTTGGCCTCGGACAGGTTCGTCTGGGTGAGGCTCGCTCCCGTGAGGTCAGCGCCGGTAAGGTCGGCGCCCTTGAGCCGGGAGCCTTCCAGCTTCGCGTTCCGGAGAGAGGAGTCCTTCATGAACGCACCTTCAAGGTTGGTCCATACCATGACGGCGCCGCTCAGGTCGCCGTTGTCGAGCTGAGCCCCGGCAAGGTTGGCCTTCTGAAGGTTGGCGCCCTTTAAATTTGCCCATGAGAGTACTGCGCTTCCCAGGTCAGCGCCGTCCAGATTGATTCCGGACAGGTTCGCCCCCATGAGGTCCGCGCCGTTAAGGTTGATGCCCGCGAGGTCGGCGCCGGCGAGGTTTGACCGGGAGAGGACCGCCCCTTTGAGGCGGATGTTCTGCAGGTTGCACCGGGCCAGGTTGACCCGGACGAGGCGGGCCTTGCTCAGGTTCGCGTTTTTCAGGTTGGCTCTCCGGAGGTCCGCCCAGGTGAGGTTGGCGCCGTTAAGCTGGGCGCCGGTCAGGTTGGCGCCTTCCAGTATGGCGCCCCGGAGATTGGCCCCTATCAGGTTTGCCCCCTGGAGGTTGGCCCCGGACAGGTCCGCGTTGCTCAGGTTCGCTTCCTCCAGCCGGGCATTGATGAGGTCGGCGCCGCGCAGCTGCGCGTTGCTGAGCTCGGTTTCCCCGCGCATCACGTAGTTGTAGTCGCTTTTACTCTGGCCGAGCATGAGCATGCAGCCCGTGACGCAGCCGGCCGCCGCTGTCAGCAGTATCGCCGTAATGATTCTCTGTACCATAACCATGTCTCTGAAATGTTTTTTTTGCACGCGGCGCGTTCCCGCAGAGCCGGCGGTTTACCCACCGGTTCGCGGAATCCCTACTTGTTTTCCGTGTCGACCACTTCCTCGCCCTGGGTGTTCATGCGCGCCGCTTCCTGTATCTTCGCCTTTTCCCGCTCCGTAATGCGCGCCCCTTTGTTTGCTAGCAGGTCCGCGATCTCGCCATGGCCGTTTATCGTGGCCTTCATGATCGCGGTAAGGCCGCTCTTGTCGGCCCTGTTAAGGTCCGCGCCGCTTCCGATGAGGATCTCGATGGTTTCCTTCTGGCCGTCTGCCGCCGCTTTGATGAGCGCCGTCTGGCCCAAATTATCCGAAGCGTTGACATCGGCCCCTTTTGACAGGAGGAGCTTCACGATATCCGCGTTTCCCTCAGCGGAGGCGTTCATGAGCGCCGTGGATCCGTCGGTGCTTTTGGCGTTGACATCCGCACCGCAGCTGACCAGGGCCCCTGCGATGTCCCGGTAGTCCTCCTCGGAGGCTATTATCAGGGCGGTCCGGCCCGGATTATTCTCCTCGCGGGCGTTGACATCGGCGCCTTTGGCGATAAGCTCGTTCATTGCCGCGGCGTCTCCCTTGATTACGGCGCCGATCAGCTTCCGGTTCATCTCTGTTTTTTTCGAGCAGGACATGAGGGCGAGTGACGCTATCATGCATGAAACCACAATCTTGTTCATCGGGCCGCTCCGTGCGTGGATTAGCGTGCCATGGCCGCGTGCCGCCATGGCCGATGTGTGTATGGTTGATTATCTCGGATAAAAGTCAAACACAATTATGGGCTCACAACGCATGGGAACCGGTTTGCCCGGCCTGGCCCGCCCTTTTTTGAAGAAATGGAAAAAGTGGGGAGGACTGGCCATTACTGGGACGAAATGCGTAAGGACGTGGCGTCGATAGAGTCCAGGCATTTCACGAAGGAAGAAGCGATCGCGGCAAAGAAAGAGATAATCGGCGCCTTTTACAATGCGCCCAACATACTGCGCATGCTCATGAGGTGGATGTTCAAGGACCGGTCGCTGATCAAGCTGTACCTGAACATGGTGGTGGGGTACCGCATCAGGGACCACAGGCAGAAGAAGCGGAAAGCCGTCCAGGCATGATGCAGCCAGGTTATCGGGAGAAAGTGGATATAATAAGCCTGAAACAGAGACACTGTTATTAAAGAATTATATCCCGATTATCCGAAATAAAACAAGGAATATCCCTCGCAGGAGGCGCTGAGGCGCAGAGTTTTAGTAATTAGCTGATAGCATTCCATAATTAAAATTATTTGGAAAAATCTAAAATTAATCATAAAAGCATAATGAAATATTTTTCTCTGCGTCTGCGTCTCCTGCGAGAACATCTATTTATTTATTTTTGCCAGCACCTCACGTCTTCATGCCTTCAGCCGTATAATGTTTCAGTATCCGCCATGCCGGGTAGGCCAGCCCGGCGAGGCCCAGGAGAAATACGATCCGGATGATCCATGTCGATACCGGCGGTTCCAGCGCCGAGTAGGCAAAGGCCTCGTTTTTTTTATGCGGGCCAGCCTTGAAGGAGACCATTCCCGCCGACTGGTCGAGGGTACTCCGTATGTCGTAGGCCGGGGGAAGGCTGTAACGGTTCCCGTAATAGAGCCGGATCCCTCCGGCCGGCCCCTTCTTCCATTCCTCGCGAGGCGGCAGCTCGAACACCAGTTCCTCCCGGGGAACATACACCGTGAAGGATGAGAGGGTGAGGGGCCTGTCGTCGCCGTCGATAATAACGAGCTTGAGGGAGCCGGTGACAGGCATGTTAAGGTCGATAACCTGCGTTTTCGGGTCCCCGCTGTTCCGCGAGAGACGGGCGGTCATGACGCGGTAGTAGGATTTTTCCCCGACGCCGATGGCGTGTATCTCCATGAGACGGTTGTACCGCGCGTCATCGAAGGACATGACCAGTCGGCTGATTTTCCTGCGGCCGCTGTTATTATAGTAATACACGCTTCCCCGCAGGTCGCTGTCCCTGTCTTTCACGATCGACTTCACCGGCACGGTGATGACGTAATAGGACTGCTTCCTGACCGCCGAATAATATGCCTTCGGAAAATTGAAGTTCTGCCGCGCATTGATGCGGATGCGGACAAAACGGCGGTCGCCCATGGCAAACCTGATGACGTTCCCCCGGCTTCCCTGGTAGCTGAAGACGGCGTAGTTCCCGGCGGATTCCCACTCTCCCGCCTTCCTGCCGGTTTCCACCAGGGCCGAGGCCTCGAACTGGGTGTCGGCGGTTATTTCAATGCCGTTGTACTCCGCCCCTGCCGGCGGCTCCGGGAGCTTCAGCACGCAGGTGACGCTCCGGGTGTCCGCCTGGCGGTAGATGACTTCCGGCATCGTGGCGCCGGAAAGCTTCGGATCGTCAACGGCCATCCTGGTCATGTGGGGAAGGGTGCTGCCGTTCCAGACAACGCGGTAATCAGGCCCGCTGCCGAAGCGGATCATATCATCGTCAAGAAACAGCCTGCCGTAGGCCGGGAGGGGCGCCCGGTCCTCCTGCGCAGGCTCCGAGAAGGCAATATCCTTATAGTAGTGCCAGCTGGAAGCGCGGAAGGTTTCCGCCGTTGCCGCAGCGGACCCCGGCCCGAAGGCATAGGCGAGCAGCCCCAGGCCCGCGAGGACCGTGAAGGCGGCCGCGGACCCCTTCTTCGGGAATATGCGGTCATGGAACTTCTGGTAGATGATGCTCAGGGCGACCATGGCGACGCCGAGGGTGAAGCCGGCGATTATCTTGACGAGCTTGCTCATGGTCCAGATGTCATGGAGGTAGAACTTGAGCACCACCAGGCCGGCCAGGACGATGCCGCTGATGCGCATCATCTTCTGCTTCCTTGCGAGGCCGATGACGAAAAAGATCGCGGCGTAGAGCGAAAGCACGTATGAATATCCCAGGTTGCGGTAATGAGGGTCGTCCGCGAAGTTGAAGTTTTCCTTGAGGCTGCCGATGATGATCGTGACCATGGCGGCAACGGCAAAGCCGATCATGAAGCGGCCCATGGGCTCCTTCATCTGTATGAGATAGGCGGCCGCGAGGAAACAGGCGGCCAGGACGAACATGACGAAGCGCACGTTGACGATGACGGTGAAGCCCGCGGGGGCCTGCTCGATGAAATAGAGCCGTATAAGGGCGGCCGTCCAGAAGGGGAGCGAAGCGATGAGGCATTCCCGCGACCGCCAGAAGGCGCCCATGGCGGACAGGACCCCGGCGAAGGCGATCCATGAAACGGTGATATATCTCCCCTCGGCGAAATCGGTGACCGCGGCGAAGAGCGCGGCGATAAAGAAAAGCACCAGCATCGACCTAATGACTACCAGACGGTTTTTCATTGCCGACTCCCTTTGAATAGTGATTGAAGATATGGTACGACAGCGCGAGCATTCCCGCGGTGAAAAGGATAAAATGCGGCCTGAGGGTCCGGTGAAACTCGTTGACGGTCCATATTCCCAGCCACAGGAACAGGGCGATGTTGGCCGGCAGGAGAACGAGTCCGGCCCTGCTGACCGAGCGCCAGACGCGCGGGTTGACCGCTATCTCGACAGCCATGAAGAGCAGAAAGACATAGAGAATGAAGACGAAGGGCACCGTGAAACTGCTCCGGGAGAGGTTCTCCGCGGCCCAGATGGCATAGACCAGGACGTCGGCGCCCAGGAGGACGAAGGGGGCGACGCGCCAGTACCGCCTGAAGCTGATGGCCAGGAAGCCCGCGTTGATAACGGCGATATAGCCGAAGAGGAAGCGGTACGAATTCTCTCCCCGCGACATGAGGACCGGCGCCAGGAACGCGCCGGCGAGACTGAACAGGTAGAGGATCTGGCTGTCCGCCCGGACGGCGATCAGGGCGATGCACGCGCTCAGTATAAACAGAGCGATGAAGGTCTCCTCGCGGCCGAGAAGGCCGTAAAAATAATACGCGCCGAAAACGGCCACGTACAGTATGGCGCAGCCGGTTCCGATGATCGAATGCGAGATAATCCGGAGCCGGCCCCGGGCCAGGTGCAGTCCGAACGATGCCCCGCCGAAGCCGGCTGCGAGACCCGTGTAGATCCGTCCCGATTCGTTTATCCACTGCCGGTCAAAGGCGTACTTGATGAACCATGCCGTGGCCAGGACCAGGGTGAGGAGCCCCAGCTTGCCGATGATGTTGCCCCCGATGAGAGGCTCGAATTCCGGCACGATCCTGGTCCTGATGTAATTCCCTATCCGGGATTCTTTCCGGGGTTTTTGCCGCGGCGGTGGCGCTTCCGCCGGCGGTTTTGCCGCGGCGCCGGTCTCATCGAGCTTTTTCTTTATGGAGTCAAGCTCCTGCTGGAGGGCGTTGACCCGGGCGCGCAATTCATTGATCTCATTCTGGTTTGCCATGACCTCTCTCCCCGCTGTTGACGTGAGGCGCGATAAACCGAAACGCGGATGATTATACCTGCCTATCGGATATTGTGCAAGTATTTTCCGGTGGATGGCTCCCCTCTTTCCCATGGCCGCATTTCCCGGTATGTGACGGCGCGTGGTCCTGGTCCTCTGCTGCCGTCGGTTGAGGGCAGGGGCACTAAAAGGGTGATCTGCACATAAAAAAAATTTTATTGCAATGGCCGGCGGTATTGCGGTAGTATATGCAAATCCACAATTCAATGCATATGGTGCCCGTCGAACATTACGCCGTTCCAAGGCGGCATAACGAGGTGTGCGTATGCTGTTTTTTAGACATGGCAGCAGAATAAAGAGATTCCTGTACCTCTCCGTGCTTTTCGGCATCTTCATGGGGACCGTATTCCCCTTCTATGCCGCTATCTTTGTCAAGACCTGGGAAAGTTCCCGCATGCTGGTGTTTTTCTGCGCGGGGTGCGTGGTAGCAGGCATTCTGGTCGGCGCAGTGAGCTATATCATCTTCAAGGTGACGATACTCAATATCATAAAGGATCTCACCGTTCAATTCAGGCAGATTGCGGACGGTGAAGGGGATCTTACGGTCAGGGTTGACTGCGCCTCCGATGATGAGCTGGGCATCCTGACGGAAAGCTTCAATACCTTCATCGAAAGAATCAGGGCCGTTATCAAAGATGTCATGGGCCTTATCGAAGAGGTGGACGGTTTCCTTGGGAACATGACTCAGGCCACAGCGTCGCTGAACGAAAACATGCAGGGCCTGGCCGCGTCCTCGGAAGAGATCACCGCATCTATCGAGGAAATCTCCGCCGGCGTCGATAATGTCGTCGGAAATTCCAAGAGGCAGAATGACAGCATTGCCGACCTTGTGGAGCAGATGAAAAACATGGGGGGGATCATCAGGGAAGTTGATGTTATGGTCTCGGAGACCCATGGCCTCTCGGAGAAGCTTACGGGCCAGGCCATGGCCGGCAATGAGTCGATGGAGGGCATGACCGACACCTTGAGGAAAATTATTGAAAGTTCCCGGGAAGTGACAAGCATAATTGAGATCATCAATGATATCTCGGAAAAGATAAACCTGCTTTCCCTGAACGCGGCCATCGAGGCAGCCCGGGCAGGGGATTACGGCAGGGGCTTCGCCATCGTGGCGGACGAGATTTCGAAGCTTGCCGATCAAACCGCGTCGAGCGTGAAGGAAATAAGTTCCTATATTGATATAAACAATAATGAAATCGCCGTCGGCATGTCCACCATATCGGGCTCGATCGACATGATAAGAAAGATAACGGAGGGGGTTAACTCCATAAGCGGGAAGATGAGCGCGGTATTCACGCACACCAGCAGGCAGATTGAAATAGACCGGAATCTGGAGAGGGTGGCCATGACGGTAAAGGATCTCTCGGATCAAACCATGGCGGCAACGGAGGAACAGAAAAGCGCTTTCATGGAAAGCGTCCGGGCGATATCGAACATAAGTGAATTGAACCAGAATAACGCAGAGGCGTCGCGCGCTCTTGAGGTGAAATCGCGCGATCTCGGCGCCATGGTCAGGTCCATCAGCAGCAAGATGGCTTTTTTTAAATATTAGTGCCGTCTTACTGCGAACCGGAAGGCATTGCGCCTCCCGGACCGCCGATCCCTGAATACTTCGACAGGCGGTCCTTGACATATTCCAGGTATGATCCGACGTACTGATCGTATTTGAAGTAGCCCTTGTTCGCTATGGAGCCGTCCGGGTTGTACATGGTGCCGACACCGTGCATCTTACCGTCTTCCCACTGTCCGACATACTTGCTCCCGCCGGCAAAGGTCATGGTGCCCTTGCCGCTCCTCCTGCCGTCCCTGAACTGGCCGACATACCTGTCGCCGTTGGGCCATGTATACGTTCCCTTGCCGTGCAGCTTGCCTTCTTTCCACTGGCCTTCGTATTTGACGCCGTCGGAATAGGTGATGGTCCCCCGGCCGTGCATGATATCGTCTTTGAACTCGCCGCTATACCTGTGGCCGGCTGCGAATGCCAGGGTTCCCTGGCCGTGCCTGACGCCTTTTTTAAACTGGCCGGTATACTTGTCGCCGTTGGAATACGTGTAGGTTCCCTGGCCGTTTACGCAATCCCCCGAGATGCAGTCGGCATAGGCATGGCCGGAAAGGGCTGCAAAGAGCAGGGAAATCAATGCGATGTATGTCTTCATGGTTGACCTTTTTCCGCAATTAATTGGAATTCGTGCGATACTAGCAGTACGTGGACATTTTTTTCAAGTATTGTTTCACAACCGGAGATATTTTTTAAAACGAGTCAGAAGAAAACCCCGGCCCTTCCGCCAGGGCATGCTTTTTTTAGCGCCATTCCATAAATCGGTTTGACAATTCTTCCTGCCAGGCGCGTAATAAAGGTACAGGATAAACAGGCGCCGGTCTGAATTTGTCCATGCCGCCTGGGGTCTGCAGGGCGGAATCGGCGGCATGGCACGATAAAACCGCGGTCAGCAGAAGTCCTGAACATTCTTCACCCAACATTACACCCCGGAGGTAGGTATGATCAAAAAACTTGTGCCCCTTTCCATTATCGCGGTCCTCTGTATGTGCGGATGCGGCAAATACAGCGATGTCAAGTCAGTCATAAAGGATATTATAAAGGCAACCGATGCCTGCACTGCGGACATGCAGAAAGCGAAAAGCGGGAAAGAGGCCGCAGTCGCCCTGGACGCCTATACGGCAAAGATGTCTGTCCTGAGGCCCAAGATGAATGAACAATTCAACAAGTATCCCGAGCTCAGGACCTCGAGGCCGAAGGAACTGACCGATATCATGGAGGAATTCAAGGCGAGCAACAACAAGTTTTTCCCTGTTCTCAATGAAATGATAATGAAGTATAAGGGAGATAAGGATTTCGGCGCCGCCATGGAAAACATGAACAATACGAGGAAGCAGAATCCGTATGCCAAATAAACGATACGGCAGAAGACGATAGGCGGCCCCCTGCTTGAGGTCGATGTTGACAAGGGGGGCTTCCTGTTACACGCGATATGATGTAGTCCTCTCTGACGCCTTCTTTCCGGAAATAAAAAATTTTTAACAACGATCCCTTTCGTTCGTTTCCTCCCTGATGAGCGATTTAACCAAAGAGCAGTACCGGGCCTCCCGGGGCGATACCGGCGTCAGCCTGGTCCTGGCAGGCGCCGGAACCGGCAAGACAAAGACCCTCGTTGAGAAGGTGCGCAACGTCATGGGCTGTCTCGGGATTGGCCCGGAGCATGTCCTGGTGCTCACCTTCAGCCGAAGGGCCGCGGAAGAGCTGCGGGACAGGATCGGCTCGACATGCGACGGCGGCCGCCGGATCAATGCCGGCACGTTCCATTCTTTCTGCTTTGACCTGCTGCGTCGCCATGGCCCGGCCTTCATGGCGGCCGCGGGCTTTTCCCGGTTTCCCTCCGTTGTTGATGAAGCCGGCCGGAAGGAGATCATCGGTGAGCTGATCCGCCGGGACCTGGGCCGCTTCCTCGGCATGCCGGCCGGCGTGGTTTATGATCTCGTGACGGGACACGCGGCCCTTGAAAAATGGAAGAGGAACAAGCTCGATGACTCCGGGCTGGGTGCCGAACTGTCGTTGCTTTATGAAGAGTACCGGCTGATAAAACAAAAGAGCAATGTCATCGATTACGACGACATGATGAGGAGCGCCATCCATCTCCTGGAGACTGACGGCGCGGTGCGGGCCGAGGTCCACGACCGGTGCCGGTATGTTTTCGTGGACGAGTTCCAGGACGTATCCGACGACAACATAAGGCTGCTGAAGCTCCTCCTCCCGGAGCGTGAACGCAACCTCTTTGCCGTGGGCGATGACTGGCAGTCCATTTACGGGTTCAGGGGCGCCTCCGTCGATTACATCATGAAGATGAAGACCCATTTCCCCGAAACGGCGGTCCATCATCTCACCATGAATTACCGTTCCAGGGAGGAGATTATATCATTGGCGTGCGGATTCATCCGGCATAACCGCCGCCGCACCAGGAAGCGTCTCAGATCGGGGCGCGGGAAGGGAGGCGTGGTCCGTTTTTACACGGTGAGCTCCCTCGAGGGGGAAGCCGAAGTCGTCAGGGGGATCGCCGCCGGCCATGATCCTGCCCGGACCCTGGCGGTGGTCTACCGCAACAACTGGCAGGGACGCTACCTTAAGGGGCGCCTCGGCGGGGAGGAGGTCCCGGGCATCATGTTCATGACCATGCACGCGTCCAAGGGGCTGGAGTTCGACCGCGTTATTATCGCCGGCGTCTGCGACGCGGTGATGCCCGACGGGGACAATGACATCGAGGAGGAGCGTCGGCTCCTTTTCGTGGCATGCACCAGGGCCCGCGACGAGCTCCATGTCATTGTCCATATCAACGATGAGGGGGAAATGAGCCGCTTCGGCCGGGAGCTTGGAGTATCACCTTCCTAGTCTTCGTACTGTCCGTCCCAGAAATTGTCCGAGAGCGTAAGCCTGCTGCCCTCCCACAGTATGATGTTCCGCATGGTGAGGCGCTGCAGGAGCCGCGAGAAAGTCTCGGGTATGGTGCCGATGGCTGACGCGAAGTCCTTTTTCGAGAGGGTGATTTCATAGGTCTGCAGTCTCCCGTAATGATCCGCCAGGAACCTGAAAAAGCGCTCCTCAACGTCATAGGCCGCCAGGTAGAGGATCCTTCCGGCGAGGTAGCGCTGCTTTTTCATGAGGACCGATATGAAGTCATCGCGGAACTCGGCGTTGTCGAGGAGCGTCTCGAAGGTGGACCGGCTCATGGAGAAGAGCAGCGAGTCCGTCAGAGCCGTGGCGCTCACGGGATAGCGGTCCTTTTCGAAGAGCACTACCTCGGCGAAGATCTCCCCGGGGGACGCGAGCTTGACCGTTACTTCCCTGCCGTCCGGGGCGCTTTTGAACAGTCTCACGCTCCCTTCGACCATGATGAAAAAAGAGGAGCCCTTTTCGCCTTCCAGGAAGATCATCGTGTTCTGGGGCACCTTCGTGATCTTGCCCATGGACGCTATCTTTTTCGAAGAGGCGTCGCTCAGGCCGCTGAAGAGCTCTGATTCTTTGAGGAGTTTGTCTATGGACGTCATGATCTATCCTGTCTCCGGTTTTTTCCGCGTATCAGCGGGGATCGTCAACGGGAATATTCCGCCGGGGAGTACGGCGGACGGGATTGTCTCGGCCGGGCCATTGCCTGCATGAAGGATATAATTTTTCTCCGCCATGAATAATAGTCTTGAAAGAACGGCGGAAATATGTCAAGTGATGTTTGCGGGGGAAACGTTTCTTGACTTGCGTCAATGACAGGACCCCGGAACCTGGTATAATCTATACTATACATGGCGCTGTAACCGGAGGGAACCATGAGCGAATTCATCAATAATTCAGAACAGAAGCGCAAGGCCCTGAAGGAGCTTATCCTCAAGCTTCACCAGGGGGAGAACCCGGAGCAGGTCAAGGCGGAGCTACGCCAGGCGCTGGGGAAAATTCCCTACGATGACGTGGTGCGCGTAGAGCAGGAGCTCATTGCCGAAGGCCTGCCCCAGGAAGAAGTGGTGAAGCTCTGCGATGTTCACACGGCAGTGCTTGACGGGAGCATCGACCAGACCGGAGCAAAGACCGTGACGCCGGGGCACCCGGTTCACACCTTCAAGGAGGAGAACCGCGCCCTTGAGCGCGAGATCGGGGACCTGGAAAAGCTGTACCACGGCCCGGCCGAGGGATCGGGCGCTGTCCCGACGGTGGACCTCTATTACGCCATCATACAGCACTTCAACAGGCTCATGGACGTGGACAAGCATTACAAGCGGAAGGAAAACCTGCTGTTTCCCTTCCTGGAAAAGCACGGTATTACCGGGCCGCCGGCTGTCATGTGGGCCAAGCATGACGAGACGCGGGGCCTTATGAAGAAGGCGCTCCAGGTCCTCCATGCCGGGCTCGAGAACAAGACCGAGATCCGCTGGCTCATACCGGAGCTCCAGGCGGCCACGCGGGCCATAACCGACATGATCGGCAAGGAGGACAATATCCTGTTCCCCATGTGCCTTGATTCGCTCACCGCCGGGGAATGGTACGATGTGTACCGCCAGGGGCCCGAAATCGGCTTCTGCCTGTACAACCCGACCGATGAATGGAAACCGGCCGGCATCGCGGAAGACGAAACCGGCTCCTCCGGAAAAGACACCGCGGGGGGGAGGATTATACTCCCGACCGGAAGCCTGTCGGTAACGGAACTTGCATCGCTCCTGAACACGGTGCCGGTGGACATCACCTACGTTGACGCCGATGACACGGTTCGCTATTTTTCCCAGGGAAAGGACCGCATCTTCACGAGGAGCAAGGCCATCATCGGACGCAAGGTCCAGCAGTGCCATCCTCCAGCGAGCGTCGCCACGGTGCAGAAGATCATCGACGATTTCCGCGCCGGCAGGCAGGACAGCGCCTCCTTCTGGATAAACCATAAGGGGCGCTTTATCCTCATAGAATATTTCGCCATGCGTGACGGGAAGGGGACATACCTGGGAACCATGGAGGTGTCCCAGGACCTGACGGAGAAAAGGAAGCTTGAAGGCGAGCAGCGCCTTCTGAGCTATACGTAGCCCCTGACGGGGGAGTCAATACCGGTGCCTTGACCATGGATATCACATTATTTCAGGAGAATCGTGCATGAATGACAATCAGATCAATGAATTCACAAAAGAGGGCCTTGCCCTTGAGGGTCTTGTGGCCTACCAGGACGGTTCGATAGTAAGCCGTACCGTGATAAACAGGCCTTCCGGGACCATCACGCTCTTTGCTTTTGACAGGGAACAGAGCCTTTCGGAGCACACGGCCCCCTTTGACGCCCTGGTGCAGGTCCTTGACGGCAGCGCTGAGGTCAAAATATCGGGGAAGCCATATCTCCTTAATAAAGGCGGTATGATCGTCATGCCGGCCGGACAGCCCCACGCCCTCAGGGCGCTGGAGAGGTTCAAGATGATGCTGGTTATGATTAAAGGATAGGGTTAGCACACGGTCCGAAGCGTTATTTGAATGCTGTAACTGAATGAACCAGGGGATGGCCAGGGAGCCATCCCCTGGAGTTTATTGCAATCCGTATGTTCGCATTCCCGGCAGGAAGTTTTTTTATCAAGATAATCGCCGTATTTTCCGACGTAGGGGATGGAAGAGATTCCGTCTGTCTTTTTACGTTTTTTTCTTGTAATTATTTTTACTTTCAGTTAAAATTCGTCGGACGGCGGGGCCCGGATTTCCTTTGTGAGTTCTCTTGATATCAGACCGGCTTGAAGAATTATGGTTACTGGCCATTCCATCGGCCAGGGAAAGCCTGGGGCGGCTCTTTGTCATGGCCGGTCTGCCCTATTGTATCCTATTGAATAGAGCATAAGGGGAAGAGATTCCTTGATATGTATATTATACAACGGGAGAGAGGCACAATGAAAAAAGCAAAATCTGCAAAAAAGGCAAAACCGAAGAAAAAAACAGCCGCAAAACGTAAAACCGTCAAAAAACCCAAGGCAGCTTTAAAGAAAGTCAAAAAGACCGCAAAAAAATCCATAAAGAAAAAAGCTGTTAAAAAAGTCGTAACAAAGACTGCCCGGAAGCCTGTAAAAAAGAAAACAGCGATGAAACCGGCTAAGGGAAGGGCCGTGGCTGTAAAAACCAGAGTATCAAAGCTTCCGATGACGGATAAAATCCTTGCGTATATAAGGAAAGTCGACGGTCGCTAAAGAACGGTATCGCGCGAAAATCAGAGGGAGGGTGTATTGCCACGGGCACAACCCTCCCCGTATGAATCCTTGCACCAGTTCAACTCAATGCGGCCTGCCGTCGCAGCCGGCGAAGCAGCATGGAGTGTCCGCATCGTTGATAATATAAAAATAGATAGCGGATTCAATGATCATCCAGTAATTATATTAAATCGTTCATCCTTGTGTTTCGCCGATGGTTTTTATTATTGCTTTCATGTCCGCCGTCCCCATGGATGAGTAAGAGTGCTTTAAAAAATATATCGAGATTCCTGTACCATGTCCTGGTCCGCAATGTCGATATCGACATGGAGGAGCTTTCACGGCGGAGAATATTCCTTATCCTCAATTTTCTGGCCGTCCCCCTCATAGCCTTTTTTGGACATAAAAAGTTACAAGACGGGGAATATCTTTTCGGCGTAAAGGACATGATCCTGGCGGGGTTGCTGATCGGATCTGTAATCCTTCTCAGGTTTCTGAAAATGGGCAGGCAGCTCTTCCGGTTATATTCTATTGAATTTGATCACAGGCCTGGGAAAATCAATAAGCCCCGATCAGACCCCCATCATTCCTGATATCATAGAAGTAAATTATTGAGCCGGGCATGTAATGTCCCGGCAACGTTGATTGTGCACCTGCAATGATCCTGAAGGAAATAACCATTACTGGTATTATAACAGAAATCACCTGAGCCCAGATTCTATCACGTGCCTTACTTTCTCCATCAGGGCTTCCTTCTGCTCATACGAATAGGTATTCACCGGGATAGGTTCATGGATGATAATGCTGATGATGCCCGGGCGGAATCTGGTGCTGTCTTTCGGGAGAAGGTCCCTGCTTCCCCGTACCGTGACGGGAAGGATCGGTATACCGGTCTGTATGGACATGACAAAACCTCCTTTCTTGAAGGGAAGGAGATTGCCGTCCGGGCTCCGGGTTCCCTCGGGGAAAAAAACCACGGAGGCGCCTTTGCTGAATTTATCCTTGAGGACCTTGAGCTCTTCGCGGGATTTCTCTGGATTGCCGCGGTCGATAAATATGTGACCCATCCGTTCGCAGCCCAGGCCGAAAATCGGCACCTTGCGCAGTTCCTTCTTCATGACCCATCTCAGTTGCAGGGGGAGGTATCCTATGAGGGACCATACGTCAAACTGGCTCTGGTGGTTTGACATTACTAAATACGAGGTTCCCTTTGTTATATGCTCGGTCCCGGATACCCTGATCCTGGCGCCGACAAAGAGAAGGTTCATCCTTGACCAGAACTTTCCTATATAATGGACAAAGTTCCCCGTCGGGTCAGCGATGGAGGCGATGATGACGGTGATCCCGAGGACCGCCGTGTTGATGCCCAGAAATAGAAGGTAAACGGGACGGTATACTGTCAGAAATAGATTCATCAGCATGGGAAAAGTCCTTCTGTTTTGATTGTTGGCATGAATAGCCCGGCTGTATAACCCGTTGATTGCATTAGAGACAGTATAAAAAAAAGATCAAGAAAAAATTTTGGAATATTCCGGATGAAAGCGCTGGCCGGCGCATTGCCGTATGCGCCGTTTTTATTGTAAGATAAAAAACCGGCATGTGGATTTTTCCGCACGCCGGTTTATAGGCATGGTAAATGTTCGTTCTGAAAATTTCTAATCAATAATCATATCGTCACTTGGGGACGATCCTGAAGGAAACGCGGCGTTGGCAGGCGCCCATCTTGCCGCATTTGCCGCTCATCATCGTTCCGGCGACGCCCTTCTGGGTAACTTTTGGATCTTTGACCCCTTTCTCCCTGAGCCTGTCGTATACCATCTTGGCGCGGGCGGCACTCAGCTTGTAGTTGTCGGCCGATGTGATTCCGCCTTCGGCATCGGAATGGCCGGTCACCTGGAGGACCCATCCGCCGGGAACCCGGGGGAGGACTTCCTTGACGACGGGGATAGCAATGGTGAGCTTCATGTCCCAGGTCGCGTTCGAGGATTCCTTGCCTGAAGGAAAGCCGGTAATGGAAACTGTGGAAAGTTTAGTGTTGAGTTCGTCCACGACCTTGTTGCCCGTCGGCTTTATGTTTTCCCCGCCGCAGGACACAAAGGCGACTACCGATAAGGCGATGCAAACAAGCAATGCTTTTTTCATGGCTGACACTCCTTCTGATAAATTATTACTTCATGTAAGTTTTTCCATCATGGGATGGATGTGAAACAATATGATTGCTATACTACTATGCCTGCAAAGACATGTCAACTAGATAACCTATAATTTAACAGTTTGCTGAAAAAACAGCAAACTGCTAAGCGATACATGGATGTATCGCCATTTTTCGAGGCGTTAGCCGAGAAAAATGTGAGGTTTTACGAATTCACTTCGTAAAACCGGCCCTGAAAAACTCCATGGAAGG